>WNFJ01406403.1_pt3 | contig 10648 bp, 11 predicted proteins | sample 5400461 | NCBI WGS metagenome assembly WNFJ01 (sample SAMN13153349, study PRJNA577476) | soil metagenome | isolation source: 115 cm saprolite on Douglas fir-dominated hillslope | place: USA:California | collected 2013-09-17
ACCGGGGTGATCGTGCCTTTCGGCCCCCGTTTGTTGGATCTCCTCCGCCGGGGTGACGAAGAGGACGATCGCTCCGACCTCCTCGTGGCTCAAGGCTGAGCCGGGAGCATAGCCATCGGATCGCCTCAGGTACCGATCGTCGCGATCGTCGGTCGGAGCGGCAGCGGCAAGACCACCCTGATCGAGCGGGTGATCCCCGAGCTCCGTCGCCGCGGCAAGCGGGTCGGCGCGGTCAAGCACACTCACCACTCGTTCGACTTCGACCAGCGCGGTAAGGACTCGTGGCGTCTGTTCCACGCCGGCGCCAACGTCGTCGTGTTCTCCTCAAGCTCCGAGCTGGCGGTGATGCAACGCCTCGATGCGGCAGTCGCCCTGGAGGACGTGATCGCCCGGTACCTGGGTGACGTGGAGATCGTCTTGGTGGAGGGATACCGGGAGCTGCCGCTGCCAAAGATTGAGGTCGTCCGTGACGGACAAGAGCTCCTCTGCCCGCCAGATCAGCTCGTCGCGGTGGTTGGTGAGGATCGGCCGGGCCTCGGGGTACCCTGCTTCAGGGCCGACGATGTCGAGAGAGTCGTGGGCTTTCTGGAGGGGATGTATCTGGGAGCGCGCCTGCGAGCGTGACGGGTCGGAATACTCGACGAGAATCCCGGACTGCGGTCGTGAACTATTCCCGCGGTCTTCGCCAGGCGCGAGGAACCCCCACGACGCGACGATTGCATGGCGCCCCCCCCTCCCCCGGGTGAACACTGTCGGCAGGGCAACGGGGTCTTGAACTAGCCTGTGGTGCCCGGCCGACGCCCCGGGCTCCACGCTCGACAAGTTGTCGCAGGCTGCCAGCAGCGGTGGTGGCGTTCTCGCCCGCCCCCATTCCATCAACTCCTCATACGCGAAACGTCTGGGAATCCCCTGCGGCACGAGTTGACGCACGCGTTGATCTGACAGGTTCTCCGCGCTTGGATGCCGATCGGCATGAGAGGGGCAACCACCTGCACCGAAGGGAACGCCCGGGGCGGGGGTACCGCGTCCCCCCCTCCCCCGGCGGCTCCGAAGGCGAATAGGCGCGGTCACTCGCCGCAGCCCTGGCGCTCGCCAGACTGGCATCTTAGGATATCTTGGGAAGTTATTAGAGGGCATATATGGATCTTTTGAGTACGGCAGAGACTGCGGCCGTGCTGCACCTGAACGTAAAGCGGGTGCAGGAGTTGGCGCGCGCCGGCAAGCTCCCCGCGGCGCGCGTGGGCAAGAAGTGGCTCTTTCGGCGGGATCAGCTCGAGCACCTTCTGGGCGCGGTGCCGCCTAGCGCCGCCCGCACGGCTGTGGAGATCAGCGCGCGCAACCAGCTCCGGGGCCGAGTAACGGGGGTGAAACTCGACGGTGTGATGGCGGAGGTCCGCGTCCGGATCGGCGATGAGGAGCTGGTGTCGATCATCACTCGTTCGTCCGCGGAGCGACTGCGGCTCAAGGTCGGCGACGATGTACTCGCGGTCATCAAGTCCACTGAAATCATGATCGGCAAGGGGTGACGAGGTGATGGGCAGAGCGGGAATTGCCCTCTTCTGTGGCGCGCTCGCGTTCATGCTGCCGGGCGCGGACCACCCACGGCCGAGCCGCTCGGCCGCGCCCCACCTCACCGTGTTCGCCGCCGCTTCTCTCATCGCGGCGTTCACCGAGCTCGGCGACACGTTGGAGCACCGCCAGCCCGGTCTCAAAGTGGCCTTCAACTTCGCGGGCTCCCAACAGCTCGCCCTGCAGATCGAGCAGGGCGCCCAGGTAGACGTGTTCGCCTCGGCCGACGACCGGTGGATGACGAGTCTGCGGGACAGCGGCTTGGTGGTGGGCGAGCCGCAGCTGTTCGCGCGAAACCGCCTCGTCGCGATCGTGCCGAGCTCCAATCCGGCGCGGATCGACCGGCTTCAAGACCTCGCTCGGCGCGGCGTGAAGCTCGTCCTCGCTGCCGAGCAGGTCCCCGCCGGCCGCTACGCCCGCCAGGCGCTGTCCAGGCTCTCGCTGGCGGACGGCTTCGCCGCGGATTACCGACAGCGAACGCTCGAGAACGTCGTGTCGAACGAGGAAAACGTCAAAGCGGTGGTGGGAAAGGTCCAGCTCGGTGAGGCAGACGCCGGGATCGTCTACGTCTCCGACGTCACGCCCGAGGTCGCGCGGCATGTCCGCCGGCTCGAGATCCCGGATGCGAGCAACGTGATCGCGACCTACCCTGTGGCGGTTCTGAAACGCGCGCCCGAGCCGGAAGCCGCCCGCGCGTTCGTCGCGCTGCTCCTGTCGCCGATCGGGCAGCGCGTGCTCACGGCGCACGGCTTCCTCGCCGCCAGCGCGGCGAGCTAGCCATGCGCCCGGGTGACTCCTCTGCCCAGCGCCGGGTTCCCGCGCTCCTCTGGCAGGCAGCGGCGGCGCTCGCGGTCGCTGGCCTCCTCCTACTGCTTGGGCTGCCTGTCGTCGCACTGCTCGTCCGCGTGCCCCTCGCAGACCTGCTGAGCCGACTCGGAACCCGGCAGGTGGGGCAGGCCGTGGCACTCAGCCTCGTTACGAGCGTCGCGGCCACGCTCGTCGTGGTGCTGCTCGGCCTGCCCGTCGCTTATCTCCTTGCGACGCGGGAGTTTCGAGGGAAGCGTGCGCTCGAGGCGCTCGCCGAACTCCCCATGGTGTTGCCGCCCACCGTCGCTGGCGTGGGACTGCTCCTCGCGTTCGGCCGGACGGGCCTGGCGGGCGGCGCGCTCCGCGCCCTCGGCATCACCCTGCCGTTCACGACGTTCGCCGTGGTCGTAGCCCAGGTGTTCGTCGCCACACCGTTCTTCCTCTCCGCGACCACGGCAGGGCTTCGCGAAGTGGAGCGCCGCTACGTGGACGCGGCGGCCACGTTGCGCGCCACTCCACCCTACACGTTCCGCCGGGTCCTGCTCCCGCTCGCCCTGCCCTCAGTGGCGGCGGGGGCGGCCATGACCTGGGCCCGCGCGCTCGGCGAGTTCGGGGCGACGATCACGTTTGCGGGGAATTTGCCCGGCAAGACGCAGACGCTGCCGCTCGCCGTGTACATCGCGCAGCAAACCGATCTCCAGGCCGCCGTGGCGCTGTCCGTGATCTTGCTTGTGCTCTCCTTCACACTGCTCCTGGCGCTCCGGTATGCGCGGGCCTGGCGGCTGGCATCGTTCGCTCGTGCTCCAGGTCGCGCTCACTAAGCAGCGGGGCGAGTTCCAGCTCAACGCGAGCGTCGAGGTGCAGGCGCGGACGACCCTCGTGGTCGTCGGCGAAAGCGGGGCCGGGAAGACCACGCTGTTGCGCCTCCTCGCGGGCCTCGACGATCCGGACGACGGGCGGATTAGCGTCGGCGACCGGGTGTACTTCGACGCTCAGGCGAAGCGCACCACGCCTCCCTGGCTGCGGGACGTCGGGTACGTCCCACAAGACTACGCGCTGTTCCCCCACCTGACGGCGCTCGAGAACGCGGCCTTCGGGCTCCGCGCGCAAGGCACGCCTCGGCGTGCCGCGCGCGCGCGGGGGCAACAGGCGCTCGACCGAATGGGCATCGTGGACCTCGCCGCGCGGCGGCCCACCGCGCTGTCGGGAGGCCAGCAACAACGGGTGGCGCTCGCGCGCGCGCTCGCGCTCGAACCCTCTCTCCTGCTCCTCGACGAACCCCTGTCGGCGCTCGATCTCCAGACGCGGCAGGCGATTCGCGGCGAGCTCAAGTCCCTGCTCGCGAGCCTCGACTGCATCACGGTCTACGTCACCCACGCACCGCTCGAGGCGCTGGTCTTCGGGGATCGGATCGCGGTGATGGAACGAGGGTGCTTGACCCAGGTGGGCACGCGCGCCGAGCTACTGCACCGCCCTCGCTCGCCCTACGCCGCCGCGCTGCTCGGCGTCAACCTGTTTTGTGGGACCGTCACTGAGCGCGGCTCGGGGGGGATCGCAACGGTGCGCACGGCGAGCGGCGTGCTAACAGTCACCGATCCGGAGCAAGAGGGAGACGTGTTCGTGGCGGTGAACCCGCAGCAGATCACGCTCTACAGCGACCGACCCACCGGGAGCGCCCAAAACACGTTTCAAGGACGGATCGCCGAGCTGGTCCCCCAACCGCCGTCCGGCGAGCGGGTCCGCGTCGTCCTGGAAACGAACCCTCCGCTCGTGGCCGAGGTCACGCGCCAAGCGGTCGAGGAGCTCGGTCTCACGGAAGGCGCGCGGGTCTACGCGGCGTTCAAGGCGACCGGAGTAACCGCATATAGTTAAATAGTTGCGTAGGATGCGGTTGCCCGAGTGTTAGGACACGACCATCTTTCCAACCAGTTACCCCCCTGCGGGAGACTCGCTGCGGCCGGGTACGTGCGGCACCGACCGCAGGGCTGGGGGGTGATTCGCCCGCACACGGAGAAGGTGCGTCATGGCCATGGAATTCACTCGTCTCACTGAACCGCTCATCCGCGAGAACGGCGCCCTGCGCCCGGCCACCTGGCCGGAAGCCCTCGACCGCGCGGCCGACGGCTTCCGCCACTTGAAGGCGCAGCACGGCGGCGACGCGATCGGCGTGTTCAGCTGCTCGAAAGCCAGCAACGAGATGAATTTCCTCGCCTCGAAGCTGGCGCGGGTGGCCTTCAGCACGCATAACGTCGACAGCTGTAACCGGACCTGACACGCGCCTAGCGTCGTCGGTCTGGCGACGGTGTTCGGTGCCGGTGGGGGGACGAGCTCCTACCGCGAAGCGGAAGAGACGGACGTGACCTTCCTGTGGGGAGCGAACGCCCGTGAGAACCATCCCATCTTTTTCCACCATGTCCTGAAGGGGGTGCGGAACGGAGCCAAGCTGTATGTCGTGGACCCGCGCCGCACGGTCACGGCCCAGTGGGCGGATGAGTGGTTGGGTATTCACGTCGGAAGCGACATCGCGCTCGCGAACGCGATGGCGCGGGAGATCATCCATACCGGTCTCGCGAACGAAGCCTTCATCCGGCACGCCACGACCGGCTTCGAGGCGTACCGCGCGTGCGTAGAGCACTACACACTCGACTTCGCCGAGCGTGAGAGCGGCGTCCCGGGGGACGTCATCCAGCGGGCGGCACAGGCCTACGGCCGCGCGGACCGCGCCATGATCTGCTGGACCCTTGGGATTACGGAGCATCACAACGCCGTAGACAACGTGCTGGCGTTGATCAACCTCGCCCTGCTCACGGGCCACGTCGGCCGCTACGGCTCGGGCGTCAACCCACTGCGCGGCCAGAACAACGTGCAGGGCGGCGGAGACATGGGAGCCATCCCCAACCGGCTGGTCGGCTTTCAGGACTGGACCACGGACGCCGCGGTCCGTCACAAGTTCGAGCGCGCCTGGAGCGTGTCGCTGAACCCGCAGTACGGCAAGAACCTCACTCAGATGTTCGAGGCCATGGAGCACGGGGAGCTCAGGGCCGTCTATGCCATCGGCGAGAACCCGGCGCAGTCCGAAGCGGACCAACATCGCGCCGAGCGGCTGCTGTCGGGACTCGAGCATCTCGTCGTCCAAGACATCTTCCTCACGCGCACGGCGGAGCTGGCCCACGTCGTGCTGCCGGCCTCGGCGAGCTGGTGCGAGTCGGAGGGGACGGTCACGAGCAGCGAGCGCCGCGTGCAGCGTCTGCGCCCGGCGCTCAAGCCGCCGGCCGGCGCCCGTGACGACATGTGGATCATCTGCGAGATCGCGAAGCGGCTCGGCCATGACTGGGGCCACCCGTCCGCGGAAACCGTGTGGAACGACGTGCGCGCGCTCGCCCCGATCTACGCGGGAATGACCTACGAGCGCCTTGAGAAGGAGGGCGGCCTCCACTGGCCGTGCTACGACGAGCGACACCCGGGAGAGCAGTTCCTTCACAGCCGCTTATGGAAGGAGCCCCTTGAGGGGCAGCCCGCCCCGTTCTCGGTGGTGGAGCACGACCCCCCGCTCGAGCGGCCGGATGCGGAGTACCCGTTCGTGCTCACGACGGGACGGCGTCTCGATTCGTTCAATACGGGGGTGCTGACCGGCGGCTACGCGTCGCCGCTGCGGACGCCGAGCGGCTCGGCCTGCTCGAGGGCGATCCCGTGGGCGTCACGCCCCGCCGCGGGCACGTCGTCGCACCGGCGCACATCGACTCGTCGCTCAGACCGGGGCTGGTCTTCATGACCCTGCATTTCCAGGATCTGGTGAAGACCAACGTGCTGACGGTCGACTACACGGACCCGAAGTCGGGCACAGCGGAATTCAAGGCCTGCGCCGTGCGGCTCGAGCCGGTGCGGCCGGCGCAGCCTGCCGGGCGGCACGGCGCGCCGGCACGCTCGCGCGCGAGGTCGTAGGCAGGCTCCGTGGACCTGCACTTGCTCCGTGCCGAGCCGACCTCCGAGGAACGCGAGTCGATTGACGCCCTGCTCGGTCCGCCGACCTCCGGATGGGAGGGCGGCGACCGGCAACCCCGTGATGCCCACACCGCGAGCGGCGGCCGCGCCGCCCGGGGCCGCCGCCACCTGCTCTTGCCCGCGTTCCACGCCGTGCAGTCGCGGGTCGGCTGGATCAGCGAAGGGGCCTTGAGCTACATCTGCGAGCGCCTCACGATTCCCCCTGCCGAAGCCTACGGTGTCGCTACGTTCTACGCCCTTCTCTCGACCGTGCCCCGGCCCGCGCGCGTGCTGCACGTCTGCGACGACATCGCGTGCCGCTGCAAGGGGGCCGAGCAGCTCTGCGCCGAGATTGAGCGCACCGTCGGCCCGGCCTATCACGCCCCCGCGGGCGACCACCACGAGATTCCCCTGGACGGCGCGGCGTGGCTCCGCAGCCCATGCCTCGGCCTGTGCGACCAGGCGCCAGCGGCGCTTCTCACCATCGCTGGACCCGAGCCGGTCGAGCGCCTCTTCGGAAGCATGACCGCCGCTCGAGCCGCGCAGATCCTGAAGGGCAGCACGGGCGCAACGGCGATCCGGAGACCCACGATCCCCCAGGCGGGGGAACCCGCCCTCCGTCTGCTGCGGCGAGTCGACGTTGTCGATCCGTCAAGCCTCGATGACTACCGTGCCCACGGCGGGTACGAGGCACTGCGCCGCGCATTCGAGCTGGGCGCCGAGGGCGTCATCCGCGAAGTGACCGACGCGAAGCTCGCTGGGCGCGGTGGCGCGGCGTTCCCCACCGGTCGTAAGTGGGACGCGGTGGCCCGCCAGCTTGCCCGACCGCACTACTTGGTCTGCAACGCCGACGAGTCCGAGCCGGGCACGTTCAAGGACCGCGTGCTGATGGAGGGGGACCCGTTCGGAGTCGTGGAAGCCATGACCGTCACCGCATACGCGACCGGGTGCGAGCGGGGTGTCATTTATCTGCGTGGCGAGTACCCGCTCGCCCGCGAGCGACTGCAGCAGGCGATCGACACCGCGCGGAGCCGGGGATTGCTCGGTGACGACGTGATGGGTGCGGGCGCCGGGTGCCGGTTCGACATCGAGATCCGCAAGGGCGGCGGCGCCTACATCTGCGGCGAGGAGACCGCGATCTTCAACTCGGTCGAGGGGTTCCGCGGCGAGCCCCGCAACAAGCCGCCGTTCCCCGCCCAGGTCGGACTGTTCGGCAAGCCCACGGTCGTGAACAACGTTGAAACGCTGGTGAACGTGCTCGAGATCCTGCGGATCGGCGGCCCCGCCTACGCGAAGCTTGGCACGGAGGGCTCGACGGGGACGCGCCTGTTCTGCCTGTCGGGGTGCGTCGCCCGCCCCGGCGTGTACGAGGTGGCGTCCGGCGCCACGCTCGGCCAGGTGCTCGATCTCGCGGGCGGCGTGGCGGGCGGCCGCCCGCTCCAGGCCGTCCTGCTCGGCGGCGCGGCGGGCGGGTTCGTCCGGCCCGACGAGCTTGATCTGCCGCTCACGTTCGAGGGCGCGCGAGCGGCCGGGGGGACGCTCGGCTCCGGGGTGATCATGGCGTTCGACGACACCGTGGACCTCTTGGACACGATCCTCCGCATCGCGGCCTTCTTCCGAGACGAGTCCTGCGGGCAGTGTGTGCCCTGCCGCGTCGGCACGGTGCGCCAGGAGGAGGCGCTGCATCGCCTCAAGCGCGGGCGGCCCCGTGGCGGCGTCGGCACCGAGTTGGCCCTGCTTGAGGAGGTCGGCCTGGCGATGAAGGACGCGTCGATTTGCGGCTTGGGACAGACGGCCTACGGCGCGGTGGAGTCGGCCGTGAAGCGGCTCCGCCTCTTCGACGGAGCCGGAGCGCCGGGGCTCCGATGAGCTCTCCCCCCCTGGTGCGGATCGAGCGTGAGCGGCGCACCGTCGAGCTCCGGATCGACGGAGAGACCGTGCGCGTGCCCGAAGGCACGACGATCCTCGAGGCGTGCCGCCAGCGCGGGCAGGCGATTCCCACGCTCTGCTACCTCGATACGCTCCACCCGGTCAATGTCTGCCGCGTGTGCGTCGTGGAGGTCGAGGGCTCGCGGGTGCTCGTCCCCGCGTGCTCGCGTAAGGTGGAACCGGGGATGGCGGTGAAGACGGCCTCGGAGCGCGTGCGGCACAGTCGCAAGATGGTGCTCGAGTTCCTGGCGTCTTCCGTCGATCTCTCGACCACACCCGACGTGGCCGGCTGGCTCGCGGATTACGGCGCCGACCCCGAACGGTACGGACCGCCCACTCCCCCCACTCGGGCGGGCGTCCGCGACGCCCTCCAGCCGGGCCACCACGCTCCGCCCGATCCTGGGACTCGCGCGACCGTGGCGCAGCCGGTGAAGATCGACAACGAGCTCTATGTGCGCGATTACGGCAAGTGCATTCTCTGCTACAAGTGCGTCCAGGCGTGCGGGACGGACTATCAGAACACGTTCGCCATCGCCGTCGCGGGGCGCGGCTTCGACGCGCGGATCTCGACCGAGTTCACCGTCGAGCTACCGCAAGGGGCCTGCGTCTACTGCGGCAACTGCATCGCCGTCTGCCCCACCGGGGCTCTCATGTTCAAATCCGAGCACGACCGCCGTGCCGCGGGGACCTGGGACGAGTCCCGCCAGACGGTGACCCGGACGGTCTGCCCCTATTGCGGCGTCGGATGCAACCTCGAGCTGCACGTGCAGGACAACGAGATCGTGAAGGTCACCTCGCCGCTCGACCACGATGTGACGCGCGGCAACCTGTGTATCAAGGGGCGGTTCGGGTGGAAGTACGTGCAAAACCGCGAGCCCGTGCGCCAGGGCGAGGGCGTGCGGCGCTCCTAGGTGAGGACGCGCTCTGGCTTGGTGTAAACCGTCAGCCGCCCGTGCCGGGCGAACCCAACGAGAGTAAGCCCGGCCTGCTCCGCCACCCGGACCGCGAGCCCGGTGGGTCCCGAAATCGCCGCCAGCAACGGCGCTCCGAAGACCGTCGCCTTCTGCACCATTTCGAAGCTGGCCCGGCTCGTGACGACCACGAAACCCGCTTCGGGACTCACGCCCCGCTTGAACAAGGCGCCGATGAGTTTGTCGAGGGCGTTGTGGCGCCCGACGTCTTCCCGCGCCAGCTCTACCACTCCGTCCCGGCTGGCCCATCCGGCGGCGTGGACCGCGCCGGCAGCGGAGTTCAGCTTCTGATGGGCAGTGAGGGCTTCGAGCGCCGCCTGGATCGCCTCAGGCCTCACCGGGAAGCCGGACGGAACCGGGTGCAGGACCTTGAGGACTGCGGCGATGCTGTCACTGCCACATATGCCGCAGCTGGTCCGCCCGGTGAGGCGCCGGGTGCGTGACGCCACGACCGCTTCGCACTCTGGATGAATCGTGGCCTGGATCTCAATGCCCTGCCCGTAGCGCACGATCTGCACGTCTTCCAGGTCACTCGGGGTGCGAATCAATTCTTCGGTCATGCTGAAGCCGAGGACGAAGTCCTCGAGATCGGCGGGAGTCGCCATCATCACGACGTGCGGAATGTTGTTGTACACGATCGCGACTGGCGTTTCTTCGACGATCTGCTCGGTACGCTCGCTCACGCCTTCGGTAGCGCCCCACTGCCGGGCCTTGATCTCGAGCAGAGGCGCGGCGTAGCCGAGCCTGAGCAGGCCCAGCGGATCTGCCATCTGCTTCAAGTCGGTGGCCATCGCGCGAACTCCAGGGTCAGGCTCGGGGCCGGCGGAACTCCAGTAATATAGCTCGCACGGCAGGGCACGGCCGCTAGTCTCTGCGGCAAACCTTCAGTTTCCAATCATAAGAACGCAGAGTGGGTTGGCTCCGCACCGCGGATCACCAATCCGCGCATGTCATGCTGCGCCGACGATCCTATTTTGTCACCCGCTCTCACGTGCGAAGCGATACCAGGAAGGCCTGAAAGCGTGGATCGTTGCGGACCGGGCTCCAAAACCAGTTATGGCAAGGCGAATGCCAGATACGCGTCGCCCGACTTCGTTCCCAGCTTGCCGCCGCCCGCGGCGATGACGACGTATTGCTTTCCTCCCACCGCAAAGGTGCTTGGCGTCGCATAGCCGGCCGCGGGGAGCGAGGTCTCCCACAGCAGTTGCCCCGTGGACTTGTCGAAGGCACGAAACTTCTCGTCCATCGTCGCGGCGATGAAGACGACCCCGCCCGCGGTGACGATCGGGCCTCCGTACTGCTCCGTCCCGGTCGGCTGCTCCGCCTTGCCGGTCAGCGCGGGATGCTGGCCGAGGGGGATGCGCCAGCGATAGACGCCGGTGTTGAGGTCG
>WNFJ01038860.1_pt1 | contig 10647 bp, 7 predicted proteins | sample 5400461 | NCBI WGS metagenome assembly WNFJ01 (sample SAMN13153349, study PRJNA577476) | soil metagenome | isolation source: 115 cm saprolite on Douglas fir-dominated hillslope | place: USA:California | collected 2013-09-17
TACGCTCCGGCGCCACGCAACTCCTACTTCTTTCACATGGACAGCTGGCGATTGAACCTGATCCCTGGCTACTGGGTGCCGTCGTACATCTACAGCGAAGAAGGCGATTTCAGCGCTGGGGTGAAGAACAAGACGGCCTTCAAGGCGCAGACCCGCATCTGGGGTTATGACCTGAAGAAGGGTGGCAAGGACGACGAACTCACACAGATTCGCGTGGACAGCGTGAAGGACGAAAGCGCTGCGGCGCAGGATGCTTCTCCACTGCAGGCTGAACGTGTGTGGCAGCAACAGGCGGAAGATAACGTAATCGAGCGCCTGACCAGCGCGGGCCTAGTAGCTCCTGAGGGCGACGTCGACCGGATTCTCCAGACCGTGGTCAACAATCTGGAGGAGACAAACAACATCGACTTGCCGCGGCCGGTGCGCACGCGCGTGCTGCTGACGGCGCCTCTCGAAACCTTCAGCGTAGGAAACACCATCGTGATCAGCCGCGGATTGATTGACGTACTGCCTGACGAGGCCAGCCTGGCTGCCGTGCTCTCGCATGAACTCGCACACATCGTGCTCGGCCACAACCTGGGCAGCAAGTTCGCGTTCAACGATCGCATGCTGTTCAGCGATGATTCCACCTACCAGAACCTGGGCTTCAAGCACATTCCGGAGGAAGAGCAGGCCGCCGACAAGAAAGCTGTCGACCTTCTGAAGAACTCGCCTTACGCGCAGAAACTGGACAACGTGGGCTTGTTCCTGAAAGTTCTGCAAACCCGCGGACTTCAGCTGAACGCGCTGCTGACCACGCACCTGGGCAACCCGCTGGCCGAGAACGGTACGGTCAACCGGTTGTCGGTTCTGGCTACGCAAGGCCCGGCGCTGGACATGAACAAGCTGGATCAGATCGCGGCTTTGCCCCTAGGCGGCCGCATCAAGATCAATCCGTGGGATGACAAAGCGGAGATGGTGAAGACGGCTCCGGTCGCCATCACCTCGGCGCGTGACAAGATGCCGTTTGAAGTCACGCCCTTCTATCCGCGGTTGGCACGTTATGGTTCGTCGAACACACCCGGCACGCCGAGCGCTCCGACGACTGCAGCTGCTAACCCAGGCAACTGAAGCGCAAAGACTCCCACTCTAAGTTGAAGTAAGACGCAGGCCAGGATCCGGAACTTCCTTCCGGGATGCCTGGCCTTCGTTATTTTTGACGCAGCAGCGCCGCAAGGGTTCGGAAAAAATGCTCGGGTGTCGCAATACGTAGCTCGCTTCTCTCAGCTACAGCATGGGTGAAATGCTTTGTATCGTGCGTCAGGAGCCAGTCCGGTTTGCAGGCCATCGCGGACAGAAGAACCGGGACATCGGCAGCATGCCGAATCAAGTGCCGGCTGGAGACAACCACATCTCTCCCAGGATAAGGAACTAGCTCTGGACGGATGAGCTGTAACAGCCTGTGGTAGTCGTCAATCAGGCGGTGGGCGTCGTTTGCGGGCATTCGACCGGCATGAAATAGAAGGTTCTCTTCGACCTCATCCCGAACTACCTCCGCCAACAGTAGCCGGCACACTCTCGCGGCGCATAGTGAAAGAACCGCTTTGTCCAAGCCCCAACGAGAGACAATCCCTCCGGTGAGGACATTGGAGTCGAGGAACAGCCGAATGCGTCTTTGGCCTGTCACTTCCCGCGGTGGCTGCGAGTAGTCTGGCGAGCAGCTTTTTTTGAAACCAGCGAGCCGTAGCGCCGCTCAAAAACGCGATTGCGGGCTTGGGGGAGGGTCTCTAGCAACGCCTGGCGGGAGATGCCCGCGAGAGTCAGCGCGGAACTCACACGCTCGCAGAAATGCTCAAAACGCTTTTGCTCGGGCAAGAGAATGAGGCCGTCGCCCAGACGCAACACGGCAAATGGAGCTCCCATGCCCAACCCGAGATCTTCGCGAAACTGCTTGGGAACCGTGAGCTGCCCTTTTTCGCCGATGCTCGTCGTGGTCAAATATTGGAGTAAACCGTTGTGAGTAGCCATATAGTAATCGGGGTTACAGGGTCCAAGTAGGAATATCCTACCACACAAGAGCACAGCATGCTCAATCAGCACTGCTAAGTTTGTTGGCTGGGGCAGCCCTCACAGCATCAATACTTGACGGGCGAGCGCCCCGAGTTATCCAAAAAATAGGCCGCCATGGACGCTTTAAGCCCATTTGCCTTTATTTAGCTCCCAAATCATCGTGTTCGTGGTAGTTCGGGTAGGTGGGACGCGGGTGCTGTTGAGGCGGATGCTCCTTCAGTTGCTGCATGACGATTTCGATGGCCTTGTCGAGTTGCGCGTCGTGTCCCTGGCGGAATGCTGCCGGATCGAGATCGACATCGTAATCAGGAGGCACGCCGTGGTTCTCGACCTCCCATTCGCCATTGAGGCCATAGATGGCGGCGCGCGGAGACGTGACGCGTCCGCCGTCGAGGAGTTCGGGATAGCCTCCGATACCGACCAGTCCGCCCCATGTTCTCTTTCCCACCAGTGGGCCGAGGGCTGCTTTGCGGAAGTACCAGGGCAGCGCGTCGCCGCCGGAGCCGGCCATTTCGTTGATGATCATCACCTTCGGTCCATAGATGGCTTCAGAAGGGCTGGACCAGTCGTGGCCTTCGCGAGCGACAACTTCGCTCATCAGCGGGCGACGCAGGTAATCGATAATGTAATCGGCAAGTTGACCGCCTTCATTGAAGCGCTCGTCGATAATCGCGGCCTCCTTCCCTACCTGTGAAAAGAAGTAGCGATTGAAGCTGGTGTAGCCCGCACCGGCGGTGTTGGGCACGTGAACGTATGCGACGCGTCCGCCGGTGGCCTGATCGACTTTGCGGCGGTTGTTCTCGATCCAGGCAAGATGACGAAGATTTTCTTCACTGTCGACAGGCACGACTGTTACCTCTCGAGAATCTTTCCCATCCGGATTGGGGCCAACCTTAAGCAGCACTTGCTTGCCGGCCGTCTCTTCGAAAAAGCTGTAGATGTTGTCCGAGGAGTGCACTTCACGGCCATTCACGGCGAGGATGTAGTCGCCGGCTTTGACATTGACTCCGGGTTGCGTGAGCGGCGCCTGCGTGCCTGGATTCCAGTTCTCACCGTCGTACACCTTGGCAATGCGGTAGCGGCCGTTCTCGAGAGTGTAATCCGCGCCGAGCAGGCCACCCTTTACTTTCTTCGGCTCGGGTGCCTCACCTCCACCGACGAACATGTGTCCCACTGTCATTTCGCCGAGACATTCTTGAAATAGATAAGTCAGTTCTTCGCGAGACGCGACGCCTTCCAGATAAGGAGCGTATTTCTTCTTGACCTTGTCGAGGTCGAGGCCGTGATAGTGCGGATCGTAGAAAAAGTCGCGTTCGATGCGCCAAGTCTCGTCATAAATCTGCTTCCACATGGCCCTGGGCTCGACGTAGACCTCCATGGAATCAAGCTTGAGCGGGCCAAATCCAGGCTTGGGTGGGCCGCCGCCGCTGGGAGCTTCGTCGGTGGATGCGGTGGCCCACTGCTCACCCTTGCGGTAGAGGATCTTATCGCCGTCGAAGGAAACGACGTAGTCATTGACCTCTTCGAGAAACTTATCGACTTTGCGTTTGCTGAGGTCGAACTTCTGGATGGTCTGGTTGACGTTAGGCTGATCGTCGTCGGCGATGATGACCATGGGAGCCTCGGCCAGGAACAGGATGCCGGACTTGCCGGGAAGCATGTTGACGTAGTTCTTCCCCGGAATGGGCAAGGAAAGAATGCGCTGGCTGATGCCGTCGAGGTCGATCTTCACGACGACGGGCTCTTCTTTCTTGTCTTTTTCTTTGTCTTTGGTCTTGTCGTCTTTGCTGTCTTTGTCTTTTTCTTTGTCGGTGGCCGCTTTGTCGCTGGCCTTGCCTTTGTCTTTGTCTTTGTTTTTGTCCTTGTCTTTATCTTTATCCTTGGATTGGTCCTTGGATTTTTCTTTGTCCTGCTCGGCTTTCTTTTCGTCCTTCGGCTTCTCCTCATCACTCTCGGGAGCGAGCGGCGATTTCTCGTCCTTGCTCAGGACGGCGACGTAGGCGCTGCGGGAGACACGGTGCTCATCGCTGGACATGTCCAGACCGGCGGTGGAAAGACCTGTGTTGGTCGAGGCGGTGAAGTATAGATATTTGCCATTTTTATCGAAGCTGGGATAGAGCGTATCGCTCATGCCGTCGGTGATTTGAGAAGCTTTGCTCTGCTCCAACGAGAAGACAAATACCGCATGCAGGCCGCTGGGGAGCTGTTTGGTGTAGGCGATCCACTTGCTGTCGGGCGCCCAGGTTTGGTTGAGCTGCGTGGGTCCGAAGCCGCCGAAATAGTCGGCATCAACAAGCTTCGGCGTTGGATGATCGAGATCGACGTACCACAACTGCAAGCGCTTGTCGCTGTAGGCGATCTTTTTGCTGTCGGGCGACCATGTCGGCCCGTAGAAGAAAGACGGCGGGTTGCCTAAATTGATGTGGCGAGGCTGCCCCATGCCGTTCTGATCGCGGATGGTGAGTTCGTACTCTCCAGACTCGTCGGAGAAATAGGCGATGGATTTGCCATCGGGCGACCAGGCTGGATCGCGATCGGCCACAGCGGGGCTATGCGTGAGGTTGCGGATGTCCCCCTTGTCGGTGGGTACGGTGAAGATCTCTCCCCATACCTCGAAGACGGCGCGCACTCCGGTGGGCGAAATGCCGAAATTCTGAATGCGTTTGGGTTCGACCTTGGTGAAGTGAGGGCGGACAGCGGCAATATCGCCGGCAACGCGGATGTGGATATTCTTCACCTGATGGGTATTGAGATCGAAAAGCTTTATGGCGCCGAACTGCTCGACGACGATGGCATCTGGACCGGCGGATGCGGTCTTGAAGTCTAGGCCGTCGCTGTGAAGGATCTCCGAGACTTGCTTCGTCTTTGTGTCGTAGGCAAACAGGCTCACTGGGCCGTTGCGGTCGGAAAGAAAATAGATGGTGTCGCCAATCCACATGGGGGAGTGGTCGTTCGAATTGTCACGCGGAACTTTTGTGAGACTGGAATCCTTGAGGTCCGCGATCCAGATGGGAGTGGTCTGTCCGCCGCGATAGCGCTTCCATGCGGCTTGCCACTGGATGTGAGGGACATAGGCGAGGTGTGAGGCGTCGGGAGATAGTGCAGCTTCCCCTGCGATGGGAAGAGGGAGTTGCGTGGGGAATCCACCTTCCACGGGAACGGTGTAGAGCTGGTTCTCGAAGTGCATGAAGCTGTTGCCCCAGGAAGCGAACAAAATCTTTTTGCCATCCGGGGTCCAGCCGAGAACAATCTCGTCGGCAGGATGGTAGGTTAAACGTCGCGGGACGCCGCCCGCAGCGGGGACCACGTACACATCCTGGTTGCCGTCGTACTCGCCGGTGAAAGCAACCATGGTTCCATCGGGAGAAAAGGCGGGCACGGTCTCGGTGCCGATGCCAGAGGTGAGGCGGGTGGCATCGCCACCGTCGCGGCTCACAATCCACAAATCACTCGCGTAGTTGAAAACGATCTGCGTCTTGCTGACTGTGGGAAAGCGCAGCAAGAGTTGGGGATCATTCTGCGAAACAGCATTTACGGAGAAAAGCGAGACAGCGGTCAGGGCAAGGATCCCCGCGAGAAGCTGGCGCATTTGAGCTCCTAAGAACGGCTGGGACAAAGACGGGGAATCTTAGTGCGGCGGGAGGGTGAGGGTCAACTGGGACATTAAGCAGGGCGTAGTGCAGGATATTCGCAGATGTCATGCCAGTAAAGCGGGATCTTGCGGTAGTTACCCGTCAGTGACGATTCGCCCAGAGAAGATCTTTACTGCTGGGGGGTCGGCAAGTCTGCGACCCTCACGATGGTACATGCTATCTGTCTGCCGCTGGTGTTTTTCAGTTTGCCTTTGTTTCCGTTGATTTGGTATTTCACGTCGCTGCCCACAACGAAATCAGTCGCGCTCAAGGACTTCTTCTCGCTCGTGCGGCAGGTGTACTGTTTGCCCGATGCTGCGAAAGAAAGATCGTATTGCTGATTCTTATGGCCCTTGTCGGTTGTTCCCGTCGGCTGGAAGTCCTTCAGCGTGGTTGTGCCCTCGATCTTCGATCCCGCCGCTGCCGTTATCGCGAGCGTCATTATTAATAGCACGATCGTACGACCCTTACGCATAATCCCACCTCCGAGTTGATTGTACTTTGAGGAAAGCGCTCGCCGCCATAGTTCACGCGGCGTACTCCGAGACAACCCACCCGAACGAAGGAATTGTCCGAGCACCTGGATGCAGACGGTTGTTGAAACCAGGCGCTCAGGACCAGGTCAACGAGTGAAATGACGATATTTCAACAATTTTCACGTAGTACGAAGTCGCCTTGTTTCAAATCTCGTCGTTAGGTCGAGTGAGCCGAAAAATCAGTGCGAAAAGGCAGCCCCAAGCCGCTGAGTACAACCACTAACCACCGGAGAAGGCTTGAACTGATTAAGGCGGCAAGTGCGAAACCGATCGGACTGCCCAATAGCCATATTCCCTTGAATCGTCGATTCCACCACGTCTTCCTGCGCCCTACGAGCTTGACGGATATGCGCTCGGCTAGAAAACAACTGAGTTCAACAATCGTCCAGAAGACCACAACTAGGCCGATAGCGTATGCCACGCTCTGAATCATCTCTTGGAGCCGGACCACTGACGAGTAGAGCTGCGCTCTCGACTCTGGCGCGTATGAATAGAACCGTAATACGTTCAGCCCAAGCCAGAGAGACGCAAGGGCCGGGAGACTCAGAGCGAGCGTGAGGAGTACAAGTCGTTCGCGCGTTCTGGCGTATTTGCGCTGCATGACCCAAGACTGGATCACGAGGGCCAGCGAGAGAACCGATGCTACGGCGCGACCCGGCTCTGACAGCAATATTCCCGATACGACTAGCCCGAAGATCGCGACGACAGCGATCAGGCTCCAACTTCTCGCTAACGCCGGGGAGTTGTACCACGTTCTTTCCGTCATTGTTGGCGGACACCTACGAGGCTCGGCCCGACAATCATGTTAACCCCTTTTGTCGAAGCTGCCGAGTCATGCACCGTCAGTTGACGCTATCAGGCCTTTGCGCTTATTGACCCGTCAACGAGTGATATGGCGATTAACGCCAACGATGCCAGGAACGGGCCAACAACGCTACCGTTGACCGCTCGGCTCTAGCTCAATATCGACTGCCTTCCGTTCACCAGAGCCAAGTCGCAATACGGGACGTAATGGATTTGACGAATCAGTGTAGATCCAACCTTTGTATCCTTTTGCAAAAACCACAACGACCAGATCGCAATTTGTCGGCAGCGTGACACGAAACTCACCATCGCTGGGCAAGGGGGCAGAGCCAGAAGTTTTGCCATCTACGTCTAGATATGTGACCATGACGCCTTTCACGGGATTCCCGCTGAGTTTGTCTCTGACGGTCCCGAGCAGGACACTTCCTCTAGGTCGCAGTCGAACGGTTACATTCGGTGACGAATTCGCCGCTGTAAGTGTGACCTTCTCTCCGGGACTCTGGTTTTGGATCGAATACCCTTCCGCCTCATTGATGCGAACAGTCCATAGCTTCCGAATTTCACCTTATCGATTTGAAACTGTCCACTATTGTCCGTGAATATGCTGCAGTTGATCGAAGTACTGCTTCCAGACGCCACGGACATGCATATTGTTGCGTTGTCCGCGACTTGACCGTCCTCATTCAACACGGTTCCCGTAATGCGTCCAGCATTCTGAGCCGTCGCAAAGGAAGTTACACACGCGACGAACGCTAGTAGCCAATTTCCTTGCATGGTCGAAAACTCCTCCGGCGCAAAGAGGAGGGACTTGTCCCTCAGCCGCTAAGTCGAAATTGTGCACTCTTTTCAACACCCGAGCAACCGCGACCGCTAACTGTATACAACAGGCCACTGCACTCACAACCCGGGTCGTGGACTGTAATGGCGATGTTCCAAGAGTACTCCGGCTCCATTGCTCAGTCTCAGACCTTCCGCCCTGACGACAATTCGTCCAGAACAACCCTGCGCAACCGAATTTCTTGACCGGCATCTCCCGCTTCGGCGCTACAATGTCATTGCTGTACTGAAGACTAGGTTTCCGGAAGGCCGGCATCGTAACTGGATCGTAACTAGTAAGGCATAGCCAGGTGCCGCCAGCGCTGGCCATCAGGTGGAGCCCTTCAGGCTTCCCACTCGGAAGGAAGATGATATGAAGAATCGCATATTCATGACGCTGCTTTTGTCGACAGGACTTTCGCTTCCGGCGTTCGCGCAGCAAACGAACTCAAATTCGAGCGCGCAGCCGACAGCATCCGCGGATCAAACTGCTCCCGCTTCACAGTCCGCGACCGACAGCAACCGAGAACGGTTGCAGCCTCCGCCGCGTCAGGACTTCTGGGACGGGGATGAGCCTGGAGTGGCCTCGCTGATCTTTCACCCGTTTGCCAGCAAGGCGTACGTCCGGCGGCATGTTCAGCCCATCCAGGACCGGGTCAACGAACTCGATGAGCTGACCGTGTCGGACCGGAAGATGATCAGGGACGTGGATAGCCGTGCCCAGCAAGGCATTCAGCTGGCCTCCGACAAGGCCAACATGGCCGATCAGCATGCGCTCGAGGCTTCCAACAAGGCTGAGATGGCCCATCAGACGGCGAGCGGCCTTGACACCCATGTCGCTGGTGTCGAGACCATGGTCGGGCATATCGATCAGTACAAGTCCGGGGCGCAAACCGAGATTCGGTTCCGCCCCGGCCAGACGGTGTTGAGCAAGCAGGCCAAGGACGCGCTCGACGAGATCGCCGCGCAGGTGAAGAATCAGCGCGGTTACATCATCGAAGTGCAGGGCTTTTCTTCGGGTCAGGGCCACGCCGCGATTGCCAGCTCCCGGAAGATGGCAGACTCCGTGGTCCGTTACCTGGTGCTGAATCATCAGATTCCGGCCTACCGCATCTACGCGATTGGGATGGGCAACGCTCCGGCGGCCAAGGGCACAAGCCGTACGCGCGTAGAAATCAACCTGCTAAAGAACGATCTCGAGCAGACTGCCAAGCAGTGAAGAACGGCCGTCGTTTTTCAGCAGCCTTCAATGCCGTTTAGTCTGGGTCGGGCTTGCTCTTTCCCGGCAGACCTGCAGGATTTTCGTGCGTCCGCTCGCGGAACGTTCCCCGCATGCCTGTAGCCAGCTTTACGCTCGATTCACCGAACTTGTCACGCAAGCGGTCCGCCGCTGCCAGCGCATCCTTCCAGCGCTGTTGACGTCCGCCTTCGAGCAAATTGATCTGATCCGCCTCAGCCGTGAATGACGAGGCATGCACTCCGAGGAGTCGAACGTGCGCTCCCTTCTTCCAGTTTTTGCGGAACAGAGTGCGGACCTGCTCGAAGATTTCCGTATCGAGTTGCGTCGGGGACGGGAGAGTGTGGGCACGCGTCAGCGTAGTGAAGTCTTTGTAGCGCAACTTGAGCTGAATGGTGCGGGCGTAGAAGTTGGCCTCGCGCAAGCGGCGTCCAACCATCTCGGACAGGCGCATGAGCGTGGATTCGATCTGAGAGGGGTCCGCTGTGTCGTCGTTATAGGTGTGCTCGTGGCTGATGGATTTCGCCTCGGTGTCGGCGCCAACTTCGTTGTCGAACCATCCACCAGCATCTTCGCCACGCGCCTTGCCGGCGAGCGCGAGTCCCCACTTGCCGAAGCGGGTTTCGAGTTCGGATTCTTCCAGGCGCGCGAGATCACCAACCTTCTTGATTCCGAGCGCGTGGAGATTGCTCTCCATGACCTTGCCGACGCCGGGAATTGCCCGCACGTCGAGCGGAGCCAGAAACTTGGGCTCTTCGCCGGGGATGATCCAGAGAACGCCGTTGGGCTTGGCTTGCGCCGAGGAAACTTTGGCAATCAGGCGGGAGCTACCGATTCCTACGGAGCAGTTCAGGCGCGTCTCTGCCTTCATACGCTGGTGCAGCGAGTGGGCGGCTTTTAGCGGCGGGCCGTGCAGGCGTGCGGTTCCAGTCATGTCGAGATAGGCCTCGTCGACCGAAGCCATTTCCACCTGCGGTGAAAATGTAGTCAGAACTTTGTAGACCTTCTCGGAGTACTCGCGGTAACGCTCAGGATGTCCATCGACGAAGATGGCTTGCGGGCACATTTTAGCTGCGGTGCGAAGGGGCATGGCCGAGTGGACGCCGAACTTACGCGCTTCGTAGGATGCTGCGGACACGACGCCGCGCTCGTCGCGCTGGCCTCCGACTACTACGGCTTTGCCTTTCAGACTGGGATCGTAGAGCTCTTCTACGGAGACAAAGAAGGCATCCATGTCGACGTGGAAGATGGTGCGGGCGAGAGCCGACATGTGGGAGGCGACGGCCATGCTCAGCGGATTGTAGCAGCGGGAAGAACCGAGCTGCATTCATCGCCGAAGGATAGCCTCGCTGCGCTCGGCTGGACAGCCGAGGCGGCTGTCCCCACATGAGCTGTGGCGGCTCTAGACCAACACCTTGTCCGGCGCCGCCGGGGTGGCGCCCCGCAACTGGCGGACGCGATCGTAGACTTTGCCGTACTCGCGGGCGGAGGCGTTCCAGGAAAAATCCTTGTTCATTCCGTTACGCATGAGAACCTGCCAGGAAGTCTGGTCGCGGTAGGACTGCAGAGCTTG
>WNFJ01162586.1_pt2 | contig 10646 bp, 10 predicted proteins | sample 5400461 | NCBI WGS metagenome assembly WNFJ01 (sample SAMN13153349, study PRJNA577476) | soil metagenome | isolation source: 115 cm saprolite on Douglas fir-dominated hillslope | place: USA:California | collected 2013-09-17
GCCTGAGCGCGGCCATCGCGTCGAGTCCGTCGATCAGCACCTCGGCCTCGCCGTCGTAGGGCGAGTTGGAGCCGAAAGCAGGAATGCGATGACTTTGCACGTAGCGATGGAGTTGCGGAATTTTGGCTGCGATCGGCCCGTGGGTCTCGCGCCAATAGCGATGAAACTCCGCATCGGTCATACCGGCCTTGCGCGTGATGAAATAATGTACGTGGAGCATTGTTCGATCCTCCCGTTGGCTGTCACACCGTTTTACGATCCTGTGCCCGTTGTATAGCGCAGCCTCCGCCGATCACGCCAATGGCGCGAAGACGCCTCGCGCCGTGATGACAGACGGCGGCACGCGCAGTAATCTGACGCTATCGCTCAGAGCCAAGGAGTCTCGCGTGCATCGAATCGTCAGCCTTCTTCCCAGCGCGACCGAAATCGTCTGCGCGCTGGGCTTCGAATCGCAACTAATCGGCCGCTCGCACGAGTGCGACTACCCGGCCGCGGTCACACGCCTGCCCGCGCTCACCGAGCCCAAGTTCAATCCCGAGCGCCCGAGCGCCGAGATCGACCGCGAGGTACGCCGCATCGTCGGCGAAGCGCTCTCGGTCTACCGCGTCGATGCGCAAAAGCTCCGCGAGCTGGCCCCCGACGTCATCGTCACCCAGTCGCAGTGCGAAGTATGCGCGGTCAGCGAGCGCGACGTCGAGGACGCGGTCGGAAACTGGCTCGGTGGACGCCCGCAGATAGTCTCGCTCGCGCCCTATGGACTCGCGGACATTTTCGCCGACATCGAACGCGTCGCTCGCGCGCTGGGCGAGCCCGCGCGCGGCGCCGAACTGGTGGGGCGGCTGATGGCGCGAATGGACGCGGTCGCGGCGCGCGCGCGCCGGGCCGCCTCGCGCCCCACGCTGGCATGCATCGAATGGCTCGACCCGCTGATGTCGGCGGGCAATTGGATGCCGGAGATGGTCGAAATGGCGGCGGGCCGCAACCTGTTCGGCCGCCAGGGCGAGCACTCGGGGCGGCTCGAATTTGACGCGCTGCTCGCCGCCGACCCCGACGTCATCCTGGTCGCACCGTGCGGCTTCAACATGCGGCACACGATGGAGGAACTGCCCGCGCTGGCCGCGCGCGCCGGATGGACCTCGATGCGCGCGGTGGGCGAGGGCCGGGTGTTTGTCGCCGAGGGCAGCCAGTTTTTCAACCGGCCGGGACCGCGGATCGCCGAGTCACTGGAAATCCTCGCCGAGATACTCCATCCCGAGCTGTTCCAATTCGGCCACGAGGGCAGCGGCTGGCACCGCGCCGCTTAGGTTGTCGGAAGGGGCGCGTGCAGGCGGTCACGCCTTCGGTTTGAGATAGGACATTCCGGCGCGCGCGGCCGTCAAGCGGATGCCGAACTCCCCGATCAACGGGCCATTGTCGCAGGGATTGTCGGCGAGCAGGAAATCGACCGCGTCGCGCGAGAAGACCGGCCGCGGCAGCATCTCACCCAGCATCCCGGCCATCCGCATCAGGGCCTTCGGCACGTGCACGACGGGCCTGCGATGGCCGCTCAGCTCCATCATCAACTCGATCAACTGATCGAAGCTCATCGGCTCCGGCCCGCCAATCGCAAACGTGGCGTTGCGTCCGCGCCCCATTGCCGCCATCGCTACGCACGCGGCAAGATCGTCGACCGAGACCGGTTGGACCACCTGCTTGCCGCTGCCCGGTATCGCGAAAACCGGCGCGTACCTGATCGCGCGCGCTATCAGGTTGGTCACGCGATCATCGGCGCCATAGACCAGAGCGGGGCGGAAGATCGTGAACTCGAGGCCGGAATCGCGGATCGCGCGCTCGGCGCGGCCCTTGGCGCGAAAGCCAGGCTGGCGGCTCTGCTCGTCGGCCGCCGCGCCGCTGATATAGATGATGCGCGCGACGCCGGTCTTGCGCGCCGCCGCGATCATCGCGACCGTGCCGCCGTAGTCGACACGCTCGAAGGTAAGGCCGCGCCCCGGCTTTTCGATCGGATAGCCGTCGAACTGCGCCGCGTTGATTGCGACTTGCGCCCCGGCGATCGCCGCCTCCAGCGAGGCCGCGTCGGTCACGTCGGCGCGGACGAACTCGGCCCCGGTTCCGGCCAGGCGCGCGCGCACCGCGTCGGGATTGCGCGTCAGCACGCGCACGCGAGCCGTGTCGCCCAGCCGCCGCACGATCGCCCGGCCGATAAAGCCTGAGCCGCCCGCGATCGCGACGGTGATGCGATCCATTTTTCAGATACTCAGCAGATGACGCGGCCCGATCGCCGCAACAGAGCAGCTGCTACGATGCGCGCCGGCGGCGGACCGGGCGGCGCCGTGGGCGCGCCGGCGTCGCGGCATGCGCGCCGTTTTTGCCGGCGGATTTGACCGGCGCATCGGAAGTGTCTCGAGCCGCGTCGCCAAGCGTCGTCAGGTGAAAGCGCGAAACCTCGGGCCGGCAGTTGATCCTGATTCTCAGCCAATACGTGCCCAGGCCGCGATTGGTATAGATGTAAAAATCGCGATAGCGATTCAGCCCCGCGTAAAATTGCTTGCCGATCCGCAGCAGCTTGAGGGGCGAGCCGTAAAACGGCAATCGCACCACGCCGCCGTGCGTATGCCCCGAGAGCATCACGCCCGGGTTGAGATGGCGCGCATACAGTGCGGTGTCCGGGTTGTGCGCGAGCACTATCGTACATTCCTCCGGGCGCACCTGCGCAAAGGCGCGCGCGGGCTCGGCGCGCCGCGACCACAGGTCGTCGATTCCGACCACCACCAGCGACTCGCCGCGGACATGCAGGCGATGGCTCTCGTTAGCGAGCACGCGCACCCCGGCCTGCTCGAGCGCCTCGGTGATCCGCTCGACCGAAGACCAATGATCGTGGTTGCCGGCGACCGCGAAAACGCCCAGGCGCGGCTTGAGCGCGCTTACCGCCTCGCGAAATCCCGCCAGGTAGCGGCGCATCGTCTGCGGCCCGGTNTCAGGCTGCTGCGCGTTCACCGCGCCGACCGCCAACACGAGGCGCTCGAGGTCCTCGTCGCGATCGACGTGCAGATCGCTCAACTGGCAGGCGACCATCCCTTCCAACGCGGCGGGCAGTCCGCGCACGGGCAAGCGGACGCGCGCGACGTCGATTTCGTCGAGCGTGCGGCGCCAGATGCGATGAAGCGGACGGAACGCAATCGGAGGTTTGGGAGGACGCGCGCGCCGGGGCTGCTCCCTGGCAACCTGCGCTCCCGATAAACTCGCGGTAGAATCAGCCCTCGCCATCAGAATCCTTATTCTAGAATATATCGCGCAGGGTGCGGAAGTTAGCAATCACGGTGACGCGTTCGTCGGCCAGGTCGATCTCCTCGTGCTCCAGTTCCCACGTATGAGGATGCGGGATGAACACCGCGCGGAGGCCCGCGCGCAGCGCCGGGTTGATATCCGAGCGGGGACTGTTCCCGATCATGAAGGTACGCGTGCGGTCGAGCGCCGCCGCCTCGACCAGCCGCCGGTACGCCGCTTCGTCCTTCTCGGGCGACACTTCGACGTGGCTGAAATGGTGCCGCAATCCGGAGCGCTCGAGCTTGGGCAACTGCTCGCGCGGGTTGCCCTTGGTAAATAGCGTCAGATGATGGCGCGCGGCGAGTTCAACGAGCGTCGCCTCGACGTCCGGCAGCAACTCGCATTCGCGCTCGCGAAAATGGGCGGCGATCCGCTCAACCGCGGCGCCGAGCGTCTCACGCGAGCGTGAAGGCGCAAGCTCCGCCGCGACCATACGCATCAGCACCACGAACGGCTCGCGCCCATAGCCATGGCTCCTGATAATTTCGAGTTCGCGCCGGCGTATCGCCGCGCGCACCGCCACCGTTTCGCCGACGCCCGCCGCGGCCAGTCCGGCGACGAACTCCGCCTCGGCTTCGAGGAAATGGATGTTGGAATCCCACAGCGTATCGTCGGCGTCGAAGATCAGATGGAGCGGACGGCCGTCGCCGAGCCGTTTGCGCGGGCGAGGTTCTTTCGGATGCGCCGCCGAATCTGTCGCAGCCCGATGCGGCTTGCGAGGCGGGCGATGCCCGGGCGGCGGATTTCGGCTGGTCAACTGCAAAACGCGCGCGTCTAGCGCAGCGGACGAAAAAACGCGCGGATATCCTCGACCAGCTTAGCGGGCTCTTCCATCGGGGCAAAGTGACCGCCCGAGTTAAACACCGTCCAGCGTTTGAGATTGTAGTAGCCCTCGGCCCAGCGCCGCGGCATCAAGATGATCTCCTTGGTGAACACCGCGGCGGCGGTCGGCGCCTCGACCACCGGTTGTCGATCGTGCGAGGGCTTCCACGGATTGTGAATCGCCTCGTAGTAGTAGCGCGCCGAGGTTCCGTAACTCTGAGTCGCCCAGTAAAGCGTCATCGTCGTGAGCAACTCGTCGCGGGTGAAGCGGCTCTCGACGTCGCCGCCGCAATCGCTCCACGCGCGGCGCTTCTCCACGATCCACGAGCACAAACCTGCCGGCGAGTCATTGAGCGCAAACGCGATCGTCTGCGGACGCGTGAGCTGGATTGCGGAGTATCCGCTGCCCTCGGTAAAAAACGTGGCGGTCCGCTGATACCATCCTTCCTCGCCCGGTCCGTACAGCGAGCGATCCGGCATCCCGCCCAAAAACGCGGTCAACGGGACCATCAGATGGATATGGACTCCGTATAACAGTTCCGCATACTTGTGTCCGAGTTGCGCGGAAACCAGCGCGCCCCAATCGCCGCCCTGCGCGGCGAATTTTTTGTAGCCCAGCACGTCACGCATCAGCGCGACCCACAAATCCGCCGTGCGCCAGTAGTTTATTCCGGTGGTCGTAAGCGGCGTCGAAAATCCATAGCCCGGCAACGACGGCACGACGACGTCGAACGCGTCGGCCGGATCGCCGCCGAAGGCGGCAGGATCGGCGAGCGGACGGATCACCTTGTGAAAATCATAGAACGTCCACGGCCATCCGTGGCTCATGATGATCGGAATCGGGCGTGGCCCTTTGCCTGGCTCGCGGATGAAGTGGATGGGGATGCCCTCGATACGGGTCGTGTAGTGATGAAAGGAGTTGATCTCGCGCTCGGCACGGCGCCAGTCGTAACCGTCGATCCAATACTCGACCAGGCGTTTCAAGTAATCGAGGTTGGTGCCGTACTGCCATCCGTCATTGGCGAAGTCGGGCGCGAAGCGCGTGCGCTTCAGGCGCTCTTTCAGATCGCGCAGCGTTTCGTCCGGGATCGCAACGGTAAACGGTTCTTGCGCCATGGCGTCGTCGCCTCCTTGCTCAGTCGTAGGCGGATGTTATCGCCGACCGCGCTCGTGTGGCAAACCACGATCGCGTTTGCGACTGGCAGGCTGGATGAAGATAAATGTGAGATGACCTTGGAAAGGAGCAACGCAAAAATGGCGGAACAACAGCAGCGCTTTTCGTTGATCACTGATAAGAGTTTCGCCGACCTGCGCAAACTGGTCGGCGTGCCGATCGAGGACTCGCTCGAGCCGTGGTGCTACGAGGCGACGCGCGACAATATCCGCCACTGGGCCCACGGCATCGGCGACGACAATCCGCTGTGGTGCGAGCCGGAATACGCAGCGAAGGCGCAGGGACACACCGCAGCGCCGCCCTCATTCGTCTTCGCGCTCAACCGCTCGTTCAGCGGCTACGTTGGCGGCCTGCCAGGTGTGCACGCGATGTTCGCCGGCATCGATACCGTGTGGCATCGCCCGATGCTGCTTGGCGACCAGTTCACGACCAAGGCGTGGCTCAAGGAGTTGGTCGAGCATCAGACCCGTTTCGCCGGCCGCGCGATCCAGCAAATTTACCGCTGCGAATTTTACAATCAGCGCGGCGAGATGGTTGCCGAGGGCGATAGCTGGTGCTTTCGCACCGAGCGCGACACCGCGCGCGAGCGCGGCACCAAGTACGACGAGGTCAAAAAGAAAGAGCCGGTCCACTATTCGCGCGACGATCTGGCGAAAATTTTCGCGCTCTACGAAGCCGAGGAAATTCGCGGCGCCAATCCGCGCTATATCGAGGACGTGAAGGTCGGCGACAAATTGCAAACGATGGCGAAGGGGCCGATGACGGTCACCGGCTTCATCGCCTTCGCGCAGGGATGGGGCGGGCTCTATATCCGCGCCAACAAGCTTGCGTGGAAGCAACTGCGCAAGCATCCCGGCGTCGGCATCCCCAACAAGTTTGGCATCCCCGACGTTCCCGAACGCGTGCATTGGGAGGACGACCTCGCAACGCTCGTCGGAACGCCGGCAGCGTACGACTACGGGCCGGAGCGATGCTCCTGGATGTCGCATCAGTTGACCAATTGGATGGGCGATGCCGGATTTCTGCGCCACCTGTCGGTCGAGATTCGCCGCCACAACCCGGTCGGCGACACGCTTTACATCAACGGCGAGGTGACGCGAATTTTTGCGGAAGATGGCGCGCACTGTGCGGAGATCGCACAGACCGCGACCAACCAGGACGGCGAATTGTCAGTGCGCGCGAAAGGAATCGTGCGCCTGCCCTCGCGATCAAAATAGGCGACCCGCAAGATGGGCACGTGGGGTACCGGACTTTATTCGGGCGACCTTGCGATGGATCTGCGGAGCACGATCCGTGCGGTCGCACGGCTGCCGTTCGACGGCGACCGCCTCGTCGAGATTCTCTGCGCAGCCGAGCCGGGTGCGGCAAACAATCCGAATGACGAAGAGCACACGATTTTCTGGCTGGTGGTCGCGGACCAGTTCGCCAGGCGCGCGATCGCCTGCGGCCGCGTTCGTGAAAAAGCCCTGACGATCATCGACGACGGCAGCGACCTCGCGATGCACGCGAAGCTCGGGATGAGTCCGGCGGATCTCAGGAAGCGGCAAAAGATGCTGGCGGAAGTGCGTGCGCGCCTGACCGTCGCGCCGTCCGACGGGGTGAAACCTCGAACGGTGCTCAAGCGGCCGCAGCCGTTTCTGATGGAGGTCGGAGACTGCCTGGTCTATCCAACTTCCGGAAAAGATTGCATCAACAGCTATTACGCGTCGAAGGACAAGATACCCGGCTGGAAGCACGACGGCTGGGGCGCGATGGTCGTCGTCGATCGTGGCCGCGCGTTCGATTTTCTCACCTGGTATACGCCGGTGATGATCTCTGCGCCGGCGCCCGAGAAGCCAGCATTCGCGATGCTGCGTTCCATTACATCCTGGGTTCTGAGAAGGCCGGGAACCTGCTCTCCGGTTCATTTCAAGCGGCTTGAGTTGGAAAGGATCGGATCGGTGCCGATCGACCCGATCAAACTCACGCGCGCCTTTCCCTCGATGAGGCCGGGAACTTCCGCGGCGATCGATGACATCTCGATCGCTAATTCGCTCGGCTTCCTGCGAGAAGTGCCAGCGGTTCCGTCGACTCCTGGGAGGCCGGCGAGGTCGATTTACGGCACTCCAATTTTCATGATCTCGCACCTGGACGACATTGTTTCCGACTGATCGCCTCTATTGCTTGAGACGCGGATCGGCGGCGGACACGCACATCGCGTTGCGCGAACTTTCCCATAGCGCCCGCTCGCGCGCGTCGTTGCCCGGAGCCGCCTTGGCAGCGTCGTCAAAATCGTTGTGCCGTTGCGCTTCGCATTTCTCGCGGGTCGGGTAAGTGCCGAAGTTGGTCCACGCCGGGAGCGGCGCATTGACGTACGCGTGCGTCGAGAGAAGTTTGTGCTTGGAGTTGTAGGATTGGTACATCGGCGGAGCGATCAGGTACCAGCCGGCAAGAAGAATCGCGGCACATGAACGTCTCATTGTTTCACTGTCTTACCGGCGCGGAGATCGCGCCGGGCAGAACCGCGATCGCGCCGGTCGCCGGATTGCGTCCGACGTAGACCTCGGTCTCGTAAACCTCGCGCAATTTCTCCTCGGTCAGGACCTCGTGCGGCGCGCCCCAGCCCATCGTCATCCCGTCCTTGAGCAGCAACACGCGGTCGGCATAGAGCGCCGCGGCGTTGAGGTCGTGCAGCGTCGCGACCACGCAGAGAGCGCGCTCGGCCCGCAGTTCGCCGAAGCGCGCGAAGATTTCCGCCACGTGGCGCAGATCCAGATGCGCCGTCGGCTCGTCGAGCAGCGCCACTCGCGGCTCTTGCGCGAGCGCGCGCGCGAGAAATACCCGCTTGCGCTCGCCGCCCGAGAGTTCCTGGATCGGGCGGGTAGCGAGAGCGAGCAGATCGAAGCGCTCAAGCGCCTCGCGCGCGAGCATCAGGTCGCCGCGGCTCTCGAAATGAAACGACCCGAGATGCGGCGCGCGGCCCATCAGCACCACCTCGAGCACAGTGAACGAGAAGGCGACCGAATTTTCCTGTCCGACGAAGGCGAGGCGGCGCGCCAGCGCGCGCCGCTCGAAGGAGGCAAGCGGCGCGCCGAGCAATTCCACCGTGCCCTGCCACGGCTTTAGCGAACCGCCCAGCAATCGAAGCAGGGTCGACTTGCCCGCGCCGTTGGGTCCGACGATCGCGAGCATCTCGCCCGGCTCGACCGCCAACGACACGCCGTGCAGCACGGCCCGTTCGCCGTAACCGCCGACAAGGTTCGAGGCGCGAAGCGCCGGCGCGCCCGAGACCGTGGCCGAGGCCTGCGGCGCGGTTCGCGGCGTATCTTGAGCGCTGGCCATCGGGCGCAATCCTTGATCGAGGCGCAGGCTACAGCGCGAGCGGGCCGCGTCCCTCGCGCCGCAGCATGTAGATGAAGAATGGGCCGCCGCAGAGCGCGGTTATCGCGCCGACCGGCAATTCCGTGGGCGAAATCGCGACTCGTGCGAGCAGGTCGGCGAGCACCAGGAACGCCGCGCCGCCCAGGAACGACGCCGGCAACAGCAGGCGATGGTCGGCGCCGAAAGCGAGGCGCAACATGTGCGGCACAATCAATCCAACGAAGGAGATGATGCCGCTGACCGAGACCGCCGCCGCGATCATCACCGAGGTCGCGACGAAGATCAGCCGGCGCATCGGATCGACATCCACGCCAAGCTCGCCCGCCGCCTCGTCGCCCAGGCTCAGCAGATTGAGGTCGCGCGCATGCGCCATCAGCACTGCGAAGCCCCCGACGCCCAGCACCGTCACCATCGCGACCTCGCCGTAGGTGGGCGCCTCCAGGCTGCCCATCAGCCAGAACACGATGTCGTGGACGTAGTAGTAGTTGACGACGCTATTGAGCAGCATAATCGCGGCGCCCCAAATCGAGTTGAAGATTACGCCGACCAGGAGCAGCGTGAACGGCTCGAGCCGTCCGTCGACCACCGCCAATCGATAGACCACGACGGTCGAGAGCAGCGCCGCGCCAAAGGCGCACAGCGGCACCGTCGCCACCGCGCCGGCGCGGCCCGCAACAAACACCAGCGCGACGATCGCGCCGAACGCGCCGCCGCCCGAGATGCCGAGGATACCGCCCTCGGCGAGCGGATTGCGCACCAGAGCCTGAAGCGCCGCGCCGACCGCGGCCAGCGCCGCGCCAACCGCCGCGCCCATCAGCACGCGCGGCAGGCGCGCGCTCACGAAGATCGCATGGTCTGGACTGAGCGGCTCGCTGAGCGCACGCACCAGGCTGATATGGACGCTGCCGAAGGTCGCGGCGACGATCGCACTCAGCAGCGCCAGGAGCGTAAGCGCGCCGAGCGTCAGCGCCATCCGCGTGCGCGTCAGATGCGCACCGGAGAAAGCTTCGGGCACGGCCGGCGATTGCGCCGCGCGACGGGTACTCGCAGCGGTGGCCTGCGCGGATATTCCGGCCGGGACTTTCATTGCGAAGCGCCCTGGGCGGATTGCGCGGCGCCCTGCGTATCGGATGCCGCAGTAAAAGCCTCCGGATGAATGCGGCGGGCCAGAATCTCCAGCGACTGCCATACGCGAGGGCCCGGATGGAGCATCGGGTCCTCCGGATAGCCGAAGACGTGATGGTCGCGGACGGCCGGGATCGTGGGATAGCGCGCCCAAAAACCGGCCGGCGTGTTTGCGTCGCTGCCCATCGCTCCGTCCAGAATCACCTCGGGCCGCATCGCGATGATGTATTCGATGCTGAGCCGCGGCCAATTCTGCATCGCGAGGTCGGCGATATTGTCCCCGCCCGCCAGATGAAGCAGGTCGTCGAGAAACGTGCCGCGCCCGACCGCAACCATCGGCAGATGCCCCACCAGCATCACAACGGTGCGCGGCCTCGTTCCCTCAAGACGCGCGCGGACCGCATCGATATGAGCCTGGATCGCGCCGAGCAGGCGGCGCGCCGACTCCTCCTCTCCAGCGCGCGCACCGATGAGCGCGATACTCTGCTCGATTCCGTCGAGCGAGCTGTCGTTCACGGTCATGGTCGGATAGCCCATCGCCTCGAGCGTGCGGACCTCGCGCCGGCTCGAGGATAGTCCCGGCCCGATGATGAGATCGGGGCGCAGCGCGGCGATCGCCTCGACGTTGGGCGTCAGAAAGGTGCCGACCTTGGGCAGACGCGTCGCCGCCGGCGGATAGTCGCAATACTGCGAGACTCCGACCACCGCGCCACCGGCGCCCAGCGCGAAAAGGATTTCTGTGACGCCAGGCGCGAGCGACACGATACGCATCGGGGGCGCCGCGGTAGCGCCGACGGCGCCGATCGCGAGCGCGCCCATGAGCGCTGCGGCAGCCGGCCAG
>WNFJ01127865.1_pt1 | contig 10645 bp, 9 predicted proteins | sample 5400461 | NCBI WGS metagenome assembly WNFJ01 (sample SAMN13153349, study PRJNA577476) | soil metagenome | isolation source: 115 cm saprolite on Douglas fir-dominated hillslope | place: USA:California | collected 2013-09-17
GTGCGCGCCATGGCGCGCGGAATGCTGTGCGCGGTGAACACGACGTGCGCACGGGCGCGCTGCGCGGGCGCGAGCGCCGCAACGGCCTGGCGCAGATGATCGGCATTGGCCGCGATGAAGCGCGGGTGATTGTAGAACACGCGCAGCTTGTCGACCTCCGGCGCGCCGGGACCCACGGCGTCGAGCGCGCGGATCACGTCTTCGCGGTACTGGCGGCAGCCCGAATAACTCGAAAACGCCGACGACACGAAGGCGACGGCGCGCCGGACGCCCGCGGCGCCCATCTCGCGGACGGCGTCGGTCAGGTAGGGCCGCCAGTTGCGGTTGCCGAAATAGACGGGGAGCTCGAGGCCGTGGGCGGCGAGCTCCGCGCCGAGCGCTGCGATCAGAGTGCGGTTCTGCGAATTGAGCGGGCTGACGCCGCCAAAGCGAGCGTAGTGGTGGGCGACCTCCTCGAGCCGGGCGCGCGGGATGTTGCGGCCGCGCGTGACGTTCTCGAGAAACGGCAGCACGTCGTCGGGGCCCTCGGGGCCCCCGAACGACACGACCAGGACCGCGTCATAGCGGCGGGCCTGGTCGTCGAACAACGGGGCGTTCGGGCCCGCAGCCCCGCGAATCGTCATGCCGCACAAACTCGCCGGAGCCGGGGACCCGCGCCAGCGGCTCAGCGTCGGCGAATCGTCAGCGGTCCGTTAGTCGTCGCGACGTGCACCAGCGCCCCGCCCTGTCCCAGCACGGTGCTCAGATGCTGGGTGATGCGCCCTTGGACGGTGACCGTCATCGGGAACCCGACATTCATGGGCCCGTTCACGGTGCCCGTTTCGAGGCGGGCGGAGTAGCCCTCGGGAATCGCCAGGTCAACGGGCCCATTGACGGTCTCGGCATCGAGCCCCGTGCCGTCCCATTTCGAGCCTTCGAGGCGCACCCCGAGCGGCCCGTTCTGGACGCGCGCCTTCACGGCACCGCCGACGCCCGCAAGCTCGAGCGGGCCGTTCTCCGTGGACAGATCCATCGTGCCGATCACGTCCTCGATCGACAGCGGCCCGTTCTCGGTAGCGAGAGTGAGATCGGTGTGGCGCGGCACGTACACGTCGAAACTCACCGACCAGTGCTGCGAGCGGCCCGACGGACCGGGGCCCGTGGCGCGAATGGTGGAGCCCGACGCATCGATCCGGATCTGGCGTGCCAGGTCGGCGGCCTCGGCGTCCGAGTAGCCCTGCACCTCGATCTCCGCGGTGACGGCGATGCTGTCCTTGTCCCAGCCGAGGATCGCGACGCCGCCGTTCTGGCCGGGGTCCACGGTCAACGCGCCGCGCGCGGGCCGCATGCCCGTTTCGCGGACCTCACAATACTTAGGACGGTCATCGTTCCATTTGTTGCGGCGGCACTGCGCCAGCCAGGCATCGGGGTCGAACTGGGCGGCAAGCGGTGCGGCCGCGACGAGGGCGACGGTGACGGCAGCGAGCGTGAGGCGCGGCATACGCAGCCTCTCCTGACGGGGGGGTATATGCATTAGACGGCCCCAGCGGCGAAATGGTTGCGCGGGCCGTATTGTTGATCATGCCCGCTCCGCGTATCGCCCTGCTCGCTGGCGCCTCCGGTTTGGTCGGCGGCCATTGTCTGCGCCTCCTGTTGGCCGAGCCCGCCTACGGGCGCGTGATCGCGCTGGGGCGCCGCGCCCTGCCGGTGCAGCACGCCAAGCTGGAGCAGAAGCTCGTCGACTTCGCCCACATCGCGGACTTGGTGCCCCGGGTCGACGATGTGTACTGCTGCCTGGGGACGACGATCAAGAAAGCGGGATCGCAGGCGGCGTTCCGCCGGGTGGATCACGATTATGTGGTGGCCCTGGCGCAGGCGGCGAAGCAAGCCGGCGCGCGCCGCTTCCTCCTGGTGAGCGCACTCGGCGCCAATTTGCGGTCGCGGATTTTCTACAGTCGCGTGAAGGGTGAAGTGGAGCGGGACGTGAGCGCGGTGCCGTTCGCGGCGGTCCACATCTTCCGCCCGTCGCTGCTGCTGGGCGAGCGGGCTGAGTCGCGGCCGCTCGAGCGGCTGGTGTTCCCGCTGTTCAAAGCACTGACGCCGGTGCTGGCCGGCCCGCTGCGGCCCTATCGCGCGATTGCCGCGGACGCCGTGGCGCGCGCGATGATCCGGGCGGCGCTGGGGGACGCGACGGGCGTGCGGGTGCACGGCTACGATGAAATGACCGCGAACTGAGGCATTCCGGCTACTTGCGGCGGTGCCAGGCGCCGCGCAATATCGACCCCGTTCACCTGACTCGGAGGTATTCATGAGCCGTCCGCGCTCCCTCCCCCTCGCGGTGCTCGTGCTCGCGGTCGTGGCGTGTCCCGCCGTTGCCCAGGCCCCCAACAGCGAGCAGGTCTCCCGCGCCCACGCGATGCTGGCACAGGTCCGCGACGACCTCAAGCAGTATTACTACGATTCGACGTTCGGCGGCGTCGATCTCGACGCTAAGTATCGGCACGTCGACTCCACGCTCGGCCAGGCGGGCACCGTCGGCGAGCTGCTCGGGAACATCGCGCAGTTTCTGTTCGATCTCCACGATTCCCACACCACGTTCTGGCCGCCCGCGCGGGCCGCCAACGTCGACTACGGATGGACTTGGACCACGATGGGCGGCGCCGCCTACATCGACTCGGTGCAGAAGGGGAGCGATGCCGAGGCCAAGGGTCTCGCGGTCGGCGACCGCCTGGTGTCCATCGACGGGATGACGCCGACGCGGGATTCGCACTGGCTCATCGACTATCTCTATAACGTCTTGAATCCCCGGCCGGGCATACACGTGCAGCTGATACACCCTGACGGCAAGCTGGACGCGGTGGACGTGCTCGCCAAAGTGACTCCGACCGAGCGCGTGGTCGACTACAGCGATATGGGCACGCGGTCGCGCCTCATCAACCGCTACCTCGACGCAGCACACGCCCGACGTCACTGGTGGCGTGAATTCGGTGACACCGTTCTGGTCTGGCACTTTCGGAGCTTCGCGTACGAAGACGAGGGCATCGACGAGATGATGGCTCGCGCTGCAAGCCACAAGGCTCTGATAATCGACCTGCGCGACAATGGCGGCGGCGCTGTGGAGGCCATCCGGCGCCTCATCGGACACTTCATCGACCACCCGCAGCGGATTGCCCGCCTGCGACGGCGCAACAAGACCGACTCGCTCGTTGCGGAGCCCGCTGGTAAGACACCGTTCCGCGGCAACCTCATCGTCCTCGTCAACGCCAACTCGGCGTCCGCATCGGAGACGACGACGCGGTTCCTCCAGCTCGAAGGCTATGCGACGGTCGTGGGAGACCGCAGTGCCGGTGCGCTCATGAGCAGTATCTATTATCCGCACGAAACCGGCTTTTTGTTGGGCGGGAAGTACGTCAATTACGGCGTGTCGGTCTCTGTCCAGGATGTCATCATGAATGATGACAGCCGGCTCGAAAACACGGGTGTGATGCCGGAGTGGATCGTCGTGCCCACGGGGGCAGACCTTGCCGCGAAGCGCGACCCCCAGATGACCAAAGCCCTCGCCCTCGCAGGCATCCAGCTCGATCCAGTCCAAGCCGCCAAGATCTACAGCAAGGACTTCGCGCGGGCGCCGTAGCCGGCTACTCGCCCTTCAGGCGATCCAAGTCGCGCCGGTCCCGCTTGGTGGGCCGGCCCTTCCCCTCGAAGGTCGGCGGGGCCGTGGTGCGCAGCTGCTGCGCGTGCTTGAGGCGAGCCGCAAGCGACTCCGGGGTTTCTTCGTAGAGGCGCTGCGCCACGCTGGCGGGCCCGCGCTTCTCCGCGAGCCCGCGCACCACGACGTGATGTTCGTAGGGACCAAGGCGGACGCGGACTGCGTCGCCCGGGCGGAGCATCTTGGCCGGCTTGGCCCGCTCGCCGTTCACCTGCACCTTGCCGCCCGCCACGGCGGCCGTGGCCGCCGCGCGCGTCTTGTAAAAGCGGGCGGCCCACAACCACTTGTCGAGTCGGACGGCGTCGCTCACGCCATCAAGCTAACTCTTGACGAGGCGGACCTCACCCGACCCAGTTTCGATCTTGTAGTGCCCAGTCCCAGTCCCGATCCGGCCCACCACGTGGTCCTTCTCCAGCTTGGTCACCTGCACGGTGAGCCCGCCCAGGTCGATGCCGCCAGAGCCGGTGTCGATGTAGATGTCGCCGCCGATCGTGGCCGGCACGGTGAGCGTGACGTCGCCCGAGCCCGTGTCGACGTCGAGGTCGCGCAGCCGGCCGTCCAGCATCAACCGCACGTTCCCCGAGCCGGTATCGATCTTCACGTTGGGTGACGACACCGCCGCGAACTCCACGTCGCCCGAGCCGGTGTCGACCGACAGCACATCGGCCTGAATGCGCTCGCCCGTGGCGTTGCCGGAGCCCGTGTCGAGCGACACGGTGCCGCCCGTGACGCCCGTGATGCGCACGTCGCCCGAGCCGGTGTCGAGATTCACCTCGCCCTGCGCATCGGACACGTCCACGTTGCCCGAGCCCGCGTCGATCGTGAGCGAGCCCTTGGTGCCCGTCGCGCTGACGTTGGCGGAGGACACGTCCACGAACAGCGTGCCGTTGACATTACTGACGGTGGCGCGGCCGACGGCGAGGTGCACGGCCACGCGCTTCCCCGCGGGCACGAGCACGCGCAGGTCGGCGTGCGCATCGAGGCCGTCGCCGCGGCTGGAGATGCGCACGCGGTGGCCGTTGCCCCGGATATAGCCGACGTGATGATGCTCTCCGTCATCGCCGAACGTGCCGTCGTCGCGAACTTCGAGCGTCGAGTTACCGTAGCCGCCTTCGCCGGCGTAATAAATGTCGTCGTCGGGATAGATCACGCGCAGGGTGGTGCGGTCGCGCAGCGGCCCGGATTCGACCTTCAGCTTGGCGGCGTCACGCCCACCGCGTGTCAGCTCGACGACCACGTCGGAGCCGGTGCCCGCTTCGACGCGCAGCATGCCGGCGAGGTTGTAGATGGCGACGGCGTCGCCCGTCAACGGAAAGCGCTCGGGTGCCTGCGCGCGCAGGCCGCTCGCGGCGACCAGCAGGGCGAGCGAAAGGCGAGTGGTCATGAACTCCTCCAGATGAAACCGGTTGGCGAGCGTTACGGCGCGGCGCGCGCGGGCGTTTCAGAGTCCGCAGCACCGCCCCCATCCAGGTGTGTGATAGCGGCGCCCGTAGGATGGTTGCAGATGCGGGCGGCCGCACGCCGCGATAGCTTAGACCAGTCGGCCTCTCGGGAGATGCGGCCGTGTCCGACTGGCAAATCTGGCTGGTGTTGGCGCTGCTGCTGTTCGTGGCGGAGATGTTCGCGCCCGGCTTCTGGCTCATCAGCGTGGGGCTCGGCGCCCTGGTGGCGGCCGGCGTCGGCCTGATCCTGCCCAACTTCATGGTGGAGTTCCTGAGCTTCGCCGGGGGCGCGCTGGCGAGCCTGTTCGGCGTGCGGCCCGTGCTGCTGCGGCGCTTCCACCACGGCACCCCCACGCTCCGCACCAACGTCGACGCCCTGATCGGGAAGACCGGTTACGTGTCGGCGCGGATCGCGGCGGGCTCGCGGCCCGGGCGGGTGAAGGTGGACGGGGAAGACTGGCGCGGCGTATCGGTGGACGACGCCCCACTCGAGCCGGGGACGAAGGTGACGGTCCTGCAGGTGGACGGAACGACGCTGCTGGTGGAACGGGAGGAGTAAGGATGACTTCGGGACTCGTGGTGTTGGGGGCGATCGGGCTGTTCGTACTGGTCACGCTCGCCAAGGGGATCCGCATCGTGCAGCAGGCGCAGACGATGGTGATCGAGCGCCTGGGCAGGTATCACCGCACGCTGGCCTCCGGCCTGAACCTGATCGTGCCGTGGCTGGATCAGCCGCGCGCGATCGATTGGCACCAGGTGGTGGTGACGCCCGCGGGCGATTCGTTCGCGCGCCATTTCCGCACCGACAAGATCGACCTGCGCGAGACGGTCTACGTGTTCCCGCGCCAGAACGTGATCACCAAGGACAATGTGGTGGTGGAGATCGACGCGCTGATCTACTCGCAGATCACGGACCCCGTGCGGGCGACGTACGAAATCGCCAATCTTCCCGACGCAATCGAAAAACTCACGCAGACCACGCTGCGCAACGTGATCGGCGAGATGGAGCTGGACCACGTGCTGTCGTCGCGCGACACCATCAACGCCAAGCTGCGCGAGATCCTTGACGAGGCGACGCACAAGTGGGGCTCCAAAGTGAGCCGTGTCGAGCTGAAGGACATCAACCCGCCGCGCGACATCCGCGACGCGATGGAAAAGCAGATGCGCGCCGAACGCGACCGCCGCGCCGCCATTCTCACCGCCGAAGCCGAGAAACAGTCGCGCACGTTGCAGTCGGAGGGCATCCGGCAGGCGGAGATCAACCAGGCCGAGGGCCAGAAACAGGCGCGTATCCTCGCGGCCGAGGCCGAGGCCAACGCGCGGCTCAAGGTGGCGGAGGCCGAGGCGCAGGCGATCGAGCGCATCACCCAAGCGATCAAGGGCACGGGCGGCGACCCCGCGCGCTACCTGATCGCCATCCGCTACATCGAGGCGCTGAAAGACATGGTCACGAGCCCGCAGAGCAACAAGGTGGTCTACATGCCTTACGAGGCGACGGCCATCTTGAGCTCGCTGGGTGGCATTCGCGACATGCTGGTGGGCGGAGCCGATAAGAAGACATGACCACCACGACGTCAGCCTCCCCCCTTACCCGGCTCAGCGAAGAAGAGCAGATGTTCCGCGACGCGGTGCGCGACTTCGCCGAGCAGGAAGTCCGCCCGCGCAGTGCCGCGATGGAGCAGGCCGCGGCCATCGATCCCACACTCATCCCCAAGTTCTTCGAGCTGGGCCTGATGGGGATCGAGACGCCGGAGCCGCTGAGCGGCGCCGGCGGATCGCTGTTCATGACCGTGCTCGCCGTGGAAGAGCTCTCGGCCGTGGATGCGTCGGCGGCGATCTTCGTCGACGTGCAGAACACCCTCGTCAACGCACCGCTGCTGCGCTGGGCGAACGACGACGTCAAGCAGCGCTATCTCCCGCGGCTCGCGACCGACACGGTCGGCGCCTACGCGCTCTCCGAGCCGGGCTCGGGCTCGGACGCCTTCGGCCTGCAGACCAAGGCCACCAAGCGCGGCGATGCCTGGGTGCTCGAAGGCCGCAAGCTGTGGATCACCAACGGCGCCGAGGCGCACTTCTATGTGGTGTTCGCGAACACCGATTTCGCCCAAGGGTACAAAGGCATCACCGCCTTCGCCGTGGAGCGCGAGTTCCAAGGCTTCAGCGTCGGCAAGAAAGAGGACAAGCTCGGCATCCGCGCCTCGTCCACCACGGAACTGATCCTCGACAACGTCGAGGTGCCCGCGGCGAATGTGATCGGCGAAGTGGGTAAGGGGTACAAAGTCGCGATCGAGACGCTGAACACCGGGCGGATCGGCATCGGCGCCCAAATGATCGGCGTGGCGCGCGGCGCCCTCGACGCCGCCGGCAAGTACGTGAAGGAGCGCAAGCAGTTCGGCAAGGCGGTGGCCGAGTTCCAGGCCGTGCAATTCCAGCTAGCGCAGGCCGCGACGGAGCTCGAGGCGGCGCGGCTGATGGTGTACAACGCCGCCCGCCTAGAGGACGCGGGCGAGCCATACACGATGGAAGCGGCGATGGCCAAGCTGTATTCGTCGCAAGTGGCCGAGCGGGTGACTTCGCTGTGCGTGGAGCTGTTCGGCGGGTACGGCTATACCAAGGAGTATCCGGTCGAGAAGTTCTACCGCGACGCCAAGATCGGCACGATTTACGAAGGCACGAGTAACATGCAGCTGCAGACGATTGCCAAGATGTGGCTGAGCCGTTAACCCGTACGGGAGGACACATGAAACGACTCGCCGTTGTGGCGCTCGCGTTGCTCGCGGCGTCGCCCCTGGCGGCCCAGGGCCGCGGGCCGAAGCGCTATGCGGTCTCGGGAGACCGCGCGGTCTCCGTCACGCGCGAAGTGCTGGTGCATCAGGGATTCGAGGTGGTGCGCGTCGAGACTTCGGGGAACGATCAAGTCGTGTGGTACCGCCGCGGCAACATGGGCCGGGGCAAGGGCAAAGGCCCGCCGGTACGGATGGTCATCCGGCGCGACCCGGTGCAAAACAAGATCGTGTTTCTCGAGACGCCCAGCACGATTCTGGCTGATATCGAGATTCGCTTGAAGTGAGTATCGCAACGCAAACGGCCGCCGGGCGGATTCGCTCGGCGGCCGTTTTGTGTCCCTGCAACAACCCAACTACACCAGGCGCTGCAGCCGCAGCAACAGCGCGTTGGCCGGATCCAGCAAGAGCTGCGCATCCTGGGCCGACATCTTGCCCTTGTCGACCAGCCCCTGAACCTTGACGATGAACGCCTGCAGGCCGCTGATTGCCCCGGCGTAGTCGCCCTGATCGATACTCGTCATGATCTTGCTCAGCGCCACCTGCCAACTGTTCGCCGTGGGCGGATTCAGAATGCCGCTCGACTGCAGGTTCTGCACGGTCTGCTGCATGGCTGCGACCGCCTGCTGCAGGCTCTGCACCGCTACCGTCGCTTGAGCGATGCCCACACCACCGTCCTTGTCACGCACGGCGACGCTCACCGTAAACGTACCGGCCACGGTGTAGATGTGGCTCAGGTTGAAGGTCATGCCGGCGAGCGCCAGGGGCTGCGCACCCGAGCCGTCACCGTAATCGACCGTGGCGGTCCACGTGTCCAGCACGCCCGGATCGCTGAAGGAGCCGGAGGCAGTGTATGTGTCGCCCTGGACCAATGACGCCCCGGCGACGGCGCTCACGGTCGGCGCAACATTGGCGATGCTCGCCGAGGTCGTGGCCGACGCCGTCAGACTTCCATCCGACACGACGAGCGTCACGGCATAGATGCCGTTGTCGGCATACACGTGGCTCGGCGTCGGGCCGCTGCCCGTGGACCCGTCGCCGAAGGTCCAGGAGTACGTCAGCGGGAAACCATTGGGGTCCGACGAGCCCGTGCCATCGAACTGCACGGCCGTGCCTTCGAAGCCGCTGACTGCCGGCCCCGCGTTCGCGACCGGCGGGCGGTTGAACACCACCACCACCCGCGCGTGCACGCTGCCCACGGCGCCGTCGTCGTCAGCCACGCTGACGGTGACCGTGAACGTGCCGCCCGCCTGATATGAATGACCGAGCGTGAACGTCTTGCCGCTCAGTGTGAGCGCTTGCACGCCTGAGCCGTCGCCGTAGTCCACGGTGGCGGTCCAGGTGTCGGCGCCGGGATCCGTAAACGATCCGCTCGCGGTGTAATTCCCGACCCCAACTAGGGACGCATCGGGAATGGCGCTTACGACAGGCGCTACGTTCGCGATCGCGGCCGACGTCACAGCCGAGTTCGTGAGCGCGCCATCCGACACCACGAGGGTCACGCTGTACGACCCCTCGTCAGCATAGGTGTGACTCGGCCGCGCACCGGTGGCGGGCGCCGAGCCGTCGCCGAAATTCCACGAGTAGGTCAGCGCGTCGCCGTCGGGATCCGACGAGCCGGTGCCGTCGAACTGCACAGCTGTCCCTTCGAAGCCGCTGACGGCCGGCCCCGCGTTCGCGACGGGCGGGTGGTTCACTTTGACTGTGACGCTCGCGTGCGCGGTGCCTGCAGCGCTGTCGTCGTCCGCGACGGTCACGGTGACCGTGAACGGCCCCGATCCGACGCCGCCATAGACGTGACTCAAGCCGAAGGTCTTCGCGGTCAAGGCGAGCGGCTGCACGCCCGAGCCGTCGCCATAATCCACAGTGGCGGTCCAGGTGTCCGTGCCCGGGTCCGTGAACGAGCCGGTGGCGGTGTAAGTGCCGCCGTCCAGTATGTTGGCGCCCGCAATCGCGCTCACTACCGGCGCGACGTTGGTGATGGTCGCCGTCGTCGTGGCCACGGCGGTCAGTGACCCATCGGATACGGTGAGCGTGACAGTGTACGTGCCCTCGTCGCCATAGATGTGGCTCGGCTGCGATCCGGTATCCGGCGCGCTGCCGTCGCCGAAGGTCCAGGAGTAGGTCAGTACGTCGCCATCCGGATCGGACGAGCCCGTGCCGTCGAAGTGCACGGTCGCGCCCTCATTCGCCGTGACCGTCGCGCCGGCGTTCGCCACCGGAGGCCGGTTGCTGGTATACAGCTCGGATGTGCCCAGCACACCCACAGGTCCCTGCCCACCGGACAACAGCACCCGCCCGTCGCCCGTCGGCGTGGCGGGATAGTCCTGGCGCGGCGTCACGAGTGATCCACCGTTGCTGAACGTGCCGGTCGCGGGATCGTACAGCTCGGCGGTGCCCACGATCGCGCTACCGGTGCGGCCGCCGGCCGCGAGCACGCGTCCGTCGGGCAGCGCTGCCAGCTGATGGCGATAGCGGCCCGTCGCGAGCGAACCTGTGCTACTCCAGCTCCCGCTCGCCGGGTCGAAAACTTCGGCGCTCGCGAGGAACGCCAGATCGCACCCCGACAGCGAGCAGCGATTGAGACCGCCCGCCGCGAGGATGCGCCCATTGGGCAGCGGCATCAAGAAATTCACGGCGCTCTCATCGTCCGACGTCCACATCCGCGGATCGTGCATCGCGCCGGTGGGCGTCCAGGCCCCAGTCGTAGGATCGTAGGTCTCCGCCGACGC
>WNFJ01231339.1_pt1 | contig 10645 bp, 10 predicted proteins | sample 5400461 | NCBI WGS metagenome assembly WNFJ01 (sample SAMN13153349, study PRJNA577476) | soil metagenome | isolation source: 115 cm saprolite on Douglas fir-dominated hillslope | place: USA:California | collected 2013-09-17
CCATCATGAACCCTGAGCCTGAAATCCCTATCAATCAAGAAGATTATCCGCCTGGGAAATTGATCGCTCTCAGCGATCCATCAACGTTTCTTTTGAACTAGGAGCCGTTTGAGAGAAAAGCTAGTTCAGGACAACACCCCGCGAGGAAGCCCTTTGTCGCTTGCGGGCGATGAAAGCGACGAGAACGGCGGCCACAGTAACAATCAACCCAACAACAACCCACAGGGCTGGGTGTCCGTGTTGTGACAGCAAACGGATGATTTTCCTTCCATACCGTGCAGCCAGGAATGCTAAAAGCGTGTAGCGGGCAAACCGACCCATAGTGAGGGCGAACAAAAATTTTCGCACCGGATATTGCATGGCGCCCGCGGCAAGGACGAATGGGACCATCGGCACTGGCGGAGGCAAGAGGGCGGGAACTGCGATCGCGCCCAGGCCCCAGCGCTCGAAGGTCTTGTAGACTTTCTCCAACCGCTCTGGCGGAAATCTGCGGGCGAGCGTCGCTTTTCCCCCCTTGAGGGCCAGTCTGTAAGTTACGTAGCCTCCGATCACCGAGCCAACTGTCGCCATCACGGCGTAGTAAAACCACAAGTCTTTGTTGCGTGCAGACAGGAAGATGGCAAGGAGATCCATGCTTCCCGGGATTGGAATCACGGAGCTGTCGAGTAGCCCGAGAGGAATGAAGCCCAGTCCGCCGAGATGGTAAATCCAGTGCCGAAAGCTTCGGGCCACGGTGGGTGCCGCTTTCGCGACGGTCAGAAGAGTGAACATTTGCTTTGAAGGCCAGCACCCATTCTTGCATGCGGGGAGGAGTGATGCCCTCTACCGCTAGAAAATCGGTTTATGTCCGGCACTCGCTAAGCGGATGCGCCGGTGCTAGAGTATTCGATCAATGAACCGAATCACTCTCGGCGTAATCTGCGGCCTCGGCTTCGGGCTCTTTAGATGCAGCGTTGATGCTGCCGATGTCTTTTCCGGACAAGCGGACTGCGATACTGGGTGCCTTCCTGGATCGATTCGCGATTGGGTTTCTGGTTTGCGTCGCTGATCTCCCCTTAGCCGGCTGGCTCGCCGGTCTTGTTATTGCGCTGCTGGTCAGCGTTCCCAGCGCGGTTATCACCAAGGCTTACGCGCCGATTCTGGGTACCGGGGCAGTGGGCGGAATAATCATTGGCATCATTCGGGCTAAATTTGGCCGTTAATTGCACAACCGGCATCTTGATACTTCACTGCACTCTGTCCTAGAATCCCCATCCCATGACCGAGCCGCTAGTAGTTGACCGCTCCGAATCGTATTCCGAGGAAGTACTCACCCTGAACGGTCCGCTGACCGCGAATAACGGCGCTGTTTTTCAGAATGCCATGCGCCGCGAAGAGCCCGCGGACACGGTAATCCTCGACTTTAGTGAGGTTCCCTATGTGGATTCTGCCGGCCTGGGACTGCTGGTCAGCGCCCATGTATCCCGGCAGAAAGCTGGACGCAAAATGATTTTGAGCGGAATCAATCCGCGGGTGCAACGGTTGTTCGAGGTGACCAGGGTGGCGGACCTGTTTCTGATTTTTTCTACTCCTGAAGAAGCGATCGCAGCTTTGGGAGGCGCGGCGGAAGCCTGAAGTGGTGGCCAACTGCAAGCTGTTTTGCGCGCGACGATAAATAGCATGGACACCTCGGGTGGCCCTGACGAACAATCGTTTTGTCGGATGGTTCGATTGGACGTGGTTCGTGCGACTAAGCTGTCTTGCAACTGTCGTGGTGGCTGTTACGAGTAGCCTTTCTTCCGGCCCTGTTTCATGGGGGCAAACTGCACCGACTGCTGGAGTAGCCTCTACAGGCCCCAGGCTTTAGGCTGAACTGCTCAAGACCATTGACGCGAGCCATGCCCGAGTGGGAGACCCTGTGACCGCCCGGACGGTGACGCCTCTCGAGATCGACGCGGTGAAATTCCCGTCTGGGGCAATGGTGAAAGGCCATGTCGCGAAAGCGGAACCGATGCTATTCCTGCTGGTATTCGATAGCATCGAGGTCGATAAGACTACGCCGCTTCCAGTAGGCTCTCGCTGCGCGCGGTAATGATGCCGCATCCTGTACTGGCGCCGCAATCACAACCTCCAGATGCGCAGCTCTCTCCGCGAGCTGAGGCCGGCGGTCGGGGCACGGGCGATCGAGGGACACAGACTCGGAGAGGGGATATGTTGCGTAGCCCGGAAGCGGCCGCCCAGGATTCAGCCGACACGATATTTGAGGGTTCGGCGTGCCGCACCGGTATCGCCGCGTACTGTCGAAACCCGCAATGGAGGTGTGATCGGGTTGCCTGCAGCTGATGTTCATGGTGTCGAAGTAGGCGGGGATTCAAAGCAAAAAACCTTCCAGCATGCGCCACGGCTCTCCAACTGAACCGGGTGCGTCGCCTCACCAGTAAACGCCGAGACTGCCCGCGCCCAAAAGTCGTGAGCTGAAAGATTCGACTGCATCACGCGAACCTGCCAGGGACCGGGAAACAGCCTCCACACCCTATGCGCTATCTGAGTTCCAATTCCCTGTCTCCGATATCCGCGAAGAACAAAAAACTCTGCCATGTCCCACACTGTCTCATTGCCAGAGAGTTCCGAACCTCGCTTCACCAGGACAAAGCCTGCCAATCTGCTCTGCACGCGCACGAGAAACGGATGCCAGCCACGCTCGCTCCAATAAAGTGGAAGGCTGGTGTAGTCGAATCGTCCGTCGGTCCCTATCTCCAAATCGTAGAATTCGCTGAAATCGTGCATGTACAACGCCAGCAGGTTAGCCAGGATTGACTGTTGCTCCGGTCCGGCAGGGATAACTTCGATATGGGCGAAGGGCGTCTTTGCGCGGTTCATAACAGTAAGGGCGGAGCAGCCGAAAATCCTCCAGGCGAATGCGACTCAAATACGTTGCTGTCCGCTATGACTAGTTCCATAAACGGTCTTGTTGCCCAATAGCGATCCCTTGCGAATCGGCTCGTAACTCCGCCTGATATATGATCTCGAAAATCGCCTTCCGTCGAGGACGCAAGGTGTTACCTATAACTCCACGCGTGCCAACCTCCCAGGGTTAGAGCGCACAGCAGAGGACGGATATCTAGCGGAAGTTCTTCACTACCATAATGTTGGATTCTGAGAACTCAGGTTCAACGTAAAGGAGTGATTTGCCGTCAGGCGCAAGCGATAGTCCCCACCCCGGCTCTTTATCCAAAGTGGTGATGTGGACGACTTTATGCGTTGCCAATTCGAAATAGTCCACACTTGCAGGCCGCGAGTCGCCATCGCGAATGAAATAGATTCCTTCTTTCCCAAGGGCCCAGTTGTACCAAGTCTCGCCAGGCTGATCTAGAATTTTTTCTTCGTTTCCGCCACCCCGCGGAATTCTCCACACCCCACCTGCTTCGTACTTGCAATAGTAGAGAAATCTTCCATCGTGCGATTCTGCCGCCGCAAGTCCTCCCGATTGTGTTATCTGAACCGGGGAGCCACCGTGAGATGGAACTTTCCACAACTGAAACGGGAGGTTCCCCTGTTTCGAAGTGAAATAAATCCATTGGCCATCGCGCGACCAACTGGGTACTAAATTGTCGGCGCCTGGGATTGTTGGGATAAGCCTCGGAACTCCGCCCGGCACATCCATTACGTAGATTTCAGCATGCTGTGTCGGATGAAACTCGAAGGCGATCTCGCGACCGTCCGGCGACCAGGCTGATGTGCCCGCCGTGCCATGCAGCGAAGTCAATTGCGCGCAATTTCCACCGGTGTTGTCGCAATCCCAGATTTCAGCATTTCCCAGACGGTCAGACTCGAATGCTATGCGTTTGCCGTCTGGAGAGTAGCGTGGGCGCAACTTCCTTCCTTTCTCAGATATGAGTACAGCGGCGGAACTCTTTGCGTGCCGATCGTCCGCAAGGCTAATTCGCCAGATGTTCTCTTTACGGTTGACCTGCTGGTAAGCAAGCAGATCGCCTTTGGGTGCAATGCTCGGAGAATACGCTGGAAAATTCGCGCCGGCTACAGGCCGAATGGTCCCGTCCGCAACCGACACTCGCCACAAACCGTCCTGACCTCCTCGCGCCGAAGAGACTACGACTTCGCGTCCGTCTGCCGTCCAGGCAAGTCCGCTCGTGGGGCACTTGTCAAAGGTCAGCCGTTTGACCCCGCCACCTTCCGTTGGAACAACAAACACGTCATTGACGACCCCAGCGAGAGTACCGCGGATAAACGCCAGCTGCGAACCGTCGGGAGAAAATACCGCATCATTGTCGCGCTCAGCATCGGGAGGAAACGTCACCTGGCGTTTCGCAAGGTCAGCCAACGACAGTAACGTGATCCATGATCTGTGGGTTTGCGGATTACTCTCCGGAAACGCGAGCAGCTTACCGTCCGGTGACCAAGCCAGGCTTGGATAGAGCGGATGTGGCACGGTATACAACCTGCGTTCAGTTCCACCGAGCGCGGAAATCACATAGATCCCAACCTCCTTGTCCAAGAGGCGAAAGAAAGCGATCTGTTTTCCGTCGGGCGACCATGTGACACAGCACTCATGTGAGTTGTTGGTTAAACGCAGCGGTTTCTCGCCATCGACGAGCGTAGTGTAAATTCCGGAATTTTGTTCTCCGTCACTCTCGAGGAACGCGACTTCAGCGCCGTTGGGAGAGAATACAGGTCCGAACTCCAAACCGGGCATTCCAGCTAACGGCACGGTTTGTAGCGATGGTCGGTGCGCCTCGATGGAGTTTCGTATGGACCACCACACTCCGATGCCAATCAAAATGCAGAGCACGACAGCGGCAATTGCGATCGATCGTGCTCGGTGAGGAACCGCGATGCGCGCATCTGACAGCGCGGGCAATTGAGGCGATACTGCCTCGCCGATAAATCGATAACCCTGGCGCGGAACGGTTTCGACGAAGCGCGGCTCCTCCGCTGAATCATTGAGGGTTTCTCGCAGTCTGGCAACGGCGCTGTTCAGGCCGTGATCGAAATCGACAAAGGTGTCGGCTGCCCAAAGCTTCTGGCGCAGGGCATCCCGGGTAACTATTTCGCCGGGATGCTCCAGCAGCATGGTCAGAACGCGGAAGGGCTGCTCTTGCAGCTTGATTTTTTGACCCTGCTTCCGCAGTTCCGAAGTCTCGAGATCAACCTCAAAGATATCGAAGCGAATCACAGGTCGCGCTAGAGTCGACGACGTCATCCGAAGCCGCTTGGGGATGACCAGTGTATCACTCATGCGATCACGCGATGACGTTTTTGGACCCGATTGCGGCGCGTTATACAAGGAATAACCTCCTCCGCTCCAGCAACTTGTCTCGTGATGTACGTGTGTAGAACATGTGCGGTTCCATTGCATTGCTTTGGACGCGCCGATTCGCTGAAAGTCACCCTGATGGCGGAGACTGTATCTCGCTCCGCAGTCGGGAGCGTTTTCAGCATGCCGGATCGAAAGCACCTAGCAATCCTTCTAGCCGTCTTGTCGTTGACCGCTGTGAGGGTGGTTTCACAACAGAATTTCGCGGAACAACTAGAATCCACTGACCTAGCCGGGCTGAAAATGAGAGCAGAAAATGGCGATGCCCTTGCGCAATTTCGCCTGGGCTATCTCTACGAACAAGGGATTGGTGTGCCTCGGGATTACCGGCAAGCGGCTGAGCTCTATCGCGCCGCTGCAGTTCAAGGGCATAGCACTGCCGCCAACAACCTCGCAGTGCTGTACGATCACGGCCTGGGCGTAAAAAAAGATCTGCGCAATGCGATCGAGTGGTATCGGGTTTCTGCCGAGCGCGGTGATTCCACCGGACAATGTAACCTGGCCTCAGTGTATTTTTCCGGCCGAGGCATTCCCCGGGACTATAACGCAGCCATGAAATGGTTCCGTGCAGCCGCTGAACACGGTCTTCCCGCCGCCCAGAATAATCTTGCTTACATGTACTACAACGGAATAGCAGTTTCGATTGATTATTCCCAAGCAGCCAGGTGGACTCGCAGTGCGGCCGAGCAGGGCTACGCTCTCGCAGAGACCGATCTCGGCTATTTGTTTGAACAGGGCAAGGGCGTTCCCCTTGATTACACGGCTGCGTATATGTGGTACACCCTTGGTGATTCGGGAGGAGATCCCCGCGCCCGAGCAAGAATGAAATCTCTCTTCAGCCTCATGCTGAATAAACAGCGCACAGAGGCCAGGGCTCGGGCCGCTGCTTGGGTGCCGGCAGCCGCTTCAAGGCACGCCGACGCACAGCAAAGCGTCGTGGCCGTTCAACATTGACCGATGGTCGCCAACTGAACATCCCTGCCCTTCCGATACTGAGCAGCAACCGCGGCGTTGGTGTAATCGGGCCTGAGCGGTCATAACCGGATTGTGAGTGCAATCGCTCCGCGACAGCAATCCACGTTGCATAGACTTTTTCGGACGCTTGCGGTCTCTCTGAAGCAGTCGTTATTCGTGCCGCAGTGCTTCGATCGGATCCAAACGGGAGGCGCGGAGGGCAGGGATCATGCCGCTGACTAGTCCCACGGCGCCGAGAATGAGGGTGGAGGCGATCAGGGTTCCGGGAGCGATGATCAAGCGGATGTCGCCGGCTTCGCCGTTTTTGGCAAAGGCGCTGTACAAAGTCAGCCTTCCCACGGAAAGCGCGACCGCGTAGGCCAGTATCACTCCCAGCACGCCTCCGATGAAGGTAATGGTGAGGGCTTCGGCGAGGAACTGCATCAGTATGTAGCGCCGTTGCGCGCCGAGGGCCTTCTGCACGCCGATTTCACGCGTGCGCTGGGTGACTGAAACCAGCATAATATTCATCAGGCCGACGCCGCCGATTCCCAGCGTGAGCGTGCCGATGAAGCCCATCAGCACCTTCAATCCGAGAGTGATGATTTCAAACTGATGCACCTGCATCATGAGATTGAAGACCCTCACCGCCTGGCGATCTGACTGGTTGAATTTGTGGGGTACCGCGAGAATGGCGCGGACCGCATTTTCCAGTGTCTGGTACTCGGGAGTCTGGTAGTTGAACCAGATCGAGTCGAGGTAGTGTGTGTCCTTCAAATCGCCCATGGTGGTAAATGGGACATAAACCACGCGGTTGATGTCGTCATTTCCTTCCTGCATTTTGGCGGCTAACACTCCGACGACCTCGAAGCTGAGGCCATCGAGCCGGATATGTTCGCCCAAAGCGTTGCGTCCGGAAAATAGCTTTTCCTTAGCCTCTGATCCGATTACGGCCACGCGGGCGCGCTGAATCTGGTCCTCAAGATTGTAAAAGCGGCCCTGATCCAACTTGAGGGAACGAACGTCGAGCACGTTGGGATCGTTGCCGGTGACCCCCCAAGTGAAAGCCCTGGTGTCGTACTGCACGGTTGCCTGTTTGCTGACTTCGGGCGTGATATGAGTAATTTGAGGAAGGTTGGTGGTCAGGGCCTCGACGTCCTCCTGGGTGAAGCGGATGGGGACTCCAGCCTTCTGGCCTCCCGCCTGCACGGACGTACGGCCGGGCACCACAATGACGAGTTTCGTGCCGAAATTGGCAAAGATATTGGCGCAGGCCTGACCAAAACCATCACCGTACGCGAGCAGCATGACTACGGTTGCGATGCCCCACGCCATGCCCAGCATGGTGAGCGCGGTGCGACGGCGATTGTGACGCATTGCCGCGTAGGCTTCCTGCAGCAAATCATGGAACATCTTTAATGCACCCCTTTAATGCACCCCGGGTTTCTCGACCCCGTGGCATTACTCCTGCCGCAGCGCTTCCACCGGCTGCAACATGGCCGCCTTGCGCGCGGGATAAAGGCCGGCAACCACTCCGGCTAGGGTTAGGCTGCCGATGGCCAGCAGGGCCGACATGGGCACTAGTTTCGGCGGATCGAATCCGCCAGGTCCTTGCACCGTTCCCATCATCGCCATCAACACACCCGCGAAAAACATCCCGATCAGTCCGCTGCCTAGTGTGAGAAGCAATCCTTCAAGGAAAAACTGGAACAGAATGCTGCGATTGGTGGCGCCCAGGGCCTTGCGCAATCCGATCTCATGGGTGCGCTCGGTGACCGCAACGAGCATGATGTTAATGACGCCAATCGCGCCCAAGGCAAGCGTCACCATTCCCACCGCTCCCAGAAACATATTCATGACATCAAAAATGGTTCCCACCATTTTTGATTCCTGAATCGAATCCCACTCGTCGAAGGCGTTTTCATCGCTGGAGTCAAAACCGTGATTGCGACCAACGATCTGGTGCACATCATCCTGCGACAGCTTATGCTCAGCGGTCACGCGCGGCTGATATTCGATAAAGGAAATAGAGTTCTGGTGGTTTTCTCCCTTGATCGGAAACGCCGCGGACATTACCTGGAACGGAATGTAGCCGCGCATGTTCAGCCACAAATTGTCGCCGTGGCCCAAATGCGGCATGCTGCCAACGACTTCGAACCTGAGTCCGTTGATCAAAATAAATGAGCCGACCGTAGGTCGTCCGGGGAACAAAGTCTTTGACAGTTCGCTACCGAGGACAATGACATTTCTCCGCTGCTCGCCGTCGAGTTGGTTGAGCCAGCGTCCCTCTTTAAGGGGAAGATAACTGATCTCGTTCAGTTGTGGCTCGGTGCCCAGAATTTCTCCGCTGCCGTTGGCGAATTCGCTTACCTCGTGCAGGTCGCCACGAGAAATCAGAGGAGCAGCATTGCGGACGTGTGGGGCTTTACGGATGTCCCGATAGTCGTCGTAGGTGAGCAAATAAGAACGGGCGGAATTCGTGTTGCCCTTCACCGCAGGCGCGCGCCCGGGGAAGAGAAACATGATGTCCTTGCCGAACTCGGCCATCTCGCGCTTGTTGCCGGAGCGGAAGCCTTCCCCAACCCCTACCAGCAGCAGCAAAGATCCTACGCCCCAGGCAATTCCGAACATAGTGAGAAATGAACGCAGTTTGTGCGCCCAAAGGCTGCGAAAGATCTGGGCGAAAATGTCAACTATCGTTCGCATGATCGTGAGCTATTGTACCTTTTCGGCGGCGGCCAAAGCGTTATCGAAGACAAGCGATTGCATCCGATTTAGGCAGTCTTCTTTAGACGATCCAGGGCGCCAACCGAAAGCAGGGTGGCGTAAGAACGTGAGGGCTCGATGACGCAGGGGGCTGGATACTAGGTAGCCAGGAGCTCCCCGTCAGGTTCTGCCACTCCCCGTTGTTTACGCAATTCGACGTGGAATAGTTCCATGGGCAAGTCCGCTTGGGCGCGGAACAGGGACAATAGCGGGTCGCCGTGGTCATCCCCGATTTGTTCGGACGAGAAGGTGCTGGGACTGTTATCAATCGAATCCGGCTTGACCTGAAGATCGGGGACGGCACCGGTGGTGTTGACCAAGGTCTGGATAAACTGCTCTACTCGAGCCTTTTGCGCCGAGGTTTGCTGCGTGAACTCCAGTCCCATGCCCGTGCCAGAGTGCATGATTCGGACGATGCCTTCAATCTGCAATTCCAGATCGCGAACCTTCATCATTAATTGCAGGCGGGTACGCACCGGAAAGGGTGATTCGGTTTGCAGATAGCAGGCGCTGAGGCTTAGATCGGTGAGTTTGCAGCTAACGGTGGGCTCGTCGGCTTCGGAGCCCCGGAGCTGCCGGCTGACCCACAGTTTCAGTTGCTCGCTCATTTCGGGCGGGAGATCGCGAAACCTCACTCCTACAATCGTGGAGCCTTCCCACGCTACTTCACCGCGCGCATCAATTTCAATGCCGGTGCTCCCCGGCAAGGTGAAGCGGGCTCGAAATGAGGACGGCAGTTTCTGCTTCTTGGTCTTGATAGCGATGCCATTTTCGCCCAGGTCAGAAGTGACGGTCCGCATACTTCCCTGCGTGCCCTCGAACTGAAGTTCCACGGGAAGCTCGATGGGGACACGCGCGTGACGACGGCGCTCCCGCTTCATCAGGGCACGAACCGCGCGAAAACTGGAGCGGGTACGCTCGATAGAGAGCGGCTTGAATAGCACAAAATGCGCTCCCATTTCGGTGGCGCCTTTGGCTGCATTGTGTCCGTCAATGATGGCGATGACCACGGCGCGTTTATTGGCCGGAGCGGAGCGTATCCCTCGCATGACTTTGGCGGCAAGTTCGGATGAAGTGCAGTCCACAATCACTGCCTCAAATCTCTGCCGCGTCATCTTTTGGATGGTGGCGTCGAGGTCGGGACACTGTTCAACCCCGATTTCCAGTTCGCTCAGCACACGACGAAGCACCCGGACGACACTGTCGTCGGTACACATGAGAAGCGATTGGAGGCCTGGTTCCATAATTCGGAGTGGAAACAACGAGAGCAATCGTAGAGGTGCAATTGCCTTCGTGAGCCGAATGTAACAGGTAGGTTCTTTAGGATCAATGGCTTGCGGATAGTTTAGGTTACTGGAGTAACCCGGTTCATCGCCGGGCTAGATTTCCCAGAATGGAAACTAAGGGACGCTTTTTCAGCTACTTAGGTCGACGGCTCCTGATTTGTCATTGACTTTGAAGCGGACTGAAGTAAAATCATGCGGTTCCGAACGACTTTTGTCTTCGCTGGTCAGGTCCAAGCGCGGTTCCTTCGGTTTATTTCTGTGGGTAGGGCGTCGGAATCTGGAATCCTTCGCCAAGTCATCGGAATCTAAGGCTTAGCGACTTAAT
>WNFJ01281460.1_pt2 | contig 10643 bp, 8 predicted proteins | sample 5400461 | NCBI WGS metagenome assembly WNFJ01 (sample SAMN13153349, study PRJNA577476) | soil metagenome | isolation source: 115 cm saprolite on Douglas fir-dominated hillslope | place: USA:California | collected 2013-09-17
AGTTAACGCATGTCTCTTCTTCAGGCTATCCTGCTCGGCATTGTCCAGGGCTTAACAGAATTCATACCCATCAGCTCGACCGCGCATCTGGTTCTGGCCGGACGAGTAATGAAGCTGCCGCTGACGCCAGAACAACTGACGGCTTCGATCGCCGTGATCCAGCTCGGCACGCTCGTCGCGGTGATCATTTATTTCGCCGATGACATCTGGAACATCACGCGGGCCTTTGTTCACGATCATTTTGTGCTTTTGAAAGAAGGCCGTCGCGACCAGTTTCATCGAACGAATGACCACGCGCGCCTCAGTCATGACGCAAAGCTCGGCTGGCTGGTAATCATCGGCTCACTGCCCGTCGGGGTCGTCGGGCTGATTTTTAAGAAGCAGATTGAGGGAACATTCACAAAAAATCTCTGGGTGATCGCGACGATGATGGTCGTGATCGCGCTTTTGCTGGGGGTGGCGGAGTTGGTTGGCAAGCAGCGGCGCCGCATGCAGGAGTTGGGAATCGGCGATGCCCTGGCCGTCGGTTTTGCGCAATGCCTCGCGCTGATTCCGGGATCGAGCCGCTCAGGTTCGACGATCATGGGCGGACTTTTTGTAGGTGAGACGAGGGAAACGGCGGCGCGCTTTTCTTTTCTGCTCTCAATGCCCGCAATCGCCGCCAGCGGGCTGCTTGAATTGAAACAGGCACTGCATGTCCTGCCGCAAGGCAGCCTGGGGACGTTAGCGGTGGGCACTGTGGTCAGCGCGATAGTCGGCTATACGACGATCTGGTTTCTGCTTCGCTTCCTGCGCACCCATACGACCGGAATTTTCATCGGCTATCGATTGCTGGTCGGCGGCGCGATCCTGATCATGCTGTTCAGCGGGCGGATTAGACCTTTGTGAGAAAGACCGGATCATATTCCATTCATCATTTTCCATTTCTCATTTGCCATCAGGGAAAAGAGGTTTAGAGCTGCGACTTTAGTCGGGTTTATTTGATCGAAAACACCCAACTCAGGTTGGTACTCTCAATAACCATCTTTAATGATCAATGAGAAATGACAAATGAGAAATGGAAAATGTCATAGCTCTTCCGTTCGACAACAAGTAAACTTCCACCGCTATGAGTGCCAGTCCTTCCCCTAAGAGAGTTTCCAGGAAATGGATCGTCCGCGAGCCGGACACCGTTCGCGCCGCGGCGTTAGCTAACGCCCTCGGCGTCTCGCCGATTGCGGCCGGGTTGCTGGTCGCACGCGGCTATCACGACTCCACGGCAGCGGAAGCTTTTCTTAATCCTGCTCTCAATCAACTTCACGATCCGTTTCTGATGCGCGGCATGTCCGAGGCAGTAAACCGTCTGCTGCACGCCATCGACAATCACGAGCCCGTTCTCATCTATGGGGATTACGATGTCGACGGCACGACCGGCACGGCGGTCCTGTTGCGAGCGCTGCGCATGCTGGGAGCGACGGCCGGCTATCATGTGCCACATCGCTTTACCGAAGGCTATGGCATTCAGCAGGCAGGCTTGGAAAAAGCATTCAACGAAGGTTACAAACTGGTCGTCAGCGTCGATTGCGGCATCCGCGCGCACGAACCTCTGCACTGGGCGCGTGACAACGGATTGGACATTATCGTCACCGATCATCACCTGCCGGACGCTGATGAAGGCTCGCCACCGGCGCTTGCCGTGCTCAATCCAAATCAGCACGGCTGCGATTATCCGGACAAGAATCTGGCCGGTGTTGGCGTCGCTTTCAAGTTGGTCCACGCGTTGTTTCGTGAGCGTGGGCGAGAGACACAGGTGCCAGGATTTCTGAAGATGGTGGCGATCGGCACGGTCGCCGACGTCGCAAAACTGGTGGGCGAGAATCGTGCGATCGTTTCGCTGGGACTTTCCGATTTGCCGCGCGCGGTGAATCCCGGGCTGCGCGCGCTGATTGAAATCGCCGGCTGTGGCGAAGACAGCGAGATGACTGCTTACGATCTGGGCTTTCGCATCGGACCGCGGATCAACGCGGCCGGGCGAATGGACGCGGCCAGCGCGGTGGTCGAACTCTTTAACGCCAAAGATAAAGAGGAAGCCCGGCGTTTGGCTGAGCATCTGGATACGCGTAATCGCGAACGCATGGAAGCTCAGCGCGAAATTTTCAATCGCGCAGTCGAAGAGTTTGAGGGGGGCGCCGATCGCGATGCCCAGACTCACGTGGCCGTGATTGCCGGTGATGGATGGCATCGCGGCGTGATTGGACTGGCGGCATCAAAGATTGCTGAGCGCCTTAATCGACCGTGCGTCGTCATCTCGCTGGAAGGCGACATCGGCCACGGTTCGGCCCGGAGCATCGAAGCGTATCATCTGTTCGATGGGCTCACGGCCTGCCGCGATTTGCTGGACAAGTTCGGTGGGCACTCCCACGCGGCGGGCCTGGCGATTCAACGTGGGTGCATCGCGGAATTTCGCCGGCGCCTGAATGAACATGCGGCCTCGCGTTTGACTGAAACCGATCTGACGCCCATGCTGAGTATCGATGCGGAAGTCGCGCCGGCGGCCCTCGGGTTCCAGCTCTTGCAGGACTTATATGCGCTGGAGCCTTTTGGCGCCGGAAATCCGCGGCCGGTATTTGTTACTCGCGGATTTCGCGTGCTGAGGGAGCCGCAGAGAATAAAGGAGCAGCACCTGAAACTGCGGGTCGGCGGGGACGACAATCGCCCAATCGAAGCCATCTGGTGGCGCGGAATCGAGGAGGTTGAGCAAACGCCGGCACCTAATCAGCGCATCGATCTTGCTTACGAGCTGGAAGCAAATCGTTGGAATGGCGACATCAGGTTGCAATTGAATGTGAAGGACATGCGTTTTGCCGATAATTAAGCCGCAGAGGCACAGAGACACCGCGAAGATGACAAAGACATCAAACAAGGCATGGATGTGGTCAGCGCATTCCTGGTTTCGTTTTATCTCTGGGCCTCCGTGTCTCCGTGGCTAACCTTCGTTATGCAGGAAGTAACTAGAAAGAAACGAATCAGTGCCGTCGACTTGCGTGCGCGCGTGCCGGCGATAGCGCGAGCGCTGGCGATTTTTCTGCTAATCGGTGGCGCGATTTTCGTCGCCGTGTCTTACTACAAGATGCGCAACAACACGCCGTTTCGTTTGAAGTCCGAAAATCCGGCCCTGTCGAAAGAAATCACCGGCATCATCAACGGCTACGAGCAGCGCATTACCAAAAATGATCGCTTGTATCTCTGGCTGCGCGCCGCGCGGGACGTCACCTACGCTGATGGCCATCACGAACTGGAGCAAGTCAACCTGCAAGTCTTTCCGCCCACCGGTGACAAGCCGGATCAGATCGTTTCCGATCGCTCGATGTACGATCAGAAAAACGGACTGCTGCAATTCAACGGCAACGTGCAAATCGAAACGCACGACGCCCTGAAAGTGAAAACTGACGCGCTTCTTTATCACCAGGACACCGAAGTTGCCGAGACATCTTCGCCGATTACTTTCGAGCGAGAGAACGTCTCTGGCAAATCAACCGGAGCTTTGGTGGACGACAAAAACAAGCGACTGGAGCTTCGTAACCAGGTCGAGGTGACGGTCGCGCCTGAAGTCCTGAAGGATCCCGGCAACGAAGATGCTAAGCCGGCTAAGTTGAAAGGCTCTCGCGCCAAACCTGTGACGATCAAGTCAGCGCAAGCAGTATTCGAACAGGCTTCGATGCGCCTGACTTTCTCTGGCGGCGCTACGGCCGAACAGGAGCAGGACATCATGAGCGGCGATGGCCTTACCGCGATCCTCAACGACAAGAAGAAGCTGCAAAAGATAGAGATGCGCGGCAATTCTTACTTGCGCACGATGGAGGAAGGCCGGGCCGCTGAAGCACACGCAGTCGACGTGGATTTCTTTCTCGACGGCGATCAGCGCTTGCAGCGCGCGCATGGCTCGCGTGATATTCGCGCGCAAACTCTGAATGCGGATTCCGAGATGCAGCTCACCGGCGCGACCGAACTTAACATTGATTTTCAGGCCCAGGGCGATCGCAGTCTCTTGAAAGAAATGCTTGCCGATGGCCGGTCCGTGGTGACGCTATCGGCGCCCAAGTCGCGCGCCAATGATCCGCGCGCCGCCGGTAAGCGCCTGACCGCTAACTCGATCAAGATGACCTGGCGCACGACCGGTAAGGATTTGGAAAGGGCTGAAGCCATCGGCGATGCCGAACTCTATGTTGAGCCCGTGCAGAAAACTGCGAAGTCGGAACGGAAGACGCTGACCGCGCCGCGGTTCGACTGTGATTTTTACGAAAGCGGGAACATCGCCCGCAACTGCACGGCGACCGGAGGCGCGAAGGCTGTCTTCGATCCTCTACAACCGAGCGAGAAACAGGGAACCCGTACGATGACTGCACAGAAGATGGCGGCGGCGTTTGTGCGAGAGACCCAGGACGTCGACAAGGTTGACGCCACCGGCGACGCCAAGTTCAACGAAAAGGATCGGAACGGAGTTGCCAACACCGTTTCTTACAATGCGTCGGACGAAACTGTGCGCATGCGCGGTGGTGAACCAACAGTCTGGGATTCACGCGCGCGCACGAAAGCGATCGAGATCGATTCAAATAACACTACCCATGTTTCCTACTGTCGTGGCAAAGTCCAGACGACTTACTACAGTCAGGAACAGACGAACGGCGCGGCGCCGTTTCGCAAACTTAAAAGTCCGGTTTATCTGCTCGGCGATCGCGCGGAGGTCAATCATGATTCCGGCGTGGCCGTCTACACCGGAAACGCGCGCATGTGGCAGGACGACAATTTTGTGCGCGGCGATACGATCACTCTGTTTCGCGAAGAGAAGCGAATGGAAGCGCGCGGTCGTGTGCAAAGCGTGCTCTATCAGACTAAACAAAAGACCGGCAATACTACTGCGGTCGTTCCGGTATTCGCGACGGCTGAGTTCATGCGCTATTCCGATCCCGAACGGCTGCTGCATTACGAAAACAATGTGGACATCAAGCAGGGCACCGATCGAATGACCGCCGGCATAGCTGACGTCTATTTGCAGAAAGACGGTAACGAAGTTGAGCGCACCATCGCCCAGCGCAACGTGGTGCTGATTCAACTTGGCAAGCGCGGCACCGGAGACTGGTGCCAATATACGACCGCCGACGAAGTGGCGATCCTGAAAGGCAACCCTGCGCACGTCGAGGACGAGCAGGGAACTACCGACGGTAATCGGTTGACGATGTACCGGCGCGAGAATCGCGTGGTGGTCGACGACACACGCGGATCACAATCGCCTGGCCGGGTGCGGTCGACGCATAAAGTTACTAAGAATCCGTGAGTTTCTCCCTCTCGCATTGGGAGGGGGGAGTAAAAACCAAAACGTGAAGCCCATCACACAACCTGATGCACTTGGACATTGGGGTCGCTATGGCGGCCGCTTTGTGCCTGAGACTTTGATGGCGCCGTTGGAAGAACTGTCCGCGGCGTATGAAGCCGCGCGCGCCGATGAAAGTTTTCAGCGAGAACTTGATTCGTTGTTGCGAGACTATGCCGGCCGTCCCACTCCACTTTTCCCGGCTCAGCGCTTGAGGAAGGAAGCTGGGGAAGCGCGCATCTATCTCAAACGCGAAGACCTGCTGCACACCGGCGCCCACAAAATCAATAACACCCTGGGCCAGATTCTGCTGGCGCGACGCATGGGCAAGAGGCGCATCATCGCCGAAACCGGCGCCGGCCAGCATGGGGTGGCAACTGCGACCGTCTGTGCGCTGTTTGGTCTGGATTGCGTCGTGTATATGGGATCCGAAGACATGCGGCGACAGGCGCTGAATGTCTTTCGCATGCAATTGCTCGGCGCTGAAGTGCGCGAAGTGGATTCCGGATCGCGTACTTTGAAAGATGCGATTAACGAAGCGCTGCGCGACTGGGTGACGAATGTTGCCGACACGTATTATCTGCTCGGCAGCGCGCTGGGGCCGCATCCATATCCCTTGATGGTGCGTGATTTTCAAACTGTGATCGGCCGTGAAGCACGCGAGCAGGTTCTGGAAAAGGAAGGCCGCTTGCCGGATTGTTTGATTGCCTGCGTGGGCGGCGGATCGAATTCCATCGGCCTGTTTCATCCCTTTCTAGCCGACGATTCGGTGCGGATGATTGGCGTCGAAGCGGGAGGAATGGGCAGCGGGTTAGGTCAGCATGCCGCCCGCTTCAACGCGAATGGCGGCGGCCGTCCCGGAGTTTTGCAGGGCACGATGAGCTATGTTTTGCAGGACGAGCGGGGACAAATTGCGAACACGCATTCTATCTCGGCGGGACTCGATTATCCTTCGATAGGACCGGAGCATGCTTTCCTTCATGACGAAGGGCGGGTTGAATACACTTCGGTTTCCGACGATGAAGCTTTGGAAGCTTTTCAGACCCTTTCAGAGTTGGAAGGGATCATTCCGGCTTTGGAATCCGCGCATGCCGTCGCGCACGCTTTGAAAGTCGCCAGCGAGATGACGAGCGATCAGATCGTGATTGTTAATTTGTCCGGGCGCGGTGATAAGGACGTCGATACCGTGCGGGAGCGCCTGAAAGAATAACCACAGAGGACACGGAGGTTTCACGGAGAAGACTGCTGAGAAATTCTCTGTGTTCTCTGTGGTAAATCTGTTTTTGAGTCGAATCGCTGAAACCTTTGCCAAGCTGAAACGCGACAACCGTCGCGGCTTCATTCCCTTCATCACCGCCGGCGATCCCGATCTGCAGACTACGCTCGATTTGATTATTGAACTGGCCGCGGCTGGCGCGACGGTAATCGAACTCGGCATTCCGTTTACTGATCCGATGGCCGACGGACCGGTGATTCAGCGCGCTTCTGAGCGGGCATTGCGTCATGGATTTGGACTAACCGAGGTCTTGCGGGTCGTTTCCGAGGTACGCAAGCAGACCGATGTTCCCATTATTCTGTTCAGCTATTTCAATCCATTGCTGCAATTCTGCGGGAGCGATCGTGCGCACGAGACGTCCGCGCTCCCAGCATTTAGTTTCGAGAAGCTCGCGCGCGCAGCGAAGGCCGCGGGCGTCGATGGAATCCTGGTCACCGATCTCGTGCCTGAAGAAGCCGGCGAGTTCGCGAGCGTCCTGCGCGCACACGACCTCGACATGATTTTCCTGGTGGCCCCGACTTCAACAGATGAGCGTCTGCAAATGGTCGCTGAACGCGCCAGCGGTCTTATCTATGCGGTTTCGCGTGCGGGCATTACCGGCGCGCGTGAAGAGATGAGTGCCGAAGCCGAGAAACTCGTTCGGCGCGTGCTCAAGTTTTCAGATTCGCCGGTCGCGGTAGGATTTGGGATCTCAAAGCCTGAGCATATCGCTGATGTCTGGCGATATGCCGACGCGGCCGTGGTTGGCTCGGCAATCGTTAGTGAAATTGAGCAGGCTCAATCAGCGGACGATGCGGTTGCCAGGGTTGGACGGTTCGCGCGAGAACTGCTTTCAGGTTGAGGCTTTCCCTTTGTTTGTGATCCGCCGAGTTCGTCGGTGAGACGTACCCCGGGGTCGCGTCAGCACAACGGCCTTGGTTTCTTTTCCGTACTGGTCAAACTTTCGAGCGGTCGGTGGCCGCCCCACAATTGGTGTTGAGCACGACGCTACGTTCGGACAATCCTTGGGGAGGCCCTCAACCTCGACTGTCGCGGTGAAGGTTTGGCCCCCAAATCCAGTCGTGTCGACGGTGATTGCAGCCGTACCTTGTCCGTCGATAATCTTCCCAGCCGATACGGTCCAGTTGAAAGTCATTTTAGCTGAGTAACCAACATTTGCCGCGAACCTTAGAGTTGAACCAGTATCAGTATCCGGGCATGTTACTGAGATCGGAGGACACGGGTCCTCGATTCGTTGTTGTTGGGAATATGCCCGCCCGGCTCCGGCGAGAACAAAGAGCAACAACAGGAAGGAGATGTAACGCATAACACTGCATGGAATACTACGATGTTCCTGCCTGGTCAAGCTTTTCCACCATGGGAAATTCCCGGCTAGCAAACCAAGTGACAGTTGCAACGCACGTTAACCACTTTTGCTTTGATAAACTTCCTCTTGCAACTCGAAAAAGTCGCTCGACTGTCCCACCTTCATAGAGTATTCTTACTCGTCTTTTAGAGCTCGAAAAAATCTATCGTGTCATGCGTGAAACACTGTTCCATTCTCGCTTGAGTTGTGTTATGCTCGCCCCCTTAGTGTTAGAGGCCAAGTTATGGGCTGCCCCGAAACGCAACTTAAACAGAAGAGGAGCGGAGGAAAGAGATGCCTGTTATGCCTGAAGACCGAATGGCTGACCGCAGTCGCGCCATCGAAGCCGCGCTGCTTAACATTGAAAAGAGATTTGGCAAAGGATCGATAATGCGCCTGGGCGAGCGTGACGTTTCCGATGTGCCGGCAATATCGACGACTTCCTTGTCGCTGGACGCGGCGATCGGCGTTGGCGGCGTGCCGCGCGGCCGCATCTGCGAGATCTATGGACCGGAAAGCTCCGGCAAAACGACTCTCGCTTTGCACATCGTGGCCGAAGCCCAGAAGGCCGGTGGCGTGGCGGCTTACATCGATGCTGAGCACGCGATGGATGCCGAGTATGCCGGCAAGCTGGGCGTGAACATCGATGACCTGCTGATTTCGCAGCCCGATTCGGGCGAGCAGGCGCTGGAGATCGCGGAAGCCCTGGTGCGTTCGAATGGAGTCGACGTGATCGTGGTTGACTCAGTCGCCGCGCTGGTGCCGCGTGCTGAGTTGGACGGCGAGATGGGCGACTCTTTGCCGGGTTTGCAGGCGCGTCTGATGTCACAGGCACTGCGCAAGCTGACCGCGATCGTGGCGCAGTCAGGCACTTGTTTCATCTTCATCAATCAGATTCGCGAAAAGATCGGCGTGATGTTCGGGAACCCGGAAACTACGAGCGGCGGGCGGGCGCTGAAGTTTTATGCGTCTTTGCGGCTCGACATTCGACGCATCGGCGCGATCAAGGACGCCGATCGCGTCGTCGGCAATCGCACCAAAGTGAAGGTCGCCAAAAACAAAGTCGCGCCGCCGTTCCGCGAGGCTGAGTTCGACATCATGTACGGCGAAGGCATTTCGCGCGAAGGCGATCTGCTGGATCTCGCTGCTAACAACCGGGTCGTTGAAAAGAGCGGCGCCTGGTTCTCTTACAAAGGTGAACGACTGGGTCAGGGCCGCGAGAATGCCAAGCAGACTTTGAAGGATCAACCTGAAGTATTAGAGCGCATCAAGAATGACGTGAAGCGGGCGTTGGGAATAATGGTGCGGGACGAAGTTGCGGCAGCGGAGCCGCCGCCGGTTGAACAGAAGAAAGCGGTGGGAGCGGGAGAGAAGAAGTAACAAACATGCTCTATGCTAGTTCAATTAGGCTCGGATGAAGGCGTCTTTATGGCCAACCGGTTTACGGCCGGCCTGGAAAACTGATAAGGAGGAGTATGAATAAAGAGCCGAAGCGCAAAGAAGAGACCATCCGTATCGCCTTACCGGAACGACATTGGGTAGTGCTTCTTGCGATCTTGGATCAGGCGATTGATAAGAGTGTGCGACCAGGAATCGAGAAGTTAAAGAAAAAAGGGATTAAACTAACCGAGATCACGGATGAGCAGGCTACTACCTTGGCTGGTCCACTAATGATTAGAGGCGTGATCGTAAAAGAGTTAGTCGCGAGGGGCGTAATGAAACCTGAGGCTCAAGAGCGACTTGGAATTGACAAACTAATGGAAGCGGCAGAGAAGTTCCGAATCTTTCCTGAAAAGAAATGATTCATAAACTCGGTCCATTGGATGCGTTGCTAGGAGGATCCTGTGTCGGTAGCACAAACGAAACTCACATATCGAGAGAGTAACTTACGCGCATGGGACAATGTTCTTCAGGAGATATTTCCGAGTATCGTCCCTCAAACTTGTCTTTGGAAACAAATTGATGACATCGTGTCAATTCTTAATGTCATCGGCAGATATCCTGACTCCAATCACACCTTTATGCCGGACGGCGGCGGGCTTGATCTGAGAGGTGCTCAAGCGGCTGTCGAACTGGAATGTATTGAACTAATCTATGACCATAGTTGGGACATTGTGAAGCCGCAGCGCCTCTATTTCGAGTCGTTCGGATTTAATAAACAATGGGCCTACTTTCGATTGGAAACTGGTGGCTTGCGACCGATCGAATCAGAAGGTAATGAAATTTGCGGTGAGGTTACAGACTTAGGCACTGGAAACTATGTTAATGCCGCCTTTTGGGATCTGAATGAATACGAGGGCAAGCCATTACCCCAAGGCTCTAGGCGTGTAGCTCGGTATTTCCAAGGTGCATTTGTGATTTTTGGGAAAGGATCCGTTTACAATCGGCTTAACACCACATACGACGCTCGGCACAACCAGATGACAAGAGAAGAATTCAGGACATATATCAGTGCAGCATGCGAGTTTCATCAGGTTCCCTAAAAGTCGGAATCAGCGCGCCTCGGGTACGCAAGAGAATACACTAAATCCTAACAAGTTAAGAAAGCACCCAAAATCAGACCCTCCCATCCGTTAGACTTTACAGGCTTCTTATTATCCCCGCATAATCCGCGCGGCCTGATTTGTATTCATGAGCAGATCAATTCTTATCAAAGGCGGCACCGTCGTGAC
>WNFJ01003852.1_pt2 | contig 10642 bp, 9 predicted proteins | sample 5400461 | NCBI WGS metagenome assembly WNFJ01 (sample SAMN13153349, study PRJNA577476) | soil metagenome | isolation source: 115 cm saprolite on Douglas fir-dominated hillslope | place: USA:California | collected 2013-09-17
TCATCACCGGGATGGCCGGCGCGATCTACGCGTTTCACCTCAAGATCATCGATCCCAGCTTTCTCGACTTCTACTACATGCAAACCTTCCTGATCATCGTGATCATCGGAGGTGCCGGCAGCTTCTGGGCCGTGGTGCTGGCGGGCGCCGCCATGGTGGTGCTGCCGGAGGCACTGCGCTTCTCCAACGAGCTGCGCATGGTGATCTATGGCGTGGTGCTGGTGGCGGTGATGATGCTGATGCCGCGCGGCATCGCCGGCTGGCTCGAGGACCGGCGCATCGCCGCCCTGCGAAAGGCGCTGCGATGAGCGCCATCCTCAAGGTCGAAAACCTTTCAAAGGCCTTCAGCGGCGTCCGCGCCGTGCGCGAGGCCTCCTTCGAGGTCGAACAAGGCAGCATCACCGGCCTGATCGGCCCCAACGGTTCCGGCAAGAGCACCGCCATCGACTGCATCAGCGGCTTCCAGCGGATCGATGCCGGCCGCGTCGAACTCGACGGCGGCGACATCACCAATCTCGCTGCGCCGGGCGTGGCGCGCGCCGGCCTGATCCGCACCTTCCAGAACGTCCGGGTCTACGATTCCTTCGACCTGCTCGACAATCTGCTGGTCGCCGATGCCGCGCTGCGCGGCCTGCACTGGTATGACGCGCTGTTGCGGACAGGCTCGTTCCGCAGCGTCAGCGCCGCCGCGGAGGCGCGGGCGCGCGAACTGATCGACTTGGTGGGCCTCAGCCGGCTGATCCACGCCCCCGCCACCGTATTGTCCTACGGCCAGAAGAAATTGCTGGCCTTCGCCGCGGCGATGATGGCGCGGCCGCGCCTGATCGTGCTCGACGAACCGGTCGCCGGCGTCAACCCGACCCGGGTCAACGAAGTCGCCGATATGCTGCGCAAGGCCAATGCGGGCGGCATCTCCTTTTTGATCGTCGAGCACAACGTCGAATTCATCAACAGCCTTTGCCACAAGGTGATCGTGTTCGAGCAGGGCCGCAAGCTGATGGAAGGCTCGCCCGACACGGTGCGCAACGATCAGCGCGTGCTGGATGCCTATCTCGGCATCGCGCCGGCCTCCGAAGCCAGCCCGGCGGAGGCGACATGACGCCGTATCCCAAGCTGGAACTGATCAATCTGTGCGCCGGATACGGCGAGGTGCCGATCGTTCACGACTTCTTCACCCGGCTGCCGCCGGCCTCGATCACCACGCTGATCGGCGGCAACGGCGCCGGCAAGTCGACCTTGCTGCGGGCGGTGTTCGGCACCAATCGGTGGTTCTCCGGACAGATCATCTTCAACGGCGAGGCGATCGAGCATCTCGGTCCGGCGGAACGTCTGAAGCGCGGCATCGGCTTCGTGCCCCAGGGGCGCTGCAATTTTCCGCGCATGACGGTGGCCGAGAACATCAAGATGGGCTGCTACACCCTGCCCGGCCGGGCGCATCGCGCGGCGATCGACCGTGTCACGTCGCAGTTCCCGTTGTTGCGCAGCAAATGGTCGGAAATGGGCGGCAATCTCTCCGGCGGCGAGCAGCAGGTGCTGGAGACCGCGATGGTGCTGCTCACGAGCCCCGAACTGCTGCTGCTGGACGAACCCTCGCTCGGCCTGTCGCCGAAGATGCAGGCCGAGATATTCGCCGTCGCCCGGCAGATCGCGGCGGCCGGCGTCACGGTGCTGGTCGTCGAGCAGAACGTTCATGGCGCGCTGCTGGTCTCCGACACCGCGATCGTGATGGAGCTCGGCCGCAAGTTTCTCGAGGGTCCCGCCGCCGAGGTCCGACAGGATCCGCGCATCCGCGAGGCTTATCTCGGCGGCAATATCAAGGAGACGATCGATCAATGACGTCCGCTCGCCTGGCTGTCGATATCGGCGGCACTTTCACGGATTTCGCGCTCGACATCGGCGGACGGACATTCAGCCGCAAGGTCCTGACGACTCCCGCGGCACCTGAAAAGGGGGTACTCGCCGGCATCGACATGATCCTCGCCGACGCCGCGCTCAAACCCGCCGATCTCGGCCTGATCATCCACGGCACCACGCTGGCCACCAACGCCATCATCGAGCGCAAGGGCGCACGGACAGCGCTGCTGGTGACGCGCGGCTTCCGCGACTCCATCGAGATGGCGTACGAGCATCGCTTCGAACAGTACGACATTTTCATGGACAAACCGGCGCCGCTGGTGCCACGCAAGCTGCGGCTGGCGGTGCCCGAGCGGATCGATGCCTCCGGCCGGATCATCGAGCCGCTGGATGAGCAGACCCTCGCCGGCCTCGTTCCGGTTCTGCGCGCCGAGCGCGTCACCAGCGTCGCGCTCGGCTATCTGCATTCCTACGCCAACCCGGCCCATGAGCTGCGCAGCCGCGATATCCTGCGCGAACTGGCGCCCGATATCGCGGTGACGATGTCGAGCGAGGTGTGCCCGGAGATGCGCGAATACGAGCGCTGGTCGACGGCCTGCGCCAACGCCTATGTGCAGCCGGTGATGGACCGCTATCTCAAGCTCCTGGAGGACACGCTGGCCGGGCGCGGTTTCTCCTGTCCGATCTATCTCATCACCTCCGCCGGCGGATTGACCACGGTCGAGATCGCACGGCGCTTTCCGATCCGGCTGGTGGAGTCCGGCCCCGCCGGCGGCGCCATTCTCGCCGCCCATATCGCGCAGCAGCGCGGCCACGACCACATCGTGTCGTTCGACATGGGCGGTACCACCGCGAAGATCTGCCTGATCGATGACGGGCAACCGCACTTCTCGCGGTCGTTCGAGGTGGCGCGGGAATATCGATTTCTCAAGGGCAGCGGCATTCCGATCCGGATTCCGGTGATCGAGATGGTGGAGATCGGCGCCGGCGGCGGTTCGATCGCCGCCGTCGACAATCTGGCCCGCATCCAGGTCGGCCCCGCCAGCGCCGGATCGGAGCCGGGACCGGCCTGTTACGGCCGCGGCGGCCGTGACTGCACGGTCACCGACGCCAATCTGCTTTTGGGACGGCTTCAGCCCGACCGCTTCGCCGGCGGCAAGATGCGGCTCGATCCCGAGGCGGCAAGCGCGGCGGCGGCGCGGTCGATCGGCGAGACGCTGAACCTCGACGTCACCAGCGCGGCGCTCGGCGTCAGCGAGGTGGTCGAGGAAAACATGGCGAACGCGGCACGGGTCCACGCGGTGGAGCGCGGCCGCGTGCTGTCGAACCGGGTGATGATCGCTTTCGGCGGCGCGGCGCCGATCCATGCCGCGCGGCTGGCTGAAAAACTCGATATCGCCACCGTGATCGTGCCGGCCGGCGCCGGCGTCGGATCCGCCTTCGGCTTTCTGCTGGCGCCGATCGCCTATGAGGTGGTGCGCACCCGCTTCGGCCGGCTCGACGCGACCCTCGATGTCGCCGCGCTCAACGCGCTGCGCGCCGGCATGCGCAGCGAGGCCGAGGCGGTGGTCCGGCTCGGCGCGCCCACGGCGGCGCTGACCGAGGGCTGGACCGCCAACATGCGGTATCGCGGCCAGGGCCACGAACTCACGGTCACGATTCCACCGGGCGAGATGGACGCAAGCTCCGCGGCCGAGCTGGAGCGGCTGTTCATTGCGGATTACGAGCAGCAGTTCGGTCGCCGCATCCCGGGCCTCGACGTCGAAGTGCTGAGCTGGTCGCTGCGGCTTGCCACCGTCGGCGATCCCATCGTGCCATGCCCCGCGACGCCGGCGCATCACCCCGTCGAGCCCGCGGCTCATGTCGAGGTTGTCGACCCCGGCAGCGGCAGGTTCGAAGCTGTCGCGCTCTATAACCGCCGCGACCTGGCGCCGGGCGCGACCATCGCCGGCCCCGCATTGATTGTCGAGGATGAAACGACCACCATGGTGACCCGACGCTTCAGCGCCCGCATCGACGCGCTCGGCAGCGTCGTCTTGACGAGGACATGATCATGGATACGACTTTGGCCCCGATTGAAGATCCGATGCTGGTGATCCACCAGCAGATCATGTGGGATCGGCTGATCGCCGTGGTGGAGGAGCAGGCAACTACCCTGATCCGCATCGGCTTCAGCACCTCCACCCGCGAGGCCGGCGACGTCTCCGCCGGCGTGTTCGACACCGGAACCCCCGGCCACGTCAACTCGATGGCGCGCGCGGTGGTGCACTTCCTGGCGGCGTTCCCGGCGGCCATCATGCAGCCCGGCGACATCTTCATCACCAACGATCCGTGGAAAGGCACTGGGCATCTGCACGACTTCACGGTGGTGACCCCCGTATTCGGGGGCGACCGGCTGGTCGCGCTGTTCGCCTCGACCTGCCACGTGATCGACATCGGCGGCCGCGGCATGGGCCCGGACGCCCGCCAGGTCTTTGAGGAAGGGCTGTATGTCCCGATCATGCGCTTTGCCAGCGCGTCGGGCGTCAACGAGACCCTGATCGAGATCGTCAAGGCCAATGTCCGCGAGCCGGTGCAGGTGGTCGGCGACATCTATTCGCTGGCCGGCTGCAACGACGTCGGCAGCCGGCAGCTGCTCGCCATGATGGACGAGTTCGGCATCGACAGCCTCGACCGGCTGGGCGAACATATTCTCGAGCGCTCGCGCAGCGCCACGCTGGAGGCAATCCGCAAGCTGCCGAAGGGCACCTTCCGCAACACCATGCGGGTCGACGGTTACGACAAGCCGCTCGATCTGGTGGCGACGATGACCATCGGCGACGACGGCATCGATGTGGATTTTTCCGGCACCTCGCCGCCCTCCTCCTTCGGCATCAACGTTCCGTTCTGCTACACCGAGGCCTATGCCAGTTTTGGCGTGAAGTGCATCATCGCGCCGAAGGTGCCGAACAACGAGGGCTCGCTGGCGCTGCTGCGCATGCACGCGCCGGAGAACTGCATCCTCAACGCGCTGCATCCGTTTCCGGTCGCGACCCGCCACGTCGTCGGGCAGATGCTGCCCGATCTGGTGATCGGGTGCCTCAACCAGGCGCTGGACGACCAGGTGCCGGCCGAAGGCACCTCCTGCCTGTGGAATCTGTTCGCCTTCGGCGGCTCGAGCCAGATCGATGCGGATTCCGCGGAAATGATGAAGGCCCGGGTCTTCAACGTTATGTCGTTCCATTCCGGCGGCACCGGCGCGCGGCCCGGCAAGGACGGCCTGTCCGCCACCGCCTTTCCCAGCGGCGTTCGCAACGTTCCCGTCGAGGTCACCGAAGGGATGTCGCCGCTCCTGGTACGGCGCAAGGAATACCGCATCGATTCCGGGGGCGCGGGACGCTACCGCGGCGGTCTCGGACAGGTGATGGAGGTCGTCACCCTCGATGACGCGGCGTTCGCGATCAGCGCCAATTACGACCGCGTGGTGTATCCGGCGCGCGGCCGCAATGGCGGCAAGGATGGCAAGCCCGGCGTGCTGTCGCTCGGCTCGGGGGCCATGCTCAAGAGCAAGGGCCAGCAGACCATTCCGAAGACCGAGGCCGTCATCATCGAAATGCCCGGCGGCGGCGGGCTCGGCGATCCGTTTGAGCGCGATCCGATGAAGGTCGCCGAGGATGTCGATCTCGGCCTGGTCTCGCGCGAGGCGGCAGAGCGCGACTACGGCGTCATGCTGCGCGAAGACCACACCGTCGATCACGGTGCCACCGCGGCCCGCCGCCGCCGTCACGCCTGACCTTTTCGACACACGCAACGGGCACAGGCCCGAGAAGGAGCGAACCATGAGTCTGATCGTGAGCGCCGGGCTGCCCACCGGAATGGAGGGCCTGACCTATCCGATCCCGTTTTCCAGCCCGGAGACGCTGATCAGGATCGCGCAGCACGCCGAGCAGCTGGGCTATCACTCGGTGTGGGGCAATGACCACATGACCACGCAGCATTACGTCCGCGAGGAATTTCCGGTGCCGCCGCGGTTCTGGGAGCCGCTGATGACCTACGCGTTCATCGCCGCCAACACCACCACGTTGCGGTTCGGCACAGGCGTCCTGGTGCTGCCGATGCGGCGCGACATCGTGGTGCTCGCCAAGCAGATCGCCACCCTCGACCAATTCAGCGGCGGCCGGCTCGAGATCGGCGTTGGCGTCGGGGCCTATCGCGAGGAATTCGACGCGTTGCGTCCGGAAGGCGGCGTGCATCGCGGCGACATGGTGGAAGAAGGCGTCCGGGCGCTGCAATTGCTGTTTAAGGAACGCAACGCGACGTTCGAGGGCAAGTATTACAGTTACAAGGACGTCGAACTCTTCCCGAAGCCGAAACAGCAGAAGCTGCCGATCTATTTCGGCGGCAACAATGAAAACCACATCCGGCGGGTCGCCGAGGGCGCCGACGGCTGGATTCCGGCCGGGATGCCCGCGGACAAGCTCAAGGGCATGGTCACGCAGATGATGGACATGGCGGCCGCCGCAGGGCGCGATCCTTCCACCATCGCCGTGGCGCCACAATATATCGTTCATGTCGGCAAGACCCACGAGGCCGCGGTCGCGCGCTACAAGCAGAGCCAGATGCACAAGCACCTTCTGTCGCTGTCGAAATCGACGCTGAAGGGCCAGGCCGGCCTGTCGATGGAGGACATCAACCTGATCGGCGATCCCGACACCATCGTCGAGAAGGTCCACCGGTTCAAGGATGCCGGCGTCACGCATTTGCTGGGATTGTATTTCGCCGCCAACGACGTTCAGGAACTGCTCGACCAGATGCAGCTCTTTGCCGAGGAAATCACGCCCCGGATCGTGTGACGCGGCACCCGCTTCTTTTGTGCAAGGCCCGACATGCCCAGTGAAATCGGACTCTCCTCGGACGGCAGCGAAACGCCGGCGGACCTGCGCACGATGGTGGCGATCGCCGAACAAGGCGGCGCGTCGACGCTCTGGCTGGCGTCGCATCTGTTCCAGCGCGAACCGATTGCGACCGCCGCGCTGGCGCTCGCCGCCACCAGCAACATCTCCATCGCGCTGATGGCGATGAGTCCCTATTCGGTGCATCCGCTCTACGCGACCATGGCCGCCGCGACGCTGGACGAGCATTTCCCGGGCCGGGTCAAGCTTTGCTTCGGCGTCGGCGCGCCGCGCGACCTCGAGGCGGCGGGCCTTGCGGCCGAACATCCGCTGCGCACCTTGCGCGAGGCGATCGCCGTGGCGCGGGCCCTGCTCAGCGGCGAGACGTGCGAATTCAAGGGCGAGCGCTTCCGCGTGTCGGGCCGTCGCCTCGCCAACGGCGCACGCGACATTCCGATATTCCTCGCGGCGTCGGGACCGCAGATGCTGGAGCTGGCCGGCGCCGCCGCCGACGGCGTCCTGATCAGCGCCGCCACCTCGCCCGCCTTCATCCGCTGGACCCTCGGCCTCGTGCGCAAGGGTGAGGACAAGGCCGGGCGCCGCATCAGGAAGACCGCGCTGGTTTACGTGTCGAGCGACGACGATCAAACGGTCGCCCGCAACCGGCTCCGCCGCACTCTCGGCTTCATCCTGCGCGGCCAGCATCATGCGCAGAACCTGGCACTGGCCGGCACGTCGCTCGACCAGGCCGCGCTCGCCGCCGCGTTCGCCCGAGAGGACTGGGCGACCGTGGATCGCCTGATTGACGACGAGGTGGTGACGCGCCACACCGCCAGCGGAACGCCGGGCCAGGTCAAGGCGGCGCTCGCCGCCTATGAAAGCGTCGGCCTCGACGAAATCGTCGCATCGGGCATCAGGGACCCGGTGCACCTTCAAAAAATGTTCGATGCGCTGAAGCTGGGTAGAGCGGGATGATTTAAGCTTGAGCCCTCTTATCGTCATTGCGAGCCATCGGGTCGCGCGAATGCGCGCCCGATCACAGGCTCCGCGAAGCAATCCAGAGTCGCAAGCAAGGACTGGATTGCTTCGGTCGCTTCGCTCCTCGCAATGACGGAGGCAGCGACGGCGATCGAATTTTAATTCATCCCGCTCCAGAGCTGCCGCGACCTGGTTAGAACCCCCGCCGGGATGCGCATCAAAGTTCGTGATGCCCGGGACAAGCCCGGCCATGACGATGAAACGAAGATGCCCTGCTCTGGACTACCGTCCTAGTGCCGACGGCGCGCCCATCTTGCGCGACACGCTGTCGGCGGCATCACGGACCAGGCTGCACAGATGATCGATCTCGCGTTTGGTCAATCCCTGGCGCGGCACCGCCCCGCTCAGCGAGGCGACGACGGCGCCGCTGGCGTCGCGCACCGCCGCGCCGACCGAATAGACATTGTTGAGGTTTTCCTCGTCGGAGATCGCGATGCCGGTCTGTCGGACCTCGCGCAGCTCCGCCAGCAGCGCGCGCAGCGAGGTCTTGGTCTTCCGGGTCAGCCGCTTGTAGGGCTCGCGCCCCATCACCTCGGCCACCTGCTTGTCCGGCAGCGCCGCCAGCAGCACCTTGCCGAACGCCGTCGAATGCGGCGGCGCCAGCGATCCCGGCGCATTGTTGATCACGATCGGACCGTTGCTCCTCACCACCTTGAGATAGACCACCGCGTGATCGCGCAACACCCCGAGGAAGCTGTTGACCTGATGCTGCTCGGCGAGCGCGACGAGTTCCGGCGTGCTGGCGCGATCGAGATCGCTTTGCGAAAGGAAGCCGCAGCCGATCCGGAAAGCGCGATAGCCGATGCGGTATTTCCGGGTGTCCGGCGCCTGCTCGGCGTAGCCGGTGGACGCCAGCGTGCTGACCAGCCTGTGCACGATGGTCGGCGAAAGCCGCATGCGGCGGGCGATCTCGCGCACCCCCAGCGCGCCGTTCTCGGCGAGCAGTTCGAGGATATCCACCGCGCGCGCAACCGACTGGCTTTCGGCACCCATGGCTACATTCCGATAAGAGGAACAGCGTTCTTTTTGAAGAGAGCTAAGCGACCGGAGCGCGGCCGTCAATATTGCAAGCCTTATAGCGGATCCTACGGCAGCAGGAGGCTGGCCGCATCGAGCGCCGGGCCGACCGCCGATTGCTTGACAGGGCAGCGGGATTTTCTTCTAATCATTTTAGGAACGTCGTTTCGATAATCGGAACATCGGAACATTCGGCTGTTTGGAATTCTCCGGGTTCGGGCCATCCGGTCAGGCATCAGCGGCACGTATTTTGCGTCTTTGCCGGCATCAGACATGTGAGAAGGGGTATCGGTATGTTGAGGAGAACATTTGCGGCGGCGGTCTGGCTTGCGCTGGCGCTGCCGGTCGCGGCCAGCGCCCAGAACATCGTGATCGGCGCCAGCGTGCCCGATACCGGTCCCGCGGCGGCCCCTGCCCTCTGGCAGCGCTGGGGTTTCCAGATCGCGCTCGACGAGGTCAATGCGGCCGGTGGCGTGCTCGGCAAGAAGGTCGAGCTGCTGGGCTATGACAACCGATGCAATCCGTCGGAGGCCGTCAACGTCGCCAACAAGCTGATCGAGGCCAAGGTGGTCGCCATCCTCGGCGCCCACTGCAGCTCGGCGACGCTGGCCACCATGCCGCTGATCGCCGCGGCAAAGATCCCGATGGTCGAAGGCATCGCTTCCAGTCCCAAGATCACTGACCTGTCGGGGGTCGGCCGCAACGAATGGACGTTCCGCATCAACCCTTCCGATGACGACATGATGGAGGCGCTCGGCCTCTATCTCAGCCAAAGCTCGAAGATCCGGCGCGTTGCCGTGCTCGGCGAGGACACCGATTTCGGCCGCGGCGGCGCCGCCGCTTTCGCGGCTGTCGCCAAGAAGTACGGCCTCGAGGTGATCTCCACCGACTTTCATCCCCAGAGCTATCCTGATTTCACTTCGCTGCTGACCAGGATCCAGCAAAGCCGCCCGGATGCGATCGCGCTGTTCCAGCTCGCCGGCGACCAGCTTAATTTCCTGCGCAACGCGATGCAGCTCGGGGTTCGGATTCCCTATGTCGGCCGCTTCGACCCGGGCGGAAACAACCTTCAGATCGTCCAGGCCGGCGGCATGGAGGGCTCGATCACAGCCTGGACCTACAGCTATCTGGTCGATGCTCCCGCCAACAAGGCCTTCGTCGCCGAAGTCGGGAAGCGCCACAAGACCACGCCGGTGCTGCAAACCTGGGCCGGCTACGACGCCATGAGCCTGCTGCTCAAGGCCATCGCCGAGGCCGGCTCCACCGATCCGACCGCCATCCGCGACGCGATCAAGAAGATCCAGTTCAGCAACGTGATGGGCGCGCCGGTCAAGTTCGACGACCACAACCAGGCCGGCAAGGTGGTGCTGATCGAAGGCATCGCGGACAAGAAGCTGACCATCCTTAAAGAAGTGTCGCTGCAGCGATAGGCCAGGAAGCCTCGCAAGCACTTTTGGTTTTCAAATTTCCGAAATCGAGACGGAATTTCTACACGCAGATTGAACGTCGGAGTTTTCACGCGGCCAAGACCCGAAGCAGGACCGGGCCCCGACGGTTTGCAGAGCATTCGATTGCAGGGATCTATACCGCAGCAAAACCAGCGCTGAACGCCGCGCAATGGTCAACTCCGGCGTGGCCTCAAAAGAGAGTTTCTCTGCCGGGCGCAAGCGGCACGTTATAGCCACGACGTCAACGAAAAGCTGCTTGTCCGATCCATAGGCAATGTAGAGCAAGTTGTACAGGCGCTGTGCGGAAAGCAGGCGGCCGTAAACGCTGGGCCGGGAACTGATCGACGGGTGGAATGAACCGAACGACATTGTTATGGTGCCACCGATCGAGCCGCCAAACTTCTGTCCACATCG
>WNFJ01729511.1_pt1 | contig 10642 bp, 10 predicted proteins | sample 5400461 | NCBI WGS metagenome assembly WNFJ01 (sample SAMN13153349, study PRJNA577476) | soil metagenome | isolation source: 115 cm saprolite on Douglas fir-dominated hillslope | place: USA:California | collected 2013-09-17
GTTCCTGCAATTCGTGGTGCATGTGCCGGTGGTGCTGTTCCTGCTCTGGCTGTTGGCCGGAACGCTGACCTACATGCCCCCGGTGATCCCGTAGCCCGGACGGAGCGAAGCGAAATCCGGGGACGCCGCTCCCGCATTTCGCTGCGCTGCCTGTGGGCTACGAGACTTTAACCCAGCAGGTTCATCGGGAAACCGGCACGGCGCAGCACCCGGTCGCGCGCCTCCGCGACCAGTCCCAGCAGATGCGGCACGTCGACCCCCACCAGGTTGCCGCGCCATTTCTTCACCTTGCCGCCGATGAGGACGGTCTCCACGTGGCTCGGATTCATGAGGTTCACCACCGCGCCCGGCGCATTGTTGAGCGGCCAGACACTGATGCGGTCGGCTGCCAGCAGGACGATGTCGGCCTCCTTGCCGGGCGTCAGCGTGCCGACCTTGCTTTCGAGATTGGCGCAGCGGGCGCCCTCGATGGTGGCGAATTCCAGCATGTCGCGGGGCGACAGCCGGCGCGGCAGATTCTGCTCGCCGTTGAACGCGCGTTGAAAGAGCTGCAGGTGCTGCAGCGTGAAGGTCGAGCGCATGACGGTGAAAAAGTCCTGCGCCACCGTGGCGCCGTGATCGGAGCTCAGACTCGGCCGCACCCCGTGATCGAGCGCCTCCTGGATCGCCGGCAGCCCCTGGCCCATCGCCATCTCGATCTGGACCGAGAGCGAGATGTGGCCGCCGGTGTCCCGGATCAATCGCCACGCGGCGTCGTTCAAATGCGTGCAGTGGATGTATTCGTCGCCGGGACGCAAGAGCCCGGCACGGCCGAGCTCCAAAATCTGCGCGCTGAGGTTGTTGATATGCAGGACGGCAGGCACGCCGACCTCGCGGGCGAGCCCATAGAGCTTGGCATCGATGCTGGTGCCGAGCGCCAGCGTCAGCAGCTGGTCCTTGGAATTGAAGTAGGTCCGCTGGATGCGGGTGATATCCTGCGGAAATTGCGTGGCGGGTCCGGCACCCCGGTAATAGGCATAGACGGCGCGGATGCCGGAATCCTGCAAGGCATGAATGCAGGCGTCGCTGTGCTCCGGGGTGTGGGAAACCTGCGAGATATCGACGATCGTGGTGGTGCCCATGTCCAACAAGCCGAGCGCCGTCACCAGCACGCCCATATAGGCGTCCGAGGCCAGATAGGCCGGCGTGAGATTGCTTTGGATGTCGCGATTGTAGTCCGGATTGAGCACCCCGTTGGTCAGGATATTGCGCAGGAGGCCCTGATAGGAGTGGCTGTGGGTATCGACGAAGCCCGGGATGACGATCCGGTTGGTGGCGTCGATCACCGCGGCCGCATCGCCCGACACCGCGACATCGGGCCGGACCTCCCTGATCTTGCCGTCCTCGATCAGCACATCGGCGCGCGCGAAGTCGCCGACCTGCCGGTCGAGTGACAGCACCAGGCCGCCCTTGAGCAAAATGCGGCGCGCGCCCTGCAGGCGGCCGAGCTCGGCATCCGCGGCGCCCGCGCCGGCAGCTTGCGCCAGCGCCGTGCCGGGCAGAGCCGCGGCGCCGGCGGCCAATACCCCGGCGCCCGACTGGAGAAACCTGCGACGCGAGCTTTCACCACCCGCGGACGCAGCTGGTCGGCAGCCATTCGTCGAGCTGTCGTCGGCCTGATCACACATCGCAATTCTCCTCCTCCCTCGACCGCCACTGCGTTAGGATGATGCACTTCATCGCGGCGATCCTCGCCCCGTCCGCTGGATTGGGGCCGCCATTGCATTGATCCATCATAGCGCGCCGGCAAGCTTGCGTCGAAGGATCAGGGACATGCGAGATCAATTCTGACCCAATTCTTCCAAACTATTCGTGCTCACCGTGGTCCCCGTAGTCAGGAGCTGCGCTACTTGTTGACATGATGGCGCCATGCCGTACGATGACGGCGCCCCATGAAAGGAAGTCGAATTGGATCATAAGCGCACCTTCGCCGTCGTGCTTCAGCCCGAGGAAGAGGGCGGCTTTACCGTTCGGGTCCCCGCCATTCCGGAAATCGTCACCTACGGAGGGGATGAGCGCGAAGCGCTTGCGATGGCCGAGGACGCCATTCGCCTGGTGCTCGAAGACTGTGCGGCCCGTGGCGAGCCGATTCCCGCAGGTCAGCCCCCGCGCATCCGTGAAGTGACCGTCACCCTGGCCGCATGAACGAGCGGCTACCGTCCGTCAGATCGAAAGACGTTGTTCGGGCGCTTGGACGCGCGGGATTCTCCGTGTCCCGAACCTCGGGCAGCCATTGTCGCCTCATTCATGCTACCGATGCGGCACGCAAGGTGACGGTTCCAATCCATGGCGGCGATCTCAAGCGAGGCACACTGCGCGCAATCATTAGCCAAGCCGGTCTTACGGTCGCGGAATTCATCAAGCTGTTGTAAGGTTACGATCATGCTGGTCGGCGTGCCGAAGGAAATCAAGGACAGCGAATATCGAGTGGGCCTGGTGCCTTCGACGGTGCGCGAGCTCACCCTCAACGGCCACCGGGTCATGGTCGAGCAGAATGCCGGCCTGGGAGCCGGTCTCACCGACGCCGACTATCAGGGAGCGGGAGCCGAGATCGTGGCCAATGCCGATCAGGTCTTCGCGAGCGCCGAGCTGATCGTGAAGGTCAAGGAGCCGCTGGCGGCCGAGCGCAAGAAGCTCAAGCCTGGGCAAGTCCTCTTCACCTATCTGCATCTCGCGGCCGACCCGGCGCAAGCGGCCGAGCTGGTGGCGTCCGGCGTCATCGCGATCGCCTATGAGACGGTGACGAGCCCGGACGGCGCGCTGCCCTTGCTGACCCCGATGTCCGAGGTCGCCGGCCGCATGGCGCCCCATGTGGGGGCGCGTTGCCTGGAGAAGGAAAACGGCGGACGCGGCGTGCTCTTGGGCGGCGTGCCCGGTGTTCCGCCTGCCGACATGGTGATCATCGGAGGCGGCGTCGCCGGCAGCCATGCGGCGCTCATCGGCGCCGGCATGGGCGCAACCGTGACGGTGGTCGACCGCAACCCGGAAGTCCTGCGCCGGATCACGCGGGAGCTCGGCGCGCGCGTGCGCACCGTGTTCTCGACCCGCGACGCCATCGAGACGCTGTGCCGCCGCGCCGACCTGGTCATCGCCGCCGTGCTCATCCCGGGCGCGGCGGCGCCCAAGCTGATCACCGCCGAGACGGTGCGGGCCATGAAGCCGGGCGCCGTCATCGTCGACATCGCCATCGATCAAGGCGGCTGCTCGGAGACTTCGCGGCCGACCAGCCACTCTGCGCCCACCTATGTGGTCGACGAGGTGGTGCATTACTGCGTGACCAACATGCCGGGCGCGGTGTCGCGCACGTCCACCTTCGCGCTCAACAATGTGACGCTGCCGTTCGTGCTGGCGCTCGCCGACAAGGGCTATCGCCGGGCGCTCGGGCAGGACGTGCATCTGCGCCGCGGGCTCAACGTGCACGAGGGCAAGATCACCCATCGGGCGGTGGCCGACGCCCTGAAGCTTCCCTTCACCCCGCCGGAAGCCGCCCTGCGGCTGTGAGGCTGCTGTCGTCCCGGCCGTACCAAGTCGGGCTTGCCCGACTTGGTCATGAAAAGAAGTGGCCGAAGTCGGATAAATCCGACTTCGGCTGCCGGGACCCATACGCCGCAGTCAATCAAGAGGGCACGGCGTATGGGTCCCTGCTTTCGCAGGGACGACATGTGAGAGGCAGTCGAACGCGGAAGCGGAGACGATGCCCGCTGCTCCGCTACTTCTTCTCCTCGGCGCCTTGGCCCGATTGGTAGGTATCGATGAGCCGCTTGCGAATGTCCTGTGGCGTTCCATAGGCTTGACCGATGAGGCTCGCGATCTCGTCCCCGCTTTTGGGATCGCTGCAGTCCAGTCGCTGCTGCACGCAATCGGCGCGGAATGCCGGGTCCTGGAACGTGGCCATCATGGCGGCGCGCAGCGCCGCGAGGCGGTCGGCGGGCACGCCCGGCGGCGCCGCGAACGGTCGCCCGAGGCCGAGCGGGGCGGAGGCGGCCCGCAGCAGGATCTTGTCGGCCTCCTGGTCGATGAGGTCGAGGGCGAACGGCACGCCGGCCAAATCCGGATGCGGCCTTTGTCCATATTGAAAAAGAATCCGCACCAGATGCTGGGGAATCCAGTCCGGACGGGCGGTCCTGATGCTCGACCAGAACGGCGACGTCATCGCCTCGACCTCGCCGCTCTCCATCGCCAGCAGGATTTCGTTCTGGCCCGGATAGCCGTTGACGAAACGCGCCTTGAGCCCGAGAATTTGGTTGAAGATACGCCCATAGAACACCGGCGTGGAGGCGGCGCCGGCGCCGCCCGCGATCATCTCCTTCGTCCGCGCGTCCTGCAGGGTCTGAATCTTCGAGGCGTGCCAGACCAGGTACATGGCGATTTCACTGGTCGGCGTGCCGAGCCAGTTCAGCCTGGCGGCATCGAACTGCGCCTGCTTGTTGTTGAAGAAGGGCTCGAACGGGACCGTGTTCTGCATGGCGCCGATGACGGTGCCGTCGCGGCTGGCCAGGTTATAGATGTGATTGCCTGCCGCCAGCCCGCCGCCGGCCGGCATGTCCTGCGGGACGATGCTGGGATTGCCGGGAATATGCTCGCCCAGATGCTTGGCGATGGCGCGGGCATAGATGTCGTAGCCGCCGCCCACCGAGGCGCCGATGGTCAGTCGCAGCTCCTTGCCGCGATAGAAGTCGGCCACCCCATCGGCGCCGGCGGGCGCCGGGCCAAGCGCCAAGCCAAGCCCGAACAGCGCCAACCCGACCACTGTCGATAGCGTAGAACGCCGTTTATGCATGCCGTTCCCCTCGGGCCGCCGTTCCCCGATAGGCTAGCACAGAGCCGGCCGGTGCATTTGCGAAATCGCGCCGTCAATGCTTATAAGAGGAGATTCAGGTTTCAGCCCATCGCAGGAGCGCTGCATGCCACGCGATTTCGAAGACCACTGCTGGAAAGACATCATCGATCCGGACACCCTGCAGATTTATCAGGCCTATCGCCGCAAGACCTATGTGGGGGACAACCCGGCCGTGCTGGCGATCGATCTCTACAACAAGGCGTATCTGGGGGGCGATCGCCCGGTCAAAGAGGTCGACCGCGAATTCTCCGGCTCCTGCGGGGAGAACGCCTGGCGGGCGATGCCATCGACCCAGAGCCTGTTCGCGGCCGCAAGGCGCGCCGGCGTGCCGGTCATCTACACCACCCGGCATGCGGACACCGGCGGAGTTCAATCGACCTACCGCAATCTCGCCGGCAAGGCGGACAACGTCTACGACATCAAGGCGGAGCTCGCCCCCAAGCCGGGCGAGCTCGTGATCTACAAGGAGCGCGCGTCATGCTTCTTCGGCACGCCGCTCATTGCGCATCTGCAGCAGATGCGCATCAACAGCCTGATCATCTGCGGCGAAAGCACGTCCGGCTGCGTGCGCGCCTCCACCGTCGATGCCTATTCCTACGGCTTCCACAACGTGCTGGTGGAGGAATGCACCTTTGACCGGGCGATGATCAATCACAAGATCAACCTGTTCGACCTGCATCACAAATACGCGGACGTCATGCATGTCGAGGAGGTCCTGGCCCATCTCGACGGCCTCGCCCGCGAGCGCAAGGTCGCGTGATCGGTCTCCACGATTGTCATGGCCGGGCTCCCGGGGGGAGCATCGCGGATGGGCCGCGGCTTGAACCGCCGGGGCAGGCTGCTATGGTCGATTTCGACGCCAGAAAAAGTCCATCAGCAGGAGCTCAATTCATGGCCACACGCCTTCGTCATATCGCGATTATCGTTCCGGATCCGGAAACAGCCGCACAGTTCTTCGAGCATGCCTTCGACATGAAGCGCGCCGGCACCGGCCGCCGCGGGATTTACATGTCCGATGGGGTGATGAACGTGGCGCTCCTGAAGCGGGAGTCCGATGATGAGCCGATCGGGCTCTATCATTTCGGGATGTGGGTGGACGATCTCGCGGACGCCGAGAAGAAGGTGTTCGACGCGGGCGGAACCTATCTGGCCGGCCGGCCGACCTCTCCCAATTCCTATTACGAAGCCAAGTACAAGGACCCGCTCGGCATCGTCTTCGATCTCACCCATACGGGCTGGATCGGCGCCGCCAAGGAGGTCGTCGCCAAGGATGCGGCCGCCAAGGATGCCGTCGCAAAGGCCTGATCGGTGCGGGAACCTGATCGAGTGGTCGTGATCGGCGCCGGGCCGGTCGGCCTCTGCCTGTCGCTCGCCCTGGCGCAGGAGGGCATCCGGACTTGCCTGATCGAGGCGCTCGGGGACGACAACTTTCTCGATCAGATTCCGCGCGCCGGGACCAATCATCCGGCCACGCTCGAAATGTTCGATCGGATCGGTCTCTATCGAAGGATCGAGCCGCGCGGGATTATCGCGCCGATCTTTCATTATTGGGATCGATCCGAGCATGAGCTGGTCGCCGAGTTCGATCACGCCCATCTCAAGGACGACACGCGTTTTCCGTACGTGCTCCAGTGCGAGCGCATCAAGATCGTCGAGGAAGCGCTGAAGATGGCCAAGGCGCATCCGGATATCGATGTGCGCCTTGAGACGACCTTCACTTCATTCGAGCAGACGGCCGACAAGGTCATCGCCCGCGTCACCAACCCGGCCGGCGAGGATGAAGCCATCGAGGGGCGCTATATCGTCAGCGGGGAGGGCGCGCGCAGCCTCATCCGCAAGGATCTCGATATCGAGTTCGAGGGATTCACCTACGCGGATCGCACGCTCAACATCGAGGTCGCCTACGATTTCCGCAAGCACGGCTATGCCGAGCGCAACTACATTTCCGATCCGATCGAATGGTCGAACCTGTTTCACTGGAAAGGGCCGCCCGATCGCTGGCGCGTTCATTTCCCGACCCGGCCCGAGGATGACCCGGACGAGCTCCAGCGCCCGCAAGTCCTGCAGGCGCGCCTGCAGGCTTTCCTGCCCAAGCCGGGCGATTATGAGATCTGCGGCAGCAATCTCTATACGGTGCATCAGCGCGTGGCGAAGAAATTTCGCGTCGGGCGCGCGATCCTGGCGGGCGATTCCGCGCACGTGAACAGCCCGATCGGCGCCATGGGCATGAACAGCGGCGTCCACGACGCGTTCAATCTCGCCGGCAAGCTCATCCGCATCATGCACAACGAGGCCGACGACGGCGAGCTCGACCGCTACGAGCGGCAGCGCCGGCATGTGGCGGTCAAGCATACGCAGGCGCAGACCATGCGCAACAAGCGGCTGCTGGCCGAGCAGGACCCGGCCGTCCGCCAGCGCAACAACGAGGAATTGCGCCGCACCGCCGAGGACCCGAAGCTCGCCCGCGCTTTCTTGTTGCGCAGCTCGTTGATCGAAAGCCTGCGCGAAGCGGAGCAGATCGCTTGACGATCATGAGATGAATCGCGCCGCGCGGGGGGTCTTGATCGCATGTGCGGCCGCCGGTGCCGCTTGCAGCCCCGCCGGCAATCCCGCCTTTGGCCAGTCGAGCTGGCCGGCGCGGCCGATCCGGTTGATCGTCCCGTTCACGGCCGGAAGCAGCTCCGACATCGTGGCGCGCATCGTCGCCCAGAAGCTCGGCGAGCGTCTCAAGCAGCAGGTGTTCGTGGAGAACCGGGTCGGCGCCAGCGGCAATCTGGGGAGCGAAGCGGTCGCGCGATCGGAACCGGACGGCTACACGATGGGGCTCGCCAATGCCAGCACCCATGCGGTGGCCCCGAGCTTGAGCAGCCGCCTCGGCTACGATCCGGTTCGTGATTTCGCGCCGGTCTCGATGCTCGGCAGCTCCCCGTTCGTGCTTTCCGTCTATCCGGGCCTGCCGGCAAGGACCGTGGCCGAGCTCATCGGTCTCGCCCGGGCCAAGCCGCGCGCCTTGACTTATGCCTCCGCCGGGCCCGCCACGCTCGCGCACCTTTCGGGCGCCTTGTTCGAGAAGATGGGCCGGATCGAGATGGTCCATGTGCCCTATCGGGGAACCGCGCAAGCCGCGCTTGACCTGATGGAGGGGCGCGTCGACATGCAGTTCGGCACGATCCCCCCGTCCATCGGCAACATTCGCGACGGCAGGCTGCGTGCGATCGGGATCACCGGCGCGGTTCGCAACGCGACGCTGCCCGATGTCCCGACCATCGCCGAGTCCGGCCTGCCGGGCTATGAATCCTCGCTTTGGCAGGGCTATGTCATGCCGGCCGGCACGCCGCCCGGCATCATCGCGAAGGCCAACCGCGAGGTCACCGCCGCGCTCAATGATGCGGGCATCAGGGCTGCCCTCACCGAGCAAGGCGTCGAGCCCGAGCCCGGGCCGCCCGAAGCGCTCGGCGATCGCATGCGCGCCGACGTCACCAAATGGCACGACGTGATCATCAGCGCGGGAATTCACGAGTGACGAGGCAGGATGCCGGCCGGCCCGCACGCTCGCCGGCGGCGCGGACCATCGGCGGGAGGCTTTTGCGCTCGGCTATTGAACGCGGCCATCGAGCGCCACTTGTCCGGATTTGGTGCCGCTCCTAGGATGCTTTTTTTGAATGAGGGTCGCGATGCCGCGTTCGTCGTCTCCCGATTGCAGGCGGCTTCCGGCAGCCGCAGCCGTCGCGCTGCTCGCTCTCGGACTGCCGGCGAGGCCTTCGATCGCCCAGGACGCGCAGTCATTTTATGCGGGAAAGACCATCAAGCTCATCGTCGGCTTGCCGCCCGGCGGCGGGGCCGACGCCTATGCCAGGCTGGTGCAACGCCACCTCGGACGCCACATTCCGGGCACGCCCGCGATCCTGATCCAGAACATGCCCGGCGCCGGCTCGCTGCGATCCGTGATGGCGCTCAATACGAGCCCCGATGACGGCACCGTGATGGCCCATTTCAGCTCCGCGCTGCTGAGCGAGGCGATCACCGCGCCCGAGCGTGTCAGGGTCGATTTTCGAGCCTATGCCTGGCTCGGCAATGTCAGCGAGGACGTGCGCGTCTGCTATCTGCGCAGCGCCAGCGGCATCCGCAATTGGCAGGATATGCTCGCCCGCAACGAAGTCGTGTTTGGCGCGACCGCCCAGGGCAATGCCGGCAATGTCGACACCGCCATGCTGCGCAATCTGTTCGGCGTGAAGCTCAAGCAGGTCTCCGGCTATGCCGGCAGCGCCGAAAAGCGCCTGGCTGTCGAGAAGGGCGAAATCGATGGCGACTGCGGCGGCTGGACCTCGGTGCCGGACGATTGGCTGCGTGATCGCAAGATCAATGTCATGGTCAGGCTCTCGCCGACGCTGGTCCCCGGCATGGATCGCAACGTACCCTTCGGTGGCGATCTCGTGCGCGACGCCAACGAGCGCAAAATCTACGATTTTCTCACCGCGCCCGAGCGGCTCGGCCGTCTGTTCATGGTCGCGGGCGCGGTGCCGGCCGATCGCGTGGCGGTTCTGCGCGCGGCCTTCGATGCGATGGTGACCGACCCGCAATTCCTGGCCGAGGCCGAGCGGCTCCGCCTGCTGGTCGCCCCGATGCCGGCCGCGGAGGTCGCGCAGCATGTCGGCGAGCTTTATGCGACGCCTGCGGACGTGCTGGCGCGCGCCAAGATCATCGGCGGCGAATAGCGCAATTCATGAACAATGCCGATCTGATCGTCGCGACCCTGAAGGCGGCCGGCATCGACCGCGGCTTCGGCGTTCCGAGCGGCAACGTGCTGCCGCTGATGGAGGCGATGCGCTCGGGCGGCATCGAATTCGTGCTGACCGCCCACGAGGGCTCCGCCGGCTTCGCCGCCGACGTGACGGGCCGGATGACCGGAGCGCCGGGCCTGTGCATCGCGACGCTCGGCCCCGGCGCCACCAATCTGGCGACCGGGGTCGGCTGCGCCTTTCTCGATCGCTCGCCCATGATCGCGATCACCTGCAATCTCAACACCGATCAGCTCGGGCGACGCATCCAGATGTGGATCGACCACCATGCTCTGTTCGGGCCCATCACCAAGGCGACGTTGCCGCTCCGCAAGGGGCGCATCGCGGAGACTCTGGTCGAAGCGATCCGGCTCGCCGGCAGCGAGCCGAAAGGTCCGGTGCATCTCGATCTTGCCGAGGACGTGGCGCTGGCGCCGACCAACGAGCCGGTGCCGGCTTTGGCCGCGCCGCAGCGGCTCGCCCCTGCGCCGGATGCCGCCGTCGCCCGCGCCGCCGCGCTGATCGCCTCCGCGAAGCGGCCGATCGCGGTGCTCGGCGCGTCCGCGATGCGTGTGCGCGATGCTGAGCTGTTGCGAAAATTCGTCGAGCGCCACCACCTGCCGTTTGCATCGACCACCATGGCCAAGGGCATGATCGACGAGGATCACCCGCTTTCGATCGGCTGCATCGAGCGCAGCTGCCGGCAGATTCAGCGGCGTTTCCTGCGTTCCGCCGATCTGATCGTGGGACTGGGCTACGATACGGTCGAGGTCGAATACGAAGCCTGGATCGGCGATACGCCGCTTTTGCAGATTGATATCGAGCCCCCCGATGTGGCGGCCTCGGTCAAGCTGGTGCATCAGGCGATCGGCGATCTCGATGCTTCGTTGATCCGCCTGGTCGCGGGCGCGGCCGCCGCCAATACGTGGCGCGAGGAAGCGCTCGCCGAGCATCGCCGCACGTTTCAAGCCGCGCTGCGCCCGAA
>WNFJ01159884.1_pt2 | contig 10641 bp, 8 predicted proteins | sample 5400461 | NCBI WGS metagenome assembly WNFJ01 (sample SAMN13153349, study PRJNA577476) | soil metagenome | isolation source: 115 cm saprolite on Douglas fir-dominated hillslope | place: USA:California | collected 2013-09-17
CATAACAGACATGCCGCTGCCGCGCCAGTCGAGGAGTTCCTCACGGATGCGCTCTAGGACAGGAACAGGAAGCGCCCCGGGACCGGCGTTGAAGTTGTGGACGCGCTTAACGGCGCGGGCGCTGATGGTTGCGTGAGTCACGGAATGGGTTTCCTCTTTCGTGCGGCGTTCAGCAGCGACAATGGCAGACTGGCCATCATTTTTGGCCTTCTAGAATAGCAGATGTGGCGGGGTTGAGAAGATAGCCCGAAACCACGTTGGAACTATCCGAAAGTCCGAACGTCTGAATGTCGAGGAAGCGCGAGGAGTTCCAGAATGGGAAGAATACCTCCCACACCCCGGCAGTTTTCGTCCCGTAGAACCGCTCGGGATGCAAAATTCGCATAAGAGTGGCAAACAAAGGACTTGCGGTATACGGAACTTGGAAGAGTGTACGGAAGATGGGAGATAGAGAAAGCGGAATTGGGGATTGGGAGTGGCCCCCTCCCTCACTGTTTTTGTAACGATATGATAGGACAGAGCTTAAAGGGTGGGGGTCTGCAAACGATATGATTCCATGGCACTTAGGGAAGGATCCCTGCGGAACGGGGATTGGGCTCTGGAATGGAATGTGCGATGAGCGAGAGATTCGTTTGGCAAACACGCGGAAAGGTAGTATCCCGCAGTGGTTAAGTAAGTATTTGGATATCATTCGAATGAAGCCCTTAAGACGTTGAAATGGTTGCAGGTTGCAAGTTTGAAGTTGAAGTTCAGGAATAGCGGTCTCTAGGGCGGGAGAATGGAAAATCTTGAGAAGGCGAGGTGGAGCAAGAAGGCAAGCCTCTAGGGTCTCGAGGCTGGATCCAAAATCGGGATTCCTTCCAGTCGGGCTGCTTCAAGAAGCGCGTGATCGGAACACACGAAGACTGGCACGTCGGTTCCTGTCGAACCCCGCAAAGCCACGTAACCGGCTAGCTGAACTGCGTCGTATGCACGCAGCGCATGATGGTCGACAAGCGCGGAAGCAACATCCAGGACGAAGTCGCTAATCATTTGGGAAACAAATCTTGTCTCCAGGTGCCGCTTGAATGCTTCAAGCAATTGTGTTGCAACCAGCGGTGGAATCTCCCCATTCCGCTCCCTTCTCCGCACGGCTGAACGGAACTCCACCTGAGTCAGTCCAAGGATAGCCAAACGGTTTTCAGAGGTGCGGTTTGCAAGAGCCAACACGCGCTCGGTCCCGGATTCCCGGACATAGAGCTTAACGAGCGCACTGGTCTCCAGATAATAAAAAGCCAATGATTAGCGCCTCTCGCGGAGAATCGTTGCAGACAAGGGTTCTCCAGAAATCTCGACGGGGTGAAAATCCAAGTCCTGACTATTTGTTTGCCCCAGAACCACTTTGACTTCGGGCATCAGCCTGTTCAACCGAATAGTAGTTACCGGGAATTGCGGAGACTTAGGATTCGGCACCTTGCCGACAAGGACGAATTTCTTGTTGATTACTGACTCAAGCACGCTGCGGTGATGTACATCGGTGTTGGCCAACGATGGGAGATGTTCCTGCGGCAAAATCTCATCACGGAATTTCTTCAGTGGAACAAAGTTCCAACCGGGCTTTGATTCAGCCCGATCCAAAGCGATCAGTAGGTCTGCTTCAGCGGGAAGCACACCAGCTATGTCCTTGGACAGCTTCTCGGCTTTCGGGGAAGATTCCTTTGCTGCCGTCTGCGATGTCTGGGAATTGATTTGGCTTTGTTGTTGCGCTATCGGCTCGAAGCGGATTTCAATTCGTCCCAACACCGGCGACCAGTGATCTGCTGACGCACTGCTGCGTTTCTTCCGGCCATTTGAGTCCAACAAAGAAGCCTTAATTTGGTGGGATTGTGGGACTGTGTAACCAAGTTCTTGCAGAATGTCGGCCAGGGCGTTGTCCAGTTTTCTGCCAAATTCCAACTCCACTTCTTTTACGTTTTTCATGGTCCATCTCCTTTAGATAGTCCTCTAATATAAAACAAAAACAAGCAGATATATAATATACGCCCATAGAGTGCTCTTGTCAAGGAGAATCTTTAGCCCCTGCTATTGTGAGAAGTTATCTTGGGCTCAGGCACCTACTGAGCCCCAAGGCTCCTGAGAGCGGGAGCGGCAAGCCGTGCCCCTACGCCTTAGTCGTCCTAGATGATGCTGCGGTGGCCGATGGCCACCACGAGGACGATGAACTTGGCCTGCTGAAGCTGGCAGATGATGCGATTAGTCACGCAGGCGATAGCGCCACAGACCGAACTTGCTGTGGCGAAGCGGCTTGCCAAAGGAGCGCGGATCCTTCGCCTGGTCGATGCGTTTTTCCATGAAGGTGAGAATTTCGCGCTATACCTGATGATCGAGTTTCTTGAGGTCCTTGACGGTGCCCTCGTCGTACTCAATCGTCCAAGCCAAGCTGCCTCCGGACCTGGGCAGTGGAGTAGCGCTTGCCGCGATTTTCGAGGCGGGCTTCCGCGAGGTAGCGGTCCTCAAGGTCTTCGATGTTTTCCTCGATGAGCTTGGTGGCGTAGAAGGTCTTGGTGCGGCCGGTTTGCCGTGCGAGGCGCGAGAGGCGCCGTTCGAGCGCGGGTTTCAAGCGAATGGAAAGCATTCGTGTTCTCCTGTAGGAGGCGGTTTGTATGACACATAGTATGTGTCATACGAGTCCTGCATGCAAACTGCAAGTGAGGCTTGTCTTGTGCGCGGAGTGGAGGCGGCAAGTGCTCTGTAAAAGAGAAGGTGGGTTACATGGGTTGGAGGAGCGGAGCAGTTCGGGCCTGGGTGACTGGGGCGCAGCATGCTGCGCCCCTACAAAGGAGAGGAAAGATGGCGAGGTAAACTCCTCGCTACAAAAGGCGAGGGATGATACGGGCAGGGATGCCGGCGCTCCAGGGAGGGCACGATGTATCGCGCCCCTACGCCGGATTTACGAGTTGATTGGGGCGAATTCGACGCGTTTGCGCATGGGGTCGATGCGTTCGGCGCGCACGCGGACCTTGTCGCCGAGGTGCCATTCGAGTTGACGCGGTTTTGCGCCGCGACCGGAAGCCGAACCGACTGTGGCGGAGCTGCTAACGACGCGAGAACCCGATGCGGCGCGGCTACCGCGGGCACCGCGCGCTCCGCGGCCACCTCCACCGGGCAAGGCGACGATGGCGTGATCGCGCTCGCGAAGGACGCAGCGCGTGCCGGCGAATTCTTCCAGAGCGACGATGGGAAGAAGGCCTTCCACGAAGACCTCGAAAAGCTCGACGAAGCAGCCGTATTTTTGGACGGAAATAATCAGGCCGTCATATTCCTCGCCGAGGTGCTCTTCCATGAATTGAGCGGTCTTCCAGTCCATGAGTTCGCGCTCGGCGCCGTTGGCGCGGCGCTCGGCTTCAGAGGTTTCCGCAGCGATTTCTTCGAGATTCCCGTGCGAATAGAGCATCGCTTCCGAGCCGCGCGGTGCAGGGGCATTTGTTTTCGCGGATTGCGGAGCTTCGCTCGGATGCGCGAGCGCCCATTTCAGAATGCGATGAACAACGAGGTCGGGATATCGCCGAATGGGCGAAGTGAAATGCGTGTATTCGTCGAAGCCGAGGGCGAAATGGCCGAGAGGCTCGGCGGCGTAGCGGGCTTGCTTCAGGGAACGCAGCATGAGGTAGGAGACGATGCGCTCTTCAGGCTTGCCGACAACCTTTCGAATGAGGCGCTGATAATGCTGCGGCGTGATACGCAGCTCGCCGGCCGGGAGCGCCACCTTCATGCCGCGCTCGCGCCCGTGTCCGTAGGAATCGGGGCGGCCGGCTTTCGCGGGCGCGGGAACGCGGCCATGGCGAACCGCGACTTCGCGTTGATGCAAGTCCGCGACACCCAGAGAGTAGCCGAAGGCTCGCGCCAGCTCTTCAAACTCGAGAACTTTGCGGGCGTCGGGCTTCTCATGAACGCGATGGAGCGAATCGATGCCGCGCTGCAGGAGATAGCTAGCGACGGCGCGATTGGCGGACAGCATAAATTCTTCAATGAGCCGGTGCGCGATGTTGCGCTCGCTGCGCGTGATATTGGTCATGCGCTGCTCATCGTCGAATTCGACGACCCGTTCGGGAAGATCGAAATCGATGGAGCCGCGCTCGTTGCGGCGGGCATTGAGGAGCAGCGCAAGTTCTTTCATTTCGCGGAAGCGGGGCGCGAGCGAAGCGTAACGCTTGGTCATCTCCGGATCGGCCTCGATGACTTTGTTGACGTTCGTGTAGGTCATGCGTTCGGCGGAACGAATGACGCCGGAGGTCATGCGGGAGGATTTCATGTGGCCGGCGGCGTCGAATTCCATAAGCGCGCTCATGACCAGGCGATCCTCGCGGGGCTTCAGCGAACACATGCCATTCGAAAGGGCCTCGGGAAGCATCGGGACGGCGCGGTCGGGAAAGTAAACGGAAGTGCCGCGGAGACGCGCTTCGCCATCGAGAGGCGTGGCTGTTCGAACGTAGTGCGCCACATCGGCGATGTGGACCTGCAATTGCCAGCCGCCATCGGCGCGATGCTCGACGTAGACGGCGTCGTCGAAATCGCGCGCGGTCTCTCCATCGATGGTCACAATCGGCAAGTGGCGAAAATCTTCGCGGCCAGCACGCTGGGCTTCGCTGACGGGCTTCGCGCCACGCTCGGCTTCCTCCAGTACTTCGGCGGAAAAGGAATGCGGGAGATGATGCTTGCGGATGATGATTTCGGTGTCGACGCCGAGTTCGCCGGGACGGCCAAGGATTTCGATGACGCGGCCGGTCGCCGCGGCGCCTCCTTGAGGAAAACGCAGCAACTCAACGTTGACGACGGCGCCGTCCAATTCATCGAGGCGCGGGATGCGTCTCGATCGAAGGCTGGATTCATCCGCGCCGCTGAAGCCCAGCTTCTTCGACAGGGCAGGCGTCAATTCGTTGCCGCGCGGAATCTCCACCTCGTGTTGGATTCGAACGTCGTAAGGCAGGACCACATTTCGCTGAGTGCCGTAGCGAAATAGACCGACGACCGTAGGATGGGCGCGGCCCAGGACTCGAAGGATGCGACCCTCTGCGCGCTGCGCACCCGTGACGCCGCCCAACCGTTGGATTTTTGCAAGAACGTGATCGCCGTGCATGGCGTCTGCGATGGCGTCGGGCGGGATGAAGACATCGCCGTCGAGCTGCGGCATCGGCGTATCCGGCACGACGAAGCCATAGCCGTCGTGGTGCAGCACCAGGCGGCCTTTAACTTCATCGCGACCGGCGAGCGGTGATAGCTGAGGACGGCGGGGCGCCACTGCTCCTTTTCAGACTTGCGGCTGGAGAGGCGGTACCGGCCACCCGGCAATTCCTCGATGGCACGGCGTTTTTTGAGCTTGGAGAGTATCTTGAACAGGGGGCGATTGTCGCTTTCTTTCAGACGGAGTCCCAGGGCAATCTCGCTGGTGGAAGCGGGCTCGGTCCTAACATGAAGAAAACGCAATATGTTATCGGGGCTCAGGTTTGATGGACGCGGCATGGGCCTCAGACCAGACTGTGGGCGCTGATTCTCACCGTGATTCTCGCATTTTTTTTGGGTTTCGCCGGAACTTTTTTCAAGGTTCCGGGATTATATAGGAAGGCCAACACACGACCGGCTAGTCGCCCTCCGTCAGACTGGCCGGGTTCCCCGAGAGGGGAAAAAAGGGAGGCGGGACGACCTGGCCCGCCTCCTTTTTCATTTTGTGACTAGTCTAATTTCGACTAGCCGAAACTAGTCTAAATTAGACTAGTCAGTTTCATTCGCCGGTCAACCCTTTACACAAACAACCTGGCGCAGAGTGTAGACGATTTCCACCAGATCGGTCTGCGCGGCCATCACCGCTTCGATGGACTTGTACGCTGCTGGGGTTTCGTCAATGACCTCGGCGTCTTTGCGGCACTCGACTCCCTCGGTCATGCGCTTGTGGTCTTCCACGGTGAAGCGGCGTTTGGCTTCCGCGCGGGACATGGCGCGGCCCGCGCCGTGGCTGCAGCTCATGAAGCTTTCCATGTTGCCCTTGCCGCGGACAATATAGGAACGCGCGCCCATGCTGCCGGGGATGATGCCCATATCGCCTTCGCGGGCGCGTACTGCACCCTTGCGCGTCACGAGGATGTTCTGGCCGTAGTGGCGTTCGCGCGCGACATAGTTGTGGTGGCAGTTGATGGCCTTCAACTCGGCGACGAACGGGCGCACTTCTCCTGAATTGCGAACGGAGCCAACAACCTGTTCCATCATCAGGTCCCGATTGAAGCGAGCAAAGTCCTGCGCCCATTCCACGGCTTCGACATAATCGTCGAAGTGTTCGGTTCCTTCCGAGAAATACGCCAGGTCCTTGTCCGGCAAATTGATGAAAAATTTCTGCATGTCTTTGCGCGCGACTTCAATGAAGTAGCTGCCCATGCGGTTGCCGACTCCACGCGAGCCGCTGTGCAGCATAAACCAGACGTTTTCGGCTTCATCGAGACAAACTTCGATGAAGTGGTTGCCCGTGCCCAGTGTGCCGAGGTGGTTGGAGTGGTTGCCGCGATCCAGCTTCGGATGCTTTTCGAGAATGGCGTCATAGCGCGGCTTGAGCGCCTGCCAGACTTCATAGTTGCGCGAAGGGATCTCGCGCCACGCGCCCACATCGCCGCGCCCGCCGTGATTCGTGCGGCCATGGGGAACCGCCTGTTCAATGGCGTTGCGAATATTTTTGAGATTGTCGGGAAGATCGCGCGCGTTCAGGTCGGTCTGCACCGCCATCATGCCGCAGCCGATGTCCACGCCAACTGCAGCCGGGATGATCGCCCCCTTTGTGGGGATCACGCTGCCAATAGTCGCGCCAACACCCCAGTGGACGTCCGGCATGGCCGCGACCCACTTAAAAATGAAGGGAAGCTGCGCAACGTTCAGAAGCTGCTGGCGCGCCTGATCTTCGAGCTGGACACCCTTGGTCCACGCTTTGATCGGCACGCCATTCTCAGTCGTCAGTACATGGTAGTTCTTTTCATCAGACATGGCAGTAAGTCGCACCCAATTATCGCGCAACGGTACTGAGGAATGGATAGTGGCTGGCAGCGCCCATGAAGAAGAGCATCGGAAAGGAAAGCCAGAAGGACGTCCGCGCAGTGAGATAGTTCCAGCGCATCAGGCGTTCGGTCTCGGCGGGCATGGGCGCGCCTTGCTCGGCAGCAGCGCGCGTCCAAGCAATCAGGCGCTTCTGCACGCGCCAGACTACTCCCCAGGTATTGAGCAGCATCACCAAGCCTAGTCCTCCACCAACGCTGATGGCCAGGTGCGCATTGGAAACGTTAGGCCCGCCATTCAGTGCGAGGACAAGCCATGATGCGGCGATTACAACAATGGAAATGCCGATGATTCGGAACCACATGTTGTCGAAGATTCCTTTCGCGGGGAGCTGCAGCGCGTAAATGAAAACATACGCGACGAACCACACGAGCAGCCACCAGCCGAACCACTTGCCTATCAGCGAACGATCCCCCGCGAGTTTAGCGTCCGAGGCCAGGTGAATGGTGAAATAGCGGAGACCCACGATCACCGTCACCAACGCAGATGAACGGAACCAGCCCATGGCGCCCGGCATCAGCTCGGGATAGATTTTGATCCGCAGCTTGGGATCGCATTTTTTCATCGCTGGCGTCAGGACCAAATTGAAAAAATAGAGCAGCCCAATCCAGATAATGCCGAAAACGAGATGCAGCCAGCGCAGTAAAATCATTTCGTTGGCGTGTGGCGTATCGAGGATCGAGAAATGCGGCCGCCATTCGGGAAATAAGAGCAAGAGAAGATGCAGAAACAAGGGGGTCACCTCGCAACAGGAGTGATCCTTCTGAAGAACCACCGTAGCGGACTAACTGGCTGATCGTCAATCGAACAAATGCCGCGCCTGGCAGAATCGCTCGACTCAGGAGCAGAGTCCTATTCGTATCGGAGAGCAACCATGGGATCCACGCGCATGGCACGACGCGCGGGAATGTACGTCGCTAACATCGCCACCACGAGGATGGCCGCAGGCACGATGAAGTAGAGCCGCGGCTCGCGCAGATGGAGGCCATAGAACATGGCGTCGAAAATTTTTGGCAGCGGGAGCGCCAACGCGAGTCCGAGAGCTGCTCCGATGGCAGTCATTTTCATGCTTTCCCACAAAACCATTCTCATCACCTCCGGGCTTCGGGCTCCTAGGGCCATGCGAATTCCGATTTCATGCGTTCGCTGGCCTACAGAGTAGGCAATCAGCCCATAAATGCCGATGGCTGCAAGGATCAGCGCGAGAAGGGCGAAGCTGCCCAGCACGGCCACGAAAAATGGGTCTCCGCCCCTTTGACGTTCGATGAGAGTTGGCATGCTCATCACGCGAGCCAGTGGAAGTTCGGCGTCCACTTGTGCGACTGCGCTGCGCAGAGCCGAGGCCAGGCTATTGGGATCGGAACTTGCGCGAACCATAAGAGAGAACGAATTTATGGGGCGTTGAAGGAACGGCTCGTAGACTTCCGGTTCGACGCGAGTGTCTTCGGAATAGGTTTTTACGTTGCCGGCAAGTCCGACAATCTCGCTCCACTCCGGCGTTGCGCCGCTCACATCCAGGCGGATCTGTTTTCCGAGCGGGTCCTGGTCCTGCAAATGACGATGTACAAATTCCTCGTTTACCACCACTACCCGCGGCGCCGTGGCGTCGTCCGTCTCCGTGAACGTCCGGCCGCGCAATAACGGGATACCCGCAGCTCGGAAATAATCAGTGCTTGCGAGAACATCAAGCGCCGTGAGCCGCTGGCTGTCAGGCAATTCGGCCTGACCTTTGATTCGTAGAGTCACCTTGGCGGGTCCGGTTGCCGGCAAGTCGGACGCAACGGCGACGGCTTCGACGCCCGGAATCTGTCGGAGGCGAGGAATCACATCTAGGACGAAGAGGGCTTGTTGGGAGCCATCCTTGTATCGAGCGTTGTCGAGCGCCAGGCTGGCGGTGAGGAGATGCTCCGGCCGGAAGCCCAGGTTCTGATGCTCAATTAGAAAAATCCCGCGAAAAAGATGCCCGGTTCCAACCAGGAGAAACAAAGCGAGGGCAATCTCTCCGACGACTAATACGGTTCGCAAACGGCCAAGCGAACGGCTCGGCGAAGCCGCGCGGCTTTCGTCCTTCAGATTCATGTTCACGTCGGTCCGCGACGCGTTCAGCGCCGGGGCAAGACCACAGAGCACTGCACAAACCAGGGAAACGCCCAGAGCGAAATACAGGACGTTCCAATCCAGGCTCAGTGGTACGGCGCTGATGGCTTCGTTGAAGTTCAAGTTTGCCCGAACAAACCTAATGCCCCAATATGAAAACAAAAGACCCATCGCGCCACCAAGTAAGGCAATCACCAAGCCCTCGGTCAGCAATTGCGAAATGATGCGCAGGCGGCCGGCTCCGAGGGCCACGCGAACGGCCAACTCCTTCCGGCGTCCCGACGCGCGCGCCAATAACAGACCCGCTACATTGGCGCAGGCAATCATTAGAACAAACCCCACTGTGGTCATTAGCACCGCCAGGCCATTTCGAATACCGAAGTCATACACCAAGAAGTCGGGCAACGTGCGCACCGCGGCGCCCCAGCCTTTTTCGGTCTCGGGGAAAGTTTCCCCGGCGCGGCGCGCCAGCGTGATCATCTCTGCGCGGGCCCTTTCGAGAGTTACTCCCGGTTTCAGTCGTGCGAAAAGATGTAAAGAACGAACTTTACGCGCCGCCGCGGTTTGATCCGCCGCGGTTAATACGAGCGGGGTCCACATTTGGGGCGCGAAGCCCAGCAAGCGAAAACTAGCGGGCATCACACCGATAACGGTGTAGTTTTCCCGGTTTAGCCGGATGGTACGGCCGATGAGTGAAGCGTCGGAACCGAAGTGCCGCTCCCAGATTTCATGGCTGAGTATAACGACGTGGTCGCGCCCAGGCTGGTCTTCTCCCTCTGAAAAAGTGCGCCCGAGCTGCGGGGAGACGCCGAGCACGCTGAAGTAGTTGGGCGAAACGGCGGCAGAGCCGAGCGCCTCCGGCTGCCCTTGCGAGGTTAAACTGACACTGCGATATTCATCCGCAGCCGCGAAGTCCGCAAACACGTGGTTTGCTTCACGCCAAGCGAAGTAATTTGGCGCGGAAACAGGATTCGTGTCGGGGCGATAACCTGCCGCTGGATTGACGGAGGTAACCACTGCCACACGCTCGGGTTCGCGACCCGGCGGACGCGTCAGGAGAAAAGCGCTCACGAGGCTAAACATCGTGGCATTCACAGCGATGCCAAGCGCCAGCGTGAGAACGGCGGCGGTTGTGAATCCCGGGCTCTTGAGTAACTGGCGCGCCGCGTAGCGCAGGTCTTGCAGAAGAGTTTCGATGAAGGTAACGCCTCTCGCATCGCGATGCTCTTCCTTAAGCTGCTCGATGCCGCCGAATTGCAGCCGCGCGAGGCGCTTGGCTTCTTCCGGCGCCAGGCCCGATTGGGTGAACTTCGAGACTTGCTTCTCGAAGTGAAAGCGCAACTCCTCGTCGACTTCAGCCTCAACATTTTTGCGGCGGAAGAGGGAGCGCAAGCGGAACAGTAGATCGTTCAACATCGGGCTCTCCTAAGTCGTCTCCAGGATTTGCGCTACAGCGGCGGCGAGTTTGCGCCA
>WNFJ01384364.1_pt1 | contig 10641 bp, 11 predicted proteins | sample 5400461 | NCBI WGS metagenome assembly WNFJ01 (sample SAMN13153349, study PRJNA577476) | soil metagenome | isolation source: 115 cm saprolite on Douglas fir-dominated hillslope | place: USA:California | collected 2013-09-17
GATTACCTAACAAATTGGCGGCTGGGGGTTGCCCAAACAATGTTGCGTAAAGGCAACTCGCTGAAACTGATCGCGGCCGCAGTGGGGTATGCAAATGCTACAGCTCTAACGCGAGTCTTTACACAACGTGTAGGAATGTCTCCTTCTGAATGGCTCGCTCGTAGCCAGGTACACAGGAGAGAACCAATGTCTGACTAACCTAGTTGTGTGGCTGGAACCGCACCGGGGCAGCCCTGATAGGCTCCCATCGTTTGCGAGTACGGATGGGTTCGGCAGCTTTCGATGACTGAGGTGCGGACGTATCGTCGGCCACCCGGAAGTTAGCAAATCCCCGTGATAAACCACTTCTTCCACCCCGGTGGCAGTTGTCTGTACTCACCGAATTTCACCTCCCAGATGCCTGCCTGTAATGTCGCTCCGCGCAATCCTCTGAATATTCGAGAATCTGAGCGCAAGGCGGTCTCAAGGAGCGACACAATGGCGCAAAGACGGCAACGAGGTTGGCTAAAGAAAGAAAGTCGCATTCCGGGTGAAACATGGGTGCTCCATTTTCGAACTACGCGAAAGTCCGACGGCAGGCGAGTGGAGAACAAGATCCCTATTGGTTTGGTCCGCGATCTTCCCGACAAACGCACTGCCTGGGCTGAAGTCGAGCGACTACATCTTCCGATCAATCCGGTGGATTCGCGACGGGGTGCCACATTTGGCGACCTCGTACTGCACTACGCAGAACACGAACTGGTCGAGCGGTCAGAATCTATCCACCCAAAGGCGCATACCACAATAAAAGGTTACGACCGCGTCCTCCGAAACCGCTTGCTCCCGAAATGGGGCAGCAGAATCCCGCTAGGTATAGAACCGCTCGAAGTCGAGGAGTGGCTGACGACCCTGAAGAAGGAAGAAGAGCTTGAAAATCCAACTCTCGACCGGCTGCGACGTGTCATGTCGCTGGTTTATCGCCATGGCCAACGATATGGCTTGATTCCACGAACTCAGGAATCGAATCCAATGTGCTTCGTCCGTTGCAAGACAACCAGCGGCTACGAAGCCATGATCATTACTCCCGAACAAGCTTACGTAATCGTCCGAAACCTACGAGAGCCGGAGCGTACTCTGACGCTCTTGGCTGCGGGCACGGGTCTTCGCATCTCCGAGTGCCTGGGACTGCAATGGCAAGATGTAAATTTTGCGGAGGCAATGATTCATGTACGTCGCACGTGGACGTGTGGCCAAGTGGGTTTGCCAAAGACCAAAGCTTCAAAGGGCCCTGTGCCGCTCCATCCATTGCTGGCCGAATTCATGCTTCGCTGGAAAGAGAAGACCGCCTATTCGGAGCCTGGCGACTGGGTCTTTGCTTCCTTTCGACTGAAAGGCAAGCAGCCGCGGGTAGCGAATATGCTCGTCGAAGATTATCTGCGGCCCGCCGCAGCGAAGGCTGGAATTCTTTCATCGCATCGAGATGACTGCGGGCGACTAGTGGAGGACGATCCGCGCCGGTTCGGATTTCACAACCTTCGCCACAGTCTCGCATCGTTCTTGGTTCGCATCAGAACCGATCCAAAGACGGTGCAAACTCTGCTTCGACACAGCGATGTCAAATTGACGCTCCAGTTTTACAGCCACGCTGTCAGCCAGGATCGCATGGCCGCCGCGGGGGAAATGTTAATTGCGATTCTCAGCCACGCGGCGGATCAAAGCGGACTGGGAGCAGACTAAGGAAAAGGTGATTGGCGCTAAGCCCTTGATCATCATGCGGCTACAGTAACGGCTGTTGGCACGTCTTCGAATGCTGACTGAGAGCGGACTGGAACCTGCGACGGGATTTGGCTAAGTCTTTTAGAATGTGGTGGCCAGAGACGGGATCGAACCGCCGACGCCGGCCTTTTCAGGCCGCCTAGCAACTGAACTAAGTGGTCTGGAATCAGCGGATATCATTGAGACGATTAGCGTTGTGGCCTCCTCGATTTAGGATGGTTTGGGACCATTTGGGATGGTTTCGACCGTACGATGGTCGTGTATTGGTCGCGTGACCTCGAAGCTTTGATTCTGGTCTCCAACATGACTTGGAGCGACCATAGATCGCTAAATGCTGCCAAAATTCTAACCGAGCGGGCTCTGGCCGGCAATTGCGCAACAGGCTGTTGCACAATTGTCGCGGATACCCTCCCGAAGGGACCGGGGACCCGCTTGTATCGGGTGACAAGTCCGCTTCCGCTGACATTACCCAGTTGACCCGTGGCACCTGGTACCCAAAACCTACTGTGGCTCGCTCCCAGCGCTATCCTGCCTCACTTCCGTTGGAATGCAAAGGGCCCGCGGGCTTCGACTGCGAGCATGGCGATTTTTTGTATGTTTATCAGGACGCTCCAGGGCAGCCGTACAAGGCCATTTATTTCGACAATGAAGGACACGTTATTCACTACGACGTATCCACTCCCACGCCTACCACCGCCATCTTCCTTTCGGATGCCTCAAAACCTGGCCCTCAGTTTCGGCTGATCTATTGAACTGAAAGGTTCAACCATGTACGGCAAGTTCCAGATGCACATGCCCGGACAAACTGAGTTCAATTCCTATCTGGAGTGGAGCGGACCAAAGGAGTAGCGGGACTTCCCACAGGGGCTGCTATAAAGCACCATGCGCCGTCGATTGCGGAATCGCCGTCCCCCACCAGCAGTATGTCCACGCCTTCGGGAATGGAACTAGGTGCGCCATCTCCATCTGCTCAATCTCAAAGCCGCCTTCTGCCAGTAGAGCTGGAATGTCACGTGTGAGGTGACAGCCTTCAAACGCCCAGTGACCCAATGGTTCTAACCGCTCTTGCCAGCGCCGGACATCAGGATCGGGTGAAATCCCATGCTCGAAGAAGATAAACTTCCCACCCGGCTTCAGGACTCGTCCGATACCGCGAATAGCATCAGCAACGCCGGGAATCGTACACAACGTAAACGTGCTAATGACCGTATCGATTGAGTCGTCGGCTAAGGGAATGCGTTCTCCCGGAAGGTCTAGAAATTCAACATCGATCTTCGTTTGGCGTCGTTGGGGTTCTGCCAGACGAATCATTCCTGGATTGGGTTCGAGCGCGTAAATCTTGTTTACTCTTGCGGAATTGTAATGGGCGAAGTTCACGCCCGGACCGACGCCGATTTCGAGAACTGCCCCTTCAGCCAAGGGGACAATCCGCTCGCGCACATCGCGGATGGGCTTTGGATCGCCCAACCCTTTCACGATATGAGGATAGATGTGGTTTCTGTAGAAATACATTACTTCCACACTTTCACACTGTCCGATCCGGACAAATCAAACCCGTTTGAAAGCACAATACAAAAACTGCTGCTGTCCACCTGACGGCGTAGTATGCCATTCGATCCGGCTTTCCATGAGACCGAACGGAGGACCAAATTCAGCTTCGAGGGCTGCTGCATCGTAGCGTGCAGTATCCAACCCGCTGCACTGTCTTGGGCCTTCTGGCCCAAACGTGCCGATGATGAGGTGGCCGTTTCGCTTTACCGATGCCGCCGCTCTTGCCACATAGGAGGCGCGCTGCTCTCGAAGCGTCAGGAAATGGAAGGCAGCCCGGTCATGCCACAGGTCGTAATAATCCACCGGAAGATCTCCTTCACACACATCTGCGGTCAGCCATTGAATCTGCGACGAGGCTGGACCCAATCTTTCTTTCGCTGCGCGCAGAGCAGTTTCCGAGAGATCAAGGACGGTAACTTTGGCGTAGCCGCGCCGTACTAAATCATCTGCCAGCGTCGACGATCCTCCTCCAACGTCAATAATGGCGGCAGAATGGCTGGGAGTTAACTGTTCGATCAGGGCCAGAGAAGTATCGAGGTGAGGACAATACCAACTGACCTCTTCCAGTGCCTTTGCCGTATAGACGGATTCCCAGTGTGCCTTTGCTCGCATGACCGTTCAACAGATGGTAACGCTGTAACGCCAGTCGCCGCTTACCCCCATAGACCCGATACGGTGGTTCCGGAATTGCACACGTGCGAAATGATCTTGGTCCTCATGCAGTCTGGCAACCAAAGACATCCTGCAAGTGAAGCCGGCCTTAATAAAGGGCCTTGACCCTGGAACATATTCCAGGGTTGATACTTGCTCTATGGCGATCATCAAGAGTCCAAAACGGAGCCTTCGATCTGGAGATCTTGCCGAAGCAGCAGGGGTAAGCACAGACACGCTGCGACATTACGAGCGCCTGGGCATTCTAAAGAAGCCACCAAGAACTGACGGCGGGTATCGGGCCTACCCGGCTGACGCACTGGATCGCGTAAACCTCATTCGCAATGCGCTCGGTTCCGGCTTCACTTTACGGGAGCTCACTCCGGCAGCGCCCTCCGACACGCGGGATTCGGGCGCTCCCTTCTGACCGCTGCCGCCGCCCGGAGCTTCCGCTACAACCCCAACGGCTGGGGCTCGGAGTCGGCCGGAATAGCCGTCTTGTAGAACTCGCGCAAATTCATGATTCTACTAGAGCCTGTTAGGAACTTTGTACCTGGTTAGATTCTTTGCTGGGCGTGGTGATCTGTCGAGCATGGAAGGATGACGGACAAGGGACGTGGTGGTTATTTCGAGCGGATACGTTTCGATCATGGGACGCACGCCGGTCAGTTCGGCGAAGCGCAGTGTGTCCTCGGAATCTGCTGGTGTTCCCGCGGCCCAGCCTTGAATCGTTCGACTTCCACTGATGAGCTGTATCGGTGTTACCTCAATGGGGTCGAATGTTGCACCGATCACCATGAGCTTGCCGTTCGGCCCCAGACCGTCGATCAGCTCGGACATTGCTTTCGAGCTTGGAGCTGTCGCCAGAATCACCTGTGCTCCGCCCAGCTTTTGCAATGCTTCGGCTGCGTTCGTCGATTTGCTGTCTATGTACACGCTTGCTCCGAGTTTCTTTGCGAGCGCCGCGTTCTCGGACCCGCGCCCGATGGCCGCGACCTTATAACCAAACTTGTTCGCAAACTGGATTCCTAGGTGACCCAGACCGCCAATACCCTGCACCGCAACAAGGTCACCTGGGAGCGCACCGCTGTGCCGCAGCGCGTTGAACGTGGTAATTCCGGCGCAGAGCAGCGGTGCTGCTTCAACGTCACTTAGACTTTCCGGTATCGCCGCCAGTGCCTCCACGGGCGCCACCATGTATTGCTGGTATCCCCCGTCGTAGCTGATGCCCGGAATTTTCAGATTCCGGCAGTTGCGAAAATCTCCCCGCCGGCACGAGAGACACGTGCCGTCCTGGCCGCCGTGCCAGCCAACACCGACGCGCTGCCCCTTCTTCCACTCGGATATACCGGTACCCAGTTCATCGATGATGCCGGCCACCTCATGTCCGGGAACGCGTGGATACTGAATTCCGGGCCAGGCGCCTTCTTTCGTGAGCACGTCACTGTGGCAAACACCACAGGCCTGCACCTTGATCCGCACGTGTCCTGGGCCCGGCTTAGGAATCTCGCGCTCCACGATCTGGAAATCTGCCCCAGGATTGGGGACTTGCGCCAACTTCATGGTTGCTATTGCGACTGTTGTCGTTGCCATAAATCCTCCTGTCACTTTTCGGCCTTTGTAAGTCCTTACTGCTACTGGCGGGGCGACCGAATTTCGCTCGCCCCATTGGTGCTTCCTCTAGCCCGCGAATCCGTTTGGCCTGTTAACTAACCACACGACGGACGCCGATCTGTTGTGGCATCACGCCAGCTGTTTTTGGCGCTTATGGCTGCTCGCCTCTTATTGACAGCAAGGTAATATCCTTAGCCCTTGAGGAACGCCAACAGGTCGGCATTGATCGTGTCCGCTTGCGTAGTGGGCATGCCGTGCGGGAAGTCCTTGTAGGTTTTCAGGGTTCCGTTCTTCAACAACTTCGCGGACAGCGGCCCGGAAGCGACATAGGGAACGATCTGGTCGTCTTCGCTATGCATAACCAACACCGGAACGGTGATCTTCTTGAGGTCTTCTGTGAAATCGGTCTGGGAAAAGGCCACAATGCCGTCATAATGCGCCTTGGCACCCCCCATCATGCCCTGGCGCCACCAATTTTGGATGATGGCCTCCGAGGCTTTCGCGCCCGGTCGGTTGTAGCCATAGAAAGGCCCGGCTGGCAGGTCGCGATAGAATTGCGAACGATTGGCTGCGAGTTGCGCCTGCAGACCATCAAACGCTTCATTGGGAAGGCCGAGCGGGTTGGCCGCCGTCTTCACCATTAGCGGCGGCACCGCGCTGATCAGCGCTGCCTTGGCCACTCGGCTTTGTCCATGCCGACTCAGATAGCGCGTCACCTCACCGCCGCCGGTCGAATGGCCGACATGGATGGCGTCTTTCAGGTCGAGATGAGCCGTAAGAGCGGCGAGGTCATCGGCGTAATGATCCATATCGTGGCCCTCGGCGGTCTGGGTGGAGCGCCCATGGCCACGGCGGTCGTGGGCGATCACGCGATAGCCATGATGCAGGAAGAACAGCAACTGCGCGTCCCAATCATCGGCCGACAACGGCCAGCCATGGCTGAACACAATTGGCTGGCCTGAACCCCAATCCTTGTAGAAGATCTCCGTACCGTCCTTGGTTGTGATGGTGGGCATGTCGGCTCCTTTGAAATGGGTAGCTAACGCCAGCAATTAGACCACACTCGCGTGCACGGACGTTGATCGGAGTACATCGCAACTGAAGTTGACCAGAATTTATATGGGTCTCCACTAACACGCAAGTGTTTACTGATCCGGTATTTGCTGAGTTTCGACTTGGCCATATAACGGGCTTCTCAGAAATGTGGCACAAAATCATCTCGACATTGCTCAACTCCTGGATTGTCGCCAAGCCGGAAGTTGGCACATGGACGAAAAGTCAGCTACTCGGACACGCGGCCTTTCGCTCTCAACCATTCTTCCGAGTGACCCGCCATTTCGGAGCGATTCGACGATAAGTCAAAGATCGATGAGTCTCTCAGTGCACCGCACCCAACGGCTGTGGAAAAGGGTGCAATCCGCTGAGATGATTGTGCTCGATGCCAACGCAACTAGTACGTGCCGTCCTGGGCAAATGCGGCGGCATCTACCGGATCAATACTCCCAACACGAGCTTGAAGTAATCAGATATGGCTCGCTCTCGCTCGAAACGCGGCTACCTTTGCGCGATTGCCGCAACCTGTCGACGTGCACCATCTTCTGCGGTGGCCTTTAGTACGGTCATAGAACCACATGACACAAGCGTTGCCTTCGCAATGCCGGACGAGGTCGAAGTCACCATCCGCCAGCAGGTCTGCGACCGCTTCCGCGACCGGAGCCAGGAACGCCTCGACCGTCTCTTTGCCGTAGACACGAGTCACACGAATGTTCCTCGCGTCGTCTGTCGTAAGCACCGCATGACTCGGAGCGTCCGCCAGGAATCTGTTGAGCGCGACCAGCGAGGGGTTCTTCCCGGACTTTCGATCCCTAACGGCCGCGAGCGCAATCTCACGAAGGTCTCTTGCCGTTTGAAGTAGAACGCCGTCACTGAAAGGGAGTGTCCCTTTCGCGACGGGGATTTCGAGCCTCCTGAGCCACGCTTTCACGTCGCTATCGCTCTGCAGTGTGTCTGTAAGTTGCCCCTCGACCATTCGACGAGTGTTGATGAAGTTGATCGCGAGATTGTCGCCCACAAAATCGAGACGGTTCTCGTTCGTCGTGTCTTTCACAATGGCGCCCTTCATAGCCCTCTCCAGTCGTAACCGCGGAACTCGCGTTTACACGTTACTTTGATTGTCTTATATGTGAACCCGATTCAATCTGTCGTTTTGAGAAACCCCCGCCTTCTACTCGGACGCCATTTCAGGTCCGAAACGGCCAAGTTTGATGGTCTGATGCCGTTTCCAGCTGTGCACCGCTTTAGAAAGAAACCCAAGCCAGCCATTCTGCGAATCGAGTTGTTTTCACGTGACCTTATCGGAGTAAATGAAGCAGGGACGCAATTACTCACTCAAGAGGAATTTCGTAGTGGCCCCCCTCAGAGACTTTCAATAACAAGGAAACCGCAAGAGTACTGGATGACGGAGTGTCCCAGCTGCCAGAGCCCTATCGATCCGTCTCCGTGCGTCGCGAACTCGAAGAGTCTTCTACTAAGGACGTTTCTGCAAGGTTAGATCTAGAATGACTCCGGCAATGAGGCCCATCTCCATTGGGCTCGACGGGCTCTTCAAGAAGCGCTTCGTCCCAATCTGAAGTACCTCGTCTATCGTCCGAAGTTGATTGCCGACACCAAGTTGTCAGCTGCACCTGGGGAAAACTCTCAAGGACGACGATGTCATCTGTAAGCGAGCGTAACGTTTTATGAATCGTTTATCTAGTTACAAGAATCTACTTTGGTGTAACGGAGACGAAGCAACACGCGTTGCGCGGAATTATTCAGAGATCGCTTTTGGTTTCGCAGTCATCCGCACAGAAGCAATAGGAGCGATATATGGCAAATAATCAAAAGACGGTAATTGTGACGGGCGCCTCTCAAGGAATCGGCGCTGCAGTAGTAAAAGCGTTCCTGGAACGTGGCTATAACGTAGTGGGCACCTCTCGCAGCGCTTCCAGGGCCGGCTTTGCGCCGTCACCGAGCCTCGCACTCGTCGACGGAGACATTGGTCAGGCAGCGACGGCTGAGAAGGTCGCACAGACCGCAATCAGCAAGTTCGGCTCGATCGACCATGTTGTCAACAATGCGGGCATTTTCTCGGCCAAGCCCTTCACCGACTACACTGCCGAGGAGTTTCGCGGTCTGGTCTCCACCAACCTGGAAGGGTTCATCTTCATCACCCAGCTCGCAGTGAAGCAGATGCTATCGCAAGGCACCGGCGGCAGCGTGACAAGCATCACCGCCTCATTAGCCGACAATCCCATCGCGGGGCTCCCGGCGTCGATTGCGATGATTACCAAGGGCGGGCTTGATGCGATTACCGTGAGCCTCGCGAGCGAATACGCGAAGAGCAACATCCGCTTCAACGCAGTCGCGCCTGGTGTTGTCGATACCCCTCTTCACAAAAGCAACCCGAAGGACTTCCTGAAGACTCTTTCACCGATGGGCACGATTTCCGAAGCGAAGGACATCGCTGAGGCTGTCGTTTATCTAACGGAAGCTCGTAACGTCACCGGGGAGGTGCTGCACGTGGACGGCGGTGCGCACGTAGGCCGGTGGTGAGCACGAAAGGTTCGCAGCCCACCAGCGCGGAGCGCCGGCTGCAGGACCTCGGGATCGTGCTCCCCAATGCTCCCCACCCGCTTGGCGCATACGTCGAGGCGGTCCAGTCCGGCAGCCTGCTCTTCCTCAGTGGAATGCTGCCGATCAAGGATGGCAAGCTTCAATACGTCGGGCGCCTGGGCAAGGAGCTCGATGCAGATGCTGGCCGTGATGCTCTGCGAACCGCGACCTTGAATGCTCTATCCGCTGCGAAGGAACATCTGGGTTCCCTGGATCGGGTGAGTAAAGTCGTCCGCGTGGGAGTCTACCTGGCTACGTCTGGAGACTTCTACAACCAGCCCATCGTCGCGGACGCAGCGTCGGAGCTTCTCCGAGATGTATTTGGAGAGGGCAAGACATCCGTGCGGTCCGTCTTCGGAGTAGCCAGCTTGCCTCTGGGCTTACCGGTCATGCTTGAGGTGACGTTCGAGGTCAATCACTGAGAAGGAGGGAGCGGTGCTCCCTCCTTTTTGCAGAACACATGGGATCACGATGAAAAATCAAGTGGGTTCAAAATCGTGGATAGAAAATCGACTGACCTCACGTTTGGGACTGCGATACCCGATCATTCAAGGCCCGCTCGGAGGCTTGTCCTCGCAGCGGCTTACGGCAGCCGTTTCGAACTATGGGGGACTAGGATCGTTCGGCGCTCATGGCCTTAAGCCAGAGGCTATCCGCAAAGTCATTCGCGAGATCAAGGGCCTCACATCAAAGCCATTTGCGATGAACCTGTGGGTTTCCATGGAAGACGAAGGAGCCCTCACATCGACGGAAGAAGCATTCCATCGTAGCCTCTCTCCTCTGGCAAAACATATTGAAAGTGTCGGAGGAGCCATACCCTCCTATCTCCCGTATGAACCGATTCGTTTTGAAGATCAGGTGCAGGGTTCTCCTGAACGAGGGGATTTCCGTATTCAGCTTTATTTATGGCGTTCCCTCCAAACATATTTTGGATGAGTTCCGCCGCCAAGGAATCGTGCTGATTGGAGCGGCGACCACCGTGGACGAAGCGATTGCCTTGGAGCAAGCGGGCGTGGACGTGATTGCGGCCTCCGGCTTTGAGGCAGGCGGCCATCGCGGCTCCTTTCTGCAACCGTCCGAAGATTCCCTGACGGGAACGATGGCACTGGTGCCGCAGGTTGTTGATGCCGTGAGGCTCCCGGTCGTCGCCGCAGGCGGAATTGGAGACGCGCGCGGAATCGTGGCAGCCTTCGCTCTGGGAGCGGAAGGTGTGCAGCTGGGAACCGCCTTCCTCGCGTGCGAGGAATCAGGAGCGAACACACATCATCGCAAGGCTCTCCTCGACGGCCAAGCGAAACAGACCGCCCTTACTCGTGGGTTCACTGGAAGACTTGCTCGCGGCATCAAGAACCGCCTGCTCGATGAACTCAACCAAAAGGATATAGAGATCCTGCCTTACCCACTTCAACGTGCACT
>WNFJ01045510.1_pt2 | contig 10640 bp, 13 predicted proteins | sample 5400461 | NCBI WGS metagenome assembly WNFJ01 (sample SAMN13153349, study PRJNA577476) | soil metagenome | isolation source: 115 cm saprolite on Douglas fir-dominated hillslope | place: USA:California | collected 2013-09-17
CTTCTCTCGGACCGCAACGGCGTCATGGACCATCCCGTTCTCCCGGCGCCTGTCAGCCTGCGCGTCGCCCTAAGCGCGACGCGCCCCGATGCGCAGGCACACCAGCTTCCGCTCCACGAAGAAGCGGCCGTAGACTTCCGCACACTCCACCCAGTTCAGCCAACTGTCGATTCCGACTTCGTCGACTATAGCGGTCTTGTGGCGGTGCGACTCCTCAAGCATCCTTTCCTGCTGCGTCACCGCTTTGTGGGTAATGTCCGTTACGTCGAGATCCTGGAAGCCCACATCGCGGATCATCGCAAGGCGGTCCGCCTGGAACGCAAGGTTGTCGGCGATCGAGTCCTCCCGCCAGAGGAATGCCCGTTCTTCTTCGCTGAGGTAAGATCCAGCTACGATATCCGTCATTGTCAGGGCGCCGCCCGGCCGCAGCCAGCTATGGAGCTTTTCCAGCAGCGTGCGGCAATCCTGGATAATCGGGAGCATCTCGAGGAAGTACACCGCGTCGTAACGATGAGGGGGTTCCCAGTTCAGAAAGTCAGCCTGGACGAAGTCGAAGCCGCGCGAACTGGAGTCGCCGTGTCGATCGCGCGCCCGCTCGATTTGCTGAGGGCTTATCTCCACACCGGTCACACGAGAACCAAAACGGGAAGCGACGTACTCGCAGCCATCGCCCATCCCAGAGCCGAATTCGAGAACGCTGTGTTCTGGCCCAAGGCCTGCGTAAGCGCCTGTGTAGTCAAGAAACTCTAAACCGCCGATGCCGCCGATCTTCCTGCCCTCGCGCAGGGGCCCGTAGACCGTAAGCCGAAAGCGCGCGTCATCGGCACGGTCCCACACTCGGATTTGCAACTCATTGACCGCGTCCTGGACCATACCGTTCTCCAATCTCTGTTAACTGTTCCGCCCAATAAATCTTCAGGACTCGGCCGCGATAACCGGCCTAGTTGACGTGGCAATTTCCTCACGGGAATTCCGTCTTTGAAATGCTCGGGGGGCGCGGCCACGGGTACGAGGCAACTCTGTAGCTTCTACAGGCTGCCGGCCGCCTCTCCCTCAGCCTTGCATTTCTCCCGCGTTCTAACTCTACATCTGTTTCAAGGTAGTTTTACTTCTCCCAATTTGCTCATCAGCATTAATCGCCTTGCGGGGTATGCCCATTTCGCTGCTTGAGGAACGTCCCGACCCAAGTGCTGTCGTGGAGCTTTACCGTGTCGCGCGGTTGACGGCCCGGCCACTAGAAGACCCGAGTCGCATTGAGAAAATGTTTGAGGGCTCCAATGTGGTTTGGGTCGCCAAGGAGGACGATAGACTGGTCGGCCTTTTTCGCGGCTTAACGGACGGTAAATGCATTGGCTATGTATGCGAATTGGTGGTCCGTGGCACTCACCAACTAAAGGGAATCGCTGGCGAACCTCATCCAGAGCTCTCCGTAGCCGACCTCCCGGAGACCGCGGCTTCGTGTATCCAGCAACTCCAGGCAGTTGCAGTCAGCTCCAGCGCGGCGAAGGAGTTCTAAGAAACAATAACGTGTCCCGCACGCGTTTCACCGCATGCGGGCCTGTTTGTTGTCGGACATATTCGTATATAGACAACGCGCCGTACTCAGTCGCGGAAGAATCGAAGCAGTTGTTTGTCCCAAAAACATGGAACGTCAATGCTACCGAGGGTTACGTCATGGAAGAGGCAAGAACTGCCAGATGTCAACTCGCGAGAACCCCGGACTGGAGCAGGGCACAGCTGGGTTTGAAACGTGAGTCGTTTTCGGCTAGCTTCTTTCGAACACGGTTGACGTGACTCTTCACAGTGCATTCAGAAACGCATAGCCGATTTGCGATCTCTCTCTTGTTGAGAGAGTTACCCAGGAGACTTACCACCTGACGCTCCCGTATGGTAAGTCCTGCATCCTGGAGAACACAGAGTTCTCGGTACTGTGCAAGGGCTGCCAGCTGGCGAAACAGTTTGTGGTTGATTCGCGGGGGGCAAATGAATTCACCTTTGGCAGCAGATCGGACGATTGCAAGCATTTCTTCGAAGTCAGCGTCTGCTGGAACATACCCGCACGCTCCCGCTCCGGCGAGCTTCGCAATATCTTCGGGCGACTCCGTGGATCCGAGAACGACCACCACTGCATTTGGATTCTCGATCATGATGGTCTGGATAAGTTCCAACTCACCCTGGAGGTTTATGTCCGACTCGATGAGAATCTTACGGCACCGATTCAGAAAGATGGGATCTGGCTTGGTCAGAGGCACCACAGGGTCCTGAGTTCTCTCAATAATTGACTGAGCGAGAGCTTCGCTACGGTATTTCTTCATGGCGATAACGGCGATGGCTAGGCTGGTAGCCATAGTTGGTTGTAATTGGGGGCAAGACTTCGGGCCGTACGGACTGAGCGATTACTATACATGAAAACTTGCAGAAGAGTTCTCCCAAATTGCGATTCTCGGGATGTATTCAAAGAAACGGAATCGCAAAATGAGAGAAGAAGAATGGCTAAATCGGTGATAGGAAGGTTCTTATGGCTGCCGTAAGAATCCTCTTGGGCAACATTGCAGATGAATGGAAATCAATGGTAGAAGAGATCGCAAGAGACAATCCCGACGTTAGCATTGTCGGGCGAGTGGAAAAGCCCCTCGATGTATTGCTGTTTGCAAAAAGCGAAAACGTCGATGTTATTCTTCTCTCACAAGAGCCCGACGGCAGTGAACCCGGCGTCTGCAGTCATTTTGTCCTTGAGTTTCCCAATGTCGCCATCGTACTTGTTCCAGTAAAAGGTGGAACGAACGTACTCTGCCGCATAGCGCTGTCCAAGGAAGTACACACCGCATCGAAAGAAACTTTTACAGGAATGTTAATAAAATTCAAGAATAGCGACGACTGAAAACGCAACCGCACGGCGAGTGAGCACCCTTGGGCCTTAAGACGAATCGGTTTTGCAAGGCAAACGGGGAATGTCCATCGATGCGGCCTGGTGGCGGTTCTTTACTCGACATTTGTCTAATACATTGTGCACGTGATGTTTGACCGTATTTGGGGAAATCGATAGCTGCGAAGCAATTTCCTTGTTGCTGAAGCCCTGACTGACCAGTGTAAGAATTTCCTGTTCCCTGACTGTGAGCAGCATTGGAGCGCTTGACCTGCCCTGCTTTGCAAGCCGACTGATACTCTCCACAACCAAGCGCATCACGCGACCGGAGGAGCGACTGCAATTTTCCAGGGTCATCCGCATAGCTTCCAGAAGTTCAGCAAAGGACTCCTGCGTCCCAACGTAAGCACTCACTCCCGCTTCAATGAATTGCAGCAGTTCGAATTCGGAAATTTTGCCTGTCACCAGTACGATACCGGCGCTCGGGTATTCTGTTTTTGCTCGACGAACAATCTCGACATTGATTGTCGAGTGCGGGTTGTATACCAGTACAAGAGGGAGAGGTTCGGATTTCGCTGGTTCGGTTATCGATTGAACAAGATGCCAACCGTGGCTCGACAAAGCTATAGATAGGATCTCAATTGGCAGGGGGTCCCAACCGTAACTAGCGAAAGCGTGTTGTACCAGCACCATAGTAAACTTGCACGAGCAGCAAAGAGGACGCTGAAATACTAGTAGCCAACTCTGATAACAGTCAAGCTAAGTTCGGTGAAAATTCTGTCAAAAGCATGAGTACTACAATGGGACTTGATTCCAAAATGGAACTGAGACTACCGCAAGGATATGGATTGATTGGGTCTCATGAAATCACGTTACCTGATCTCGTTCGCGCGCTGCCACGGGCAATGCCATCCACAGACACATCCGCCACAGGAAACGATTGCTCCGCTGTCTGATGATTATGAGAGAGGGCCTCGTTTCTTCAGGTCATGAAACTCTTCAAGGACCAGACGGTGTTTTCAATGGACCGGCCCGAGTCTTTCGGGAGGACTCGCAAACTCCCAGCTGCCCTTCCCCGACCGAACCTTTCATAATCGCGCGTTTAGTGAGGGTACACGCAACCAGAATCACCTGATCTGAAGAAGAGGACCATTTCGAGTTGAGCTCGGTATGGTCCGTTTTTGATCTCACGGGTGATTGTCTCGGTCGACCAGTCGTTGTAGTTTTTGAAAATCAGGTCTTTCTTTTCGATCAGCAGACTTGAGGCAGTAGACAATGCTCAGCACTAACAGTGACAAACCAAGGCGCCCCGATACGGCGGATTTGCACGCTCGCGCCGTGCATCGCGGAATCAGCGCCATACGCGGCCGTCTCGCCGAGAGCATTTCGCTCAAGGACATGGCTTCGGTCGCCTATATGAGTCGATTCCACTTCAACCGCATTTTCCGTGAGATCACGGGGTTGCCTCCACGACGATTTCTAAGCGCCTTGCGCGTGGAATCCGCAACTCGCATGCTCTTGGATACTGACCACCGGGTCACGGACATTTGCCTAGACGTCGGATACAACAGTCTTGGGACGTTCATCCGCCGCTTCTCTGAGGCGCTGGGGGTTTCACCCATGAGACTCCGCTCCATCGGACAATCCAGTGGCCAGGGCCTCCTCCAGCAAGCAGACACTTCTCAATCTCAGGGGCGACCTGAACGTTGTGTCGAAGGAAGGATTCTGGCACCGGCGTCTTTTTCCGGACCCATCTTTATCGGGCTGTTCGCGACTCGAATTCCGGAGGGCGCTCCATTGGCTTGCACTCTCCGGTACTCCTCTGGGGAATTTCGGATTGCACCCACCCCAAGGGGTAAGCACTATTTATTTGCTCTCGGACTGCCATGGCCACAGAGAATAAGTGACTTTTTTAGTTACGAATCTGCCCTGCGCGGAGGTGGCGAGCTGGTGTCGGTGGACGGGGATAAAACGGAATGCGGGGAGATCTGTTTGCGAGCAGCAATTCCGACGGATCCCCCTATTTTAATCAATCTTCCTTTTCTCCTCGAGAAGAAAAAGAATTCGCCCAAAGTGGCTTAACACGTTGGAAGTCCAACTTTGTTTCGGTGGTTAGTATTCCGGTGCAAATGTCAAACTATCTCTCGATTCGGTACGTAAAGACGCTCGTGGTGTGGACGGCAGTAGTCCTGATCTGGTGGCATGGACGCCTTCCAAAGCTGGCCCCCGAAGAGGCCGCGTATATGGCCAGACGCTTCCGATTCGAACGAACCGCTTTAAGCCAGTTCAGGCCCCCAATCAGGAATCAGCGAGATGTTAATCCGAAACTCGCGGGTATCGTTTCCTGGGTTTCGTCAGTGGGAGCCGCGGTTGCTCTGGGTGATCTTGACGGCGACGGATTGGCTAACGACATATGCCGGGTCGATCCCAGAACGGATGATGTGATTCTTTCTCCGGTGCCAGGCACGGGGGAACGATACCCAGCTTTCACGCTACGCCCTGAAGACTCGATGTACGACTCATCGACAATGGCTCCAATGGGTTGTCTCCTAGTCGATCTAAACGAAGATGGTTTGCTCGATGTAGTTGTCTACTACTGGGGACGAACGCCTGTAGCTTTTCTGCGACGCAGCGACAGCCCAGACTTGTCTTCCGCGAGCTTTGTAAGTCAGGAATTGGTCCCCGGAGGAGATCGCTGGTACACAAACGCCGGCTTGGTCGCCGACATCGACGGCGATGGCCATCTCGATCTCGTGTTCGGGAACTATTTTCCTGATGGTTCATTAGTGTTGGGCAGCGCGGGTCCCATAGAAATGCATGCCTCCATGTCCCGTGCCAGAAACGGAGGTAGCAAGACAATCCTGCTCTGGAAATCAGCGACCACGGGCCAACGACCTACCGTCGATTACCAGCGCGTTAAGGGATTAGAATCCCTGCTCGGTACCGGCTGGACCCTTGCTATGGCTGCATGCGATTTGGATGGTGACCTCCTTCCGGAGCTCTATATTGCCAATGATTTTGGCCCTGATGTGCTATTGCATAATAAGTCCACTCCTAATCATGTTGAGTTTCAAGTGCTCCGCGGGCGAAGAGGTTGGACAACTCCGAAGTCTAAAGTGCTCGGACAAGACTCCTTCAAGGGGATGGGAGTGGATTGCGGCGACCTGAACGGCGACGGAATTCCTGATCTGATGGTCAGCAATATCACGGATCCTTACGCCCTGGAAGAGAGCAATCTCGTTTACACCAGCACCGGAGACGCGCTCGCGATACGGAACGGTATAGCACCTTACCGCGAAGCGGGTGAGGTTCTCGGACTTGCGCGTAGTGGTTGGTCGTGGGATGTGCGCTTCGGAGACTTCGATAACGACGGAACACCCGAAATCGTGCAGCCAGCCGGATTCATGAGGGGCACGAGTTGGCCATGGGCAACGATTTGATGCTGAGCAATCCTGCACATTGGCCGCGTTTTGTTGCCGGAGACGACGTGAGCGGCACCAAGGACCATGATCGCTTTTTCGTTCGCGATCATACCGGTCGGTTCTACGATCTATCCTCCGAAATTGGCCTCGCTGATCCTCAATTAACTCGCGGTATCGCTGTAGGAGATGTGGATGGAGACGGGCGCCTGGATTTCGTGGTGGCAAATCAGTGGGGAGATTCCTATCTCTTCCGCAATGTCAGTCCGTCACCCGGAGCATTCCTCGCACTGCATGTTTATCGGTTGCTATCTCCTGGGGAAACCACGATAAGCGATGGACATCCGCTAGGCCATGTTCAAGCGAGTCCAGCCATAGGCGCTCGAATTACCGTTTTTCTTCCTGATGGCCGGAAGCTCGTGAAAGAAGTGGATGGGGGAAACGGGCACTCAGGCAAAAGCAGCCCTGACGTTCATCTCGGACTGGGCAAGGTCGATCAGCATGCGCTTCACGTCGCATTTGATTGGCGAGATTGCCGAGGTAGGGTCCGACATCACGACGCATATCTGAGACCCGGCTGGCACACGGTTCAATTGGCGAGTCCGAACAATGACGATTAACAACAAAGACGCATGGATTCAAGCAAAGCGCATCAGCGGCCTGCGACGGTTTGCCCTCGCGATCACTGTCTTCAATCTCTTAGGGCACACAGTTCTGGGCTTCGAACAATCCTGGGCACAGCCACTGGTGTCATTAGCCACCGCTTACACCTGCGAACTGCTCTGTGAATGGCTCGATGCTTGCGTGGAAAGGCGACGGCCGCGTTTTCTCGGAAGCCTGACAAATCTCGTGGACTTCTTTTTGCCCGCTCACATAACAGCTCTCGCGGTTGCGATGCTGCTTTACAGCAGCGATCGCCTTGGGCCAACAGTGCTTGCATCAGCCATTGCAATTGCTTCCAAGAATACCCTGCGGCTGACAGTGGGTGGGCGCACGCGTCACTTTCTGAACCCGTCTAACTTTGGAATCACCGTTACCCTCCTGCTCTTTCCTTGGGTTGGTATCGCAGCGCCATACCATTTTAGTGAGAATTTGCGAGGTGCCGGTTACTGGATCTTGCCCGCGTTGATTGTTGCCTCCGGGACGATGATTAACCTCCGCTTCACTGGCAGATTGCCGGTCATTGCGGGTTGGTGGGGCGGTTTCGTGACCCAGGCGGTGTTGCGCAGCTTTGTTCTCGGCACTCCTTTAATCGCCAGCCTCAATCCGATGACTGGTGTTGCCTTCGTCCTGTTCAGTTTCTACATGGTCACGGATCCGGCAACGACTCCTTTCGAAAGAAAAAGCCAAGTGCTCTTTGGTCTGTCGGTAGCGGCCGTATATGGTTTGCTGGTCTACATTCACGTTGTCTTTGGTTTCTTTTTTGCCCTGACCGTAGTTTCCGGTCTACGCGGGTTAGCCCAATTCGTAGGCCAGTTCGCTCGGGTTAAGTCGCCTGTGGAGATTCCAGCGCCTGCCACGACGGGACTACGGAAGCTGGCGTGACTCGGATTCGAGTCTGTTGCGGATTCATAGGGAAAGTACATGGCGAGCCTTTTACAGAGATTGCTGAGCATTTCACCGGCAGAGGCAACTTTTGCGCGCCGGAAGTTTCACTTCTTACGAGACTCAACTCGTCAAACTCTGGAGAAGGTGGGAGAGACGTTCCTTCACGGGTATCATCTCGCCCTCTTTGATCAGGAAATCGACTCGATGGTCGCTCATTTAGCTGAAATCGATCCCGAGTTCCGCGGCTTTGCTTTCGAGGGCGCAGCGATGGGACTCGATATTCTCGATCAGCTGAAACCGTGGAAAGAATGTCGGATTGACAACTTGTTGCGGGACGCAGGGAAACGCCACGTTTATATGGTTCATGTAGGTGTGGGCTGGTCGATGGCGCGCTGTCGCATGGGTATTGGTCGGCGGTTCGCACGGTTAGATCCATTGCTAAAGTGGCTGGCGCTGGATGGGTTTGGTTTTCACGAAGGCTATTTCAACTGGCCGCATTATGCCGAGGGAGGACGTGCACCTGCGGTTATCCGCGGATATGGTCAGCGAGCATTCGATCAGGGTCTTGGTCGTGGTCTGTGGTTTGTAGGTGGCGCCGATCCCGATTACATAATCTCAGCCATTCAGCAATTCCCAGAGCAGCGACGCGATGACTTGTGGAGCGGAGTTGGCCTCGCGTGCACTTATGCAGGTGGCGCAGAAGGAAGCGAAATCCAGACGCTGCGGCTTGCGTCTGGCTCCGCCTGGATCCACCTCGCGCAAGGCGCAGCATTTGCAGCGGCCGCGCGGCTTCGGGCTGGAAACATAACTGCCCAAACGGAGCTCAGCTGTCAGGTGCTATGCCGACTCTCAGCGGACGAGGCCGCAGAAACCTGCGACCAATCATTAGCCAACCTTGCGCCAGATGACGGCGCACCAGCTTACGAAATCTGGAGGTACTTAATCCGCGAGAGGATGATGGCTATCGAAAGGGGCAATGACCCCCAGCCGCAGCCAGTTCGCCCGAGTGTCGAGCGGCCTCTGAGATTCAGCGGGCAATCGATGGTGGGCGAAAGCCCCCTCCACCGATCAAATCAGTGAGGAGACCATGAAGCAACCGAAGGTGGGCGGAATAGCATCGAAGAGCTTCGTTCTAATCATGATCGCACATTGGCTCGAACATGCGGTTCAAGCGTACCAAGTTTATGTGCTGGGATTCGAACGACACCACGCGTTAGGACTGCTCGGACACTTCTATCCGTGGCTCGTGCACACCGAATGGATGCACTTCGGCTATGCAGTGCTGACCTGGCTCGGCTTGGTTTTCCTGCGAGATGGCTTTTCCGGTTCCGCAAGGCTGTGGTGGAACGCAGCCCTCGTCATTCAGACATGGCATCTGTTTGAACACACTCTACTTTTTACCCAAGCACAAGGTGGCTTCACTCTGTGGGGAGCAGCTGAGCCAACGTCGGTTCTTCAACTATTTTTTCCGCGAATTGAACTTCACCTGTTCTACAACTCCGTCGTCACGATACCAATCGTCATCGCGATGATCGTCTCGCGGATCTCACAGGTGCGGGTTTCCAATGTGGTAGCTATATGAACTCTGCGATCGCTATAGTCGGAATGGCATGTTGCTTTCCTGACGCTCATACACCCCAAGAGCTTTGGGAAAACGTTCTCGCGCAACGGAGAGCATTCCGCCGCCTACCGTCCGAGCGCCTGCCGCTGACAGATTATTTCTCGTCCGACTCGGATGCGCCCGATGCCATCTATGCCAGCCACGCAGCGGTCATTGAGGGATATGAATTCGATCGCGTACGGTTTCGCGTCGCCAGCTCTACATTCCACAGTGTTGACCTTACACACTGGCTCGCACTCGACGTCGCTGATCAAGCTTTGAAGGATGCTGGATTTGTGAACGGCCAAGGGCTGCCGTTGGAAAGTACAGGAGTGCTAATCGGCAATAGCCTGACCGGCGAATTTTCTCGGGCGGCTACCCTCCGCTTGCGCTGGCCTTACGTCCGTCGAGTCGTTGAGGCGCAGCTTAATCTTGAGAGCTGGGATCGTCCCCGCATTTCAGAGTTTCTGTCGCGGCTTGAAAAGGAGTTTAAGTCTCCGTTTCCCGAAGTAGGCGAAGAAACTCTCGCCGGAGCACTCTCGAATACAATCGCCGGACGGATCTGCAATCACTTTCATTTTGGCGGAGGTGGCTACACCGTTGATGGTGCCTGTTCATCTTCTTTGTTAGGAGTTGCGAGGGCGTGCTCTGCGCTGCAAGCCGGCGAGCTTGATGCGGCACTTGTCGGTGGTGTTGATCTCAGTCTTGACCCATTTGAGCTTGTAGGTTTTTCGAAGGTTGGAGCACTGGCGCACGGAGACATGCTCGTCTACGACAAGAACTCGTGTGGCTTTTTGCCAGGGGAAGGAAGCGGCTTTGTTGTTCTGGTACGACTGAATGATGCGATATCGCAGCACCTCCGCATCTACGCAGTTATTAGAGGCTGGGGCATTTCCTCCGATGGCGCTGGCAGCATTACTCGTCCTGACGTGCGCGGCCAGACATTAGCATTGGAACGTGCGTATAGGCTTGCCGACTATGGCATTCATACGGTTGCACTGTTTGAAGGGCATGGTACTGGAACCCCCGTCGGTGACGAGGTCGAGTTAACCGCACTGTCCCATCTGCTGAAGGAGGCGGGTCGGGCACCACGCCAGGCCGCGATCGGTTCGATCAAAGCTAACTTCGGTCACACCAAAGCGGCGGCGGGCATTGCAGGATTGATCAAGGCAAGCTTGGCCGTAGATCGGCGCGTCCTTCCTCCAAC
>WNFJ01712249.1_pt1 | contig 10640 bp, 5 predicted proteins | sample 5400461 | NCBI WGS metagenome assembly WNFJ01 (sample SAMN13153349, study PRJNA577476) | soil metagenome | isolation source: 115 cm saprolite on Douglas fir-dominated hillslope | place: USA:California | collected 2013-09-17
CAAGTGGCGCTGAAGTTCCTGCCGCTGGAGCGAATGGCGGACCCGGTTGCCGTCGCTCGCTTCGAGCGCGAGGCCCGCACTGCCTCGGCGCTGAATCATCCCAATATCTGCACTATCTATGATGTCGAAATAGCTTCCTCCGGCGCCTTCATCGCCATGGAACTGCTGACAGGGGAAACCTTGCGCGAGCGCATCCGCCGCTCTTCCGCGCCATTCTCCACCGGCCAGTTGATCGATCTGGCCATGCAGGTCGCCGATGCGCTCGGGACCGCCCACGAGCGGGACATCATCCACCGCGATATCAAGCCGGAGAATATCTTCCTCACCCGCCGCGGTGAAGCCAAGGTGCTCGATTTCGGCTTGGCCAAACCAGCCTCGCGACGCCGGGGCCGGGCTGCAACCGGCGCTGTCCGCGGCAATAACCGCTCTGAGAACCTGACTGCGAGCGGCGCCACCCCGGGAACGGCGGCATACATGTCGCCGGAGCAATCGCGTGGCGAGGAACTCGACGCGCGCACCGACCTCTATTCCTTCGGCGTGGTTCTGTACGAGGCCGCCACCGGCCGGCAGGCTCTGCATGATTCTCCAAACGCCTTTCCCCGGCCGGACCTCGCCGCCAGCCACCCGCCAAAGCTTTGGGAAATTATTGCCCGCCTGGGTGACCGCGATCCCGCCATGCGCTATCAGAGCGCCGCCGATGCGGCCCACGACCTCCAGCGCATCAAGCAGGATATATCCGGCATGCCGGCGGCATTAACTTCGGCTGCCGGCGAAACCCCTGTTGCGCGCCCGCGCACCACTCACCTGGCCGCCTTCGCTCTTGCGACTCTGGTCATCCTGATCGCCGCTTTCGCCATTTGGCGCCTCCTGCCCTCCTCCCGCACGGATACGCCGCTAATCGCCCAGCGTCTTACCTCAGATCCCGGATTGCACGTCGCTGCCGATTTCTCGCCCGATGGAAAACAGATCGCCTATTGCTGGAACGGAAACCAGGAGAAGAACTACGATATTTACATCCTGGCACTGGGCTCCAGCCAGCCGCGCCGGCTCACGATCGACGACACAATGGAGTACAGCCCGGCGTGGTCGCCGGACGGCCGCTTCATCGCCTTTCTTTCGGGACCGGAGGATGGCGTCGCCGCTCTGATGGTTGCCCCCGCTGCTGGAGGACCCGCGCGCAAAATATCCGACACTTCCATGCGCGTAGCGCCTCTGTACAGGCGCATCGAATGGTCTCGCGACGGGCGGTGGATCGTCATGGAGGGCGAGGACGCGCCGAAGGAAGGGTATGCTCTTTCAGCCGTCGACGTTCAGAACGGCGAGCGTCACCCGATTACCAGGCCAGGCGCTCATCAGGCAGACCTCCAACCGGCAGTTTCGCCCGACGGTAGAACGCTTGCCTATATCAAGGATGTAGGGAACGGCGTCAGCTGGCCGTACCTTCTGTCACTGACTTCGGCAATGGCGTCGGCCGGCGAGCCGCGCCGCCTGCCGCTTGCCGGATTCCAGAACGTCGTCATTACGTATCCGCGTTGGGTGTCCAGCGGCCGGGAACTCATTTTCGCTTCGAACCAGGGCGGACCGAATCGGCTTTGGCGCACATCGCTCGATGGCCATTCAGACCCCATGGTTTTGGCGTCCCTTGGCGAAGGAGCCGGATTTCCGGCCGTTTCGCCCGATGGTAAACGGCTGGTCTTTTCGCGCCTTTCGCCGGGGGGAACTGTATGGTCTGCCGGCAAGGAGCCGGCTGGACCCCGGCCCTCCAAAGTCACGGCGTCGGCTGAGACCGATGCGACGCCGGCTTTTTCCCCGGACGGATCGCAGATCGCCTTCGGATCCAGCCGGTCAGGATCGAGCGAGATCTGGGTCTCCGGCAGGAATGGAGGCGCGGCCCGGCAACTCACCAATTACAATGGACCGGGCACCGGTTCGCCGCGCTGGTCGCCCGACGGGAAATGGATTGTCTACGATTCACGCATCGAAGGACAGCCCGATATTTATGCGATCCCGTCCGCCGGTGGCGCGCCAGTCCGGCTGACGAACGATCCGGCAGCGGACGTATCGCCAAGCTGGTCTCCCGATGGCCGCTGGATTTATTTCTGTTCGGGCCGTTCCGGGGGGCGCCAGGTATGGCGCATGCCGGCCGGCGGCGGCGCAGCCGAGCAGATCACGCGCTTCGGCGGATGCCATCCCCGTTTGTCGGCGGATGGAAAGACGCTGTACTACATGAAGCAGGCCGGTGTTCCCGTGACGTCGGTCTGGAAGGTTCCGGCCGAAGGAGGCGAGGAGTTATTGGTAGTCAATAATGTACTCGACCGGTGCTTTGCGCTTTACGGACGCCGCATCTACTACGCTGCCCGCCAGCCCGGCGAGCCGTTCGCCAGCCAGTACTATCGCGGCCTCTCTTCCAACAAAGCGGTGATGATCCGCCGTCTCAGCGAGGCGCTGTCTTCCGGGTTTGAGATCTCACCGGATGGCGCCGCCATGCTTTATCGTCAAATCGATCGAAGGGATAGCAACCTGATGCTGGTGAACGATCTGCATTAAGGTTTTTTTAGCGCTTCCATATTTCTGCTATCATAGAAATATGACCGCTGCCAAATCGAAGAAGAGCGCCGAACAGATCGCCAAATACGCCGATATGTTCACCGCGATGGGAACCGAGCCGCGGCTGCGAATCATGCAGCTTCTTCTATCCGCGCACCCGGACGGCCTTGTCGTCGGCGAAATTCAAAGCGAGCTGGGCATTCCGAATTCAACCCTCTCGCATCATCTGGAAAAACTCAAAATTGAAGATTTGGTCAAGGTGCGCCGCGATAGCACGTTTCTCTGGTACACCGCCAACGCCGAGGCGCTGGAGGAGCTTCTCGGTTTTCTCTACGTGGAATGCTGTACCCGCAACAAGGCCATCAAGCCCGCCGCAATTATCACTCTTTGCAAATAGACGTAAGGAGGGAGAACCATGGAAACTAAAGAGATCGTTAAAGAGAAATACGGACAAGCCGCCTTGCGCGTCACCTCTGGCGGCAGTTCCTGTTGTGGGTCCAGCGATCCGATCACAGCCAATCTGTACGATGCCAGCGAGACCGGGCAAATCCCCGAGGACGCTATTCGCGCTTCCCTCGGTTGCGGCAACCCGACCGCCCTGGCCCAACTCAATGCCGGTGAAACCGTCCTCGATCTCGGCTCCGGAGGTGGCATCGACGTGCTGCTTTCCGCCCGGCGCGTTGGCCCGGCCGGCAAAGCCTACGGTCTCGACATGACCGATGAAATGCTGGCCCTCGCGCGGGAGAATCAGCGCAAGGCCGGCGTCCAAAATGTCGAGTTTCTCAAGGGCGAAATCGAAAGCATTCCGCTGCCCGATAGTTCGGTCGATGTCGTCATCTCCAATTGCGTGATCAATCTCTCCGCCGACAAGGATAAGGTGCTGCGCGAGGCATTCCGCGTCCTGAAGCCCGGCGGCCGCTTCGCTGTCTCCGATGTGGTTGTCCGCGGCGAAGTGCCCGCGCAGGTGCGCCGCAGCATGGAAATGTGGGTCGGCTGCATTGCCGGGGCACTCCACGATCACGAATATCAAGGCAAGCTGGCCGAAGCGGGTTTCGGCGGCATCGAGATCGAGCCGACCCGCGTGTACAGCATAGGCGACGCCCGGCAATTTCTCATCGGCGAAGGTATCGACGTGGACGCCATGGCGCCGCAGGTGGAAAACAAATTCATGAGCGCCTTTATCCGCGCCGTGAAGCCGCCTCCTAAGGAGTGCTGTGGTCCGGCGTGCTGCAGCTGAAGCGCTCGGAACGGCCGTGCTGCTCGCCGCCGTTGTCGGCTCCGGCATCATGGGGGAACGGCTGGCCGGAGGAAATATCGCGATCGCTCTCTTGGCAAACAGCATCGCCACCGGAGCCATGCTGGTCGCTTTGATTCTCACCTTGGGCCCGATTTCCGGCGCCCACTTTAACCCTGCTGTCACGCTGGCAGACGCTTCCCAGGGCGGTCTACCCTGGCGCGACGTACCGGCCTACCTTGCCGCCCAGATCGCCGGCGCTTTCGCCGGTGTCGCCGCGGCTCACCTGATGTTCAGCGAGCTGCTATTTTTCGCTTCGCGTCACGCCCGCGCCGGCGGCGCCCAGCTCTTCAGTGAATTCCTTGCCACCTTCGGCCTTCTCTCCGTCATTTGGGGTTGCGCCCGCCAGCGCTCTTCAGTCGTGCCGTTTGCAGTCGGCGCTTACATCACGGGAGCCTACTGGTTCACGTCCTCGACATCGTTTGCAAATCCCGCCGTCACGCTGGCCCGCGCCGCGTCCGACACCTTCGCCGGCATTCGCCCGGCCGACGCTCCCGGATTCATCGTGGCGCAGCTCGCCGGAGCAATGGCCGCGACGCTTCTTTTCCGATGGCTGGCTCCATCCCATGCCCGATAAGAAACGAGTTCTCATTCTCTGCACTGGAAATTCGGCCCGCAGCCAGATGGCGGAGGGCTTCTTGCGTCACCACGCCGGAGACCGCTTTGCGGTGTTCAGCGCCGGAACAAAACCGAGCCGGGTGCGACCCGAAGCCATTGCCGTCATGCGCGAGCTGGACATCGACATTTCCGGGAGCCGTTCCAAAAGCGTCGATGAATTCGCCGGACAGCCCTTCGACTACGTTCTAACGGTGTGCGACAACGCCAAAGAGAGCTGCCCGATTTTCCCCGCCGGAACGGTCACCATCCATCGCAATTTCGAAGACCCCGCCGCCGTGCAAGGATCCGAAGAACAGAGACTCGCCGCATTCCGTCGTGTTCGCGATCAGATGAAGCCCTACCTGCAAGACTTTCCCCAGGACCGAGCAAAGTAAAGTAGCCTAAAACAAACCTGTCTGACCTGCGCCGCCTTGTGGGGCGGCTTGGCAAGCTGCGGCCGATTGTCAATCGGCCCAAGGCCTGAATCCGCACCCGACCAACGGCAGTTAACAACCGCCGCGCAGGATGGCTCCTGTTTATCAAGTCAGCTATATACCCGACAGGACCACTTTTAATTTACGAATACCACTTGACTCCGTACTGAGTTACGGAGTTTAGAATAGTGCATGAGATGAAGGCAGCCAGTCTTGCAGCGTGACCGAATGACGACCCCCACCTTCAGACAAGGATTGCTCGCCCTTCCAGGTATAGGCGTGTCCCTGTTGCCGAAACTGATGTGTCCGGCCTGCTGGCCCGCCTATGCGGCGGTGTTGTCCTCAGTGGGGCTTGGCTTCCTGATTTCGACAACGTATCTGTTGCCCTTGACTGCACTGTTTTTAATCGTCGCTATAGGCTCACTTGGATTCCGCGCGTCCAGCCGCCGCGGACTCGGACCTCTTTGGATGGGCGTCGCCGCGGGAATCCTAATTCTCGGTGGAAAGTTTTATCTGGAATCGACGCCCGTAACCTACGTAGGAATCGGATTTTTGATCGTCGCGTCAATTTGGAATTCGTGGCCGCGTTCGGCCAGATCGGCTGGCTTCTGCCTTGCCTGCGTCCCGGCAGAAGGCGGCGTTAAAGGAGAGCAATGAAACACAAAATCGAGATATTCAGCGCGGGTTGCCATGTCTGCACCCAAACCATTGAGGCCGTCAAGAAGGTGGCTGGGGAGAACGAGGTTCATATCCATGACATGCATCAACGGGAAGTAGCGAACAGGGCCGAAGGGCACGGTATTCGCAGACTTCCTGCTGTTGTGATCGACGGAAAGCTGGCCGCATGCTGCGCGAGCCGCGGCGTTGATGAGCGGGTATTACTCGAAGCGCTGCGATAGGGTTTCCGTCCTAGATCCTGATTCTCCGAAGAGTGCACGCTGCCGCAGGGTCATTGGTAGCGGCTTACTTCCTCAGCCAGACTTCCACACGCCGGTTCTTATCACGCCAGAATCAGGATCCGGAAATGCCCCAGAAGACCAATTTGCATAGAAGTTCCTCGCCGGACATATTGAGCAAATGTCTAGCAGCCGAAGCATCGAACGCTTCGGCGTCGAGTACAATGAACAGGTTGTTAGGCTGCACCAGTCGCCCCGCGCCGCACGGCCGCGGCACTTGGTTCCCAGGAGGACATTATGGAAAAACTTACTGCAGCGCTTCTGATGTTTCTGCAGGCGACTTTGGGCGGGTCTGCCTGGGGCGCGGCGCCCGCGGCCGACCAACGCAGTTTCCAGCGTGCCCTGCTCACCTTCGAGGAGCCATTGGTCGCCACCGCGCCGACGTCGGCCAGTGAGGACTTGGCGCTTTTTCATGCTATCCGAAGTTATACGGAGCAGGCGGCGCCGGACGATTTCCGGGTATTCGACGCTTTCCTGGCGGATTATCCACGCTCGGGCTGGCGGGTCGCCCTGCTGATCGACTTGGGCTTGTCCTACTATCACTATGGTTACTTTTCCAAAGCGATCGATTCCTGGGAGCAGGCCTGGGCGGCGGGACAATCGATCCATGAGCCGCGCGTTACGGCTCTTGTCGACCGCGCGGTAGGCGAACTGGCGCGCATGCACGCGCGGCTGGGGCATGCCGATCGTATTGAGGCGCTGTTGCGGGAGATCGGCGGCCGGCCGATCACCGGCGCCGCCACTGAAACCGTGCAAGGCGCCCGTGAAGGGCTCTGGATCATGCGGACAGAGCCGGGTACCGCGTATCTCTGCGGTCCCATGGCGCTCAAGAATCTGTTATTGTCTCGCGGCGCCACCTATCCGCAGGTGGACTTCCTTGACGCTTTCCGCTCCGGTCCGCGGGGCGTGTCGCTGGCCGAACTGGCAGTCCTGGCGGAGAAGGCGCAGCTCGGCTATCGTCTCGTGTTTCGGGAAGCCGGCCAGCCGATTCCGATGCCCGCCATCGTGCACTGGAAGGTCACTCACTTCGCCGCGATCGTCGAGGAAGCGGATGGCCGCTTCCACATTAAGGATCCGACCTTCGGCGAGGACCTGTGGTTGTCGCGCGGCGCCATCGAATCGGAATCGAGCGGCTATTTTCTGGTCCCGGCAGGACAGCTCAGCGCCGGCTGGCGCGAGGTGTCCGCCGATGAGGCGGCCCGGGTGCGCGGCATGGGGCTCACCGGGCAAAACCAGTTGGGAGCGAGCCGCAAAACGGACAAGAAGACGATCCAGCCTAAGAAGAAGAGGAGGGAGGGGTGCGGGATGTGCGCCTACAACGTCCACGAGATGATCGTGAGCCTCAATCTCGAAGACACTCCGGCCGGCTATGCGCCGCCGAAGGGCCCGCCCATCGATATCACGGTCACTTACAATCAGCGGGAAGCGAGCCAGCCTGCTATCTTCACCTGGTTCAATCTTAGTCCGAAATGGAATTTTAACTGGCTCTCTTACATCGAGGACGATCCGAAGAATGCGAGGGCCAACGTCAACCGGGTCCTGGGCGGCGGTGGCTTCGTCCCCTATGCGGGCTTCAACGCCACCACCAACGCCTACACGCGCGATCCGCGCGACGCTTCGCTGCTGGTGCGGACATCCGCCACGCCGATTATCTACGAGCTGCAGTATGCCAATGGCGCCCGCGATATCTACTCGCAGTCGAACAATGCCGCCGTCAGTCCGCGGCGCATATTCCTCACTCAGACGATCGACCCGGCGGGAAACGCGGTCAGTCTCAAATACGATGGGCAAATGCGCCTGATCGCTATCGTCGATGCCAACGGCAAGATCACGACTCTTTCCTACGACCTGAGCAACAATCCGCTGCTGATCACCAAAGTCACCGATCCTTTCAATCGCAGCGCCAAATTCTCGTATGATACGGCCGGACGGCTGGTAGAGATTACGGACGTGCTGGGGCTGACGTCGCAATTCACCTATGACAGCTCGAACCTGGTCAACTCCCTGACCACGCCCTACGGCACGTCGAAGTTTTCCTACGGGCAGACGGGCACGACACGATTCCTCGAAGCGACGGACGCCCTCGGATACAAGGAGCGGGTCGAGTTCCGGCACGCGGCGCCGGGCATTCCCGATGCGGATGCGCTCGCGCTCCTTCCCAAAAACCTGCCGGGGTTAGTGGACGCCTACATGATCTATCGCAATACGTTTTACTGGGACAAGCACCTCTATCCCACGGCGGCCAACGACTACACCAAGGCCCGGCGCTATCATTGGACCCACGAGATAACGAACGAAACCATCACCAACCACACATTGGAGAGCATCAAGTATCCGCTGGAAAACCGCATCTGGACGACCTATCCCGGCCAATCCTCCACGCTTTTCTCGGGCACGCTGGACAACGTGAGCCGGGTCGCGCGAGTGCTCGACGATGGCACGACGCAGCTTACGCTGATGGAGTACAACGCCCTCGGCCACCTGACGCGCACCGTCGATCCCGCCGGCCGGGAGACGCAGTTTGTATATGACACGAACCTGATCGATGTTCTCCAAGTAAAACAGAAGACCTCTGCCACAGGCTTCACCACCATCGCCGAGTTCACCTACAACAGCCATCACCAGCCCTTGACCGCCAAAAACGCCTCCGGGCAGGTGACCGTCTACGCGTACAACAGCGCCGGCCAGGTCACGCAGATGACCGATCCCCTCCGCCAAACCACGCGGTACGAGTACGATGCCATGGACCGTCTATCGCGGATCGTGAATCCGAACAATCAAACGGCGGAGAGCTACACGTACGACGCCTTCGATCGCGTGGCCAGCCGCACCGATTCGGAAGGCTACACGGTGAGCTTCCTCTATGACGCGCTTGACCGCGTGACCAGAGAGATGTATCCCGACGGCACGTCGCGCGATTACACCTGGGACAAGTTGGACGTGACGGCTGTCAGGGATCGCCAGGGACGGGTGACGAACTACAGCTACGACGCAGTCGGGAATCTGGTGGATATCGCCGATCCCGTGGGGCGCCACACACAGTTCGGCTACTACGAAAATGGAAAGCTCAAGAGCCTTACCGATCCAAATGGCAACACCACGACTTGGGACATTGACTTACAGAATCGCGTAACGGCGAAGCATTACGCCGATGGCGGACAGGTGGCCACAACCTATGAGGCCGCTACCAGCCGCATCAAAAGCATCACGGACGCGCTGGGCCAGAAGAAGCAGTTCACCTATACGATCGACGACCAGGTGGCCGCGATTGACTATTCCAATGCACAGAATCCGGCGGGGAACCTGCGTTTCACATACGATCCTTACTTCAAACGCAGGGCGTCCATGACGGACGGCTCAGGCACGACTCAGTATCAATACCAACCGCCCGGTGCGCCTGGCGCACTGAAACTGGCCCAGGAGATCGCGCCGTTTTCGAACGCCACCATCGCCTATCGGTATGACGCTCTGGATCGCGTGATCGGGCGTACGGTCGATTCGAGCGCGGAGAATTTCACGTACGATCCGCTTGGGCGGGTGATCTCCCATACGAGCGACTTGGGAGCTTTCGATCTTGCCTATCTCGGTCAAACGCGGCAGATGACGGGTAGGCGCCTGCGCGGAACAGCGCTCGGAACGGATTGGACTTTCGACACGAATACCAACGACCGGCGCCTGGCGGCCATTACGAACAGCGGCTCGGCCCGCGGCTACCAATACACGATTACGCCCGAAAATATTCTGTCGCGCCTGGTGGAGACGTCGTCGGCCGATGGCGCGGCGCCGGTGCAGTCCTGGGATTACACCTACGACGCCGCGGACCGAATCCTGCAGACCGCGTCGTCCGGCGGCCAACAGTACAACTACGATTATGATGCCGCGAACAACATCATGTCCCAACAGGGCGCTCCCGGGGCTCTCGGCGCTAGTTACAATGCCGTCAATCAGATTACCGGCCTCAGCAGCGGCCTGTCGTTTGTGTACGATGCCAACGGCAATCTTATCGACGATGCCGCGCGCACGCTCAGTTGGGATGCCGAGAACCGGCTGATCGCCGTAACCACCAAAACAGACCCGCCGCAGACCACGATGTTTCGTTATGACGGCCTCGGCCGGCGCATCGCGATTGTTGCGCCGGACGGGACTGAGACGCGGTATTTGTGGTGCGGTGAAGCGCTCTGCCAGTCACGCACCGCGGGCGACGTCGTCCTTCGCCGTTACTATCCCGAAGGCGAGTTGATTCTAGGCGGCGCCGGTCTGGTATATGGGCAGGACCACCTTGGATCGGTCCGCGATGTACTCTCGGTGACCGACGGTAGCCTGGTTGCCTTTTACGATTACGATACATACGGGAATCCGGTGCAGACGGCGCCAGCCGCTACGGATTTTCGTTTTGCCGGGATGTTCTATGAGCAGAACAGCGGGCTTTATCTCACGCACTATCGCGCCTACGACCCGGTTACGGCCCGCTGGCTCTCGCGCGATCCCCTCGGGGAAGGCGGCGGCATGAACCTGTATAGCTACGTTTCCGGTAATCCGGCCACCCGTATTGACCCTCTCGGCCTGTGCGAGAGGCCTCGCCCGAATCCGCTGTGGGACCTCTTCAACGGCTTGCTCAGGACGACGGCCGCGGCAATAAATTCGCTGGACAAGTTCTTAGGTCCCGGTTTTTTGACTGGGGAACTTCTTGGATACTCATCTAATTGGCCGGCAATCGCCTTTGGCGGCGCCTTTACGGAATTCCTCCAGGACCCCTCGATTGCACACTACCTTACAGCGGGCAATGCCTTGGCTCTTTTGAGTACAACGGAG
>WNFJ01136770.1_pt2 | contig 10638 bp, 7 predicted proteins | sample 5400461 | NCBI WGS metagenome assembly WNFJ01 (sample SAMN13153349, study PRJNA577476) | soil metagenome | isolation source: 115 cm saprolite on Douglas fir-dominated hillslope | place: USA:California | collected 2013-09-17
TCACGCGACCGGAAAACGCGTGCGCGATCTGCCGATCACGCTGGATAAATTGCAGCGGTGATCTGGCGCACCAGAGACATCGTTGTGGCAGCGCGACCACTGCAACGAGCACGCCGTCAGTACCCAGCGTTTCCGCTCGGGGTCGGGCCGGTTTGCGGGGTAGGCCTGTCCAAGAGTCTCATGCGTGATAAACCGCATTAACTCAGGCGTACTCTGGCCAACTGTCAGGCGGACCACGCACCTTCTTCGCCCGATGGCGGCCAGCGGCCTGTCCGCGGAGTCGGCAGATGAGCCGATCCTCTGGGCGCAGCGGTGATGGCGACACTAGCTCCGACATATTGTGGGAGGACGGCGAACGCCTCTTCTGCAGAAGATGGCGCATGTATGCTCGTGGCGGCGGGCAAGCTGTGCTGGTCGTCCGTCCCGTCGCGGAGCACCCGACGCCCGGCAGCCTCAATCGTCTCACACACGAATATCAGCTGAAGGAACACTTGGACGATGCATGGGCGGCGCGACCGCTGGAGCTCGTGCGCGAGCGCGGGCAGACCACGCTCGTGCTGAAGGACCCCGGGGGCGAGCCGCTTGATCGCCTTATCGGCCCGCCCATGGAGATTGGAACGTTCCTGCGCCTCGCGGTCGCCGTATCGGCCGTGCTTGGCCGTCTCCACGAACGTGGCCTCGTTCACAAGGACATCAAGCCGACCAATGTCCTCGTCAATTCCGCGACCGGGCAGGCCTGGCTGACCGGCTTTGGCATCGCTTCGCGTCTTCCGCGCGAGCGCCCGTCACCCGATCCCCCCGAGTTCATCGCTGGAACCCTCGCTTACATGGCGCCGGAACAGACCGGGCGGATGAACCGCTCGATCGAATCCCGGAGTGACCTCTACTCACTCGGAGTCACGCTTTACCAGATGCTGACCGGCAGTCTTCCGTTTACGGCGTCCGATCCCATGGAGTGGGTTCACTGCCATATCGCCAGAAAGCCGGCGCCGCCGAGCGAGCGCGTGGAGAATGTTCCGACTCCCGTTTCCGCGATCATCATGAAACTCCTCGCCAAGACGGCCGAGGAACGCTACCAGACGGCGGCTGGCGTCGAGAGCGATCTGCGGCGCTGTGTTGCCGAATGGGAAACCCGCGGTCGCATCGACGAATTCCCGCTTGGCGAGCATGACACGCCAGGCCGGCTGCTGATTCCCGAGAAACTGTATGGGCGGGCATCCGAAATCGAGACCCTGCTCGCCTCCTTCGACCGTGTCGTAGCGAGCGGCACGCCGGAATTGGTGCTCGTCTCGGGGTATTCCGGGATCGGCAAGTCCTCTGTGGTCAATGACCTGCACAAGGTGCTTGTTTTCCCGCGCGGCCTTTTTGCCGCGGGCAAGCCACCTTGGCGCAAGCGTTTCAGAGCCTTGTCCGACCGCTGCTGAGCAAGAGCGAAGCAGAGCTGCGCATCTGGCGCGACGCCTTTCGTCAGGCGTTAGGCCCGAACGGACTGCTCATTGTGGACCTCGTCCCTGAACTGAAGCTCATCGTAGGAGACCAGCCGCCGGTCCCTGTTCTTCCGCCACAGAACGCGCAGCGCCGCTTCCACCTGGTCTTTCGGCGATTCATCGGCGTATTCGCACGACCGGAGCATCCGCTTGCTCTCTTCCTCGACGACTTGCAATGGCTTGATGCGGCAACACTCGATGTGCTCGAGGACCTCCTGACTCCGCCGGATGTGCGGCACCTGATGTTGATTGGCGCTTATCGGGACAACGAGGTCGATTCCGCTCATCCGTTGATGCGCAAGCTCGAAGCGATTCGCAAAGCAGGCGCGGCAGTGCAGGAGATCGTCCTTGCGCCGCTCTCCCGTGAAGACCTGAAACAGTTGATTGGGGATTCCCTTCGCTGCGAGCCGGAGAGCGCCACCTCGCTGGCACGCCTGCTGCACGAGAAGACGGCGGGCAATCCATTCTTTGCCCTTCAGTTCCTGACCTCGCTCGCTGAAGAGGGGTTACTCATCTTCGATCATCACGAAGCGCGATGGTCTTGGGACCTCAAGCGGATTCACGCCAAGGGTTACACCGATAACGTGGTGAACCTCATGGTCGGGAAGCTCAGCCGTCTGCCGATCAAAACCCAGAAAGCATTGCAGCAGCTTGCCTGCCTCGGCAACAGTGCGGACTTCGCACTGCTGACGATGGTTTTTGGGGATTCAGAGGATGAAATACACAGTAACCTGCGGGAAGGAGTCGGAGCTGGGCTCGTTCTCCATTCGGAACGTGCCTATAGATTTCTGCATGACCGCGTCCAGGAGGCAGCGTACTCCCTGATCCCGGGAAACCTGCGCGCCGAGGCCCATCTCCGAATAGGAAGGCTGCTCGCAGCATGCATCTCGCTGGAGAAGCGGGAGGAGGCGATTTTCGAAATCGTCAATCAGCTGAACCGTGGGTCTCACCTCATCACGTCAGCCAAGGAACGTAAGCGCCTCGCAGAACTGAATCTCATAGCAGGCAGGCGGGCGAAGACCTCGACAGCATACGCCTCCGCGCTTTCGTGCCTCGCCGCTGCCCGGGCGTTGTTGACCGAAGAGAGCTGGGACGAAAACTACGCCCTCATCTTCTCTGTCGAATACGATACGGCCGAGTGTGAATTGCTGACCGCAGATATGGTGGCCGCCGAAAATCGCCTTTCGATGCTGGCGCAACGTGCCAAAGGCAGCCACGATATCGCCATCGTCGCACGTTTGCGCCTCACGCTTTACAACACTTTGGACCGGACTGACCGTGGCGTGGAGGTATGCCTTGAATACCTCCGACGCGGCGGCACTGATTGGTCGCCGCACCCGGCTAGCGATGAAGTCATGCGCGAATACGATCGTATCTGGTCTCAGCTTGGAAGCCGGCAAATCGAGGAACTCATTGACTTGCCCTTGATGACCAATCCGGACGTCCTGGACGCTCTCGATGTCCTGGCCGAGCTCGTGACGCCGGCACTTTTTTCTGACGAGAACTTTTGTGCACTCGTCATTTGCCGCATGGTTAATCTCAGCCTCGAGCATGGCAACAGCGACGGGTCATGCTTCGCCTATGTGATGCTCGCCATAATAGCTGGACCGCGTTTCGGGAACTACAACGCCGGCTCTCGATTCGGTCGACTCGGCTATGATCTCGTAGAGAAACGCGGATTGAAGCGCTTCCAGGCGCGTACCTATACGTTTTTCGGAAATGTCATCATGCCATGGACGAGACATGTCCAGGCCGGTCGCGATCTGCTGCGTCGCGCCTTCGATGCCGCGAACGAAATCGGTGATCTCACCTTTGCGGCTTATAGCCTTAACCACCTGATCACAAACCTTCTCGCGGCGGGAGATCAGCTCGCGGAGGTGCAAACTGAAGCCGAAAAGGGTCTTGCGTTCGCGCAGAAGCTTCGGTTCGGCCTGATGATTGACAACATCACTACGCAGCTCGCGTTTATCCGAACGCTTCGTGGATTGACCCCGAAATTTGGCTGCTTCGAGGATGAGTCATTCGATGAGGGTCAATTTGAGCGCCACCTGGCGAGTATTCCGGGTTTAGGGCTGATTGAATTCCGGTATTGGGTGCGACAGATACAAGCCCGCTTTCTTGCCGGGGATCATGCTTCTGCCGTCGATGCCTTATCGAGGGCGGACGGGCTGCTTTGGAGATCACCATCATTTTTTGAGACGGCAGAGTTTCACTTCTATGGTGCGCTTTCGCGGTCGGCATGCTGGGATTCCGCATCCCCCGATCAGAGACAACAGCATTTCGAAGCTCTGGCCGCTCACCATCGGCGGCTCCGAGTATGGGCGGAGAATTGTCCGGAGAATTTTGAAAACCGTGCCGCATTGGTGGGTGCGGAGATCGCGCGGATCGAAGGACGCGAGCTCGATGCCGAGCGGCTCTACGAGCTGGCCATCCGCTCGGCGCGCGCAAACGGTTTCGTCCACAACGAGGCAGTCGCCAACGAGCTCGCTGCGCGCTTCTACATGGGGCGTGGCTTCGACAAGATCGCGCACACGTATTTGCGGGACGGCCGTTACTGCTATCTGCGCTGGGGGGCCGATGGCAAGGTGGGGCAACTCGATCGGCTTTATCCGCGTTTGGCCGCTCTGGAGGGGCACCGGCCCACGGATACGATTGGCTCCCCGGTCCAGCAGCTCGATGTAGCGAGCGTCGTCAAGGCCTCACAGGCCTTGTCCAGCGAGATCGTCTTACCCAAGCTAATCGAGCGGCTGATGACGATCGCGCTCGAGAACGGCGGCGCGGATCGCGGCCTTCTGATACTGCCGACTGAGGATGACCATTTGATTCATGCAGAGGCCGAGGCCACCGGCAACCAAGTCGAAGTCGTGCTGTGCCAAAAATCAATCACCGGGATCACCTGCCCCGAATCCGTCGTCCGCTATGTCATCCGCACGCACGAAAGCGTGATTCTCGATGATGCCTCCAGGCCCGGTCTCTTTTCCGAGGACGACTATCTGCGCGGCCGACAAACCGGTTCGATCCTCTGCCTCCCGCTGATCAAACAAAGGTGGTTGACGGGGCTGCTCTACCTCGAAAATACATTGACCTCGCATGCGTTCACCCCGGATCGAACCGCGGTCCTGGAACTGCTGGCGGCGCAGGCGGCGATCTCGCTGGAGAACACCCGTCTCTACAGCGATCTCCAAGAGCGTGAGGCGAAGGTCCGGCGCCTGGTCGACGCCAACATTATCGGGATATGCATTTGGGATTTTGAAGGTCGCATTATCGAGGCGAACGAAGCCTTACTCCAAATGGTGGGATACGGCCGCGACGATCTCGTTTCGGGTCGCGTGCGCTGGACGGCGCTGACGCCTTCCGAATGGAGCGGCGCTGACGAACGGGCCGTGGCGGAGCTCAGGGCGACCGGAAGCTGCAAAGCTTTCGAGAAGGAGTACTTCCGGAAAGACGGCGTCCGCGTACCGGTGCTTGTCGGCGGGGCGACCTTCGGTGAACGTAGAGAACAGGGCGTCGCCTTCGTGCTTGATTTGACAGAGCGCAAGCGGGCGGAAGCCGAGGCCCGCGAGAGCGAGCAGCGCTACCGCGAGATGCAGATGGAGGTCGCGCACGCGAATCGCGTTGCAACCATGGGGCAGCTCACGGCCTCGATCGCCCATGAAGTGAACCAGCCCATCGCCGCGGCGGCCACCGACGCCCAGGCGGCGCTGCTCTGGTTAGGTGCACGACCGCCGGATCTGGAGGAGGTCCGGCAGGCGCTCGACCGTATCGTCAAGGACGCCGATCGCGCCGGCGACGTCATCGGCCGAATCCGTGAGCTGATCAAAAAAGCGCCGCCACGGAAGGACCGCGTGGACATAAACGAGGCAATCCGCGAGGTGATTGAGATCACCCGCGGCGAAGCGGTGAAGAATGGCGCGTCGGTGCAGACAGCACTCGGGGAGGGTTTGCCGCTCATCCAAGGAGATCGCGTGCAATTGCAACAAGTTGTCCTCAATCTCTTGCTCAACGCTGTCCAAGCAATGTGCGCGGTCGTGGATCGGCCGCGAGAGTTGTTCATCACCACCGCTCAAGCCGAACCGAATGGCGTGCTGGTCGCGGTGAAGGATTCGGGGCCAGGCTTGGCCCCGGCGAGTCTCGAGCACCTCTTCGCCCCCTTCTACACGACGAAGCCCGGCGGTTTGGGGATGGGGCTGTCGATCTGCCGGTCCATCATTGAAGCTCATCACGGACGATTGTGGGCGAGCGCGAACACTCCCCGGGGTGCCGTGTTTCAATTCACGTTGCCCACATACTCATATGCTGCGCCAGGCGATCCTTAGAGCTGGCCATCTCAACGGGCCCTCGAACACAGCGCACTGCGAGCCACCGCACGTTAGTGCTAAATCGCGGTGGGAGGACTTCAATGGTCGATACGACTCGTGAGGCTCAGGAGCTGTCATTGACGCGGGTCGCCACGGCGAGCATGACCGGGACAGTCTTGGAGTGGTATGACTTCTTCCTTTATAGTTTCACCGCTGCTCTGGTCTTCGGTAAGCTCTTCTTCCCAACATATTCTCCGTTTGCAGGTACGCTTGCATCGTTCGGAACGTTGGCCGTCGGTTTTGTCGCCCGCCCGCTTGGGGGCATTCTGTTTGGGCATTTAGGCGACCGCATTGGGCGCAAGGCGGCGCTGATCATGACGACTTCCATCATGGGCGGGTCGTCCTTCCTGATCGGGCTTATTCCGTCTTACCAGACCATTGGAGTTACAGCGCCGATCCTTCTGGTCATTCTCCGCTTCATGCAGGGCATCGGCCTTGGCGGCGAGTGGGGCGGCGCAATCCTGATGACGCTCGAATATTCTCCGCAATCGCGTCGTGGGTTCTTCGGCAGCGTTGTTCAGGTTGGTACTGGGCTTGGGCTGACGCTTGCAACAGGTGTCTTGTTCATTGGGTCAATCCTGCCAGGCGATGCTTTCTTTGTATGGGGCTGGCGAATTCCATTCCTCGTCAGCATCGTACTACTCGTCGTAGGGCTTTATATCCGCCTCAATTTGGAGGAAACGCCGGCCTTCAGAAAGGTCCGAGAAACGGGACAGGTCGTGCGAGTCCCAATCGCGGAAGTTCTGCGCGTGTGGCCCAAGCAGGTGCTGGCGACGACGGCTCTTTATCTCGGGGGCGTCACGGTGCCGTTCTATACGGTCTCTGTTTTTCTCGTGTATTACAGCACTTCCATAGTGCACATTGACCGCTCGGCCGTATTCTGTTGGGTTCGACAATCATGGGCGGTGTTCTTGCGGACAAAATCGGGCACCGCTCCATGTTCCTGATTGGCGTGTTGTTAATGGCGGTGCTCGCCTTCCCGGTATTCTGGCTGACTGACTTGGGCACACCGAAGTGGCTCTGGGTTGCGATGCTGATGTTCGGCACGCCATTCTGGTTCACATGGGGAGTCGTACCTGCGTATTTCTACGAGTTTTTCCCAGCGCAAGTGCGTTATACTGGCATCTCGGTCGGCAGTCAGTCTGCAACCATCATTGGCGGTTTAGTGCCATTTTTCGCTACCGCACTCCTCCCGGTGGCCGGAACCTGGCCGGTGTCGCTCCTCGTCATCATCACCTCCCTGATATCGAGTTTCGCTCTCGTGCTCACGGCGAAGATTGGTTATGCTCCACCGGAGACGCTCACCCCTTAACCGACCACTCTCCGGCTGTAGCCTCGACGACCGCCCTACTGCAGCGAGACCCCGGCGATCTTCACGGCCTCCGCCCATAGCGCCATGTCGGCGGCGATGAACTTCGCGGTTTCGGCCGGGCTCGATCCGAGCGGATCGACTCCCTCCTGGTCGAGCCGCTCGACGAATTTCGGTTCCTTGGCGGCGCGGGCGAATTCGGCCGCGATCCGGTTGACGATGTCGTCGGGCGTGGCGGCGGGCGCCAGCACGCCGTTCCAGCTCTCGCCCTGAAAGCCGGGAAATCCGGATTCGGCGATGGTCGGCACTTGGCCGGCCTGCGGGGCGCGCCTGGCGCTCGAAACGCCGAGCATCCGGATGTTGCCGGCTTGCGCTTGCGGCAGCGCTTCGGACAGCGGCACGAACATGGTCGGGATATGGCCGGCGACCAGATCGGTCATGGCCGGCGCGGTCCCGCGGTAGCTCACGCTGGTCATTTCGAGGCCGGCGCGCTTGAGGAACAGCGCCATGAGGAGATTGCTCAGGCTGCCCGGGCCTCGGCCTCCCGCATAGGGAAGCCGTTGCGGCTGCATCTTCACGTAAGCGATGAACGCCGCGACGTTTGCGACCGGCAGCCTGGCATTCACCACCAGAACCTGAGGATTGACGCCGATCACGCTGATCGGCTTGAAGTCCTTGACCGGGTCGTAGGCCGCCTTGGTGATCGCCGGAAAGATCGACACCACCGCCGGCCCGGCCCAGAACAGCGTGTAGCCGTCGGGCAGCGCATGGGCAGCCGTTTCGGCCGCGATGGTGCCATTGCCGCCGACCCGGTTCTCGACGATGAATTGCTGCCCGAACACCTCGCTCATGCGCTGGCAGGTCAGGCGCGCAATGACATCGATGTTGCCGCCGGCCGCGAACGGAACGATGACTCTGACCGGCCGCTGCGGCCAAACCTGAGCCTGAGCCATCGCTTGAACGCAGCATGCCGCGAGGAGCGCGAAACAGGCCGGCGCCAGCCTGCGCGTCACGTAGGTCGCGATGACGCTCACGGAGACACTCACCCGGTGAGTCATGCCCGCGCTCGTCGCGGGCATCCACGCCTTGCTTGCTTCACCCGAGAAAGACGTGGGTGGCCGGGACATCAGGGCGTTTACGCCCGTCTTCGCGGGCTGTGCCCGGCCATGACGACCGAGAGATTGTGCGTCAACCCGACCGGAATCAGCTTTTGCATTTGAGCGGCGCGCCAAGACCGCCTCAGTCGTCGCGATAGACGCGCTCGCGCCGCTCGTGCCGCTCCTGCGCCTCGATCGAGAGCGTCGCAATGGGTCGCGCCTCCAGCCGCCGGAGCGAGATCGGCTCGCCGGTCTCTTCGCAATAGCCATAGGTGCCGTCCTCGAGCCGCTGCAGGGCGGCGTCGATCTTGGCGATCAGCTTGCGCTGCCGATCGCGGGCGCGCAGCTCGATCGCCCGGTCGGTCTCCGAGGAGGCGCGGTCGGCGAGATCGGGATGATTCTGGTTCTCGTCCTGAAGATGCTGCAGCGTCTCCTTCGCCTCCTTGAGAATGTCGTCCCTCCAGGACAGGAGCTTGTCGCGAAAGTACTCGCGCTGGCGCTCGTTCATGAATGGCTCTTTGTCGGAAGGTCGATAGTTCTTGTTCTTGTCCAGCAGCGCCACGGCACCGTTCTTGTTCTTCTCCGAACGCATTGCAACCCCGTTCTTTGGCGAGCCCTCCTGCTCGCGCGCGACCTTATATAGGGCTCCCTCGTCATCGACAATCACGGAATGCGCGCGCCGGAACCGCCAGCCTCGGGGCCATGCCGCAGTGCGGAATCACTGCTGCCGAACGGCCTTCGGCCCTCGTCAGGACCCCTGTTTTCGGGCCCTGCATTTTTGCATTGTCGCATTTTCGGTCGGAAAACCGGCTTCCACCCCGAATCAGGTGTGGGGGTTCGCGGTGCTGTTCGTGCCCGTCGCAGTCGCGTCCGCGCCGTTCGCGTTGCTGCTCGCGCCCATCGCGGTCGCGGCGACGCCGTTCGCGGTGCTGTTCTGGCCCGTCGCGGTCGCGAAGTTGCCGTTCGCGGTGCTGCTCTGGCCGGTCGCCGTCGCGTTCGAGCCGTTCGCGTTGCTGAATGAGCCCGTCGCGGTCGCCAAGGCGCCGGCTGCCGTTCGCGCCGCTGCCCTGGCCGGTCGCGGTCGCGCGGGCGCCGTTCGCGGTGCTGGCCTGGCCGGTCGCGGTCGCGAAGTTGCCGGTGGCGTTGCTGCCCGGGCCCGCCGCGGTCGCGCTGGTGCCGCTCGCGAGGCTTGCCACGCCCGTCGCCGTCGCCGAGTCGCCGTTCGCGGTGCTGCCCTGGCCGGTCGCGGTCGTGGAGCCGCCGTTCGCGAAGCTGAACTGGCCGGTCGCGGTCGCCTGGATGCCGTTGGCGCGGCTGTTCTGGCCGGTCGCGGTCGCGGCGCCGCCGTTCGCGAAGCTGATCCGGCAGGTCGCGGTCGCGTTGGTGCCGTTCGCGATGCTGAGGTCGCCCGTCGCGGTCGCGTTGGTGCCGTTCGCGCCGCTGTTCTGGCCGGTCGCGGTCGCGAAGGCGCCGTTCGCGGTGCTGACCTCGCCGGTCGCGGTCGCGAAGTTGCCGGTGGCGCTGCTGCCTGCGCCCGTCGCGGTCGCGAATGAGCCGCTCGCCGTGGCACCATTGCCGTAAGCAGTGGCCGCCGCGCCCGCCGCGCCCGTGGCATTCGCGCCCGAGCCGACCGCGGTCGAGTTCGTGCCGGTCGGGACCGCGGCTGCACAAGTCCCGGTGAAGCCGGTGTTGGTGGAGGAGCATTGTGCGAAGGCCGGCGAGACGCCGAACACCGTCGCCATGCCGGTGGCGAGCGCAAGTCCGCGCAACGTCCCCCCGGCGATCGCGCTGCCCGCGAGTAGGCGCGTCCGGCGGTCGTGCGGATGCAACAAGCCGGAACGGTGCGCCGACGCAAAAGCTGACACACCCGCCTTCGCGAATTGCTGCGTCATCGCTCCCCCCACCTCCGGGTTCGCGTGAAGCTAGATCGTCCCGCTCCGTAACCTAAAGACAAAGGCGAGGCCCCGGCAATGGTTTAGGCCGGACCGTGGCCATCCTGCAGCGCATCTTGCGGTGATTTTCGAATGGTGTTGCGGTTCGACAACACCCTTCCATCGTTTATTGGCCTTCACCGCTTCGAGCGGCTGGCCTTCATCGCCAAGCGAGACGGCCGCTGACCGTCCGTCGGCTGGTCGTCGGCGGAGACCGCGGGCACGGCCATCCGGGCTGGCAGCGCATCGGGCTCCGGGTCGGCCGGAAGCGCGACGGCCGGAATCGCCATGGCGGCAACCGGGGACATATCCGGCGGCGCTGCTCGATCGGCCGGTTCTTTCTCCGGCGCGGAACCTCGCCGCGCCGGCTCGCCCGGCGCATCGCCGGCCGCGCGGCGACGGGCTCTTTACGCCTTGATCTCATCGCGGCTGCGACTCCACCAATAGCCGACTTGC
>WNFJ01281682.1_pt2 | contig 10638 bp, 11 predicted proteins | sample 5400461 | NCBI WGS metagenome assembly WNFJ01 (sample SAMN13153349, study PRJNA577476) | soil metagenome | isolation source: 115 cm saprolite on Douglas fir-dominated hillslope | place: USA:California | collected 2013-09-17
TGCAGATGCGTAGATGCCTTACCCTTACGCTCGCAGGAGCGGCAGCTTGCTTGATCGTAGGCTGTGCCACGCAGTCGAAATCCACTCTCACCAGTGGGCGTCGCATACCAAACGTGCGCACTACTGCCTACACGCACAGCGAGGGCAGCGGCTGCCACAACGCGCTCGGCGAATACCTGTCCGGCCGCCACGTCCTGAGCGCCGCATCTGATTGGTCGCGATACCCACTCGGAACCCGGTTTCGAATTACCGATACAAATGAAGAATATGTCATCGACGATTATGGGACGGCGTTGATCGGCACTGACACCATTGACCTTTACAAGTCGAGCCGGCTCGAGATGAAACAGTGGGGCGTTCGTCACGTGGACATCGACATCTTGCAATGGGGCTCGGAGGAAGAGAGCCTGAAGGTGCTTGGTCCGCGCTGCAAACACCGTTGCGTGCAGAAGATGGTCGCAAGTTTGCAGCAGAAAAAAACACAGGGAAAAAAGGAACTGGTCGCCAGCCTGGACTCCAAAAAGCCGCAACCAAAGAAGAAGATCTAGCGGCTTACGCTTGCTTTAACAGGCGGATCAGGCACGCCGGAATTTCGGCGCATGAAAATTTTCGTTGTTGGCGGCGCTGGCTATATCGGCAGTGTTTGCGCCGAGCTCTTGCTGGATGAAGGCCACGAAGTTGCCATCTTCGATAATCTGATTGAAGGCCATCGGCGCGCGGTCGATTCCCGAGCGAATTTCATCCGGGGCGACCTGGCTGATCGCATGCAAGTTGAGGCTGCGCTTTCCAGCACGCGCCCCGATGCGGTGATGCATTTCGCAGCATACGCACTCGTCCCTGAGTCAATGCGCGATCCGTCCAAGTATTTTCGCAACAACATTGCCAACGGCCTGAATCTGCTGGATGCGATGGTGGCAACGGGTGTTCAACGAATTATTTTTTCATCGACGTGCGCGATTTTTGGGCCGCCGGAGCGAGTGCCGATCGACGAAACCGCACACCCGCGTCCGGTCAACCCATACGGAGAATCGAAACTGGCATTCGAGAAAATTCTCCGTTGGTACGATGAGATACATGGACTGAAATTTGTTTCATTGCGTTACTTCAACGCGGCAGGGGCTACAGAGAACCTCGGCGAAGATCATCGCCCGGAGACACACTTGATTCCCAACGTGCTCAAGGTCGCTCTCGGGCAACGACCGAATCTCGAAATTTATGGCACTGATTATGAGACACCCGACGGAACATGTATTCGCGACTATATTCATATCGTCGATCTTGCACGCGCGCATATTCTGGCTCTTGGCGCGGCCGCCAGCGGATTCTATAATCTCGGCACGGGAGGCGGCTCCAGTGTACGCGAGGTAATCGCGGCTTGCCGCAAAATCATTGGCCGCAAGATCGACACGATTGAGAAGCCACGCAGACCTGGCGATCCGCCCCGGCTTATTGCGTCTTCGGAAAAAGCCAAAAACAAGCTCGGGTGGTGCCCACAGTTTCAGTCGGTCGAGGCAATTATCGAGAGCGCATGGAAATGGCACCAGAAATTTCCGCGCGGATACGAAGACTGACAAGTTAAGCGAAAAGCCATTAAAGAATGTCTGGGACAATTCCGTATCACATATGTGATAGTAAAATGTGCTCCTCCCACAGTGCCCGGGGAAGGGTAGATGGACCCTTTCATTCCAAATCGCGAGACAAGGCAGTGACTACAGCTCCTTTGACGGGGGCGATTCCCAGATCATTGAGTCTGCCGCTTTGGGCTCGAAGCACTTGTACGTTTTTGTTGCGCGGCGCCCACACATCGGGATCGGTCGGGCCAAACAGCAAAACGCAGTTCGCTCCCGCGGCTGCGGCGAGATGCGAAATTCCGCTGTCGTGCCCAATGAAGATTGAGCGCTCAAGCACCGCGGCCAGGAGAGGCAGCGGTAAATTTTTTGCGAAACGGACCTCTCGATTTTTCCACTCGCGTTCCAATGCTTCCGTCTGTGCTTTATCCGCCTCGCCTGAGATGAGGACCAAGGAGAAAAAATTTCCCGACTGGCCATCTTTGTCTTCAGCGAGTGGGAAGCCGCCGCCTCTTGAAAACAACGCGATCCAATTTTCCAGCGGCCAGTTTTTCTCTTTGCTACCGCTTCCGGGATGAATCGCGAGAATCGGTTGCCGTAAAGCTTGGAGAAACTCCCTGGCGAATTGTCGATCATCTATTGAGGGAAAAACTTTTTCAGTAAGATCGCAGACTCTGATTCCCATCTCTTCGACGGGTTGTGCGAGCTGGCCCGCGGCATGTTCAGCGCTTTCCACGATCTTGGCCGGCCCGCACAGCAGATTTTCAACGCCACAGCGCCGCAGGTTGTTTTCAAAGATCCGATCGGGATCAAACAGATAACTGATAATCAAATCGAAGCTCGCAAAATAATTTGCCAACTCCGCTGGCAGCTCCGAATTCTTCGCGAAGAAGCTCGAGAGCGGCCCATATTCAATCGAGCGTACTGCTTGCGCGTAAAATCGGTTTTCCGCAAGCACCGCAATGTGCTTGTAACCAAGAATCTCGACCTGTGCATCTGGACAGGCGTCACGCAGCGCTTTAAGCGCTGGCAACGTGAGAATCAAGTCGCCGATTGCACCACCGCGGATGATCAGAATGCGCCGGAACATAGACTTTTAGTCTGTGCGCCCAGCGGATTTGCAACCCGCTAGCTTCAGAACAGCGGACAGGATGTCGCGCTGGCCACACAGGGCAAAGCCCTATGTTCCTAATACTGCGTAAAAGCGAACGTGAGAATCACACCGCCATAGATCAAGGCGATAACATGCAAAAAGCGCCAGCGAAAAACGCTGCGTGCGCTCCAGTTGATTTGATCACGAAGGACGTACGGGATTGCGACCCAGAATAGGCCCGCAATGATCAGCAGATAAGCAAACACCGTTATTAGCAGCCGGCTCGTTTCGTAACGCAGAAAAGCGGCATCCAGCAATGGTTCTGCCGCGAGCAGACAAAGAATTCCAAGAGCGCGTACAGCCAGAAATTCATCGACAAAACGCAGGACGAGCACGTAACCGACTGGCAATGCAATAAGAAGCGGGCGACGAAAGCCGGAGAATTCACCCATCTGAATCGTGGCGACCAGCCAAAACGTCCAAATGAGACAAATGGTGAGCAAAATAACTCCTGCAATGTGAGAGCGCGGAAAGCGCTGCATAAGATCCGCGAAGTCCGGTTTCAATAATCCGAGCAAACCGATTGAAATGAGAACTGCGCCCACGACGATTCCTACGGTGTGCAAAGAGAGCTGGTAGATCATGCGTCAAAATTCGCTGATGGCGTGTGAGTTTGGATAAGATGGCCAAGTTTTCAACCTGCGATTGAGTAGGTCGCAAGTTTTAGAAATGCTCGCAACCGCCGCAGTGAGTTCGTGCCCTGGCAGACAAGATGCCTTTGTTCCTTCGAACCGGGGTGCCGCACAAGCTGAAGCCGTTGGCTCGCTCGATTTGGATATCCACCAGTTCTCCGATTAGTTCGTTGTCGCTTTCAAACACAGCAATTTTGTTGGTGCGCGTTCGGCCCATCAGACGGGCGGGATTTGTTTTGCTCGGTCCTTCGCAGAGAACTTCCACACATTGACCGACCAGCCTCGCGCCGGCGCGTCGCGTTGATTCGTTGACGACCCGGAGCAAATCCTGATTGCGCGCTTCCTTGGTGCGCTCATCGATTTGATCCGTCATAGCCGCTGCTGGCGTGTCTCGCCGCGGCGAATATCGAAACACAAAAGCGTTGTCGAACTGGATTTCTTCGACCAAATCGCGCGTCTGCTTGTAGTCGTCTTCTGTCTCGCCGGGAAATCCGACGATAATGTCGGTGGTAATCGCAATGCCCGGGCGCGCCCGCCGAATTCGCCGGACCAGATCAACGTATCTTTCTGCCGTATATGCGCGGTGCATCGCTTTGAGAATTTTGTTGGAGCCGGATTGCAACGGCAGGTGAACGTGCTCGACGAGTTTCGGCAAACGTGACATCGCGTCGATCAAATCGTCGCGGAAACCGATCGGGTGGGGCGATGTGAAACGCAGCCTCTTCAGCCCTTCGACCTGGTGAACGGCTTCGAGCAACTGCACGAAGGGAGATCTATTGTCGATCTTCGGAAATTCGTGGCGGCCATAGAGATTTACGATTTGCCCAAGCAACGTGACTTCTTTCACCCCGCGTGCCACCAGCTCGCGCACCTCTCGCACGATCTCGTCAATGGAACGGCTACGCTCCCCACCACGCGTCTGCGGAACGATGCAGAATGTGCAGTGCATGTTGCATCCTTGCATGATCGAGACAAACGCCGTCGCTTGCCTCGGTGCGAGTTGTTGGTCGCGAATCGTTGATTGCGAGCCCGCTTCCTCCGCGATTTCCACAATGGCCAGACGGAGATCGTCCATTCTGTTTTCCGTTGGGCGTTGAGCGTTGGACGTTGAGCGTTGGGCGTTTTCTAACATCCGGTTCTTTTTCTTCGCCACCAATTCATCCACATACTCCGCTACCCGATGAAATTTCTGGGTTCCCACGACAAGATCGACATGCGGCAACCCTTTCAGCAGTTCGCCGCCGCGCGCCTGGGCCATGCAACCGAGGAATCCGAACACCACGTGCGGCCGCTCCTTCGCGAGCCGTCCCAGCATTCCCATTTTCCCCATTGCCTTTTGGTCAGCCATATCGCGCACGCTGCACGTGTTCAGGAGCACAACGTCGGCTTCTGATTCTTTTGAGACCCGCTCATAACCTCGCGCCAAGAGCGAATGCGCGACCTGTTCCGAGTCGCGCTCATTCATCTGGCAACCGTAAGTCTTGATAAAGAATTTCGGCATGGACGGGCAAAAATAATACACGGGCACAGCGCCTTCGTCCAAGACGGACACGAATTTCACGAACTTACACGAATTGACTCAAACAGTTACAGGGTTCGTGACAATTCGTGGAATTCGTGTCTTAAATCGCGGCATGGCGGAAATGAGAAACGAGCCTCCAGCAATTGGCATCATCGGTGGCAGCGGCCTGTATCAGATCGAGGAATTACGCCATACGACTGAACACAAGATCGACACGCCGTTTGGACCGCCGTCCGACACGCTTGTTGGTGGAAAATTAACTGGGCGCCAGGTTTATTTTTTGCCACGGCACGGCCGGGGTCACCGGATTTTGCCGCACGAAATCAATCACCGGGCCAACATCTATGCGCTGCGTTCTCTGAACGTTCGCTGGATAATCTCGGTGGCAGCGGTGGGCAGTCTGCAGGAAAAATATGCGCCGCGAGATGTGGTCTTACCCTCGCAGTTTTATGATCGCACCAGCCAACGCGCGACCCACACCTTCTTCGGCGAAGGCATTGCGGCGCACGTCGGATTCGCTGAACCGATCAGCGCGAACCTGCGTAATCTTGTGACTGAATCAGCCAGGTCTCTCGGAGTTACGGTTCACAATGGTGGCATTTACGTGAACATGGACGGCCCCGCATTTTCCACGCGCGCAGAATCGGAATTTAACCATCGCAACGGCTTCGACGTGATCGCGATGACGAATCTTCCGGAGGCAAAACTGGCTCGTGAAGCGGAGATCGCGTTTGCGACCATGGCCATGATCACTGATTACGATTCTTGGAAGGTGGAAGAAGAACCAGTTTCGGCGCAGACCGTTCTTAGCCATTTACTAGCGAATGCAGAGACGGCGAGGAAAATGATTGTGAACGTGGTTCCGCAAATACCGACGGAGCCGAACTGGCCGGAACACTTCGCGTTGGATACTGCGTTGATCACGGATCGTAAGCTTTGGCCGGAAGATACGGTAGAAAAACTCAGGCCGATCTTGTCGCGGTTTCTACCGAAATAAAACGGCACGAATTCCACAAATTCTCACGACCCTGATACACAATGGTGGGGTGGGGCGGGCAGTCCTCTGCACGACGTTTATTGGCAGACATAAACCGGCGCGCACGGAGCGACGCGCCCTACCTACTTAGTCCGAAGCGCTGTTTCGTCTCATCGCGTGGCAGAGCGCTTCGATCTGATCTTCTTGATGCGCCGCCGTTATCGTAATGCGCAAACGCGCTGATCCTTTTGGCACAGTTGGATAACGAATCGCTGGCACAAGGAATCCTTCACTGTTTAGTGCAGCAGCCAAATCGAGCGCTGCTCGTTCATCTCCAACTATCCAGGGGAAAATCGCGCTGCCGGAGTTTTCGTCAGGTGAGACGTGAGATGTGAGAGGTGAGAGGAGTTTGCGTATCAATGTGATTCTTTGCCAAAGCAGAAGTCTCCGTTCCTCTCCTTCCGAAGATGAAAGAAAATTCACGGCAGCCAATCCGGCAGCAGCGATTGCCGGCGGTGGCGCGGTAGAATAAATGAACGAACGCGCCCGATTGATCAGCCATTCGATCAGGCTGCGCGAGCCGCAGATGTAGCCGCCGCTTGCGCCAAGCGCCTTGCTCAATGTGCCCATCTGAACATCGATGTTGTCACTTACGCCGTCTTCCGCAGCGAGACCGCGGCCGTGCGGACCGATGACGCCCACCGCATGCGCTTCATCGAGCATCAGCAGCGCGTCGAACTGTTTTTTTAGTTGAACCAGATCGCGCAACGGCGCGCGATCGCCGTCCATTGAAAAGACAGACTCAGTCACAATGAGAACGCGCTTGCCTGTATGCTCGCGCCGGGCCCATTCCAAGTGGCTCTCTAGTTTTCGCAGATTGTTGTGTGGAAAGATGCGCAGGCGTGCGCCACTCAGCTTTGCGGCGTCGATCAGCGAGGCGTGGCAGAGCTTGTCGAGCAGGACGACATCATTTTTCGTAACGAGCGCCGGAATCGATCCGAGTGCGGCGGCGTATCCGCTGCTGAAACAAAGCGCAGCCTCCGTGCCCTTCCATTCAGCCAGCGCCTGCTCCAAACGCAGATGTGGCGATTGCGTCCCGCTGATCAGCCGCGACGCGCCTGCGCCGACTCCGAATTCGTTGATGCCGGCGATCGCTGCCTTGCGTAATCGAGGATCATTTGTAAGGCCGAGGTAATCGTTCGAGGAAAAGTTGATAAGGCGGCGCGCCCGGCGGTCGCGCCCTACCACCGTAATTTCTGGCCCTTGCGAACTGCTGATTTCAAAAAGATGTCGATCCAACGAAGCCGCGCGGAGCGCCTTCAATTGCTCAGCGAAGAGATCCTCCATCACAAGCGATTGAATTGCGATGCGAACCAATTGAGAATCATAAAATGAAAACGCGTTGCTTTGATCACGTCGATTTACGGGTGAGGGATATGCAGGTCGCAAGAGAGTTCTACGGAAAATTTCTCCCACAGCTTGGATTTGTTCGCGAAAGCCCGGGCGAAGATCTCCATACTTTTTATGCTGCCGGCGGCGACAGGCCATTGGAATTTTTCGGTTTTACACAGGATAGCAACCATCAGCCGAACGGCACGCGGATTGCATTTTGGGCCGATACCCGTGAAGAAGTGGATCGGGTGGCGAAGTTGGTGCGCGAAGCCGGCGGCAAAACACTTGAAGGGCCGGAAGTCTGTGTCGATTACAGTCCCGGCTACTATGCGTTTTTCTTTGAGGACCCCGATGGTAACAAACTGGAAATTTGCTGCCGAGAGAGTCCGATCATTGCCAGTTAGGCGGTTGGCTCTGAGGCAAAGTATCTTTGCAGCGATTTATTCGCCTCTCCCTCCCAGGGAGAGGGTAGGGAGAGGGTAGGGTGAGGGTCTTGTCATAGAAATTGAGAGACACCGAAAAAATCCCCTCACCTTAATCCTCTCCCCTTCGTGAAAAGGGGAGAGGCGAGTCGATTGACCAGTCGGGCGGCAAAAAATCCAGTCATTGCTCAATAAGGGAGTATGAGCGAACAGTTGCAGAATGAATAAAGCGGCGCATGAACCTGCCATTTTGCAGGGAGCGCGTCGCGTTCGCTATCTCAAGCTGATCGCGCTTTTCAAAATTGCCAAGGGCCTCTTGCTCCTGATCCTCGGCATTTCACTGCTTTTTCTGAACGCGCGGACTCGGTGGATGGATGCCTTGTCCAACTGGATTGCGGACGAAATCTTGCTGGAGCACAGCAAGGCCGTCGCCTATTTGCTCCACAAACTACAAGCGGTGCTCGCAGGCGGCACGCTGCGGGCCACAGGTTTTCTGGCGCTTTTTTACACAGCAGTTCTTTTCACTGAAGGAATCGGCGTTTACATGCAGCAACGCTGGGCGGAACTGCTGATGATAGTTGCGACTGCGTCGCTGATTCCACTTGAGATTCGTCATCTTTGGCATCGGCCGGGATTGCTGGGCGCGCTCATTCTGCTGGCGAACTGTTTCATTGTCTGGTTTTTGTATCGCGTCCTTAAACGCGACAAGATCAAACCGCACGTCGCGCAGCCGCGCGAATTGGTCGAGACACGTTAGGCAAATGATCCGTTTGCGAGCGTGGACACGCTCGGCTGGGGAGCGAGCGACGATTCCTTCTAGCAAGAACCTGGCAAGTGGCGTCCATGCAAAGGCCAAAAATTGATGACAAATTGACTTTGCAGGGAGATTTCGGAAAGACCGATGCAATCTGCGTCGAGGTGCTGGATAATCCGGCCACCGAGGAGGAGGGCATTCTACTTAAGGTGATGACCCGCGGCCCATTCGAACAAGGCCAGCAAGTCTGGATAATCGATCGCGATGGATCGAAAGTCGGGGCTACGGTTGAAAACGTTCTTACGCAAACCGTCGATAGGGAAGTAACGCTCTCGACAGTGCTCCCGTCGTAATTGGGTGGGCCGGCGCGCTGCGCCGATCCAAATCTGTTCCGTCACATGCAGGCTTGCTTTCGGCATGGCTTCTTATTGTGATTACAGGTGTGAGCGCCGCTCCTGATGAGGTGACTTCACTGAGCGCGACCGGTCCGGCATCTGCCGGCGGGATCGCCTTTACGACCACGCACTGGAGCGTGGTCTTGGAAGCGCGAGGCGAATCGCCGGCAGCACAACAAGCGTTGGAAAGACTTTGCCACACTTATTGGCGGCCTATTTATGGCTTCGTTAGGCGACAGGGGGCTAAACCAGAGGAGGCGAAAGATCTCACCCAAGGGTTTTTCGCGCTGATTTTAGAGCGCAAAGATTTCCAATCCGTGCGACAGGAAAAGGGTCGCTTGCGTTCTTTTCTTTTGGCTTCGCTCAAGCATTTCATGGCCAACGAGCGCCGTGATGCCGCGACGATCAAACGTGGTGGCGGCCGAACGCTGATTCCGCTGGACGGGATCGCATCCTACGATTCTAGCGAGTTCGATCGCAGCGACATGCTAAGCCCTGATCTGCTTTATGATCGCCGGTGGGCGTTCACCGTCCTCGACCGGGTGTTCGCACGGTTGCGCGAGGAATCTCAACGGTCACTTAACCCACCATTGCTGCAACGGTTGAACACATTGCTGTCTGACGAACCGGATCGACTGTCACAAGCGGAAATTGCGCGCGAGTTTGGGATGACCGAGAATGCCGTCAAACAAGCCTTCCACCGATTGCGACAGCGTTACCGCCAGTTGCTCCGTGAGGAAGTCGCGCACACGGTAGCAATGCCAGCCGAGATTGAAGATGAATTACGCCACCTCATCGCCGCGTTGCGCTCATAACCTTTTGGCAATTTTGGTGCAGTATTTGAGTGAAGCACTGGGCGCGCGATGAAATGACCACCGCGAGTAGATTCTGCCGCAAATGCGGCGCGACCGTTCCCCCGGATTCCCCTGAGGAATCTTGTGGTGCCTGTCTATTGGAAATGGCTCTCGGCTCTGACGAACCTGTAGCCGGGGTTCACTTGTCCGCTGTAACCACGGTGAAGGCGGGTGACCCCGGCAGATCGGCATCACCGGTGCCGGCTACAGCACGCGATGATGTCGTGTCAGCGTCCCAAAGGAAAACGACGCGCGCCGCGGCGATGCTTGGAGAGTTGGGCGATTACGAATTGCTGGAGGAAATCGGTCGAGGCGGTCAGGGCGTGGTGTTTCGTGCCCGACAAAAGAGTCTTAACCGTACAGTTGCGTTAAAAGTTGTTAACCTTGGTCAGTCGGCAAGCAAGGCGCACTTGAAGCGGTTTCGCCGAGAAGCCGAAGCGGTCGCCAGCCTGGATCATTCCGGTATTGTGCCCATTTACGAAGTGGGCGAGCGCGACGGCTCGTGCTACTTCAGCATGAAGTTCGTCGAAGGCGGCCAGCTTGATAAGGTGGTCAGGCGCACGCCGATGTCGATCCGACAGGCGGCCGAACTCGTCGCGAAAGTGGCGCGCACCGTCCATTACGCACATGAGCACGGCATTTTGCATCGAGACATCAAGCCGGGAAACGTTTTGCTCGATCCAAAAGGCGAACCGCTCCTGACCGATTTTGGTCTTGCCCGATTGGTCGAATTCGAGAGCACCATAACCCGCACCATGGAAGTGATGGGCACGCCCAGTTACATGGCTCCGGAACAAGCTGTGGGAAACAATGCGGCTGTCAGCAGCGCGACAGATGTTTATGGACTTGGCGCAGTTCTCTACCAACTGCTCACAGGTCAGCCGCCGTTTGCCGGAGGGACCAGCTACGAGACTATCAGGTTATTGCTGGACACCGAACCGCGGCAACCCCGCGTGCTGAATCCGAAAAT
>WNFJ01648291.1_pt1 | contig 10638 bp, 9 predicted proteins | sample 5400461 | NCBI WGS metagenome assembly WNFJ01 (sample SAMN13153349, study PRJNA577476) | soil metagenome | isolation source: 115 cm saprolite on Douglas fir-dominated hillslope | place: USA:California | collected 2013-09-17
GAAGGGGGCGGTGTTCCTCGGCGCCGACGGCTATCCGCGGCAGGACCAGAACTTCCAGCCGATCGCGGACCCGACACCCAAGTGGACGGGCAGCGTGCAGTCCTCGTTCCAGTACCGCAAATGGACCGTGTCGGGACTGTTGGACATCAAGCACGGCGGCCAGATGTGGAACGGCACGAAGGGGGCACTGACGTTCTTCGGCACGGCGGCGAACACCCTCGTCCGCAACGTCACGCGGACCTTCGGAAAGGATTACTACACCCAGTTCACCTTCGCCGGGCCCGGGGTCGGGACGGCGGTGGCGATCGACCAGGCGAACTGGTACCAGGGCGGGATCGGCAGCGGCTTCACCGGCCCGTCGTCGCAGTACGTCGAGGACGCGGGCTTCGTCAAGCTGCGGGAGATCGCCGTCGCCTACACCTTCGATCAGCCCTGGGTGCACAACACGTTTGGCTTCGACGCGATCGACGTGCGCGTCTCCGGCCGCAACTTGAAGACGTGGACGAACTACACCGGGATCGACCCGGAGACGAACCTCTTCGGCGCCGACGTGGCCCAGCAGGGCTTCGATTACTTCGGCACGCCGCAGACGCGCTCCTACACGTTCTCCATCACCCTGCACCACTAACCGGAGGCGACCATGCGCACTTCTTCGAAACTGCTGTTGCTCGGCGCGCTGCTGGCCTTCGGGGCGGCGGCGTGCGGCGACTTCCTCTCGGGGCCGGGACTCACCAGCGACCCCAACGCTCCCTCCGCCGCATCACGCGACCAGCGGCTGGCGGCGGTGCAGGCCAACCTCACCGTGCAGCTCACCGGAGACCTGGCGCGCTCGGCGTGCATGTGGATGCAGCAATGCGCCGGCGTGGACCGGCAGTACGCGACCCGCGAGTTGTACACGACGACCAGCACCGACTTCGACACCTTCTTCATCGCGGCTTACACGGGGGGCGGACTCATCGATATCCGGGCCATCGAAGCGGAGGCAGCGGGCGCCGGGGACTCGGTGTATGTGGGGGTCGGCAAGGTCCTCGAGGCCCTCGACATCGGCGCCGCCGCCGATCTGTGGGGGGACATTCCTTACTCCGACGCGGTGGGCGGTAACCCCACGCCCCGCTACGATACCCAGCAGACCGTGTACACCGCGTTGCTCGGCGCGCTGACGCAGGCCGTCGCGGAACTGGGGGGCCCCGGAGCTGGGCCCGGGCAGATCGATCTGTGGTATCTGGGCGACAAGGCCGCCTGGACGGAGCTGGCGCATACGCTCAAGGCGCGGATCTACCTGCACCTGGCGCCCCGAGTGGCCGGGTCCTACGCGAGCGCCCTCAGCGAGGCCAAGCTGGGCATTTCGACCGCGGGGCACGACCTGCAAACGTTCGCCAGTGCGGCCACCACCGAGAACAACCTGTGGTATCAGTTCTCGGTCATCCAGCGCGACACCTACCTCCGCATGGGGGCGGAGCTCGTCGACTCGATTCTGAAGAAGCGCAATGATCCGCGGCTGGCCCTGTACTTCGCCCCGCTCCCGGCTCCGCACCCGGCGTGGGCGGCCAGCCACAAGTACCGGCCACGGACGAAGATCTTCGACTCGAACGGCAACATGGAGCAGGTGACGGCGGTAACGGTGGATAGTAGCTCGGGCGCGACGGTGCCGACCTGGAATACGACGCTCTACGGCACCACGGCGGATAACCACGTGACGTGGACCAACGTCGGCCCCTCGCCGTACGCCGGAGCGCAGCCGGGGGACGCCTACGACCCGGCGGTGGAATCGAACCTGAGCGCCACGCGCCTCGGCGCGGGGTTCCACCAGCCGCTGGCCTCCCACGCCGAGGTGCAGCTCATCATCGCCGAGGCGGCCTACCAGACGGGCGACGTGGTCCAGGCGCTCGACAGCTTGAACGCCGAGCGCACTACCGCGGGCCTCGCCGCGATCGCGGCGCCACCGGGGGTGGCGCTGCTCGACTCGATCATGATGGAGAAGTACGTGGTGCTGTTCCAGAACCTGGAGACCTGGAACGACGTCAAGCGCACCTGCATTCCAGCGCTCGTGCCCGCGAACCTGTCGAACGCGGGCGGGCACGTGATCGCCCGCCTGCTCTACGGCCAGACCGAGGCCGGCACGAACCCCAACGCCCTGCCCGATCCCACGAGCGGGCGGAATTGGAACGACCCCCGCGCGGCCACCGACCCCTGCCCCTAATGGTGGGGGTCACCACGGCGGGGCGGCTGCACTAAGTTACCAGTCGGCCGACGCTCCCCCCGGTACCGGGCCGTTTGCTCCGGTACCGGGGGGAGCAGTTGGATGACCGCGCCCAGGGAGGGTGACATCCATGTCCGCGCGACTCGCCGCGGTGACCCTGCTCGGCCTCGCGGCCGGGTGCTACAACTACTTCCCGCTCACCACGGCTGACCCGCGGCCGGGCACGCGCGTGGCGGCGCAGCTCTCGGACTCGGGCACCCTCGCCCTGGGCCGCTACCTCGGGCCGGACGTGGCCGCCGTGGAAGGACGCTTGGTCGCCGTCACCGACCAGGACATCGGCATCTCCGTCGTCACCGTCCGCAATCGCAACGGCGTCGAGCACTACTGGAAAGGTGAGGTCGTGACGCTGCCGCGCAGCAACGTCGCCACCCTGCGGCAGCGCAAGCTCGCGCCCGGGCGGAGCGCCTTCCTCGTCCTGGCAGGCGTCGGGGGGTCGTTCGCGCTGCTCGAGGCGTTCGGCCTGGTGAGCACCGGGTCGGGCGGCAACGCCGGCGGGACGACGACGAAGTAGCGCCGCGCCGCCGGCCCGCCCCGCTACGCGGCCCGCGGGCGACGCGCCCGGGGCCGTGACGGCCGCGCCGGCGTGCGCTGGCAGGGCCCGGCGGCGCGGACCGGCTCGTCGCGGCGCCCTGCTGCCACGGGTCGCACTCCTCGCGCCGGTTGCGCCGGCGCCGCAGCCCCCCAGGCGAAGCGCGGCTCGGATGCCCCGAAGTCGACGTGATGACCGGGATGCTCGTACAGCAGGTCCGCGGGCGCCGGCGCCAACCGTTTGAGAATCCAGCCGTCTTCGTCCAGCGTCACCGCCGTCGGGGGTCCCCGCACCACCAGCGTAAAGGACTGGGCCCCAAGGCTGTCCCACAGCGTGCCCCGCACCACGCCGTCCGTGGCGCGGACCGTGACATCGATCGGCATCGTGAAGGGCGGGGCGTCGCGCTGGAGTTGCTGGATCGTGACCCGGACCGCGTGCCCGGAGACGTCGTCGCCCGGGGGCGCGCTCGTCCAGCCGACCGCGTAGGTCGGTCGCGACGTGCCGTACACCCACTCGCGAAAGAACCACGCCAGGCTGCGGCCGTAGCGCCGCTCACACACCCGCTCGAAGTCCCCCGTCGTGGCGTTGCCGCCGCCATACTGCCGCACGTAGTCGCGCAGCGCGCCGAAGAACGCGGCATCCCCGAGCACGTGGCGTAACATGTGCAGCACCCAGGAGGCCTTCTCGAACGTCGTGGTGGTGAACATGGCCGGGACGTCGGTCGAATCGGCGATGTAGAGCGACCCCGCGAAGTCGGCCCGGTCCGCCGCGGCCATGGCGGCGTGATAAGCCGCCGTGCCACGCCACCGCTCCTGCCACAGCGCGGCGGCATAGGTCGCGAACCCCTCGTTCAGCCACACGTCGGACCAGCTCCGCACCGAGACGAAGTCGCCGAACCACTGATGCGCCAGCTCGTGCGCCAGCACTGCATCGTTGCGGTGATCGCCGGTGATCAAGGCCGCGCCGTAGCTCGGCAGCGTCTGGTGCTCGCGGTAGCTGGACCGCGCGAACTCGGCAATCCCGTACTTCTCGCGCAGGAACGGGTACTCGCCGAACGCCATCACGTGACTCCGCATCAGCTCCGGCAAGACCGAGAAATCGCGCCGGGCCTTCGTCAGGTCCTGGGGATAGACGTAGAAGGTCATCGGCATCGAGTCCCCGGCCGCCGGGTGATAATAAGCGGTGAAGGTCACGTAGTCGGTGATGGCGAGCGACACCACGTCGGGATACACGGGGTAGCGCACGCTCCAATGGAAGGTGCGCGTGCCGTCGCCATGCTCCACCTCGCGCACCAGCCGCCCGTTGGACGCGACGATGAGGGGGCGCGGCACCGTCACGAGCAAGTCGGCCGAATCGGCCTTGGCCGCCGGCGCGTCCTGACAGGGCCACCACTGGCGGGCGCTGTAGGGCAACCCGTAGCTCGCGATCATCGGCACCCCGTCGTGGCTGCCGAAGGAGAACCCCCGCCCCCGGGGGCGGCCGTGATAGGCGACCCGCACCGCGCGAACCGCGCCCGGCCGCTGACCCTGCGGCAGCGTCAACTCGATCCGGTTCGGCGGCCGGGCGAACGCCACGCGGCGGCCATCCACCAGCACCGAATCCACGGTGAGCGTGTCGTCGAGATCGAGCCCCAGGCGGGCCGGGGCCGCCGCATCAGGAGCGGGCGCGAGGCCGCGCAGCTCGACCGAGCCGCTGAGCGACTGCGCCACGGGGTCGACGCGCAGGGTGAGACGGTAGTACCGAACCCGGACGGCCGGCGGGGCGGGCGCAGCGGGCGCGGCGCGCCCGCTGCGCACCTCCGGCTGGCGCCCGGTCACGAGGGCGACCACTACCACGGCGCTGATCGCGGCGGCCGAGCGCCACGGTGGAGCGGCTGAGGACACGGCTATGGGCAACGCTCGAGCAGCGGACCCCGTCAGCTTAGGCCGGCGGTGGCCCCACGCCTAGCTCCACTTTGCCCATCACGATGGTGCCAGTGACCGAGCGGGTCCGGCCTCGGGCCCGCCCTCAGCGCGCGGCGCCGAGTGCCTGGTCCATGCGACGCCCCAGCGTCAGCAGCCGCGCCACGGGCTCCTTCGAGTACACCAGGCGCACGTACCCGTCGCTCGCCGCCGACCCCCAATCGCGCATCGGCGTGGCCGCCACCTTGCCCGCCCCGAGCAGGCGGTCCGACGCCGCGGTCGAGGTCAATCCCAAGGCCGCCACGTCGAGCAACAGCGACCACCCGCCCGCCGCCGGCCGGCAGGGCCACCCGGCCAGCTGCTCGAGCACGGTGTCGCGGCGCCGCTGCCACTCGCGGCGACACGTCTCGAAGTCGCCGGCCGGAGTGCCCAGCGCGGCCACGGCCCCGGCCTGCGCGATCCCGGTCGGTGTGACGACGTTGTAGAGGTGGGCCCGCAGCACATCGCCCATCACCGGCTCGGGACCCACCACCCAGCCGAGGCGCCACCCGATCATGCGAAACTCTTTCGAGACCGAGCCCACCGTGAGCGTGCGGGCGGCCATGCCGGGCAGCCCCGCGGGATGGAGGAACGGCACGGCGTCGAACAGGATGCGCTCCATCGCCGCGTTATAGATGAGCCACAACTCCGCGTCGCGACACAGCGCCGCCACGGCGTCCCACTCGGCCCGGTCGAGCACCGCCCCGGCCGGCATGGCGGGATTCATCAGGAACAGCACGCGCGTGCGGGGCGTGAGCGCTCGGCGCAACGCGTCCAGATCGAGCCGCCACGCGAGCGGCTCCGCCACGAGCGGCACGAACCGGGGCACCGCGCCCACCAGGCGCACGCGGTTGATCATGCCGGCATACGTCGGGTCGGTGAGAATGACCTCGTCGCCCGGATCGGTGGTCGCGAGCAGGGCGTCGAGCAACCCTTCCGTGCCGCCGCACGTGATGACCACCTGCTCGGGCGCGTAGCCAACGCCGCTCTGCTGCCGCAACCGCTCGGCCACGGCTGTGCGTAATTCCGGCGTCCCTTCGAACGGCAGGTAGCTGTTGGCGCGGTCGTCGGCGAGGGCCCGCTCGGTCGCCGCCACGGCGGCGGCGGGGGGCCGCAGATCGGTGTCCAAGTTCTCCAGGCGCAGCACGTCCGGATCGGCGCCCGCGGCGCGCGCCACGCGGTCGATGTGGAAGCCGGGAATGTCCTGCAGCCGCCGCACCGTCATCTGCGGTCTCCTCCCCGGGGGCGAACGCTCGGGGCCCCGCCCCCCAGAACGTGCCGCGCGCTGAGGCCCGTGTCGACCATGTCGCGCCCCACCAGGTGCGCGGCCACGCCGGCGGTTAGCTTACGGCGATGCCTGGCCCTACGCATGAGTCCACATTGCCCTCGGTGATGGTGCCAGGCCGAGGTGGCACGCGATGAGCCCGCGCACCACGTCGAGCGCGCCGCCCACGCTGGTCCGGGTCGATCCCACCGCCGAGGCCCCTCTGTACCGCCAGATCTACGACTCGCTGCGCGACGCCATCGTGGCGGGTCGGCTGAGCCCCGGTGCTCGGGTACCGCCCACCCGCGTGCTCGCGCACGAGCTCCAGGTATCGCGCAACACCACGTCGGCGGCGCTGGCGCAGTTACGGGCCGAGGGCTACCTCGAGGTGCGACCGCGCTCGGGCACGTTCGTGAGCCCGCTGTTGCCGGAAGCCACCTTGGCGGCGTCGCGGCCGCGCGAGCGCACGGCCGGCAGCGGGCCGGGCCGGCCCCAGACGCCGAGCCGCCATCCCCCGCTCTCGCGTCACGGCACTCGGCTCGCGATGCTCGGCACTCCCAGCGGCGGCCCGGCCCGGCCGTTCCGCATCGGGGTCCCCGCGCTGGACGCCTTTCCCTGGGACCTGTGGGCCCGTCTGACGAGCCGCCGGCTGCGCCACTCTGCCGCGGCGCTCTCGGGCTACGGCCTGAGCGCCGGCTACGCGCCGCTGCGCGAGGCGATCGCCGCCTCCGTCGCCGCCGCCCGTGGGGCCGTCTGCACGGCGGCCCAGGTCATCATTACGAGCGGCACGCAGCAAGCACTCGATCTCGTCGCGCGGCTGCTCGTCGACGAGGGGGACGCCGTCTGGCTTGAGGACCCGGGGTATCCGGGCGCGCGGGCCGCGTTCGCCGCCGTGGGCGGCCGCCTCGTCCCCGTCCCCCTGGACGGCGAAGGACTCGACGTCGGGGTGGGGGCCCGGCTGGCCCCGCGGCCGCGGCTCGTCTACACCACCCCATCGCGCCAGTACCCGCTCGGCATCACGATGAGCGCCGCCCGCCGCTTCGAATTGTTGCGCTGGGCCCGCCGCGCCAACGCCTGGATCGTGGAAGACGACTACGACAGCGAGTTTCGCTACGTCAGTCGCCCCCACGCCTGTCTCCAGGGGCTGGATGAGAACGGCCGCGTGCTGTACGTGGGCACGTTCAGCAAGACCGTGTTCCCCGGCCTCCGACTCGGCTACGTGATCGTCCCGTTAGCGCTGGTGGCGGCGTTCGCCAGCGCGCGCGGCGTGGCGGACTGGCACTCGCCCGCCCTGGAACAGGCCGTGCTCAGCGATTTCATCAGCGAGGGGCACTTCGCGCGGCACGTGCGGCGGATGCGCGTGCTGTACCAAACGCGCCGCGACGCCCTGCTCGAGGCGGCGCGCCAGCACCTGGGCGGGCACCTGGAGCTGGGCGACGCCGGCGCCGGGATGCACGTGGTGGGATGGTTGCCCCGGGGGACCGACGACCGTCGCATCGCCGAGCGCGCCGGCGCCGCCGGGCTCGAGCTGCAGGCGGTCTCGCTGCCGCGCGGCGGCCTGCTGCTCGGCTACCCCGAGTTCGCCCCGGCCGCGCTACGGGCGGCGGTGCAACGCCTCGCCACCCTGCTCGACGGCGCCGGCCCCCCGGTCACCGTCGGCGCGCCGGGCGCCAGCGACACGGCCACAACGCACCGTCCGGCGCGCGGGCGAACTCCACGTCGCTCACCAAACAGCCCAATTGGCCGTCGTCCGCGTACAACACGTAGGCCGGCCCCACATAGGGATCGGTAACCCGGCGGAAGGCGGGCGGCACCAGGGTGATCTCAAGGTAGCTCTGTCGACCGCTGATCCGGCGCTCATAGACGACGGCGGGGTTCTCGGGGGCCGGCGTCGCTGGGGACCCGGTCGCGGCGGCGCCGCACGCGGCGGCCGCGACCGCGAGCAGCCAGCCCAGCCAGCCCAGCCAGCCTCTCCGCAGCGTCCGGCGCCGCTTGAGCCTCGGCGCCGAACCGTTCCGCTCGCGCACCATGGATCCTCCACTGGGCGGGCGCACGCCACGCTAATGCGGAGCGTGAGGGGCGGCTACGCGGCGGCGATGAATCGCATGCGCGGCGCGACGGGCCGGCGTCGCGCCGCGATGGAATGGCGGCGCGCCGAGCTCCTCAGCGCGGCGGCGGCGCCGCGGAGGGCGGCGCGTCCAGGACCTCGCGCACCTTGCGCGCCAGCGCCTCCGGCATGAACGGCTTCTGCAGGAAGGCGAGCCCCGCGGCGAGCACGCCCTGCTCGACGATGGAATCGTCGGCGTAGCCCGAGATGTAGAGCTGTCGCATCTCGGGGCGGCTTGGCGCCAGCACGAGCCCCATTTCGCGCCCGCTCATTCCCGGCATCACCACGTCGCTCACGAGCAGGTGGATCGGCCCGGCATGCCGCTGCGCGACGCCGAGCGCCTCTTCACCGTCCGCCGCCACGAGCACGTGATAGCCGCGCGCCTCGAGCACCTTCTGGGTGAGCCGCCGCACCTCGGCCTGGTCCTCGACCAAGAGCAGCGTTTCCGAGCCGCCCAACGCGGTGCTCGGCGGCGGGGCGGCGGTCGCGGGCTCGACCGTCCCCTCCACCCGCGGCAGCCAGATCGTGAAGGTGGCCCCCCGACCCGGCTCGCTCTCGACCCAGATGTATCCGCCGCTCTGCTTCACGATGCCGTACACCATCGCGAGCCCGAGCCCGGTCCCCTTCCCCTTGGGCTTGGTGGTGAAGAAGGGCTCGAACACCCGCGCCTTCGTGCCCGCGTCCATCCCCGTGCCCGTATCGCGCACGGCGAGCCGGACGTAGGGGCCGGGCCCGATCGGGATCTGCGCCGGCGCCGCACCGCTCGGGACCTCGACGTTGCCGGTCTCGATCGTGAGCCGCCCGCCCCGCGGCATCGCGTCCCGGGCGTTGACCGCGAGATTCATGATGACCTGCTCCAACTGTCCGGGGTCGGCCCGCACGAGGCCCAGGTCCGGCGCCAGCATGTGCCGCACGTCGACGTCCTCTCCGATGAGTCGCTCCAGCATCCGCTCGACTTCGAGCACCAGCGCGTTGAGATCGAGCACGCGCGGGGCGAGCACTTGCTGGCGGCTGAAGGCGAGCAGCTGGCGCGTGAGATCGGCCGCCCGCAGTGCCGCCTGGCGCACCGCCGCGGCATCCTCGCGTCCCGGGTGCGCCGGCCCGAGCAGCTCGAGCAGGAGATCGGTGGAGCCGAGCATCGCGGTCAGCAGGTTGTTGAAATCGTGCGCGATGCCGCCCGCCAGCCGCCCAATCGCTTCCATCTTCTGCGCCTGCAGCAGCTGCGCCTCCAACTGCTTGCGGTGCGTGATCTCCGTCGACACGCCGACCACCTGGCGCGCGCTGCCGTCCACCCCGACGAGCGGGATCTTCACCGTCTGAAACCAGCGCGCGGCGCCGGTGCGCGCGTCGGTGACCCGCTCTTCGGGAATGAACTTGGGGTGCCCCGAGGCCATCGCCTCGCGGTCGTCCCGTAGGAAGTGCTCGACTTCGTCCTGGTTGGGATTGAAGTCGGCATCCCCCTTGCCGATCAGCCCCTCGACCGTGTTGCCGTAGATGTCGGCCACCGCCTGATTGACGAGCGTGAACTTCCCGTCCCAATCCTTCACGAAGATCAGGCTGGGGTTGGCGTCGATCACCTGGCGCAAGAAGCGCTGCTGCGCGCGCACCGTCTCGTCGGCCCGCTTGCGCTCCACCGCCATCGCGATCTGGGTCGAGACGAACTCCAGCACCCGCGTTTCCGCCTCGCCGTAGCGCACGCCCTCCGTGTAGATCTGCACGGCCAAGACGCCGATCGTGGTGTCCTGGATCTTGAGCGGCACCCCGAGCCACTGCACCGACGGCGCGCCGATCAAGTCGGCCTCGCCGTGGCGCTCGAGCTCGCGATGCGCGGCCTCATCCGCGAGCAGCGGCTTCCCGGTCCGCAGCACGTACTCCGTCAGTCCGCGGCCGGCGCGCTTCGGCGGCGGCGGGGGGTCGTACTCGTCCACGAAGTAGGGAAAACTGATCGTGTCCCGGGCGGCGTCGTACAGCGCGATGTAGAAGTTGCTGGCCGGCATCAGTTCGCCGACGATCTGATGAATGGCGCGAAACAGCTCCTCGAGCGTCGGGGCGGTGTGCGCCGCCTCGGAGATCCGGAAGGTGGCGAGCTGGGTCTGCTCCGCCCGCTTCGCGTCCGGGATGGCCCGGGCCGACCCGCGGCCCGAGGGCGGGGGACGGCGGCGCCGCCTACCCGCCATGCGCGCGATCCCCCGAGCGGGCAGCCGAGCCGCGCGCCCGGCGCCGAGCGCAGCCAGACGCGCCGGCCCACGCGATGCCGATCGCCCTGCAAGTCGCGTTCACCCTGTCCGCCGCCCGATCCGAGACGGGACAATTATGGCGCGCGCAGGCGCGCCCCGGGAGGCGGGTCAGTCGCCGGCGGGGCCAGCGATGGGGGTGGATGGGCTCGCCGCGTCGGACCCGCCCTCGAGCTCGCACCGCATCTCGTGGGTGGCCACGAAGCCCAGCTTCTGGTACAAGAGCCGGCCCTCGTCCGACGCATGCAGCGTCAGGCGGCGGATGCCGTGGGCGCGCGCCCAGCCGATCACCTCCCGCATCAGG
>WNFJ01747736.1_pt1 | contig 10638 bp, 7 predicted proteins | sample 5400461 | NCBI WGS metagenome assembly WNFJ01 (sample SAMN13153349, study PRJNA577476) | soil metagenome | isolation source: 115 cm saprolite on Douglas fir-dominated hillslope | place: USA:California | collected 2013-09-17
GACGATGTCGCCGTAGCCGAATTTCAGGTGGAACACCCGCTCGCCGATCGCATAGGCCGACGCCGCGCCGGTCGACTTGGCCACGAGTTCGCCTTCGATCGTCAGCGGCGCGCGGCGAAATTCCTTGCGGCCCGTCCCGCGCGGCGCGTCGGTGCCGGTCGGTTCGCGCGCCTCCTCGGCCCGCATGCGATCGCGCGCGCGCCGCCAGCCCGGCGTCTCGTAGTCGGACGCGAACGGCTCCATCCGGTCGAACCGCGACGTGAAGCCGCCCCAGCCGAAGCCGCCCTTGGATTCCGTGACCTCGACGTGCGCCTCGGGCAGCTCGTCGAGGAAGCGCGAGGGCATGCTCGACTGCCACATGCCGTGGATGCGGCGGTTGCTGGCGAAGAAGATTTTCACCCGCCGCCGCGCCCGCGTGATGCCGACGTGCGCGAGCCGGCGCTCCTCCTCGAGCGCGGCGCGGCCGCCTTCATCGAGCGCGCGCTGGTGCGGAAACAGGCCCTCCTCCCAGCCGGGCAGGAACACGGTGTCGAACTCGAGGCCCTTGGCCGAATGCAGGGTCATGATCGAGACCGCATCGGCACCGGGGCCACCGTCGGTGTCCATCACCAGCGCGACGTGCTCGAGAAAACCCTGCAGGTTCTCGAACTCCTCCATGGAGCGCACGAGCTCCTTCAAATTCTCCAACCGCCCCGCCGCGTCGGCCGAGCGGTCCTTCTGCCACATCTCGGTGTAGCCGGATTCATCGAGCACGATCTCGGCGAGCTCCGGATGGGGCAGCGCCTCGCGCTCGACGTGCCAGCGCTCGAATGCGGCGAGGAGATCGCGTAAGGCGCCGCGCGGCTTGGGCCTGAGCTCCTCGGTCTCGATGAGCGCGCGGGCGGCCTCCATCAGCGGGATGCGCCGGGCGCGGGCGTGATCGTGCAGCGCCTGCAGGGTCGCATCGCCCAGCCCGCGCTTGGGCACGTTGACGATGCGCTCGAAGGCGAGATCGTCGGCCGGCGAGGCGACGCAACGCAGATAGGCGAGCGCGTCGCGGATCTCCGCGCGCTCGTAGAAGCGCGGCCCGCCGATGACCCGATACGGCAGACCGAGCGTGACGAAGCGGTCCTCGAACTCGCGCATCTGGAACGAAGCGCGCACCAGGATCGCGATCTCGTTGAGCCTATGGCCGTCGCGCTGCAGCGCCTCGATCTCCTCGCCGATCGAGCGCGCCTCCTCCTCGGAATCCCAGGCGCCCGTCACCGTGACCTTTTCGCCCGGATCCTCGTCGGTGCGCAGCGTCTTGCCGAGCCGGCCCTCGTTGTGGGTGATGAGATGCGAGGCGGCGGCGAGGATGTGCGCGGTCGAGCGATAATTGCGCTCGAGCCGGATCACCCTCGCGCCCGGAAAATCCTTCTCGAAGCGCAAGATGTTGTCGACCTCGGCGCCGCGCCAGCCGTAGATCGACTGATCGTCGTCGCCGACGCAGCAGATGTTCTTCGAGCCCTGGCCGAGCAGGCGGAGCCACAAATATTGCGCCACGTTGGTGTCCTGGTACTCGTCGACCAAGGTGTATCTGAACCGCGCCTGATATTGCGCGAGCACCGCGGCATGCTCCCGGAACAGCCGGATGCCTTCGAGCAGGAGATCGCCGAAATCGGCGGCGTTGAGCACCTTGAGGCGATCCTGATAGGCGGCGTAGAGCGTGGCGCCGTTGCCGTTGCCGAAGCTCAGCGCCTCGCCGGCCGGCACCCTGTCGGGCGTGAGCCCGCGGTTCTTCCAGCCGTCGATGAGGCTGGCGAGCAGGCGCGCCGGCCAGCGCTTCTCGTCGATGTTCGCGGCTTCCAGCACCTGCTTGATGAGGCGCACCTGGTCATCGACGTCCAAAATGGTGAAATCGGATTTGAGGCCGACGAGCTCGGCATGCCGCCGCAGGATCTTCACCCCGATGGCGTGGAAGGTGCCGAGCCAGGGCATGCCCTCGACCGTCTGGCCGAGCATCTTTCCGATGCGCTCCTTCATCTCGCGCGCCGCCTTGTTGGTGAAGGTAACGGCGAGAATCTCCGCGGGTCGCGCCCGGCCGAGGCTGAGGATGTGGGCGATGCGGGTGGTGAGCACCCGGGTCTTGCCGGTGCCGGCGCCGGCCAGCACCAGGAGCGGGCCGTCGAGCGCCTCGACCGCCGCGCGCTGCTCGGCATTGAGCCCGACGAGATACGGCGGCGCCGCGGCCGCCCGCGCGCGCGCCGCAATCCCACCCGGCGCGGGCTGAATCTCTGGCAACGGGTCGACTTTGCTAGGGTTCATGCGCGGTTCCGCATCGGCCGATGGGATGCCGGCCGAATCTACTGGGCTCAAGATGGCATTCCGGCCGGCCTCTGGGGAGGGGCCTGTCGCCCGCGCCGGAGCCGGATTGTACGGTTTCAGCCCTTGCGCATCTCGATGCGGCGGCCCGCGGCCTCGGGTCGCGGAAGCCGCGCATGGGAGGCTTGCATCTGCGCGAATCGTGCCGCGACGTCGTCGGGAAACGGCGCGGTCCTCTTGGTTTCGAGGTCGACGTGGAGCGCGATGTCCTCGGAGGTCGCCGAAACCCAGCCTTCGCCCGCGTGGAAGAGTTGCTCGAAGAAATGCAGGCGCTTGGCGTCGCAATCGATGAGCTGGACGGTGACCCGGACCGGGTCGTCGGCATGGAGCTCGCGCAGGTAGCGCACGTGCACCTCGGCGGTGAAGAACGAGCAGTGCCGCCGTTTCACGTAGTCCGGCCCGATGCCCGCCAGCGCGAACGCCTCGTCGACCGCCCGGTCGAACAGCACGTTGTAATAGGCCATGTTGAGGTGGCCGTTGTAGTCGATCCAGGCCGGCTCGATCCGCATCACCGAGGAGACGAACGGCGCGAAGAACAAAGGTTCGAGGTCGAGGCGGTCGAGCACGGCTCAGGTAAGCATTTTTCCGGCAATTTCCGCAACCTTCGCCAGGGCGAGGCCCGACGCATGGGCCTGTGACGATCGCGACTTTGCCGGCCGCGCGCCGTCTCTGCTAAGCTCGCTGCCGCAATCGAGAAGACCTCATGAAATCCGCGACGCAGGCAATTCCGGCAACGAGCGAGCGATCCAATCCGCGGGCGGTCGCCACGGTGATCGACGCGCTCGCGGCGCAATTCGGCAACCGGCTGGTGACTTCACTCGCGGTCCGCCAGCAGCACGCGCACACCGCCACCTGGCTCGAGAACCAGCCCGCCGACGCGGTGGTCTTCGCGCAGAGCACCCCCGACGTTCAGGCGATCGTGCGATTGTGCGCCAAGCACGGGGTTCCGATCATCGCCTACGGCACCGGCACCTCGCTCGAAGGCCATCTCAACGCGCCCTGCGGCGGCATCGCCGTCGATCTCAAGGACATGAATCGCGTGCTCGAGATCCACGCCGGCGATCTCGACTGCGTGGTCGAGCCGGGCGTGACCCGCAAGCAGCTCAACGAATATCTGCGCGACCAGGGGCTGTTCTTCCCGATCGATCCGGGCGCCGATGCCTCGCTCGGCGGCATGGCGGCAACGCGCGCGTCCGGCACCAATGCGGTGCGCTACGGCACCATGAAGGACAATGTGCTGGCGCTCACCGCGGTGCTCGCCAATGGCGAGATCCTGCACAGCGCGCGGCGGGCCAAGAAAACCTCGGCCGGCTACGATCTCACGCGGCTGCTGATCGGCTCGGAGGGCACGCTCGGCATCATCACCGAATTGACGCTGAAGCTGCAGGGCATCCCCGAGGCGATCTCGGGCGGCGTGTGCCCGTTCCCTTCGGTCGAGGCCGCGTGCAATGCGACGATCGCCACCATCCAGTCGGGCATTCCGGTCGCCCGCATCGAGCTGCTGGACGCCCTGATGGTGAAAGCCTGCAACGCCTATTCCAAGCTCAACCTGCCGGAATCCCCGGTGCTGTTCCTCGAATTTCATGGTAGCGAGGCGGGGGTCGCGGAGCAATCGGACCGGTTCGGCGAGATCGCCGCCGAATACGGCGGCGGCCCGTTCGAATGGGCCATTAAGGCGGAAGACCGCAGCCGGCTGTGGGCTTTCACGTTGCGCCCGGGGGCCCGGACGTTCGCCACCGACGTGTGCGTGCCGATCTCGCGGCTCGCCGAATGCGTGACCGAAACCCAGAACGATATCGCGGCGAGCGGGCTCATCTGTCCGATCCTCGGCCATGTCGGCGACGGCAATTTCCACTGCGCGCCGCTGATCGACATGGAGAACCCGGCGGAGATCAAGGCCGCCGAAGCCTTCATGAACCGTTTGGTCGAGCGGGCGCTGGCGATGGAGGGGACGTCGACCGGGGAGCACGGGATCGGCCAGGGCAAGATGAAATATCTCGAAGCGGAACACGGGTCGGCCGCGCTCGAAGCCATGCGGGCGGTCAAACGCGCGCTCGATCCGCACAACATCATGAACCCGGGCAAGATCGTCGCGCTCGGGTGAGCCGTCATGAACCGACACAGAAACGCCCCAGAACTTTCCGATTCTGCCTGAAGGCCGCGCGGCGGCGGCTGTCAGCATCGAGAGCCCAGGGGCCCGGAGCGCGCGGTGCAAGCGACGCTGCTCTCAGTGAGCATTGCCATCATCCTGGCGCTCCTCGCGGCGCTGGTCGGGCCACATTTCGTCGATTGGAGCCAGTACCGCTCGACCTTCGAGGCCGAGGCCACCCGTCTGACCGGCATGCCGGTGCGGGTAACCGGCGCGATCGACGCGCGGCTCTTGCCGACCCCCTCGCTGGTGCTCAAAGACGTCGAGGCCGGCGCGGGCGCCGACGCGCCGCATGTGCGCGTCCGCGAGCTGTCGGTCGAGTTCGGCCTCGGTCCCCTGCTGCGCGCGCATTGGCGAGCCTCCGAGCTGCGCCTGCTCGGACCGGAACTCCATGTCGGGCTCGATCGGAATGGGGTGATCGATTGGCCGGGAAATTCCGCCGCCGACCTCGCTCCGGATCAACTCTCGATCGATCGCTTCGTGATCGAGGGCGGCCGCCTGGTGCTGAGCGACGCGGCAAGCGGCGGGCGGCTCGTGCTCGACCACCTAGCGTTCGCCGGCGAATTTCGCTCGCTGCTCGGTCCCGCAAAGGGGGAGGGGAGCTTCGAGGCCGACGGCGAAAGCTACCGATATGTGCTCGCGGCCGGCCGACTCGAAGACGAAGCCGCAAAGCTGCATGTCGAGGTTGATCCCGGGGCCTTGCCGTGGACGGCGGAAGTCGACGGCATGGTGCATTTCGTCAATGCCGCGCCCGAGTTCGAGGGCGCGCTCAAGCTGACGCGGCCCGCCGGAGTGGTCGATGCGGCGGGACACGGCGTGGCGCTCGTTCCCTGGCGGGCCAACGGGCACGTCAAGGCCACGGCCGCGAACGTGCTGTTCGACAAGGCCGAATTTCAATACGGGCCCGACGAGCGCGCGATCCGGTTGAGCGGGGCGGCGAATCTCAAGTTCGGCCAGGATCCGCGCTATGACGCCGTCCTTTCCGGGCGACAGCTCGACCTCGATGCCCTGCTGGCGTTGCCGGAATCCTCGCGCCTGCTGCCCTTTGCCGCCGTGCAATCGTTGGCCGAGCTTTTCACCGGCCCGCTCAAGCTGCCGATCCCGGGACGAGTCGGAATCGGCATCGACAATATGACGCTCGCCGGCAGTCCGTTGCGCGACGTGCGCGGAGACCTGACATCCGACGCCAAGGGCTGGGATCTCGAGCATTTCGAGTTCCGCGCACCCGGTTTCACATCCGCGCGCGTGAGCGGCCGGCTCGGCTTCGCGGATCAGGGGGTGAGCTTTCATGGCCCGGCCAGCATCGAGGCGAGCGATCCCAAGGCGCTGCTGGCCTGGCTCGAAGGCCGCTCCGCCGCGGCGCGCGGCCCGGCCGGCCTGCTGCGCGCCAGCGGCGAACTCACGCTCGGCTCCGACCGGATCGCCATCGATCGGCTCAAGGCGGAGGTCGACCGCAAGGAGTTCGGCGGCCGGCTCGTCTATGTCTATCCGCTCTACCGCCAACCGGCTCGGCTCGAGCTGGAGCTCAAGGCCGCGGAGCTCGATTTGGACGAGCTCGCGGTGCTCGCGCCTGCGATCCTTGCCGGATCGAAGCCGGATTTCCCCGGCGAGTTGCTGCTCTCAGCCGATATCGATCGCGCGATCCTCGCCGGCGCCGCCGCCAAGAACGCCAGCCTGAAGCTGAGCTATGATGCGTCCGGGCTCGTGTTGGATCGCCTCTCGATCGGCGACCTCGGCGGTGCCTCGCTGAAACTCAGCGGGCGGGTGCGCGCGTTGCTCAGCGCGCCGCGCGGCAGCATCGCCCTGGAGCTGAAGGCGGGCGGGCTCGAGGGGCTTGCGGCCGTCGCCGCGAAGCTGAGCCCGACGGTCGGGGAACCCATCCGCGCCAACATCGCGCGTCTTTCGCCGCTCGATCTCCGGGCTATTCTGACAATGGAGGAGTCGGACGCCGTCGCGGGCCAGCACGCAACTTCCAAGCTTGCCGTCGACGGGACGGCCGGCCCGGCCCGGCTTCATCTCGTCTCGGAAGCGATCGGCAATCCGCTCGACATGGACGTGCTCGAACTCAAGCTCGACGGAAATCTCGCAGCCGACGACGCGACGCAGCTCGTCGGGCTGTTGGGGCTCGGGCGCTGGGTCAATGTCGAGAAGGGTCCCGGGAACGCCCGCGTCACGCTCCGCGGGCGGCCGTCCGGCGATCTCGACGTCGACGCACAACTTGTGGCGAGCGGATTCGCCGCCAGCATAAAGGGCGCGACGCACCTGCTGGATCCGGCCGTATCGACTGCCGGCCTCGACCTCTCCGTCTCGACCGCGGATGCCGCACCGCTGTGGGGCCATGGCGCCTGGGGCCAAAAGCTGCCGTTGAGCCTGAAGGCTCGGCTCTCGCTTTCACCCGGCAACCTCAAAGTCGAGGAGATCGCCGGTTCAGTCGCAGGCTCGCCGGTCCGCGGCCAACTCGCGATCGGACTTGCAGCAACCCCGCGGATCGACGGGCATGTCGAGGCGGAAGAGATCGTCGTTCCTGCCTTGCTGGCGAGCGCCATCGGCCTCTCCGCCCAGGCGGTGGCACGGGACGGCTTGGCCTCGCCGGAGCCCTTCGATGCCGGGTTGTTCGACAACCTCACCGGCCGCCTTGAATTCGGCGCCGCGCGGGCGATCTTCGCGCCGGGATTCAGGAGCCGGTGGCTGCATGGTTCGCTGCGACTCGATCCGGGTGAGATCGCCTTCGAGAACGTCGAAGGGAGCCTCGGCGGAGGCCGCATGCTCGGCGAGCTCGCGTTCCGTCGCGACGCGGCCGGACTCTCCACGCACGCGAGGATCGCGCTCGCCAATGTCGATACGTCCGCCATCGTGCCGGGTCCCGGCCAGCCGGCGGTGAACGGCCGCTTGACACTGCAGTTCGAAGCGGACGGAACCGGCTACAGCCCGGCGAGTCTGCTCGGATCGCTCCAGGGCACCGGAACCGTATCGATTGAATCCGCGCGATTGGCCGGTCTCGATCCGCAGGCGTTCGCAGCCGCCATTCGCGCCGCCGACCGCGGCGTCGCGATCAATTCCGCAAAGGTGAGCGAGGTCGTCGGCCCCGCACTCGCGGCAGGCGAGCTCGTCATTTCGCGAGCCGATGGCGCGCTGACCATCACGGCCGGTCGAGCGCATGTCTCGAACGTCATTGCCCATGGCGAGGGTGCCGACCTCACGCTCGGCGGCACGCTCGATCTCGCCAGCAGGGCGCTGGATGCACGCCTCACGTTGTCGGGCCCGGCGGACGGCGGGGCGCCCGGAACGGCGCGTCCCGACCTGTTCGTGGCGTTGCAGGGGCCGGCGGCAGCGCCGCAACGGAACGTCGACGTCTCGGCCTTCGTGGACTGGCTGATGTTGCGTTCGCTCGATCGCGAGACCCGGCGGATGGAAGCGGTCGAGGCCGACAAGCATGACCCGGCGGCGGCTCCGGCCGAAGGACCGAGCGTGCCGGGCCGCACCGAGCCGGAGCCCGCGGTTCAAGCCGGCCCCTCGCAAGGAGCCAGTCCGTCCGGATTGCCCGGAAAGCCGCGCCGGCCGGAAACAGCCGCCGCGCCCGCCGAGCGGGCGCCCAGCCTGCCGCCGCCGGTCGAAATCCGGCCGGCGCCCGGCCCCGGCCCCGCCTTCAGTCGAGCCACGCGGCCGAAGGAGGGCGCGCCGGCGCCCGCGCGTCCCCTCGCGCGCGATGGGACGGCTTTGCCCGCGCCGCAAAAGCGCTCGATCTTGGATCGGCTATTTGGAACCCACAACTGAGGGAGATGGCTGCGGCAGTGCTCCGTTCGTGGCCAGCTCCGAGCGGGAGTGATCGCCGCCGCACTGCGATCGATAATAGTCGAGCACGAAGAGCCGAATCGCCGAGGACAGATTGCCCTGGCGGCGACCTCCATCGATCGTGGCGACGAGATCGGACAATGTCACGTTCCGTTCCGCCGCGATCTCTTTCAGTCCCTTCCAGAACGCGTCCTCGAGGCTGACGCTCGTCTTGTGCCCGGCGATCACGATCGATCGTTTGACGACCGGGGATTTCATTGATCCTCTCCTGTTTCGATCCGGCAGGCGTCGAGCTCGCGCCTGGCCTTGTCGGCGCGGGCGTCGACGAGCTTGCGTTCGGCCTTCGAGCGTCCGAACGCGAGGCGATTGGCGGCGGCGCGTACTTGCTTGGCACGCCGCGCCGCCTGCTTGCGATTGAATCCCAACCTGACGACCTCGCCCATGTTCTCGCTCACCGCTCAAGGGATCGACACTGGTCGCTCGGCGTAGGTATCAACGCCCGCCCGATCGAACCGGACTCCTCCCCAGCAAAAAATTTCTGCAAAGGAGGCCACATCGGGGGTTCCCGGCACGCAATGGGCCCCTTGCAGAGGGGCTATTCGGGACACGCTTATTTATGTCTCATAACCGGACGATATCCGCAGAGTATTATTTTAGGGGAGACGCGACGGGCGCTCAAATGCAGAAACGTCGCAGTCAGCCAGCCCGAGCGCAGCCGTCGCTGCGTGGGGCATTGTCCCGAAGCCTGAACGCATCATCCGGGCCGCACCATTTTTTTAGGATCGATCGCTTTGTCGAACTCCTCGGGTGTCACGAACCCTAGCCGAATCGCCTCCTCGCGCAGCGTGGTTCCATTGGCGTGCGCGGCTTTGGCGATCCGCGCCGCCTTGTCGTAACCAATCTTCGGCGTCAGCGCGGTGACCAGCATCAGGGAGCGCTCGAGCTGCTCGCGGATGCGCGGCTCGTTGGCCCGGATGCCGACCACGCAACGGTCCGTGAACGACCTTGCGGCATCGCTCAGCAATCGCACCGATTGCAGCATGGCGTGGGCGAGCACCGGCTTGAATACGTTGAGCTCCAAATGCCCCTGGCTCGCCGCCACCGTGACCAGCGCATTGTTGCCGAACACCTGGCAGCACACCATGGTCAATGCCTCGCACTGGGTCGGGTTGACTTTTCCGGGCATGATCGAGGAGCCGGGCTCGTTCTCCGGCAGGATCAGCTCGCCGATGCCGGAGCGAGGTCCGGAGGCGAGCAGGCGGATATCGTTGGCGATCTTGAACAGGCCGGTCGCGACCGAATTGATCGCGCCATGCACGGCCGCATAGGCATCGTGCGATGCCAACGCCTCGAACTTGTTGGGCGCGCTCACGAACGGCAGCTTGGTCAAAGCGGCCACTTTCGCGGCGAACAATCGCGCAAATCTCGGCTTGGCATTGAGTCCGGTACCGACCGCCGTCCCGCCCTGGGCCAGCGGGTAGAGCTCGGCGAGCGATTGCTTCACTCGCTCGAGCCCTGAGCGCACCTGCGCCGCGTACCCGGAAAATTCCTGGCCGAGCGTGAGCGGCGTGGCGTCCTGCAGATGGGTCCGGCCGATCTTGACGATCTCGGCAAACGCTTGGGCTTTCTGATCGAGCGCGGCATGAAGATGGGCGAGAGCCGGGATGAGACGGTGGCTGATCTCCTGCGTCGCAGCGATATGCATCCCGGTGGGAAAGCAGTCGTTCGAGGACTGGCTCATGTTGACGTGATCGTTGGGATGGACCGGGCGCTTCGCGCCCAGCTCGCCGCCCAACAGCTCGTTGGCGCGATTGGCGATCACCTCGTTGACGTTCATGTTGGTCTGGGTGCCGGAGCCGGTTTGCCAGACCACGAGCGGGAAATGATCGTCGAGCTTGCCCTCGCTCACCTCGCGGGCAGCTTTGGCGATGGCGCGGGCGCGGCGGGCATCGAGCAGGCCGAGCTCGTGGTTCACTTCGGCGGCCACGCGCTTGATGATGCCGAACGCATGGATCAGCGGCCGCGGCATCGGCTCGGTGCCGATGGGGAAATTCTCGAGAGAACGCTGGGTCTGCGCGCCCCAGTATCGATCGGCCGGCACGGCGATCGGACCGAAGATGTCGGTCTCGGTGCGGCTCTTCGCGCTTGGCCCAGGCGAGGCGCTCGCAGCGCGCCGATCCCGCCGGCGGTCGGAAACCCGCATCGCACTCACTTCTTGCGGAAGCGATCGAGCCGCACCACCTCGCCGCCCTGGCCAGGCGGACGGGGCTCGGGCTCGCCGGTATCCGCGGGCGCCTGGGCCGGCAGCGCCAGCTTTGGTTCGGCCGCCGGAGCGATCACCGGTTTGGACTCCC
>WNFJ01510899.1_pt1 | contig 10636 bp, 10 predicted proteins | sample 5400461 | NCBI WGS metagenome assembly WNFJ01 (sample SAMN13153349, study PRJNA577476) | soil metagenome | isolation source: 115 cm saprolite on Douglas fir-dominated hillslope | place: USA:California | collected 2013-09-17
AGGCGTCTCCTTCTGCTAACGCAGATCGTTCAACCGTCAGTCTAACAACTAACGGCAGGAGACGCCTGCTTCATACCATCAAGCCTGACGCCAATCAAGCCTGACGCCAATCAAGCTGTCCGAGCCAAATCCTTTTCAGAAACATATTCCGGTGATAGAATCCGCGCCTCGGGATACCTCGGGCCTGAATTGATTCTTTGCGTCATTTGAAGGTCTTGCTCACGATCGCGGAGGTGCCTCCATGGCTTACAAGAAGAGTGGCCGAAGTGAAAAGAAGACAGACTTCTGGGGCAATAAATATACCCAGCACTACGACTCGAAAGGGAACAAGAGCGGTCGCAGCGAACGTAAGGAAGGTTTCTGGGGCAACAAATACACGCAGCACACTGATCGAAAGGGAAATACGACCGGACGGAGTGAAGGCAAAGAAACTTTTTTCGGAAACAAATACCAGCAACATTACGATAAAAAGGGTAAAGAGAGCGGCTGGAGCGAAAGAAAGGAAACCTTCTGGGGTAAGAACTATAGACAGCACTACGACGAGAACAGCAATAAGACTCGTTGGAGCGAGAAGAAGGAAGGCTTCTGGGGTAACAAGTACAGGCAGCACTACGATGAAGGGACAAGGCATTCAGGAGGAAGCGGCTCTGGTAGCAGGCCTAGTGGCCCAACTTCATCAGGAAGCACGTATTCATCGACCTCAGGTGGTTCATCTTCAGGCGGCTCCTATGCTGGAAGCTCGTCGTACAGTTCATCTCAACGCACACCGAAGGTAATCTGGAAACTCCTTGTGCTAGTCATAGTGGCGGCACTTGCACTCTCCCTCCTGAAGTCCATTGTGAATAGTCTCGGTTCGATGCGAACTACAGATGGTCGGTCAGACACAAATTATCGTGCCACTTCCGGATATGTCACCGCGATAAACTTAAACTTACGGAGCGGCCCCGGCCGGGAGTATTCCGTCGTTACGACGCTTCACAACGGAGCGGCACTGTCATGCTTTAATCAGGCATAAAGCCAGAGCGGCGATACTTGGGTTAGGGTGAGCGTGGCTGGACAGGTCGGTTGGGTTCTCCAGAGATTTGTAAGTAGTAGCAGTCCCGAGATGGATCAATCCAAAGTTCAACAGGCCGAAGCGAAAGAAGCAGTGCGCCGTGAGAATGAAAATATTAGACAACAGCAGGAAGCAGAAGAAGCGGAGCAGCTGAAACAACGTGAGGCGGAAACACGGGCGCAACAGGAAAGTCAGCGGCTAAGGCAGGAAGAATCAGCCAGGCAGCAAGCAGCCGAGCAGCAAAGGCAAGCCGAAGCCCTGAGGCGTGAGCAAGAGCTTGAAGAACAGAGACAAGCTGAAGCTGTCCAGCACCAGCAAGAAAATGAACGGCGTAAAGCCGATTATGAGCGTCAACGCCAAGAGATGGAAGCACAAAGGCAAGCCAGAATTGATCGTGAACAAAGACAGGCTGTGGAGCGAAAGCGAATGGAGAGAAATCAAAGAATCATCCGAGGCGTGGGCACCATAATCAACGAAGCGATCAGACGCAAAAGAAACTGACCGGATATGATAGCGTGAAGACTTGGTTGCTTTTTAAAAAAGCCGGTTTCTGAATCGCAAAAATCGCACGCATGATCCCACGTTAGGTTCTCTATAAGACGCTTTGCTTTTTCAGAGGTGGAATAGTGACGCGAACAGCATCGCGGCCTATTGAAGTCTTCCATCAACCCACGTTGCGATGTCCGGCCAGATGAGGGTGTAAATAGTTTTGTGTAAATGGTCATCGAGCAACTAACCGGTTAAGGTTAGGAGAAGGAGAAAGATGACCATAGACAACGAGCTGATTGCCAATCTGCTGAAAGACTACAAAAAGCCCGAGGACATCATTGGCGAAAACGGGCTGTTGAAGCAACTGACGAAGCAACTGCTGGAGCGGGCGATGGCCGCGGAGCTGACCGAGCACGTTGGCTACGAGAAGCACGAGGCGGCCGGGAACAAGAGCGGTAACTCGCGCAATGGCAAATCGGCGAAGACGCTCAAGGGGAGCTTTGGCACGATGCCGATCGAAGTGCCGCGGGATCGTAACGGTACGTTCGAGCCGCAGATCATCGAGAAGCATCAGACGCGCTTCGCCGGCTTCGACGCGAACATCATTTCGCTGTACGCGCGCGGGTTATCAACGCGCGAGATCCAACAGCATCTGGAAGAGATCTACCACGTGGAAGTCTCGCCGACCTTGATCTCGAGCGTGACGGATGCCGTGATTGATGAGGTCAAGACGTGGCAGAACCGGCAGCTCGACGCGGTTTACCCGATCCTGTATCTGGACGCCATCCAGTTCAAAGTGCGCGATGGCGGACACGTGAGAAACAAGGCGATTTACCTGGTCATTGGGTTCACCGTGGGCGGGTTGAAGGAAGTGCTGGGGTTGTGGATCGCGCAGACGGAAGGCGCCAAGTTCTGGCTGCAAGTGGTGACGGAACTAAAGAATCGGGGCGTAACCGACATCTTTATTGCCTGTGTGGACGGGCTGAAAGGGTTTCCGGAAGCGATTGAGACGGTCTTTCCGCAAACCGAAGTGCAGTTGTGCATCGTGCACCTGGTGCGTCACTCGCTGAACTATGTGGGCTGGAAACAGCGCAAGGAAGTGGCTGCGGACCTGAAACTGATTTATACGTCGGCGACCGAAGCGGAAGCCGAACAAAGACTGTCTGAGTTTAGCCTGAAGTGGGACGCGAAGTTTCCCACGATTGCCAAGTCCTGGCGCAGCAACTGGGCCCGCGTGATTCCGTTCTTCGCGCATCCGCCAGAGATTCGCCGGGTGATCTACACGACTAATGCCATTGAGTCGCTGAACATGTCGCTGCGCAAAGTGACGAAAGCGCGCGGTTCGTTTCCCAACGATGAGGCGGTCTTCAAACTGCTCTACCTGGCGCTGCGCAACATCGCGAAAAAGTGGACCATGCCGATCCGCGAATGGAAGGCCGCGCTCAACCGCTTCGCTATCGTTTACGAAGACCGATTGCCGGTGGACTAAGCTTGGAGTTGATTGACGAATGAAACAGCAACGCCAAAATCCGGGCTATGGAAACCGTGGAAAAACAAACTGCGTTTTTCCACCGTTCCCACAGCCCCTACTGCTGCTGACATATCAAGATAAAAAGCAGCCGACCCTAAACAACAGACGATCGTTTACACAAAAGATTTGACGCTACCGGCCAGATTCTGGTGAATCAAAGATAGTTTTCGGATTCCCATCCCACCGTGCCTATTAGCCAGATCTCATCTACCTGCTTCAAGTCGTCGAATTCAGGTACCAGCGTTTTCACTACTTCATGAATCTCACCATTGCCAAGCAACAAGCTGTTCTTTTCAAAAAGTAGAATTCGCTTGTCCGCAGGTGTGCCGACCAGCTTGGGTAATTTTTTCTTGAATGCTGTTCTCATCACATCGGGAAGTGAATCCGGTGGCACACCACGACTGAAGATTAGAATTCCCTTTTCACTATGCGGCAGTGTCATCTTGGAGATCGTGATTTGAATTTCAAGATCATCATGCCGGATCGTTTGATTGGATTGATCGTCATCAAGTTTGGCGACGTTGTCCCGAATCCAACCGTCGAGCGTCTTGTTCACTTCGATCCAATTTACGCCTTTCGGTATTGCGCCGACCTGAAAACTAACATCGATCATGTAGCGCCGTACTCTTAGTGAGTCATCTTTTTCAAGATCGCCAATTACGGTGAGAAATCGGTGGCTATCTTCTTTCTCCCCTTCGAACGGCTGCAGCAGCGTGTGCTCAATAGCAAGGCGCTTGCCCGTTGATTCGTCAACCGCAATGGCTTCGACAGCGGGTTTGTTTCTTTCGGCATCATCAACCCATTCCTTCACCTGAAAAGCCTCGCCGCTGATCTTCGTATACTCCTCTAGAAATAAGCTTACTAGTTTTTGATCTCGCTTCATGTCTCTCTTTAAGGGGACACAACTGAGGGGCGGCAGGCCTTCGATCCTGCGATTCTCAATCCTCAGCCTCCCTCAACCTTTACTTAAGCATAGCAAGCTAACAGAATTCGTCTAGTGTTAGAATCTGGCTCAAATAAACGAGCTGTTTGGAAGTTATCAACAGGCGTCGCAATGAAAAGAGTCCTTGATTTTTCCGAAATCTCAAATGGCCTTAAGTTTGAAAACTTAGTGGCAGACTATTTTCGGGAGATGAAAGCCGCGAAGAACATCATTGAAGTTGACGTTAAACCTCCAAGTGAAGGCAGCGACGGCGGCAGAGATATTCTGGTTACTTTCCGAATTAACGATTCGATTCAATCTTTTGACCGCCGTTGGGTAGTGCAGTGCAAATTCTGGAAAAAATCGGTATCACCAAGCATAATATCTTCTGTCAATATCCCTACACTCGTACATCAGTACAACGCAGATGGTTATTTACTAATTTGCAAGAACGACGTGACATCTGGTCTTACACAGATGTTCGACCAGTTGGAGCAAAATTGTTTTATGCATTATCGCTACACCGTCTGGAACGGAGAGGCTTTCAAAACTCAGTTACTGACCTTGCGGGCAAATAGCCCGGTCCTTAAGAAATACTTCCCGAAATATCACCAGTTCGTGAAATCGCAAGCGTGGAGGCTCCGCAAACGATGAACGCATTCATATCCTACTCAATTGCGGAAAACGAACAGTTTATCCTTAACCTGTTGGCGCAAAAGATTGCAGAAGCCAATCTGACGCTGGTTACAAGTTATGAACAGGGCGACTGGCCTGACCCGCAGTCTAGCGACCAAATCAGGAACGCGGCGGTATTCATCGGCTTAATAACAAGGTCGGGCCGCTTAGCAAAGAGAAATAGAGTTTACTCAGACTTCAAACAAGCACACGCTATGAATCGTCCGGCAATTCTTTTGATAGAACAGGGTATTCCTACCTTTTGGGAGCAGCATTATCACAATACGATTTTCTTCAACCGCTACAGCATCAATGAGAGTATTGAAGAAGTGAAACGACGGATTCACGCATCACAGGCGCAGTCAGCACAAAAGCCGGATGCTGCCGCTTGGCTCTTGGCCGGCGTGGGCATTCTCGCTTTATTGTCGCTGTTGTCCTCTGACAAGAAATAAAGGACGAGATCATTGACAAGCGGAATTGATGAGGTAGAAAATTAGAACAATGGATTGGGCCACTGGTTTAGGACTATTAATGGGAGCGTTAGCCACGGCTGATTTGGCCTACAAGTATGGCTCTAAGCTATTTAAAAAAATCGTTCCCTCCCGTGATGCATCTACAAGAAGAGAGACAGGTGAGACCACTTTAAACAAAATAGACCAAATCCGGTCTAGACCGCTTTTAAGAGAATCTGCTAAAAGCATCATTGCTCTACTTGACCCAGCTTTTCGCCAGATACTTGTAGTCGACCGAGACCCACTTAACCCGACAAACCTCAACAGACTCGTTTCATGCCCTCAGCAGTACGCATATAAAAAAATCTGAAAGTGTCAGGTTCGTGACTGTCAGTTAGCAGCAGCCACAGGCGAACCTCTTGGCGCGCAGGAGATTATTAAACCTGACTGTTCTCAGTTAAGTTGCTGCCGTCATTAAAAGTCGTAAAACTGCCGAGAAAAGCGACGATCTGGGTCAGGCCTGCGATTTGCGATTCTTCGGTGAACGCTTACGGAAGTGAATTGGCTGCTGATTGAGAATCGCAAATCGCAGGCCTGACCCCGCTGACCGAGGCGAAAGCCTATCCGCTACTCCCCAACTGACCAGCGCCAGAGTTTGACGATCTCAAATACGCTCGATAGTTCTTCGACGACTTCAACATGTAGCTTCTCCCTTCAATAACAAAGCCATCCAAATTGTGCTCTATCGTATAGGCCGAGAGATCAGCCATGTTGTTTATGAATCCTCTTCCTTTGAAATTCAGGGAGGTATTGCACAAGACACCGTAACCGGTACGTGCTTTGAATGCCATAAGCAGCTCATGCAAATGGCTGTTAGTCACAGAGGACACCGTTTGAATGCGCGCCGTCCCATTGACATGTGTCACCGCAGCTAGCGCATCCGTAGAAACAAGCTGCGTGTAAAGCATAAATGGGCTCGGGTGATTGCAGCCAAACCATCTTACAGCATCTTCTTCGAGGCAAACGGGCGCAATCGGACGAAACTGTTCGCGCTGCTTTATTTCATTCAGCCGCACCCTAGTGCTATCCTGGAATGGCGAAGCAAGAATCGAACGATTTCCCAGCGCGCGTGGTCCGATTTCGTATTTTCCATTTACCCATCCGATGATCAGGTTGCTAGCCAGCATGTCGGCAACCATTGCGTAGTTCGTTTCGTACTCATCAAATAAAGATGCATCGAATGCGTCATTGGCTATAAACTCAAGACCAGAGTAGACATTCCAATCTATCTTAGGGCTCCCTGTAAAATGGAACTGCGCGTCAATCGCCGTGCCGATCGCCGCGCCTGAATCGTTAGCAACAGGCGGCACGAATACCTCGGAAAAGAGATTGGTCTCCCTCCACTTCGTGTTCCAGTCACAATTTAGTCCGCACCCCCCAGTAATCAGCAACGGCATACCTCTCTTCATGTTCGACTTGGCAAATTGATAAAAACGATCGAATATTCTATTGCTGAAAATACCTGCGAAGTTACGAAACTCCGGATCATCCAGCCCTACGTTGTAGTGTCGGCAATGCCTTAAAACCTCACACTCCTTCGGCTTGAGGTGCAGGCAATCCTGCATTAGAAACGCGATTATTTTCTCCTCTTCATCCAAAGGCTTGCTTCGCTTCGAAAATGAAGCCAAAGCCATGAGCTTTCCCGCGTCAGAAAATCGGGAGAATTCTGCAACACTCTTATCAAAGGTCGGATCCGCCAAACCGTAGAGCAGGGCATAACGATGTCCAGGTTCAGGCATGACATCGGCGAGCTTTGTCAAGTTCAACTCGGAATCGATTTTATAGAATGAGCCGATCACTCCTTCCCAAAGTAACGCATAGCACGGAGTGCCCTTGAGCAGATTCGACATGCCAAAGGCACAGAGAAGATGGGAACGTTCGTGGGAAGATGAGAAGTATTCAACCGTCTTTCCCAATATGCGTTTTTGACCAACTACAATGTCGCTGTTACGGACGCCACGGTATCCAGCAAGAACTTGCTGCTCACACAGATGCGTGTCGCTAGACCACCAGCCACCTCTACAAAGCACGTCGGGAACTTCATTGAGTTCACCGAGAACGCTGAACACATCCGGAACGGACAGTGGTGAGTGTCGATAATGGGAGTTTTTCTCAGCCTCGATCGAGACTACTAAATGTCCGTCCTCAAGATAAGCAAATGCGCCATCGTGGGCCGGACTGTATGACAGAATATTCATTGTGCTAGCTGACTCGAGTAAAAACAACCCAGCCTAACTTGACTGGCGTAGATCATCAGACCCGGGCGAGGAGATAACGGAATTCGCCTCCAGAACGATCGATCCGACTATTGTGGTTGCTGGGAGCCGTCGGTTGTTGATTCGCCCGGCAAGTTGGGTAGAACGAGATAGCCAACTGTTGACTTGGAGCGCCATTGGAAGGTGCGGGATTGGCGTCGGATCCCAGATCGCGCGCCTATGGACCAGATGATCGTCAACCAACCAGCGGATCTCGCACGGGCTCCATTCAATTGCGAAGCGGTGGCGTGCTTTGGATGCGTCAAACCCGAGTTCAATATGGCTTGGAGCACCTCTGTATCCATAGTCAAAGTTTGCTCCTTCGCCACCTGGGTTATAGAAGACATTGACCAACAGGCGGTCTGGTCGATTCCCCGCGATCTCGATATCTATTTCCTGTCGTGGTGAGTTACGGTGGAGAAAGAATCCGGTGACCACCCCGGGCACATTTGAAGCTTGGATGATCGCTTCGAATTTTCCGAACAAGTATTGGTCCCGACTGCATAACGAAGCGGCGGTATAGTCTCGAACGCCTAGGGGCTCCCTTCTGATGGAAAGCGCAGCCCCGATTCCAGAACTGAACTCGACGTTTGAGGGGCGAAACAACGCCAAATTGTCCGTGAAAGTGTCGCTTCTTAGAAGCCAGCGTCTCTCGTCGAGACATTCCAAACAGTCGTTGATTCTAACGAACGTTCCAGTACCCGTCCGCTCATCCTCTGTCGGGACGGAGCGAATGCCTTGCCACCACTTACGGGGCTCAACGATCCATGGCGACTTATCACGCCTAGGCCTTTTGCATTTTGGGTCTTGGTCCGCTTCAATGGTTCCGTCGAGAATTGGTCTTTGACCAAGGTCCTTCAGCGTAGGGAAGGAGCAAGCGGGCGGCGCACATCTGAGGTGTTCGCAAACGACTTGCCATCTATTCGGTTCCTCTGAATGAAGCACAGCGATGTCGGCACCATTGAGGTCGTCCTCAACACTGAGGAAAGTGTCATCTGCAGTGATGCCCTTGGCTGCGGGAAGAATAAACTTTGCCTTCGGGTAACGACTCCGGAGTTCCCTGACGTTTGCGTCCAAAGATCCGATGTTTACATATGCGTCAAAAACCCGAGCGCCTCTTCCCTTAAGAAGTCGTTCTAGTTCAGGAGCTGGTAATGCTTGGAGATCACTGCAGCATCTGTATCCGAGCATGGACAAAGCCATTGCAAGCGATGAATGGCCGGAGCCTTCAGGCCCAAAAGCAAACACTGGTTGCTCAGTCGGGCGGATGTTAAATTGGGATGCTCCTTCACTAGTGATCGCGCCTATTGTAGTGAGAGTGGGAAGTATTGAATATGAGTTGGTGGATCTAGCGTCGCGTCGTTGGCTAATAAGTGGCCGTTTAGTCGCGCGTACATCTAGCACTTCGAACTGGTGATTTATCCAGAGGTCAATGGGGCCACGACAAGGAAGTAGTCGAAGGAGTTTCTCAGCACCCTCGTGGGAAAGAACATATCCGGATAGATACCAGAGCCCGCGCACTGGGCGGAATACTTTACTTGACAGAAAGGTTTTTGGCGCACCGTGCTTCACTTCGAGATACGACACATAAAGAACGTCGAATCTTCCATCCTTATCACATCCGGTCACGACTTCGTCCCACGCCTGGTCAAAGCATCGTGTAAACCCGGAATGAAACCATACGTCGTCCTCAAGGATGAGTGCATACGCATGATCACTTGACGCAACCTGCCTCCAAACGTTGATGTGCGATCGAGCGACTGCGATCTCAGCTCGACTCATTCGAATTGGAGCATTTAGTTCGAGCTGCGTGGGAAGAACTAAAGGTTGGGGTTCTACAAAGAGCTGATCTCCAAGTGTATAATGCGGATCAATGTCGGCATCCTTGGGTGGCTCCTGCGAGAATGCATTAGCATCGACGGCAACATGCCGCTCAGTCAGGCTCAAGAGGCCAGATCCCGACGAGTCCAATATGTGCCTGAGCTCTTGCTCCATCTTGAACCAACGGCCCGGTTCACGATCGAGGTTGATGACATAGATCTTCTCAACCCCAGGGCCTTTCTCCGCTCTGTGGACACCGAATGTTCGACACTTCCGCCTCGGCAGGAGCCTCCGAAGAGCCAGCCAGAATCGGAACGCTTGACTGACAGCTGCTAGTGGAGGGCGCGCCAAGTTCATAGTTCCTCCGCGCGCCATGAGGCCCGATACGCTTCCTGATTCGAAAGCCTCCAGTTTCTCTTATCACTCCGGTAACTGAGTGGCCACTTACTGGTGGAAGTCTTCTCCCAATCGTGCACAACGAGCAGCGCTTCCTCCGGGCAGCTTTCATTCGCAACCACTTCGAATACGGATCTGGTGAGGTTGCCGGGGCCAGTGGTTGTCTGGACTTCGGGCAACCCGCCTTTCGATTCTTGCTCAAGGGATTTCGTAGCGTTCAGCAGTGCACGCTCTACAATAGGATGATTGCGAACCGCGATCAAAGGCGTAGTGTTGAAGTAGAAAATCCAACTTAACTGGTTTGCCGCCGGATTGACGAAAACTGAGGGCGGAACCATCTGAGCTGTCGCAATGTCGTAGCAGAAAGGTTGAAGCTTCAATCGCCCATCTGTAAAGAGGTGATCGATTGTCGTTCCGTGATAGACATCGTCAGCGTCAACATAGAATCCTCCCTCCACGAAGATGTAGGAGTAACGGAAGTAGTCTGACTTCATTGAAGGGTGATAGCACTTGTCAAAGGCTTTCTCATATCTCGAACCCAATTGGATCCGGATAAATTCCCTCGCAGAGCTCTCGTCGAAAACCTGAAGCTCGAATCCGGACCGTTCGAGTTTCCTCCACGACTCCATGCACTCTCTGACATCCTCGGGCAATCGGCCAAGATCGTCCCAAAACTGCACTATGCGTCTGGGAGGTGGGGCTAGGTGCCCGCGGGGCACCCGGGCCGGCGCATTGGGACGTTGGACTAACTCCCGGACGAAGTTGGAGCGATCACGATGGTTGTCTTCGAGAGGATCTTCTTCACAGAACTCGTGCACAATCATGTGATCTTATATTGTATCTTCTCATCAAAGAGCAGAGCAAAGACGTAGCCGGCGGAACTCGGAGTGATCGGCATTGCCGCGCAGGATGTCGGCTGCCTTTTCAAGGAACGCGTCCAGCTCCGCCTGTGTGATGCGGCGGAGAACGGCTGGCAGAACT
>WNFJ01082480.1_pt1 | contig 10635 bp, 8 predicted proteins | sample 5400461 | NCBI WGS metagenome assembly WNFJ01 (sample SAMN13153349, study PRJNA577476) | soil metagenome | isolation source: 115 cm saprolite on Douglas fir-dominated hillslope | place: USA:California | collected 2013-09-17
AACCAGGTGCTTCAGGACCGAACCGGGATGGATCCATGTTCGCCGCCTGATAGGAAATCACTACCGGTTCGCCCGCCAGCACCTCGCGGCCGGAAATGGTTACCTGCCGAGCCGGCGTGACGAGGCTGAACGGGAAGGAGATCCCTCTCCGCCCGCCTTCGGCGACCAGTCCCCTCATCATCTCCGGGTCGGATGACTCCTGCCTTGTGCGCTCGAACAGGTCGTACTCCAGGAGCATCCCGATCAGACTGGACGTGGTAGCTGACTGCGACTCGTGGCTCGCGATGAGCATGCCGAGCTGGCTGACCAGCTGCTCCTCTGCCAGCTCCCTCGTATCAGTGAGGCCAACCAGGTGACGTGCCAGCCCGTGAGGTGGCAGCTCTTCAGGACGTCGCAGTACCGTGGCCAGGATGTCCTCCAGTTCGAGCTGCCTGCCGATCCGGAAGTAGGCTAGGACGTCCTGGCCGTCGTCGTCTCGCGGTGCGCATGCCCTGATCAGCTCGCGGAGTCGCACGGTGTACGGCAGGAGAGGAGGTGCCTGTAGGGTGTGCTCGATGATTACCCGGATCGAGACCTCGTCCACCACCCTAGCCAGGTCCCACGGGGGTGGCTGGCGCAGCGTCATGTCAGTCAGCAACGCGGTCAGCCGGCGGGTGAACTTACGGGCCTCTGGCGTGGACCCGTGGTTGATGGTACGGAGCTGCCGGCGGAGCTGCCGGTGCTTCTCCCCGTCCAGCATCCAGGATGCATCGACCATGCAGTGGCGTTCCTCCTGGGGGATCACCGACAGCGGTATCTAGCGTTGCCAGGTTCTGTCAGGATCGAGCAGCATGGATAGAATGTCGTCGTAGCGGGTTATCAGGACTGGGAACCTGTCGGTGTCGGGCTCTCTGGCGCGGAAGAGGAACTCCGTTACCTCGGGCCATGCCGATGGTCTAAGCCACCTGGCTCCCGTGGTGGGCGGGACCTCGACCAGGCTAGCCCCTCCGGGAAGCACATCCGGTACTGGGACCACTCTCATCGTTGCCGTCCTCTCTGCTATGACCTGGTCACGTGGCCCTCTTCCGGCGCCATCTGGCCCGGCGGCTGGGCAGCGCTGTCACCGCCTCGATCCTGACGCCGACGGTAGCCCGCAGGTCACGGTCCTACCAGGCGCGGACGGCCGCCGGGCGGTCCGGTGCGATCGTCTCCCCGGCCGGACACTCCGGAGGGCCGTCCGGGGAGACACACAACCGAACAGAAGGCGCAGATTAGGATCTGCGCTGGAGAGCGCCGCGCACCTAGCCGGGATGGGATGGCGGTGAGAACGGTGACCGCAAGCAGGGTTGCTAGGAAGACCCCGAGGAGCTGCGGCCCGGAGGGCGGGCACGACTGATGAGATAGTGGCGACGGCCATGCCAATCGCGGCGATGATGATGACGGTCGACAGGCTGATCGAAGGCGCACCGGGCGCAGCGAGTAGGCCGGCCCCGGTGCTGGTGAGCAGGGGTGCGATCAACCATCCCGCTACCAGCCCTACTGTAGCGGCGGCTAGGGCCAAAGCGATGTGCTCGAAGAGCAGTATGCCCGTGACGGTCATCGCAGGGCCCCGGCGTTGTTGTGATGTGTCCGGTTGGTGGTGATCCTCTGGTTAGATTCGGAAGGCGTTGAAGGCGTCGTTTCGGTCATGGAGGTCGCGGCGGGCGTGGGCGATGTTGGCTCGTCCTGCGAGGCGGAAGGCGCTGATCGCGAGGTTGCCTGTTGACTGAACAACGGCGAGAGTTCTCGCAGTTCAGGGGGTAGATCAGGGCCTGCGCCGGTACGGTCGGCGGCTGAACGGGCAAGGGACCTGGGCGTGTTGGTGGTGCCGCAGGTCGGTCGGGTGGTGGCGACCGGGGATCGTTACGAGCCGTACCGGTTGGTCGATGCTGGCGGGGCGGTCGTGGTGGCTGTCACGGCCTACTTCCGGGAGCTTCTGGCGGCTGGTCGGGCAGAGGCCACGGTTCGTTCCTATGGGATGGATCTTCTTCGCTGGTTCCGGTTCTTGTGGGCGGGTACCGGGGTGGCCTGGGATCGGGCGACCCGCGTCGAGGCCCGCGATTTCTGCAGGTGGCTGCAGGTCACCGGTAAGCAGCGCCGGCGGTGGCGCACCGGGGACGAGGCTGATGCTTTGGTGGCCGTTCTGGCTGGGGAGGCGTACGCGCCGTCGGTGCGTGCGCACTCTGAAACGGTGCTGAGGGCCTTCTACGACTTCCATTTGGATGTGGGCAGCGGGCCGATCATCAACCCGTTCCCGCTCGATCGGTCTCGACGGGGCGGGCGGGCGCACGCGCACCACAACCCGATGGAGCCCTATCGTGACGAACGGAGCGGGCTGTACCGGCCGCGGGTGCCTGGTCGGATCCCTCGTAGTGTCCCGGACAGCGAGTTCAACGAGATATTCGCGGCGTTGCCGTCGCACCGGGACCGGGCGCTGGTCGCCTTCTACGTGTCGACCGGGGCCCGGGCGTCTGAGCTGCTGTCGGCGACTTTGGCTGGTGTCGACCCGGGACGGCAGCTGATCACGGTCGTCCGGAAGGGTACCCTCGAGCTGCAGGAGTTGCCGGCCTCCACCGACGCGTTCGTCTGGTTGCGGCTCTATCAGGTGGAGATGGCGGAGCTGATCCCCAAGGGGCGGCGACAGCCGTTGTGGTGGGCGTCACGGCGCCCTGTCCGGCCGCTGACTTATCACGCGGTGCACCGCATGTTCGCGCGGGTGAACGCCAGGGCAGGCACGACGGCGACGTTGCATTCGTTGCGTCATACGGCTGCTTACCGGATGGCCGAGGACCCGGCCCTGCCCCTTACCGACGTGCAACTCGTGCTCGGGCACGCGCAGCTCACAACGACTCAGATCTACCTGACGCCGCGGAAGGAGGACGTGATCCGCCGGGTTCTGGCCCACCACGCCGAGCAGACCCGGCAGGCGGCCGTGCGTGCACGTCCGGTTCCGGCGCCCGGCTACCGGCCAGAGGTGCTGGATGTGCTGTTCGGGAACGGGGCGTCATGACTTCCGGGCTCCAGGAGCAGGATGCGCCGGGGTTGCCGGGCCCGCTTGTCGGTGCGGACATGCGCGTCCGGTTTCCCGCGCGTGTGGCGACCGCCGACTGGCCGGCGACGACGGCGACCCGCGAAGAGACACTCGACCGGCTGACCTGCGCACCGTTCGTGTCGGAGGGCGCCGGCGCGCCGAAGGCGCGCGTACGGGGGCTGAAGTCGCTGCTGGACTGGCTCGAAGACCAGCCGGGTGGCAGCTGGCAGGACCGGTGGCTGGCCAGCGGAGCCGACAGCGCCGGCCGAGGGTGGCGGGAGGCGCCGGCTGGCTGGCTCCACGGCCGTGGCCGGTATTCCGATGCGCGGTTGGGGGGCCTGTCGGCGGCCCTGTTGACGGTGATCTGCGCCGATGTGGTCCGTCCCAGCACGGGCTGGTTCGCAGACGCGGTGATGCGCGGCGGCCATCTGGTCCTCGGCATGCAGGCGACCCGGGACGCGGAAGGGTTCGCCCGGCTGCGGGAGCTGTGCGACCGTGATCCCCACGTCTCGGCCGAGGTCCGAGCACACGTTCTGCACCGCGGCGCCGTCATCATCGGCGCCAAGGGCGGCCGGGTCCGAGAGATCACCGTCGGTGATGTTGTGGAGCTGCTGGACGCTGAGGCCGCCGCGCATGTCCGGCCGATGGCGCACGGGTCGGGGTTCTATCGGATGCTCCACCGGATGGGGATCTTCGAAGCTGCGGCGCCGCAGATGCTGCGGGAGCTGACAGCCTCGCATCAACGCACTCCCGAGGAACTGATCGACCGTTACGACCTGGCCTGCCGACCCGTCCGCGACCTGCTGGTGGACTACCTGAAGGAGAGGCAGCCGGCACTGGATCACAGCAGCCTGCGGAAACTCTCCGCTGCCCTGGGCGGCGGGTTCTGGAAAGACCTTGAACGCCATCACCCCGGCATCGGCAGTCTGCACTTGTCCGCTCAGGTCGCCGAAGCCTGGAAGCGGCGTCTGCTGTCGAGGCAGAAGACGGTCGTGGCCGGCACGGGCGAGAAGAGCACCGTCACCGTCGAGCGAATCAGCTACCGCCAATGCCTGACCCCGGTGCGGGCTTTCTACCTGGACCTGGCGCAGTGGGCTATCGAGGAGCCCGGCCGGTGGGCCTACTGGGTCGCTCCCTGTCCTATCGGCGCGGAGGAGATCAACCAACGCAAGGCCGCCCGGCGCCGTAAGTCACGTATGGACGCGCGCACCCGGGAACGGCTCCCCGTTCTTCCCGTCCTGGTCCGGGCCATCGACGACCGGCGCAAGAACGCCGAGGCGCTCCTGCACGCCGCCCGCCAGGCGCACCCGGGCGAGACCTTCACAACCGCGGGACAGACCCTGACCCGGTCGGTGACGACGCGCTCGACCAGCGGGAAGATCTGGGCGGGCGATCTGGCTACGGGGAAACGACGTGATCTGGCGGTGGAGGAGGACCTGGCGTTCTGGGCCTGGGCCGCCGTGGAAGTGCTTCGCCTGACCGGCGTCCGCGTCGAGGAACTCCTGGAGATCAGCCACCACAGCCTGGTCCAGTACCGGCTGCCCACCACCGGCGAGCTCGTCCCCTTGCTGCAGATCGTCCCGTCGAAGACCGACACGGAAAGGCTCCTGGTCGTCAGCCCGGAACTGGCCGGTGTGCTGTCGGCCATCATCCGCCGGGTCCGCGGCGACACCGAAGCGGTGCCTCTCGTCCGGGCATACGACCGCGGTGAATGCCTGTGGATCGGTCCGGCGCCGCTGCTGTTCCAGCGCCGGTTCGGCGCCGACAACCGCAGAATCTGCGACAGCACGATCCGCAACATGCTCAACGCCGCCCTGGCCAGTACCGGCCTGACCGACCACACCGACGGGAGCCCGCTGCACTACAGTCCTCACGACTTCCGGCGGATCTTCATCACCGACGCCATCATGAGCGGCCTGCCCCCGCACATCGCCCAGGTCATCGCCGGCCACCAGGATCTGAACGTGACCATGGGATACAAAGCCGTCTATCCCGACGAGGCGATCCAGGCCCACCTGGCGTTCCTGACCCGGCGCCGTGCTCTGCGGCCCAGCGAGGAATACCGCAGCCCCACCGACGAGGAATGGACCGAGTTCCTCGGCCATTTCGAACTCCGCAAGGTCGCCACCGGCACCTGCGGCCGCGCGTTCGGTACCCCATGCATTCACGAGCACAGTTGCCTGCGTTGCAGTATGCATTGGCCCGATCCCGCTCAGCGGCACCGCATCGCCGAGATCCACAACAACCTGATCGCCCGCATCGCCGAGGCCGAACGTGAAGGCTGGAACGGCGAAGCCGAAGGACTCAAGATCAGTCTTGCCGGCGCCCGCGACAAGCTCGACCAGATCGACCGGCGCTCCCAGCCCCCCACCCCCGCCAACGTCGGCATGCCCGCCTTCCCCCACATCGCCGGACGCACAGTAACCGCCAGGAACGAACACTCATGACCCCCCTCACCGAACTCGCCGCCGCACTGCGCGCCCACGCCAACGGCCTCCACTCCCTCGAAGCCGCCGCCGAACTATTGATCAGCCACCGCAGCTGGCTACGCCGTACCGACTTCGGTGATCGCTTCATCCGCCAAGACACCAGCATCACCGACGGCCTCACCAAAATGGCCGAGATCGACTGGCCATCCGCGATAACCGCTCTCGACTACGGCGACCTCCCCGGCTCCAGCAGCGAGCAACAAATACTCCGCCTGGCCGCAAGCATCGCCGACGGCCTCCCCGTGGACCTTCGAGACACCCTCACCAGCCTGGACGACCGCAACATCAACCTGGTGATCACCGCCGTTCTGCACACGTCAGGACGACCCCCAAACTCCCTAGTCGACTCCTAGTTCAGAGAATTCGGAAGGTTGCGAGGGCTCGGGGTGCGGTGCCGGCGCGCAGCTGGGAGCGATCTTCGTCAAAGGAGACGTCGCGCACCCAGTGCAACCGGTTTTCCACAACCCAGTGGCGCCTTTCGTAGTAGTTCAGGTGTGCCGGGCCGGCCAGGTCGGCGGGCATGCTGGTGACCCCGTAGACGATCTCCTTGTGTTCCATGACGCCGTCCAGGCCGCCGGTGTCGCGGCGCAGCCGGAACGCTCGCGCTGCACCGGGGAACAGGGTGTCGTCGGCGGGGGCGACGCGGATGGTGCGCCGTTCGACGCGCCCGTGCCCACGGTCGTCCTCGCTGGTGGTGGTGTCGGTCCATTCGCTGTCGGGGCCTGCCGGCAACGCCTGCGCGGTGGCCAGGGCGATCGGCTGGTTGCCTTTGATGATCAGGACGTAGTGGCCGTGCAGGTCCTTGGTGATCAGCCGGGCGGTGGTCCGGGTGGTGTGCAGGGTTCACTAGGCGACTCGGTTGTCGGGTTAAGTGGCTGTCGACTGCCCAGAGCGGCAAGACGTCCTCTCCGCAGTACCGCCGCCGGCTGCCCGGCCGTGGGGCCGGGCGAAAAGCGGCGACGAGGGAGTGCAGGTGGGCGGCAAGGCCCTGAACCCCTGTCCCGTAAGGCAAGAGCAAGATCGACTGAAGGCTCAACCCGACAACCTTGAAGCGCCTAGAGAAGCAGGGCGTCCAGGGTCCACACCATGCCCGGCGCGTTCAGACAGGTCAGCAGGTCGCGGGCGGCCACGCCCTCGCCGCGCTTGCCGGGGACCTGGCGTTGTCCCAGGACCGCGCCGCGGGCGTGGTCGATCGCCCCGACCAGGAACACCGCTCCGGCGTCGGTGCGCGCGCCCCGCAACGCCTTGCCGTCCAGGGCGGCGCCGGGCAACACCCCGTGCGGGACAGGGTGTTCGGCGGCCCGCTGGACGGCCCGGCGCTGCTCGCGCTCGGCCGGGCCCGGGGTGTGCGGCACGACCGGGGCCGGTGCCACACCTCGCGTGACGTCGGTGACCCAGCCGCCGATCGCGGCGTCGAGGGCGTCGCCGTCCAGCGTGGCCAGCACCCGCCGGAACGTCCGCTCGCTGGGCACCACGAACCTGCGTGTGAACGGATTCCACCGTGCGCCCAGGCAGGCCAGCTTGTCCTGCGGGGCCCGCGCGGCCCACTGCCAGATCGCCGTGACCGAGTCCGAGCCGACCACCAGTGTCGCGCAGGCGGTCAACGCCAGGATCAGCACCAGTCGGTGGCGCAATCCCTTGCGCTGGCGCAGATCGGGAACCTGCGACAGTCTCGCCACCAGCGCGGACTCCACCTCGGCAGGGTCGGCGGCCAACTGCGACTCCCACTTGGCCCAGTCGGCCAACTGGTCAAGGACAGGCTTCGGCGGGCAGGATGCAGACACGAGCGCGGCTCCCGGAACGATCTCTCGGCTTCGACACCCGAAAGATCACCAGGAGCCGCGCTCCCATGTCAGCACGCCACGCCGCACACACCCAAACTCGGGCACCTTACCCCAGACCGGAACAACGCCGGGGCCCTGACGGTCATCGGGGTGGCGCCCACGGCTTTGAGCAGGCCTACTCGCTTCGACTGCTCGGTCATCCGCCGGCCAACGAGGACGCCGAGACCGGCCAGGGCGAGGAGGCCTATCAGCCATCCCCCGACTCCCAGGGCCACCTGCTCGATCCCTATCAGAGCGTCGATCGCGCTCTGGATGCTTTGCCAAGTAAGGGTGAACGGGTATTGAGCCGCGAAGGCCGGAGCCTGAGCGGGGTTGGCCAACTTCAGGTTGAGGAGGTAGGCGATAGGAGCGCCCGACCCGGCCAGGTCTGCCACGGCGGATCGGGTCCCTGGCGACAAGAAGACCTGGGGCGCGGTACCGGGGTTTCCCCCGGCCCGTTTCCCCAGGTCGCTCTCCGAACCCGGCGTGCGCCTCACGACGCACCGGGCTCTCCGCGTGACCGTGCCGTTGGGTCAGGCTGGTATGCGGGCTTCCCAGAGGGTGGGGATGTGTTCGCCCCGGTAGCGGTACCGAGTAACTGGCACGGTTGCCGGGTTGAACAGTTGTGTTTCGCCGACGACTACCCCCTTTTTGGGGACGATGTACCGGCGGGTGTACTCCTTCCAGGTCATGCGGTCTTTGCCGTGGCGTGCCCGCAGCCACCGGCTGACGCGTGTGCGCGCGTACCAGTTGAGCTTCGCAAAGACACGTTTCGCGACCGCGTGCTTATAGTAGTTCACCCATCCCCGGAGCGTCTGGTTGATGAGGGTCAGATGCTCCTCTGGGTCGGTGTCGAACCATGACCTGCGGGTCAGCGCTTTGACCTTGCGCCGGATCGACCGGATGGCCTTCTCCGACACCAGGACATACACGTAGCGCTGGTGACTCCCTCGTTTGCGTTTCCGCTGGATCCGGAACCCGAGGAACTCGATCCCATCCTCGATGTGGCACACCCGTGTCTTGCTGGCCGACAGACGCAGCCCGATCGGGGCGAGCACCTGCTGCACCTGGTCCCGTAGCGCTTCGGCGTGGGCTTGGGTGCCGGAGACCATGAGGACCAGATCATCCGCGTAGCGGATGAGCCTCCAGTTCCCCAGCCCCGCAGCCCGCCGTCTCCGACGCTGGTAGGTGGTGCCCATCATCTGCCGGTACTCGCCGGTGAAGTAATCGTCGAGCACCGACAGCGCGATATTAGCCAGCAACGGCGATAGGATACCGCCTTGCGGGGTGCCGGTGTGGGTGTCTTCCTCTTTCCCGAGCTCGGTCAAAATCCCGGCTTTGAGGAACATCCCGACCAGGCGCAGCACACGCTTGTCCCCGACCCGCCTACGCATCCGACCGATAACCGCCGAATGCGAGATGTTGTCGAAGCACGCCTCGATATCGCACTCCAGCACCCACTCGTACGAGTGGCTGGCCAGGTAGTGCGTCTCGGCGACCGCGTCGTGCGCGCGCCGACGCGGGCGGAACCCATACGAGCACGACTTGAAATCCGCCTCGAAAATGGGTTCGAGCACCAGCTTCAGCGCTGCCTGGACCACTCTGTCGGCCACGGTGGGAATACCCAGCCGGCGAAGCTTGTGGTTCGCCTTCGGGACCATCTTCTCCCGGACCGCAGACGGGATGAACATACCCGCCTTCAGCCGCGACCGCACCTGATCCAGAAACGCCTCCACTCCGGTCAACCGCCTGATGGACGCGACGGTGGCTCCGTCGACCCCGGCCGACCGGGCACCTGTGTTGCGCTCGACCCGGGCCCACGCAACGGTGAGGAACGCCGGGTCACACACGAGGTTGAACAGGTCGTCAAACCGGCAGCCGGCATCGGCTGTCGCCCAACGGTGCAGTTTAGCCTGCATCCTCGCTACCCTCGGCCGTGCCTGAGCCAGGCTCGGCCACGGGGCGCCGGTCTTCACCAGCGCGTCTTGCGGCATGCATCCTCCCCTGCGGTTACGCCGCCGCCACCACCTGGTGGTCGTGCGGCTGGTTGCAAGTACTTCTCGCAGATCACGCTGCCGCCCTTCGCCCTGCGCCCGGCTGACCCGGGCTCCGCGGCGGGTCGTCACACCCGCGACTACTACGGCGGCTCCGCCCCGCCCGGCGGCCCTCAGCCGACGGTGTGCCTTCCCTCCCGCGCACCGGCCGTGCGCGGGGAGGGTGGCCCCGGGCGGTTCCCACGTTCATCCGTTGATCGCTCACCGGGTGAGGTGCCCAGCTCTGCCCCCGCAGCATCGCCACAGTTACGCCGCGGTCCTTCACCGTGGCCTCCCTACCGGCAGGAGTGACCGGCGCCGGGAGTTCCCCACCCGTCCACCAGGGCCAGGTGGGTGCGCGCCGCATGCCAGCCCATATCCGCCAGATTTGAGCTGGTGGTTCTTTAGGAGGCTTCAACCACTGGTTCCTCTCGTACACCTTCCCGGCCTCACTTGCCGGACCCGGCCCGTCTGGCAGTACCAGACCGTCCCGGCTATGTCAGGGCCGCTTGCCACCCTTCCCGGCACCTCCCGGGTCGGGCTACCCTCAGCTTCACCGCCTTGCCGCGACAAGACGGAGGTGCAGGTCTTTCACCTCCACTCGATCAACGGTGCTTCGTGGCGCACGCTCCCACAGAACGGAACGTGACAGTCTCCCGTCATTCCGCTCGTCTCACCCAATCCATCAGAACTCGGTCATCCATGCCCAGTGAGCGAACAGGTTGGGCTGCCTGCGCAGGAGGCTGTTCCACCAGCGCTTGGCGTTCTTGAACGACCTCAGCCGTTTGAACTTCCGTCGAGCCCAGCGCACCAGGTAGGTGTTGATACGCCGCAGGAGACGGTTGAGCTCGGTCCGGTAGAACTTCCCGTAGTAGTTGATCCAGCCACGGATGACCGGGTTCATCCACTCGGCGAGCACTGCCAGGTCGGTGGTGGTGCGCAGGTGGATCCGCCAGCGGCGGACCTCACGCCCCATCTTCTTCAGGGCGTCGCGGCTGACCGCTGGTAGGAACGCGGCGAACAGGCTCTTCCCGTCGCCGGTGGGGGCCTTCCGGACCCGGAACGTGTACCCTAGGAAGGTGAATGACGTGTTCGCGTAGGCGAGCCGCCGCTTCCTGTCTTTGCAGTACACGATCCTGGTCTTGTCGGGGTGCAGCCGCAGCCCGACCTGCCCCATCCGTTCTGCCAGCGCGGCCCGCACCTGGCGGGCCTGCCGCTCGGTCGCGCAGTGCACCACCGCA
>WNFJ01113692.1_pt1 | contig 10635 bp, 12 predicted proteins | sample 5400461 | NCBI WGS metagenome assembly WNFJ01 (sample SAMN13153349, study PRJNA577476) | soil metagenome | isolation source: 115 cm saprolite on Douglas fir-dominated hillslope | place: USA:California | collected 2013-09-17
TCGGTCATCATCACCCTCCTTTGGGTTGATGAACCGGAATCAACACCGTGCCCGCAAAGGAGTTCCATCAGGCCGCGAGCGCTTCCCGATCGGGCTCGGCGCGCTTGAACTGGTGGGCATGGGTGTAGCGTCCCACCATGATGGCGGCGCGCTTGGCCACCCGCAGATAGCTCTGGCGCAGTTCGACGCCCTCGCTCTTGGCCAGTTCGGTCAGCTTCTCGATCGCGCGGTGGGTGAGCCGTGCATCGGTCGGATGCGCGATCGCCTTCTCCTGGACGGTGGTGTCGACCACCACCCGTTCGAGGTCTTTGCTCTCAATCGCCCCGGTCCGGTGCGCCACCGACAGGCTCTCCTGCAACAGAGCGGCGATCTGCTTCTCACCCAACCGCTGGCGCCAACGGGTCAGCGAGGAGCGATCAAATGGCGGCTCGTGCCGAAACACCACTTCCCCGCAGAAGTACTGGAAGTACGGGTTCTCCACCCACCGGTCGCATAGGGCCTCATCAGAGAGGTTGTGCATGTGCTTGAGAATGAACAGTCCGGCCACCAGCCGTGTCGGCAGTGGCGGCTGTCCCGGACCCACGCGGCACACCGACGCAAAGCGTCCGCCCAGAAAACCCCAATCGATCTCCCGCGCCAACCGTACCAGCGGATGACGAAGGTTGATGACCTTCTCCAAAGGCGGCTGAAACAGATCGTCCTGACGTTCGTCGCGTGGCTGGCTCATCGTTCTCCCCAACAGCGAATCTCGCCGTCGAAGGAATCACGAACCATCCAAATCCGGAATCCCAAAACGCAAGAAAATCGATAGGCGCCCCAGCCTTTCTTGCAAAAACGATTACTTGCTCAGATCAAATCACGCCGAACAATCAATCGCTTCCGAAACTCAATAAAGCTGTTAAATCTGCGGCTCACATCCGGGGTCGGCAAGGTTCGATCCCTAGCTGATTAGATCGTCGGGATCGCGGGCCCTCTCGAAATTAGCCATTTTTTCCGTGACTTCGTCGAGGGTGAAGTTCAGCTCGTCGGGGCGCCCGGCAAATTCCCGATTGAGAACCTCGCTCCGATCAATTGAAGATCCGAAGAATGCTGCGGACGCTATCTCCTTCGCAAGCCGGGTGAATTCCGCCCAGATCAAATAGAGCATCAGCGGCGGTTTTTCGCCTTCCGCCAGCATGTGGCTGCAGCGCTCGCCGGCGCCGTCCATCGCCCACCATTGCTGAGCGAGAACCGTGATTTTTCTGAAATTTCTTAGCGTTCCTGAAAATTTGTGTCGGTCAACCTCGACCAGAACGGCACAGTGGTTCAGCCAGTTGAATCCGGCGATGATGGCAATCGCCAGATCGCTCATCGTGGACCCTGTGAACTCAATCACCGTGTCCTCGTGTGGCTGCTGACGAAGGTAGGCCTCAAGCATTTCGGTCTGCCGAGATGGATCGGCCAACGGTTCGAACTCGCGCCTCGGCACCATCGTCACATAACGGATTGCTTCTAGTCGAGTATGGTCCCAGATGGATCGGACGTCGCCGTGGGCGTCCGACGGCTTTCTCTTGCAGGCTGGATAGATCAGCTTGCCTTGATCAACGTCATCGAGGTATTGCGGAACGCGCTTGTCGAGGATCTGAAGGATAGCTTGAGGGCCGAAGACGGCTTTGTCTGGATCCTTCGAGAGCCGCCAGCCGAACCAGTCCATTTGGACCTCGCGGGGTCAACGCTTTTCACGTCCACCCTCTAGTTGAACTTCTGCAAGATTAGATCGGCCGGGGCGCAGCCGGCAAGATAAACACGATCGAGCCACGGCACCAGTTTGCTAGTCTCGCGCTGTCAGCGTCAAGCCGCTTTCCGCTATTGGGCAACGAGGAATAAGACATGGGCTCTTGCGACTACGCGCGTCTGGCCTCCGCCTTGAGCAGAGCGCGTTTACGGTCTACGCCCCAGCGATAGACACCCGTGCTCTTGACTGCGTAGACAAATTTTCCGTCGAACGACGCCGCCCGGTCCACGACCGCGGACCATCGAGGATCATTCTGGATTTGAAACGCATCGTGATTTTGGTTCGCCATGCCCATCGGATTGTCCTTTCGATCGTTGTTTGACGTTCCCTGTTGAGGGGCCAGGCGCTCCGACGCTTGCTTTCAAATTGCCTATCCGGACGACGGCGAAACCGCAGGCGTCTCGACGCCAGCATTGAGCGGCATAGAGCTGCTTCGCGCCACCCGATTTCCGGGATTGAGGGATTTAATCGCGGTGGCATCTATGGAAGCCTCGCGTTTGTGGAGGCGTCTGATTTGGACTTTCGGTGCACGTCCAGCCCCACAACGCGACCGTCCGGGCACTCGTCTGTGCGCGTTGGGGTAGCTATTTGTCGAAGCATCGCTTCGCGCCCGGTGGGATCATGCGCGACCTCGCTCAGTTCCCCGATCTCGAGCGTGGCGATGCCGGTCGGATCAGCGGAGGAAGAGCCAAAAAGGATTTCGTCGAGCTGGTGAATAACGAGGCTGGAATGGGAACTCGTCGCGGCCAACAGAGCCAAGCGTCTCAATCCGACACGCACCTGCTTCCAATGCGCGATCAACGGCGCCCAACTACCTCTGTCCTTCAAGATGCCGTTTAACACTCCGTTGGATATGGGGTCCTCAGGCGAAAGTGCGCCGAGGCTCGCTATGACGTCGATCAGGTGTAGTCCGGTGGGGAGCCGGACTAGCAAGCCCGTCTTCCGATCGTCGAATCGCACAAGCTTCATCATATCCTCCGTGATCAACCGATGTTCCCGCGAATATAATCGGGAGAGGAAGGAGCGAACTTCGGTTCTTGCCTCCTAATCGAGACGAATGAATCTTGCAGTTTCAACGCAAGGACCGGAGTGAGCGCGAGTTGCCGTGGCTTTAGGCTCCATTGTCGGAAAAAATAATGGAGCTATCGAAATGGACCTCATCACAACTGACGTGCCTTCGCGGCCCAATCTGTCGACGGACGAACAAGGCACCCGTAACGGCGATCACATCGAATTCTCGAACGGCACATGCGCCCTGGGCGAAATCCTCATCGCGCGCAGTTCCATCGGAATTTGCGCAATCCTGTTCGGCTCGAACGCCGAAGAGTTGGAAGGCGATCTCGCGGCGCGCTTCCCGGACAGCAACCTGATCCGGAACGAGCATGGGCTCCGCGATGATCTGTCAAAGGTCGTGCGGTTCGTCGCAGCACCAAACGCCGGACTCGAGCTCACGATCGACATGCGCGGCACACCTTTTGAGCGCCGCGTGTGGAACGCTCTCCGCACGATTCCGGTCGGAAAGCCATTGACCTATGCTCAGCTTGCCTGCCGCATCAGCGAACCGAAATCGGTCCGCGCAATCGCCCGCGCTTGCGCCGCCAACCCAATCGCTCTGGCCATTCCCTGCCACCGGGTCATCGGTCACAACGGCACGTTGACCGGCTACCGCTGGGGCATCGAGAGGAAGCTAGCCCTGATCAACAGGGAAACCGCGACGGTTCGTTCGATCATCGCGTCTTCCGCCTCAGCGATGTGCCGGCCATCGGATGTCTGAAGGTCGATTGTAAAAGGCACAGACGATTTCGATATCTCAACAAGAACCGGAGTGCGGCAAGCAGCCTTCCAAATCTACCAGAGCGTTCGCTAATTGCGGACAACAATGGAACTGGAAAGTGGAGAAAAGATCATGTCCAAAGAAGATGATAACAAGGCTATCGTGGGTCGCTGGTTCACGGATTTCTGGGGTAAGACCTGCAACCTTGGAATTGTCGATGAACTCGCCGCGCCCGATATGCTCCTGCAGTACTCACTGCACGAGCCGCGCAAGGGCCGCGATGACATCAAGGCATTCATGAGGGATTTCCGAGCAGCATTCCCCGACCTCAATTTCTGGGGGGCCGCGGATCTCATCGCGGAGGGCGACTACGTTGTCGGCCGTTGGGAAGGCGGCGGAACGCACACCGGACCCGCATTCAGCGACTTCCTGATGGGATCGTTGCCGGCCAATTCCGGCCGGAAGATGAAGTTCACGGGAACGACGGTATTGAAGCTTAGGGACGGAAAAATCGTGGAGGAAATCGGCCTCGACGATGGGGTCACTGCTCTGCAGCAACTCGGCCTTATGCGCGCTGCCTAACATCGTCCCGCCGTATCGGTGGAGACTTCCAAAGAATCCGGCGACCACACGGGTCGCCGGATTGCCCGCAAAGTGTCGAGGCGATCCGCCAAAGCTTGTTAGGTCATTGCCCGCAAATTCCGATCCGTTTTGCCAGTGCGCGCATCTCGCCGACCGTGCTTTTCTCCAAAGTTTCGCGCGCGACGGAATTCGCCTCATTGCGGCTCTTGGCAAGATACCGCGTCATGGCTTGTCCCTTGATCGGCACGGCGCCTATTCGCCGGGCCTGAGCATCCTGAAAAATCGAGGAGTAGGGCAGAAGTCCATAGATCCGGCCGCTCAGCAGCAATTGCCGCAAGGTTTCCGGGCTTTCCAACTCCAGGCGAATGTCGAGCTTTGCGCCTTCTCTGGCCGCGGAGTTCTCGATCAACTGGCGCGACCGATTGTTCTTGCTGGTCATGACCAGCGGAATGTCCCCGAGACTGCTTACTTCGAGGCTGCGCTTCTTCAGGCGTGGATCATCGGGGCGACCTACAAGGTAGAGCGATTCGGTAAAAAGTAGCGTGTACCCGAGCAACGGGTCGGGCGGGGGATCGGTAACGATGGCAAGACTGAGTTCGCCACGCCGGAGCTGACCCAGCACGTTCGATGTCCAGCCCTCAACTAGACTGAGGTTTACTTTCGGATATGATTTCAGAAACGTCAGCGCGAGTTTGTTGAACAGCAGTCGCCCGATTGAGGGCGGCGCCGCGAGCGATGCGGGTCCGCTCGGCACATGCGCCTCGATCTGCAGGCTCTCCTTCAACCGGTCGACTTCGCCCAGAATGTGCTGCGAGCGTTCGAGCAGACGCTGGCCCGCCGCCGTAAGCCGTACGCCGCGCTTGACGCGATCAAACTCGTGCTCGAGATGCTGGATCTGCCGCGTCAGCGCCGACTGCGCGACGCGCAGATCGTCGCTGGCTTTCCGAAAATTCTCCCGCCGTGCGGCCTGAATGAAATAGCGGAGCTGGCGCAAATCCATTTTTCGATGATGCCGATTTTCGATCAAACTGATGACAATTCAACATTATCGCAATCAAACGCCGGGTGCTAATTTTATCGAGGATGGTCCCGGCACTTTGAACCGCTGCGCATGACGGCGGCAGTCGGGCGTTCGGGGAGAGCAATGGCCGATGTGTCGCTCGACGCTCAAGGCGCCGTTCAGGGCAATCTTCAAGGCGGAATCCAGCGAGCGGCCGAGGATCATCTTCAAGAGGATCATCTCAGAGGTGATGCGCAGGACTGGCTGAGCGGAATCGAGAAGTCCAGTCTCACGCCGCGCTACTATCTGACGATCGGGCTCCTCGTCCTGCAGGAGATGTTCGAATTCTATGATTTCTTCCTGGTAGGGTATCTGGTCTCGGTGCTCGCGCCGGGCTGGCATCTCACTTACGGCCAGAGCGCGATGATGCTGCTGTCGTCCGGTGTCGGCGCCATCGCCGGCTCGCTGATCGGCGGGCAGATCGCCGACAAGATCGGGCGCAAGAAGATCATCTGGGGCGGTGGCGTGATCTTCTCGCTCGGCGCGGCGGGATGTGCATTGATACCGGACGGCGCCTGGATGCTGTTTTCGGTATTGCGTTTCGTCGTGGGCTTTGGATCGACGGCCGCGATCAGCGCGCAAAATCCGCTGATCGTCGAAATTACGCCGACCAGATACCGTACGTTCGTTTCCAGCATGATGGTGGTGCCGGTCGCGCTCGGCACCATGTTCGCCGCGTTGATTTCGGCGAGCCTGCTGCCGGTGATCGGCTGGCGCGGCGTCGCGGCCACCGGTGCGATGCCGATCGTTACTTCGCTCTTGATCGCGTGGATTGCGCCGGAGTCGGTGCGCTGGCTGCTGTCGCGCGGCCGCAATGCCGATGCGCGGCGCGAGGCCGCAAAGCTGCTCGGGGTTCCCGAGGCCAGCGTCGCGCTGCCGAATGTGATCGAGCCGACCGGCAAGTCAGGCTCGATGTCCGAGCTATTCCACGACCAGAAGCGATTCTGGTGGGTCGTCGTCATCTGGATCGGGATTTCGACCGGCACCTATGGCGTGATTCTGTGGGGACCCACCATCTTGTCTCAGCTTCTGAAGATCACCGCGCACGAGGCCGCGCATTACTTCGTCTATGCGAGCATCTTCTCGATACTCGGCCGCGTGCTGTTTTCCTTCCTCCCGCTCTATATCGGGCGCCGCGGCGCGGCACTGGTCGGAACTTTCATCTCCGTCCTGGTGATGCTGGCGGTTGTCGCTTTCTATCGTGAGTTCATCGCGGGCTGGTCGGTGTTTGCGCTGCTGGTGATCTTTGGCGCGGCGTTTTACAGCGGTTGCTTCTCCAACATGTCGCCGTATGTGGTTGAGGTGTTTCCGGTCTCGCTTGGCGGCCGGGCGTTTGGATTGGCGCAGGCCGCCAACGGAATAGGAAAAATCCTGGGGCCGGTTTGTCTGGCGCTGATCGCGGGAAGCAGCGATGTGGTTTCGCCGAAAGCGACGGCGGACGCGATCGCGCCGGCCTTCCTGTTCCTGGCCGCCTGCGAATGTGCGGCGCTGATCGCGATCTTCGCCTATCGCCGGGAACCTCACGGCAAACCGATGGATCTTGGATAATTCACGCGCACGGGATCCAAAAAGGAGAAAAGATGCTCGACATCCCCGTTCTCATTTCCGGCGGCGGTCCGGTCGGCCTCACCGCCTCATTGCTGCTCTCCCGGCACGGCGTGCGCTCGCTGCTTGTCGAACGTCACCCGGGCACGGCGCTCACGCCGAAGGCGCGCGGCATCAATGCCCGGACGATGGAAATCTTCCGGCAATGCGGCATCGACGCCGCGGTCAGAGCGGCGGGGCTGGCGGAAGGACGGTTGGGGCTGATCGTCTGGACCGAAACCCTCGCCGGCAGGGAGATCGAGCGCCGGGTACCCGGTCGCGCGACCCCAAAGAACATGGCAGTGACACCCGTCAAAAACTGTCTTTGTGCCCAGGATGACCTCGAGCCGGTCATTCGTCGATTTGCGGAAGCAGCGGGACCGGGAACGCTGCGCTTCAATACCGAACTGACCTCGTTCAGCCAACGGCCCGGTGCCGTCACGGGCCTATTGACCGACCGCATGACGGGGGAGGAGACGCCTTTCACCGCGCGCTATTTGATCGCCGCCGAGGGCGCGCAAAGCCGCGTGCGCCGCGCGCTGGCGGTGAAAATGATTGGAGAAGAGAATGTCTACGACAGCGTCAACATTCTGTTCCACGCCGACCTCACCCAATGGGTCGCGCATCGGTCTGCCGCGCTCTATTTTGTCGAGCAGGAGGACCTGCGCGCCACGTTCCTCACGATCAACGGCAGAGATCGCTGGGGCTTCCTGATTCACGGCCCCAAACAATATGGCTGGCGGCCGCAGGACTTCACGCCGGAATTTTGTACGGAACTGATCCGCAAAGCGGTCGGCGTGGAGGACCTCGACGTATCGGTGCTGGGCGTCAATCCCTGGCAAGCGTCCGCCATCGTTTCCGACCGCTATCGCGTCGGCGACGTTTTCCTGGCCGGAGATTCGGCCCATGAAATGCCGCCGACCGGGGGCTTCGGCCTCAACACCGGGGTGCAGGACGTGCACAATCTGGCCTGGAAGATCGCCGCGGTGCTTTTCGGAAAAGCCGACGACAAGCTGCTCGACAGCTACCACGCCGAGCGCCAGCCGCTTGGCCGGATTATCACCCAGAACTCGCTGGCCAACGCCTTGTCGATGGGACGCACCGCGCGGCAAAGCAACGTCTTGCCGCGACCGGAATTCCTGAACGAACAGGGGCTGATCTTCGGGGCTTGCTATCGATCGACGGCGGTCGTGCCGGACGGCACGCCACCGGTCGCGGTCGACGATCCCGTCACCGAATATGTGCCCTCCGCCCGGCCCGGCAGCCGCGCGCCCCATGTCCGCCTCAAGCGTGGCGACGAGCAGATCTCGACCATCGACCTGTTCGGCCCGCACTTTGTGCTGCTGGCCGGCCGCGACGGCGACGCATGGCGACGGGCCGCGCAAGGGCTCGGCACGTCCTGGCCGCCACTCATCGCCTTTACGGTTGGCAAGGACGGCGACCTCAGCGACCCCGACGGCGACTGGCACGACGCTTATGGCGTCGACCCGGATGGGATGGTCCTGGTCCGACCGGACGGCCATGTCGCGTGGCGCAGCCGGTCAGGCGCCTCGAACCCGCTGGAAGTTTTGCGCGGGGCGTTCGATGGCTTGTCCGGCAGGATGCCCGCGATGGCGTGAGGAAGAGTTCTGGCTATTGGACGACGTCAAGTTTGACCTTTGCAAGTCCGCCTCCAACCATCCCCAGCGTTTGAGCCGCAGAATACGAGACGTCGACAACGCGTCCGGCAACGAACGGACCGCGGTCATTGACCCGAACGGTGACGGACCGCCCAGTAGCGACGTTTGTCACGCGCAACCGGGTGCCGAACGGCAGCGTGCGATGAGCGGCGGTTAATTCGCGGGTATCGAACCTTTCACCGTTCGCGGTCTGTGTTCCCTCTGTGTAGAAGCTGGCAAGTCCATGCGACGCAACCTGTGTTTCGGCTGCATTTTTGTGCGAAGCGAACGGGGTATGCTTTCTCGTGACCGCCACACGCCTATTCGTCACGAATGATGTTGTTCGATTCTGCTCCAGCGATGCGTGTCGACTGGCAGGATTTAATTCGGATTTTCCGGTGACCACCGAGGACTGGGCGCAGGCCGCAAGCGAAGCCGCGACCAGAGCCACGGCAAACAATTGAATGACGTTCCGAACACCAGCGGCCGAAACCGAAGGCGCGTTAAGCAGAAAACGGTTTGCCTTAATGTCGACGTACGCAATTCTGGCACAGCTGATGGAAGACATGTTGCACCCTCCAACCCACCGAAATCCGACAGGTAACAAGGGCGGAACGCAAGGGCGGCACTATGGCCAGATGAAAACCGGCAGGGGATCAATCACACAATTCATCTGAGTGTGGCGATTGTGTCACAACTTATCGCAAATACCTCAATCTGCCAGCGATTGCCTCGATTTAGACGTATTCCGGCGAGCACGATGTTGGCTCGGTTGCAAGGCGTCCGACGGGTGTACTGGATGACGTACGTCGCAGCGACAGTTGATAAGATTCCGTCGGGTCGCGGCATTTCGTTCTCCGGCCTGGTTGCATTGATCATCGTTGCATTGGCATTCGGAGTAGCAGCCTGGGCTACCGATGCGGTTACCTGGGTCCCAGATTCGGTTTCCTCGAATGACAGCAACGCGTCATCGTTCGATGACCGTTTCGTCTCAGGTGCAGCGTCCAATTTGATTTCGATGGACCTATCGCGACCCTTCGTTCAACCTTTGCCGTCAGAACTCGAGATCAAGTTTCAGCAAGCGAAAGCGCGGCTTGCGCAGAAGCTGCAGTCTCAAGACCGGCGGGTAGCCCCTGTGGAGGAACCCGCGCCATCAAGCGTCGCTGTCGTTCCCCTTCCCAGGTCTCGTCCGGTTGAGGCGAACCTCGAATTACGAGACCCTCCCCTTACTGCTCAACCTGACAATCGCACGCTGCTGCAGAAGCTTTCCGACCTGCTCCCGGCCCGTGTCACGCTTGCGTCTCTGGCTCCGGATGGCGGGCTCTTGCGCGACGGGCCAGATCTTGCGTCGCTTGGCTATGACAATTTCACCGCCGTCTATGACATCTCGGCGCGCACTGTTTACATGCCAAACGGGTTGAAGCTCGAGGCGCATTCAGGATTTGGTAGTTTGATGGATGATCCAGGACATGTGGGCGAGCGAAATGTCGGAGCGACGCCACCAAATGTCTATGATCTGAAACCGCGGGAGCGACCGTTTCACGGCGTCCAAGCGCTCCGCATGATTCCTGTTGGCGCCCAAGATACGCTCGGGCGGTCCGGATTGCTCGCGCACAGCTATATGCTCGGAGCGAACGGCGGTTCTAACGGCTGCGTGTCGATCAGGGACTATGAGAGATTTTTGAAAGCCTTCAACAACGGTGAGATCAATCGCCTCGTCGTGGTGGCGAGCCTCCGTGACAGCCAGTCAGCAGCGCGACGATCCGTTTCACAATCGTGATGCAGGAACTGTTGCCTTCCAAAGCATGATGACAGATGGATTTGTTCGCTGCGAGCGCATAGTTCTGCGCTAGCTCACGCCCTCCAGCGCGCAGGTCACCGTGTAGACCACGCCGCGGGGCAGAAAATCGACCGTGGCTTCGCCGCCGAGTTGATCGCGCGCGCTGCGTTCGATCAGCCGCGACCCGAAACCGCGCTGCACCGGCGCGACCACGGGAGGGCCGCCGGCCTCGGTCCAGACCAGTCGCAGTTTTGGCCCGGCGTTTTCCGTAATGACATCCCAATCCAGCGCAAGGGTGCGGGCGTCGTTCGACAACGCCCCATACTTTGCGGCGTGGGTCGCCATCTCATGCAAGAGCATCGACAGCACCCCCGCAAGCCGCGGCGATAGCGGTACGCGTGGTCCGGACATCCGGATCCGCTC
>WNFJ01152343.1_pt1 | contig 10634 bp, 3 predicted proteins | sample 5400461 | NCBI WGS metagenome assembly WNFJ01 (sample SAMN13153349, study PRJNA577476) | soil metagenome | isolation source: 115 cm saprolite on Douglas fir-dominated hillslope | place: USA:California | collected 2013-09-17
GACGGCAAGCGCGGGCGGGCTATCCAGCGCGGCGCGCTTTTCAACGGGTTTGGGAATAATAGGCGCACTGAAGGTCGCCGAGTACACCCACTTGTCCTCATCCCCGAAGCTGGATTGCGGCTCGACATAGAGCTTGCCGGCGATCAGCTTTCCGGCCTCGAAGTGCCGGGGGACGAATTTGTGCATACCGCTGACCGAGACGTTGGCAGCGTCTTTGAAATTGCTGTTGAAGAGCTCGCCCTGGTTAGGCTGCGCCTCATCGTCGAACTCGACCTCGATGGCGTGCAGCGTGCCCGCCTTGGCGGGATCGAACAGACCGAACGGGTCGCGCAGCTGGTCGTCTGCAACGGGAACGTCGCTCAGCACAACAAAAAGCGCGTCTTTTTCTTTTTGAAACATATCGGGCTTGATGAGCGCATACACGTAATTCAGTTGCACGGTCTTGCCGTTCACGGTAAATGTGCCAGTGACGGTAGACTGCGAACTGGGCGCCTGTGCGCTAACGATCGTGGTGCAGATCAGAACTACAAAAACGAGGGCCCAAAACAGAACGATACGGCGGGAAACCATAGTTGGCTCCTTGAATTGACGTTGCCGGGGAGAACAACACGCTAAACGAAAGCTGCAGGCTTGTCACGCAAAATCGGTTGTGTTAGTGCTCAGTGCCCAGAATCCTGCATCTCAAAATTAGTTTTCAAAGATTTTTGACTCGCGCAAGTGGGTATTCCCTCACCCCACTTGCTAGCAAGTGGTTGAAGTGCCCAAAATCGCGTCCGACCCTCGTCATTACTAGCGGAAATCGATCAGAGGCGGGGGACTTGCTGCTAGTGGCAGCCCTCAGTCCTCTTTTTCACCACAGAGACACAGAGGCACAGAGGCACAGAGAAAAGCGAACGCCTTTCGCCGCAGATGAACGCGGATCAACGCGGATTTTCCTGAGGATTGTGGGGGAGAACTTACCCCACTTGCTGGCAGCTGTTTTGAGTGTCCCAAATCGCGTCTGCCCCGCGTCGTTATTGGCGAAGATCGATCTGGAGTAGGAGGACTTGCTGCTAACAGCAGTCCTCAGTTCTCGGCAAAAGCAACCGCAAAGACTTTCGCCGCAGATGAACGCTCAGAAAACAGTTTCGAGTTTCAAAGGCAAAAGCAGAGACTAAGTAGTTGAGGCTCCGCACCCCACTTGCTGGCAGGTGTTTCGCGTGCCTAAAATCGCGTCTGACCCGCGTCATTACTGGCGAAGATCGATATCGGGCGGGGGACTTGCTGGGGAGTCATCAGTCCTCAGTCCATAGTCCATAGTTCTCAGCCCTAGGGCCCAGAATCCCGGTTGGCAAACGAATTTTCAAAGAGCTAAATGGGCCATAGAAGCCCCGGCACTCTTGAATGCCGTCTTCAGTTCTAAGGGCTCCGCAGCCAAAACAAGGCTGCTGGGCCTTCGCGCTACTCTCGCGCAATCCGGCGCTCGCTTCGCGCTCACCCCGTTCTTTTGCAGTTGTCTTTCACTGGCAACTGGCAACTGCTTCTCTATGATGGCCCGCAGTTTCTGAGAAATCAAGATTTTGATATCAGAGTGATATCAGGCAGTACTCAGTTACGACGAAAGCCCTAACACAAAGTCGAGGCTTTACTTCTAGCGATCAATGCGGAGCGAAACCATAGTCGGCTCCTTGAATTTGGCGTTGCCGGGAGAACAAACACGCCAAACGAAAGCGGCGGGCTTGTCACGAAAAATCGGAGATGCAATTTCGAGTTTCAGGTTTTTTGCAGAATAAATACAATAAATACACAGATGAACTGCACTCATTGTCGCAACCTTACTATCTTTACAAATAGTATTTTCTGATCGATTATTTTGATATTTTTCGATGTTCTGGCCATCCGCCGAATTATTGTATGATATGAACTTGGATGTTTTGTGAGTCAGCAATCTTACAAAGATGCGGAATTCTGGACACCAGAGATATCGTTCCTGGGAGAACAGGATGGTCCGCCTGAGAGGGAACTTAAGAATGTTCTTTCAAATTTATTCAAAACGAGTGGTGAAGTCCAGCTCGCCTATCTAGCACGGGTAACTTACGACAAGCAAGAAGAAAACGTCGCTCTCTGTCTGAAAACTAGTCCGGACGTCCAAGAGCAGAAGGTTATGACTCGAATTGCGGAAATATTTTCTGGGATGTTCAACCGAAACGAACAGTTGGACATTGTTTTCCTAACTGAGAAAAACCAAAAGCAGATAGCTGAAGTATGTCCGCCTTTCTTCGTACTCAATTTGACGTGAGAACCCCTACTGCGTTGTTGGCCATAAGCGTTTCAGAGATTGCATCGTTCTGCCCAGCATTGCGTAACCGAGTATCGTTACATCCTCTCGCTTGCTGATATTGTTATCTGAAACCGCTTGCTCATTGACAATTCCGAGAATATAGACTGAAAACGGTTCGGATCCTAATTCAGATATGGAGCAGGCAGCGGCCCGTTCAGCCAAGAGGACTCTCCTGTAAAGAGGGCCTTCCGGCTTCGTTCGAACGGGCGAGGAAAGCGCAGCAATCCAGAAGCCTTTAGGCCGAAACCCAGAGAGAGGCCCGGTTAGACTACACTGTATCGGGCCCGACTCTTCAGGTTCATACATTGCGAGAAAGGCACAGATATTCATCAGAATGGCTTATCCACATTGTAGACTCTTAAAAGTCTGATCTGCACCTCTGGGCAGGGAACCAACAACTCATCAATACCACCCTGGTTCCCGTGTAGCGGCGCGGCACCACCAGGGGTCACTGTTATTCCCTTTACGTTAGTGATCTCACCCTCGGCAAGAACCGATCCGTTGTTTTGTTCAGGGAGCCCAGCCAAATCGCGATAGTTTGACACTGTTCTGGGATCAACTCGCGACCAGTGTCTGCGAAATACATTTTGAAACAGGCTTGTTACCCTGAAGACATGCTGCCCGACTTTCGGTGGGTCAGGGCAGCCGCATCCTTTGTTCTCTGCTGGCTCCTCCTCCAGCGGCTCGAACGCTGCAGCAGTAGCTGCGTTTGCTGCTCTCGCTTCTTCTTCGTTTTCAAATTCACGCTGATTTGCACGACGGATAAGGTTGCCCAAACTATCTGGATCATTTTCCTCTTCACGCGTTTCTTGTTCCTTTTCTTCAGCAGGAGGTTTGCCTTCGGGTACTACTTGCAAACCCGCAGGATCTCTTGCGTTTGTCGAGTTGTTGTGAACATATCTGTAAAAATTTATTCCACCACTAACCCCAATCGGGTCTTCGTTGATAAATCTTCCTACAGCAGGGTCATAGTATCTGGCGCGATAGTAATAAAGCCCGGTTTCACTATCCCACTCACGGCCGGTATAGCGAAAGGGATTAGTAGTGCTTCCGGAGAAAGTCATCTGTCCAAACGAATCATAGGTGTATGTGTCTGTGATTGTCCCCGATGAGTTGCTCAATGATGTAACAGAGCCCAGTCCATCAGTTTCATAGAAGCTCGTAACTCCGCCGCGAGTCATGCTCAAAGGTTCGTCTATTCCGAGCCCCTGCGAATAGCGGGCTAGTTGGTTGCCGCTAGCGTCCACTTCCTCAATGATGTTCGGGCCGTCGTAAACGTAATTTGTTGTGGTTGTGACGGAGTTCACGGTCAAAGCCTTCTGAATTCTTTTGCCAAACGGGTCATATTGGAACGTCACCGTCCCGCCCGCGTTAGGCAATGTCACTTGCGTGAGCCGGTTTTCAAAGTCCCAAGTGTACGATGTGGTTCCATTGGAGTCAGCCCTGCTCTTGGTATTGCCGTTGGCGTCGTAGATGTAGCTGGTAGTAGTTCCCGAAGTTGTATTATTTACCGAATCTAGACGGTTCCAGGGATTGTTGTAGCTATAGCTATACACGAAAGACGGAACTGTGAATCCATAATGGTACGAGGTCCGGTTGCCGACATTGTCATAACCATACGTGGCATCCGTTGGAGGTACCGTCTGGCAGATGTCACCGGCAGGGATGCAGCCTCCCTCAGACATAGACTGTGTTAACTGATAAATGTTGTCGTAGCTGTAGCTATAAGGAATGTTTGTCCTACTCCCGGTTCTGCTTAGCCGATTGCCAACGCTGTCGTAAGAGTAGGTGGCACCGTCTAACGTGGTTAAACCAGTTTGGTGCAGGATACTCTGCAAGAAGTTGGTGTTGGGTTGATACGCATAGTTTGTGTTCAGCCCATTCTGCCGCGTAAGCGAGGTTCTGCGGCTGATGTCGTCATAGCCAAAGCCAAAGTTATTGCTGTTGAAATCCACGATGCTGGTGAGCCGGTTCAGGGTGTCGTAGCCGTACTGCGTAAGCCCCTGCTCGGCATCGGTCATCGTCTGGCGGTTGGAATTAGAGTCGTAGCTGTAGCCCACGCTGAAGGTTTTGCTGGGTATGGATTTGTACTGAGTGGTGGTCGCTATTAATCGGCTCATACCGTCGTAGGTGAATCCATATTGATTGCCGCTCGGGTCGGTGGCGGAAATAAGGCGGCTGTTGAGATCGTATGAGTAGGTGCCATTGTAATCGCTGGTAACACGATTGAGCTCATCGTAGGAAAAGTTGAGCGGCTGCGAGTTCCGCGTAAACACTTCGGCCAGATTACCGTTGGGGTCATAGAAATAAAACTCGGTCGGCTGGGTCTGGCCCGATGGAGGAAAGATGGTTTTGTCCCGCCAGCCGGTAGTAGCGTCGTAGTGAAAGCTCGTGGTTTGCCCTAATGCGTCCTTAATGCTGGCGAGGTTGCTCTCCGTGTCATAGCTATAGGCCGTCACTGGGCACACTGTCACCCAATTGGAAGGATTACTGCTTACGCAGGCGGCGGCATTGGCATCGGCAATTGCGGTGAGCCGGTTAGTGTCATCGTAGGCGTAGTTAGTCTTGTTGCCGTTCTGGTCAACTACATAATCCAGACGGCCGCGTACCGTTTCGTAATGTAAGGTCTTGGTCGTGTTGTCTGGATAGGTGATTTGGGTTACGCGATTGAGACCGTCGTATTGGTAATGAGTCTGACGGCTAAGCGCATCTTGCACTAATGTCCGGTTGCCGCGAGCATCAAATTCAGAATAAGTCTGCTTGCCATTGGGATCGGTGACGTGCTTGACCAGGCCGTAGGGTTTGCTGCTTGCATCCAGCCAGTAGTCAATTGTCGTCGCATGCTGCAAAGGATCGGTGATCTGCGTCACGAATCCCCTGCCGGTCGTATCGTACTGAAACGATGTTGTGGAACGCCCAAAGCCTCTCTGGGGAGCGGGGGAAGCGGTGGAAAGCAGGTTGCCGTGCGTGTCGTAAGCATTATCAGTAAAGATTCGCGCTCGTATACCGACTCGCAAGCGCAGGCACAAACGGCGACTTGGAGTTACACCTCTCCAAAGTTGTTGTAGGTGTAACTCCAAGTCGCCGTTTGTGCCTGCGCTTGCGAGTCGGTATACGAGCGCGAGGCGCTAGTCACATTGCCTTGTGGATCGTAGGTGTAAGATGTACGGTTCTGTCGCGCATCGGTGACCGAAGCGCGGTTGCCGGCAGCATCGTAGCTGAAATACGTTGCATTTTTGAGGCCGCAACTCGAACAGCCCGGCCCACCCCCTGACATCAGATAGGCTCGCGTGCCGATGTATCCGAAGTTAAGCACGGAACCTTGCTGAACTGAGTTCGTGACCAGCACGCCCAGCGTGCCGGAAGATGGATAAGAAACGCGGACAAGTTCGGCCCCTTGTGTGCCCCGCTGCGATGTCAGGCCGCGTCTCGAGCCATCATAGGTGTGCGATTCAATCGGCGCTCCCGCGCCATCCACAACTGCGCTAATCAACGTAGGCGAGCTAAGATCGTTGTACTGGAAGCTCTTGACAATATTGACGGCCGGATTGGTAGAGACCGGATAAGTCACCGACGTCAGCAGGTTATTGCCATCGCTGGAATACGTATAACTGGCAATGGTTCCCATCGCATCGCTGATGCTGGTCACGAGGCGTGAGTTAGGATTGTGTGCGAAGGTAAGTGTCCTCTGGGCCGCGTCCGTGACACTGGTCAGTGCCGGCGGGGTGATGCTCTGATCCCACTGCAGGTTGAGAGCATTTCCGTTGCGGTCAATGATCTGGATTAGGAAACCATCAAGCGTGTCTCCCTGCTTACTGAAGACCTCTTGCGTACCGTTTTTTTCCGTCAGTATGAATTGCGTGCTGGTGGGGTTGAGAGCTATTGTGGCCCGCGCATCAGGAGGATTGGAGACCAGATAAGTCTGGCTTACGGAATCGTAGGTAAATTGCCAAACGCTGCCATCACCACGCCACAGATTCAAGACACTGATGTCGCCTCTCGACCCCTGCAGCCGCTCTTCAAAGTTCGAGCGCCAGCTATCGCCGAAGATTCCAACTTCTTCCGGAGGGTTCTGGTTTGGCCAGAGACTGTTCCAAGTCCTTGTGACTTGAAGGCCGACAGAAAAGCCAGGGAGCACATAATCATGCTCTTGCATCCAAGTGTTGCCGTCGCCCGTATTGATAGGCGCACCCACCTGTGCCTCGCATTGCTTACACGGGCCCAAGTCTGGATCTGCGCCGGTGAAAGACGGAGTACTGGCCACAGCGTTAAAGGTCACCGTCGTGCTGGCCAGCAGCTCCCCGGGCTGAAAGAATCGGTCGCCGGCGCAGGCGACAAGCTGCGAGGTAAGGGTATGAGAACCCGGGCCCCAGTTGGTTATGAAGCTAATGCTCCCAAGGTTCCGCCCAGCGCCGACCGGGCCGCAGGTGGTGGTAGTGGAACCGGAAACGATGCTGCCGGTATCACCCGTGATGATGAACTGCGCCTGGTAGACTGTCGTGAAGATGCGCTGGAACAGGCCGTCCTGAATGCCTACTTGGCCTGCAGCCACGGTGTTAACGTCGAGGCAAACAAACGCACCAGTGTGCTGCGGATCAGGCGGAAAGGGGCCCGTGCCCGGCTGCCCGACACACGTCAGACCTTCAAGCCCGTTGTGGTACCAAGTCTTTGCCTGTGCAGGCTGGCTCATAATCATAAGAGCGACTACAACGAATAATCCAGTAAAAAGATGTTTGTTTATGGAAAAAATAACTCTAGACATTGGGCTCACTCCGGGCATTGGTTTTTCGATCAGAACTTAGGTTATTTCTTACAACCCTTGTTGCTCTTCACATTTATATGACAAGAATCAGCAAAAACTTTCGCATGATACCACCGTGATATCATTTCCATGTTTTGAATCGTTTTACTGAGAAAACATCTCGTACAAGGCTGAGGCCGAGAGATATTTTCAATCAGAACGTAGTGGAGCAGTTTTCTTGCAGCAAGGCCCCAGGAAAAATTTGCTCCTGTTGTTATTAGTTTTAGACAATCCACGAGGATGAATAGTTCCCATAGACTGTCTTATGAGATACGAAAGTACAAGATGATATTAGACTACACAAGCAGGGCAAGCAGCGATCCGCTCGCGGCGACCTGGTTCACACGCACTAAAGCACTTGCAGCCGTCCAGCCAGCCTTACGATCTCCCTTCAGTGGCATTTTCCGATTGATATTTTGAGGGTTCTCGGTTAAAGTTCAAGCTTATCCTCCCAATATATTTCCTCCCTCGTTTGCGGAAATTCGGCATTTAAAACAGGTCTGGTTGAACGACTTTGGTAGAGAACACTGGTTTGTGTAAGCCACGACTGGAGAGCGACCACATGCGCGCATGGCAAGTCTTACCAAAAACTTTTCAACAAAATTCAGCTCTTACCACGATTGCCGCTCGTCGTGGGTCAACGCTCCGGATATTGGCGCCAGCTTTGCTGCCATTCCTCTTTTGTTTAGCAACATTTGCCCAATCCATCCGGTCTGAAAAACGACCCAGCACCGCCGCCGCCTTTAGGGTGATGACTCACCCCACGGAACATCGCCTACAGCGTGGAAAGCCGTTCGACGGCGATGTGCGAACTTTGCCGCAGATTCCGCCGGAGAAGTTCGAGCGGCGGGAATTTGAAGAGCCCCAGGTAACGCCTGTGCCTTACCCGGGAACAGCAATCGTCCCTCAAGGTAGTGCCGCGCCCTTTGCCGCCGGAATACCCTCCATCAGCGGACCTGCACCCTCGCCGAGCGCGAGTTTTGAGGGCCTTGATTTCACCAACTGGGGCGCCGGCCATCCGCCCGATACTAATGGAGACGTTGGACCGCAGGACTATGTCCAGACCATCAACACCTCAGTCGGCATTTACCGCAAGAGCGACGGCGTTCGCCTGGCGGCGTTTACTTTCGGCACGCTGATGAACGGCCACTTTGGCAATCTGTGCGACACCAACAATTTCGGAGATCCGGTCGTCCTGTATGACACCTTTGAAGACCGCTGGGTCCTCACCGATTTCGCTTTCCAGCTCAGTGGGGGCAACGTGGTCGCCCCCCAGTTCCAGTGCTTCGCTGTCTCCAAGACGGGCGACCCGGTCGCGGGTGGATGGAACTTCTACTCCATCCAAGTCAATGGTGGCTTCGGCGACTATGGGAAGTTCGGCATCTGGCCTGATGGCTTATACATGTCGGCCAACGTTTTTGGCTTTGGTGGCGGCTCGTTCCAGAATGTCCGAGTGTGGGCGTTCAACAAGGCCCAGATGTACGCGGGAAACCCCACGGTTCAGGTCCTCTCGTTCGATGCGCCCTCTGCCGAATTTACTCTGCTTCCCAGCAATGCCCGGCTTCAGACGGGCACGCCACCCGCGGGCAGTCCGAACTATTTCGCAGTGGTATGGCAATTTCTGAACGCGGTCAGCGTCTATAAGTTTCACGTAAACTGGAACAGCATCTCGACTTCCACCTTTAGCGGCCCCTTCACATCTACTACTGCCACAAGCTGGTCGCAGTTCACTGGCACCAATGGTGATGTGCCGTCTCCAAAAAATAATCTCGACACGCTCTATCCCCGGCTGATGGTACAGAACCAGTACAGCAACATCAGCGGAGTCGAGTCGCTGTGGAATTCGCACACTGTGGGCGCATCGGGCACCACTTCTGCTCAGACAGGAGTCCGGTATTACCAGGTAAAAGTCACTGGCGGAACCGTCGAGCCTAACGCAACCCAGGCCTTTACCTACAACAACGGCGATGCCATTAACCGCTTCATGCCCAGCGTGGCAGTGGACCGCGCGGGAGACATGGCCATCGGATATTCCGCGAGCACCGCCGCCTTGAATCCAGCCATTCGTTATTCTGGACGACTCGCCGCTGACGCCGCGAATACCATCACCCAGACGGAGACATCGCTCATCGAGGGGACCGGATCGCAGACCGGAAACTGCGGATCGTCTGCCTGCGTACGCTGGGGTGATTACAGCACTATGACGCTTGCCCCCGATGGCTGCACCTTCTGGTACACCAACTTGTACTACCAGACCAACTCTCTGGCCTTTAACACGCGAATCGGCGCTTTCAGTTTTCCGAGTTGCACTCCCGTATCCACCGGAACGCTGCAGGGTACAGTGACGGCTTCCGGCAGCGGCAATCCGATTAGCGGCGCGACCGTGGCGCTTGGAAGCAGGACAACCACCACCGCCGCAAATGGCACTTATTAATTCACCAGCCTTCCTTCCGGAACTTATCCCAGTATTACGGCCAACTCTCCCGGTTATGTTTCTGGCTCAGCAACGAATATTGTGGTGAGCGATGGCTCGACCACCACTCAAAATTTTGCCCTGACACTTGCACCAACCAGCGGCTGCCTCACGGATACAACCCAGGCGGACTTCCAGACTGGTGTGCCCACCAATTGCGACCTTACCAGCAGCCCTGGAAACGTCATTCTGGTAAGTACCGCGAGCATTGATCAGCAAAATACCACGGTAACGAATAACGGCTTCGGCTTCACCAGCACGAGCTGGGCGGGTCAGACCTTCCAGGCTGGCGTAACCGGACAGCTAACGAGGGTAGACCTGGATCTGTTCTGCAGCGGGTGCACCGGCACGACGCCGAACATCACGGTCTCAATTAGAGCCACGACTGGCAGCCCGGCTGTGCCAACGGGCGCCGACCTCGCGACCGCGACAATCACAGGCTTCTCGAGTGGCTCCGGAGGTTATTTCACCGCGAACTTCGGCAGTCCACCGACGCTAACAGCCGGGACGACATACGCAGTGATTTTTCGCGCAGTATCGAACCCCTCGGCAGGCATCTACGCGTATGTCTGTAGCTGCACTACTGATACCAATCCGTACGCGAACGGCCAATTTGTGACTTCGGGCAATAGCGGTGCCACCTGGGCCGCAGACACCACGGCTGGCGGTCGCGATCTCGGCTTCAAGACCTACATGCAGGCTGGCTTCACGTCACCTGGCACTCTCGTCTCCTCGATCAAAGATGCCAATCCGGCTGGTGGCGCGACGCCTCATTGGAATACGCTTTCCTGGACGGCCTCAACTCCAACCAACACTGCCATTCAATTCCAGGCAGCGGCCAGTAATAGCATTTCTGGTCCATTCAATTTTGTTGGACCGGATGGCACAGCAGGAACTTTCTTCACGAACGGCGGGTCTCTGGCGCAATTCAACGGCAAACGGTACCTCGAATACCAGGCGTCCCTGACTACGACCAACAGCACTGTCACGCCAACGCTGAATGACGTGACGGTGTGCTTCAGTAATGCTTCGGCGGCTTC
>WNFJ01293897.1_pt1 | contig 10634 bp, 9 predicted proteins | sample 5400461 | NCBI WGS metagenome assembly WNFJ01 (sample SAMN13153349, study PRJNA577476) | soil metagenome | isolation source: 115 cm saprolite on Douglas fir-dominated hillslope | place: USA:California | collected 2013-09-17
GGGCACACGCAGATTGAAATCCGGCGACTCGGGCGCAAAGTGGCCCACGAGTTCGGGCTTGGTTGCGATATTGCCGGCCAATCGCGGAATGGCCCACGGCCACAGGTTCGTCCCGCCGCCCCACTCCTCGGGAATCGAGTCGCCGGGCTTGATGGCAGGCGACGCGCACTGAGCTACACCGCCTGACATGGCCCCGAGTTTCGGATCGCCGACCCGCTTCGGTACTTTCTTATCGCCACAGAAAATCGATGAGATGTATTCGGCGAAGTGATAGACCGTTTTGCCGTGGGCCGCGAAGTTCGTCCATAAATACCCGCTTGCCGGCTCGGACACATCGGGTATGTTCTGGAGCAGCGGATAGCCGTCGGCTACCATCCCTTCATAGTCGTAGGTGCGCTGCTCGCTCCGATAGTTTTGCTGCCAAGTCTTCTCGAGGTAATCCGTGCCGATGCCGGCAGTCGACCAGACGTGGCCGTCGCCCGACACCTCCCCCGAGTCGAAGAAGTTATCCAGCACGCCAAACTGCAGCGCCAGCCGGTGTTGGTTGGGAGTCACTGCGGCTCCATACATCGTCAGCGCACGGTCGCCATTGCCGACCGGCTTGCCGTCTTTTGCCAGATCACCGAATACCTGGTCGTACGGGCGGTTCTCTTTCAAAATGTAGATCACGTGCTTTATCGGGCTGCCGCCATCGGCAAATTGAATCGTCTCCCGCGCCGCCTTCATGCGGTTCGATTCGAGCACCACCGCCGTCGATGCCTTAAGCGTAGACTCGATCGCCGCCTCATCGAGCGCCGCCAGGGAGCCGTACAGCAGCGTCGGGGCGTACGTGAAGCTGCGCGTGACCAGCCTCCTGCCCTTTGTTGCCTCGGTCGGGCGCTGCGCCATATCGTTCGGTCCGGTCCCTTTCCCCTTCGCGCTTGCGACGTACAGCGTGCGCGCAACCGATGCCAGCGCCATCGGCATGAGTTCAGTCGGCACGAACCCGATCGGCTCGGCCATCCCATGGCCCGGCGGCATCTGGTGCAACCGGCGCGGGTCGAGTACCGCCACCGCATCCGATCCTAGGTTCGCCGCGTACAGCCGCGTTCCATCTTCATTCTCGGCAAGCGCACTGGGCTCCGCGCCGAAGTAGCTCTGTCCCGGCAGCCGCGTGTCGAAGTAACCCTTCACCTTCAGTTTCCGATGCAGAACCGGGTCACTGCTGCCAATCTCGATCGCCGCCACCGCATCCCGGTTCGATAGCGCCGCGTACAGCAGGCCCGCGCGCTCATCCAACAGCAGCGCGCACGGATGTGTCCCCGGCGCGGTCGCCGCGCTCGGTTTCATCAATTTCACGTTGCGCACCACCGTGCCCTCGACGAGGTCCAATTCCACCACCTCGCTGACATTCCACAAGGCTACGAAGGCTCGCTTGCCGTCCCTGGTGACTGCCAGCGCAATCGGATAAGTCGCAGGCACGTTCTCGCTGACCGACAAGTCGAAGCGCCGCGCAATCGCTCCCGTACGGGTATCCAGCACGGCAACCGTATCGGTCAGGTTCTCTGCGACCAGCAGGCGCTCGAGGGAGCCGGGCAGTACCGCGAGCGCCGCGGGATAGGGGCTGACGGTACGGTCGTCGCTGCTCAGCAAGCTGGTGCGCCGGCCGGCGGCAAGCGTCACGGGAGGCAGAGGCAAAAACTTTTCGGGCGTCAGCACACCGTCCGCGAACCTGTACACGACGATGCCGTTGCCGGTTTTCTTGTCTCCGTCGCCGCGCGGATCGCTGGAGGAAGCGAGGCTCGCATAGACCGAGGCGCCGTCCGCGCTGAACGCGAGCCCCGAAAAGAACGTCTGCTTCATGTCGACCAGCGTGCGCGCATCCGGGAAATCCCTCACTTCTCCCGTGCGCACGTTGAGCACGGCCAGCGATTGCATGTAGCCGGACTCGAAGGTGCCGTAGCCCGCATTCAGCGACACCACCCAGCGACGATCCGGCGAGACCGCCAGCGACATCGGCAGGCTGTTGATACGCCGCGGATTACCCGGAGTGGGTGTCATCAACTGCTTGCTGGTCGGAAGATCCAGCGCGCGACTCGTGAGGTCCTGCTGCGCGTGGACAGTGCCGCCAAGCGTGGCGAGACTCACGACGAGCGCCGCCTGACGCTGCAAAAACCGTTTCGCGAAGCTCGCACGCATCGCCATTACAAATATGTTACACATCGCGTGGATCTCGGGGACACGGGCCGTCCATGCTAACGCATGAGACCCGTAACGAACACGCGAGGGAGGACTCAGGGCTCGTTCGCGGGCCACTGCTCGAGCGTCGCGACCACCGAACTCAGGAAGGCGTTGGCTTGGAAAGCATCGAGGGCGCGGTGGTCGATGGTAAGGGTCAAATAGCACATGGAGCGCACACTGATCGCCTCGACACCGTCGACCTCGACCGCACACACTCGGCGCTCTGCCTTACCCACGCCCAGGATCGCGACCTGCGGTTGATTGATGACGATCGGCGCCGCAAGGAGGCTGCCGCCCACTCCGTGGTTCGAGATCGTAAAGGTGCCTCCGCGTACGTCCTCGGGCAAAAGCTTGCCGGCCCGGGCGGCCTCGACCAGCTGACCCAGGCGCTGTGCCATGCCGAACAGGTTCAGCCCCTGAGCGCGATGAATCACGGGCACGATCAGGCCCTTGTTGCCGAGAGCCGTGCCCACGCCGATGTTCACGTCCCCGTGCAATTCGAGCGCATCGGAATGAAAGGTGGCGTTGACTTCCCGGTGGGCGCGCAGAGCCTGTACGCAGGCACTGACGAAATAAGCGGTCAGCGTCAGGCGCGCGCCGCGCGATTCGAATTCCGCGGCGTGGCGCGCCCGGTGCGCCAGCACCCGGGTGAGATCCGCTTCGAACAATGTGGTGACATGCGGTGCCTCCATGAGGCTGCGCGCCATGTGTTCGGCCACGCGCCGGCGAATCGCCGTGTGCAGTACCCGCGTGCTGCCCGCCGCTGATATCGGCGCGCGTGGTGCCTGCGTACTGCCCGACGGCGATATCGGCTGTGCAGGCGCGCGCGCCGGCGCGCGATTGGCCGCCGCATCCGCCGCATGGCGAGTCACATCTTGCGCCGTGATGCGTCCATCGCGACCCGTGCCCTCGATGTCGCCGGCGGCAATCGAAAGTTCCTTGAGCAGCCGCCGCACCGCGGGACTCAACGGCTTGCGCGCGTCGCGCGCATCAGGAACCGCCGGCGCCCCGGCAGACGGCGCGGTTGCCGTCGACGTCGCAGTCGCTTGCGGCGCAGTTGAGTCGCCGCTGAGACTCAGGCGCGCAAGCACCTCATCCGGATTGACCTCGGCGTTCACCTGCTTGAGCACTTCGACCAAGGTGCCGTCGGCGGGCGCCGGGATTTCCACCGTCACTTTATCGGTCTCGAGCTCCACCAGGGGTTCATCTTTGGCGACCGTATCGCCCACTGCCTTGCACCACCGCAATACGGTGGCGCGCGTTCCTTCCTCGTTGGGCGGGACCAACACGTCGGTTAGGTGGGACATGGTTGCCAGATTAGATTTCAGCCAGAGCCTTGATAGCCTGAGAAATGGTCTCGACGTTCGGCAGGACTTCGTCGAGCAGCAGCGGGCTGTGGGGACTGGGAACATCCGGCATGGCGAGGCGCTCGATCGGCGCGTCGAGATCGAAGAACGCTTCCCTGGCGATCACGGCCGCGATTTCCGCGCCGAAGCCGGCGGTCATGGTGTCTTCATGAACGATCAGGCAGCGGCGCGTCTTGCGCACGGATGCAAGGGTCGCCTCGCGATCCCAAGGCGACAGCGTCCGCAAGTCCAAGAGGTCGGCGGAGACTCCGGTGTCGATGATGGCCTTCTCGCAACGTTCGACCATGGCTCCCCAGCTGACGACGGACAGTGTCGTGCCTTCACGCAGCACGCTGGCCTTGCCGAACGGCACCACGAATTCATCGCCGGGGTATGCGCGCCGCGCCCAACCGCCATCGAGCAGCGAACGATGTTCGAAGAAAATCGTCGGGTCATTGCCGCGCAAGGCGCTTCGCAGCAGTCCCACCGCATCCTGGGCGTTCGAGGGCATCGCCACGCGCCAACCCAGCCCGTGCACCCACTGCACTTCGTTGGATTGGCTGTGCCAGGGATCACCGCACTTGAAAAAGCCTCCCGGGATGCGCACGACCATCGGCGCGGCGAAACGATTGACGGTTCGCCAGCGCATCGTTCCGCAGTCGTTGAGCTGCTCTGCGGCGGGATCCGCATACTTTCGAAACTGAATTTCCGGCACCGGCATGAGTCCGGCCGCGGCCATGCCGACCGCACGGCCGATGATGCCTTCCTCGGAAAGGCTGGTGTCGAAGACGCGCTCGGCGCCAAATTTCTCCTGCAACCCGAGAGTCGCCGCGTGCACGCCCCCCTTGCGGCCCACGTCCTCGCCGAAGATGAGCATTCGAGGATTGACCGCAAGCTCACGCTCGAGCGTGCGGCGTACGGCCGTGACCAGATTGATGCGCGGACCCTGCGGACTCGCCTGCGAAGTGCCCGGCGGCGGCACCACGCCCTCGGCGTACGTTCCGCCCTGCTGCTGCACCTCAATGGTTCCGTCGGCGGCCAATTCTGAAAACACATAGCGTCGAACGCGGCCAGGATCGGGAGTGCTCCGCCGTTCGACGGCATCGAGCGCATGCGCGACGGCTTCGCGGCCTTGCGCGATCTCGAGATCCCAATCGGCAGCCGGGACGACATTCGGCACCAGCTGAGCGCGCAGCTTTTCCAGAGGATCACGCGCCCTCTCGGCAGCGATTTCGCCGGCGCTCTTATAGGTTTGGGTGTCCTGCCCCGAGTGCCCGGAAAGCCGCGGCACCAACAATCTGATCAGCGCCGGGCCCCCGCCCGAGCGAACGCCCGTGACGGCATTTTCAATCAGCGCCGCCGCACCCATCGGGTCTGAAGCATCGCCGTCGAGCACACGAAGTCCCCGAAAGCCGGCGAGATTTCTGGCGATGTTGCCGTCCGGAGTCTGCTGCCGCGACGGCACCGAAATGCCGTAGCCATTGTCCTCGATGAAGAACAGGAGCGGCAGCCGCTCGGTGGTCGCGATATTGAGGGCAGCCCAGAAGCCGTTCGTGGCCGTCGAGGCATCTCCGCCGTGCGCCACGGCAATGCTGGTCTCGCACTCCTTGTCGCCGAGCACGATTCCGCGGTAGCGCAGGGCCTGAGCCCAGCCCACGGCGGGGGTGTATTGGGTGCCGACGCCTCCGCACACCGGCAGCACACAGGCGCCGGATTGCCGCGGCAGATTGAACACCACACCGATATCGCGTCCGTCGCTCATCCCGCCGGCCCGCATCATGGTTGACGCCAGCGCCTCCTCGAGCGGCAAACCCAAGCTCAGTAACAAGGGTCGCGATCGGTAGTAGGCGCCCACCCCGTCTCTAGATCCGGTGAGCTGATTGGCGAGCAACACCTGCGTGAGTTCGTGTCCGCGCGCCGAGAACTGATAGAGGACTTTGCGCTCCGGCAGGAGAGTCGATTCCTCGAGGTCGTCGAGCGCGCGCGACACCGCGATCTGGCGCAGCACGGCGCGCCAATCCAGGGAACCGAGCCCGGACATCTCCCGAACTAGCTGAGGGCTTGCACTCATCGTGATCTCGCTGCGTGTGGACCTACCCAAGCCTAGTCCACGCCCATCAGTGAAAATCGCTAAAAACACTACCAATAGCCGCATGCATTAGTGATAATCACTATTATCTAAGCTTTTTGGAGCTAAAAATGGGGATTGATCGCTTTGATGCGCGGATACTTTCTGCATTGCAGCGCGACGGCCGTCTATCCGTGGTGGAACTTGCCGAAGCCATCGGGTTGTCGGCCACCCCCTGTGCGCGGCGAATCAAGGCGCTGGAATCGAGCGGCGCCATCGAAGGATACGCGGCCATTCTCAATCCCGCGCGCATCGGTCTCGGAGTGCTCGCGATCGTGCAGGTCAAATTGACCGAGCACACCGACGAAACGGTGGCGAGGTTCGAGAAGGAGATTCTGCTCATGGACGAGGTCACCAAGTGCTTCGCGATGACCGGAAGCTATGACTTCATCCTGGAGGTCTACGGCAAGGATTTAGATGCATTGAGCAACGTCGTGCTCAAGAAGCTCATCAGAGTGCCCAACGTTCGCGACATGCAGTCGAGCGTGGTACTCGCCACGGTCAAGCGCTCGGCTCGAATTCCGTTGGGACATCTGCAGGTGTAGATGCGATTGCGGCCGATAGTCAGACAGGCTCCTGGCTGCACGCGAATGTCACGCCGCGTGCAGGCGGCGCGCGAGCAGCGCATCCGCGAAGCCGCCGTGGCCGATCCCGGCAGCGGCGATGGCGGCGCGGACGCGTGGACTCAACAGCGCGGCCAGCTCTTCGGCGTGGGCGTACGTGCTCATCGACGCAGCGATCGCACTTCCGGACTCGGTGGCGGGGTGAAGATAGATTTCGGTCACGCCCTCCGGCAGCCGTTCGAGAATTGCCAGCAGCTTCGCCTCGTCCATGGCGCCGCTCGCGGCGACGCCGAATATGCGATCGTTATACGGCACTTGCGCCAGGCGCAATCGACGCTTCATGAGCGCAATCCACGGAGCCAGCAGCGCGGTATTGGCGGCTCTGAACCCATGGCCTCCCCGCGCGGCGAACCAGAGGGGCTCATCGGGCACCCTCACCGCCGTAACTCCGTACTCGCGGCCGATTCGCAGCAGCATGTCCAACAGGGTTGGATGCAGATGGAAATGCTTGTGCACATTGACGTGATCGAGAGCCAGCCCGGTGCGCGCGAACGCCGCAAACTGTGCGCGGATCTCCGCTTCCAGCTGTCTGCGCACCCCGGGAAACGCGAAGAAACGTACGCCGTTGACGAACATCCGGCTGTTCATGCGGCCGGCTCCGTCGGCAAGAGCCGGGATGAGATCGGGCGTCAGCATTGCGCTGCCGTCCGCAAGGACGAGATGCAGACCTACACGCAAGTTCGGCAGCTCGCGCGCGCGCCGAATCGCGTCGGCGGCAGCGGGTGCCGCCACCATCAGACTCGCCGCCGTGAGAACCCCCGCCGCACTTGCCTGCTGAACCGCCTCGTTGACGGCTTCGTGCAGTCCAAAGTCATCGGCCGTGACGATCAAGAATTTTTTCATCGGGCTTTCGCGTCAAATCCTCGCGACGGGCTGGACCGATCCGTCGCGAGTCACGCGGTAGCGAACCTCCCGCCACTGCACCCGGCGCGTAACGAAACTCCAAGCCCAAAGCGCCAGGCTGAGCGCGTCCCTCAGCGGCAAAACGACGAGCTGCAGTGCGGAGGAGCCCCGCTGGCGCACCGATAAATGCAGCATGACGCGCGCTAGCGCGGTGATCGCCAGCATGCCGACGACCGGTGCCGCACCCCCGGCCAGCAGGGCTCCGAATGCGGCCACCGGCACCCCGAACGTGACAAAGGTAAACCCGTATCCCATCGGCCGGAGCGCACGAATCGTGCGCAGCCATCGGAGCTCGTGCCGCACCAGATCTCCGAAGCCGGGCTCGGTCACGCAGACCTCGACCACGGCTTCGGAGAAAACCGTGCGCAATCCCCGGCGGCGGGTCAGTTCTCCCAGCCGATAATCGTCCGCCAATTGATTGGCGATCGACATGAAGCCGCCGATGCTCGCGAGGGCATGGCGCCGTATGGCTATGGTTGAGCCGAACGCAAAAGACCGCGAGCCCGCCATGGCCGCCACCCGTACCGACGGCATGAACCATTCATTGATGAACGAGGCTCCCAAGAGCGACCACAATCCTCGGCGCGGACGCCCTCGATACGCGCAGGTGACGATGCCGACGCCGTCGTCGTGAAGCGGCGCTACCACTTTGGCCAGATAGTCGCGCTCCACCTTCACGTCGCTGTCGGACAGGACCAGAAACTCATGGCGCGCAAGCGGCATCATATTGATGAGATTGCTCACCTTGCGGTTGCTGCCGTGCTGCCGGCGATCGATCGCTACGGCCAGGTCGCGCAGCGGAAACTCCCTTTGCAATCGCTGCACGATGGCCAGCACCGGGTCGTTCGAATCGCAGACGCCGAAGACCACTTGAAACTCCGGATACGCCTGATCGCAGAACGAGCGCAGGCATTCGTACGTCTCCGGCTCGGCCCCGCAGAGGGGTTTTAAAATCGTCACCGGAAGCGTGTCTCCCGCCGTGAACCGCGAGGATCGAATCCGCATGTTCGCGGCAACGCACGCGACGATGCCATAGACCATGGCGCACGCCGCGAGCGCGAACCCTATCCACGGGAACTCCAAGTGGGCGAATGCGGTCACTCTGCACGTCCGTGGGACCGGGACACGATGACGCTTGGTTGGTTCATAACAGGATCACGCATGAGTTCCTCTTTGGGGGATGACGGTCCGCGCAGCGTACCCGCCGTGCGATAGAATTGTGACAAGCGAGGCTTGACGCTGGTTCGCTTTGTTGCACAAAGTACCGTTCCCGGCAATGAGACGCAAGTGTGAGGCATCCGGGCTGCCATGACCGCGCCGCGGGCGATTTCAACGTCTCTTTAGGTCGCCTCTTTCGGGCTCCATTCCGATCTGACGGCGGTTGCCGCATCCAATAGCACTTGCTCGAGCACCGAGAGGTACTCGACATAGCGCTTGCGCCCCAAGGCGGTAATGCGGCAAAACGTCTGCGGGCGGTTATTCTGCACGCCCTTCGTGATTGCGATCAGCCTCGCTTCTTCGAGTACCTGCAAATGCCGGTTGAGATTGCCGTCGGTCAGCGCACACAGCTGCTTCAGGTCGCCGAACAGCAAACCTCTCGAATGAGTGACCAGCGACGTGAGCACGCTCAACCGCGCGCGCTCGTGAATGACGCGGTCCAAGCCATCGTAGGCGAACCGGGGAACCGCGCCCTTCTTGGTGCCGCGCTTATTCAAGAGGTTCTCCATACCGAAACTGAAGTACGGCTGCGACCAGAAGCTGGCCGACGCCGAACGGAATACCCATCGTCCAGGGCGAGAGCGACCGGGTGGCGCTTCCGGCAACCAGGCAAAAGAGCCCGGCCGCCAGATACCACACGCCGACGGCAAACATCTGCCGCGGAAGAAATCGGCACGAGGCGAATACCCCCAAGCTGAAGATCAACTCCCAGAGGCCGGGTAACATCCAGCATTCCTGCGGCGCGACCCGCATCATCACGACGGCGAGCAAAAATCCGACCATCACGGCGGGCAGGAACTGCGCGACCGCGGATTGGACCATTTCTTTGGCAAATCCCAAATGCACGCGCCGGGCGCGCACGAACGTCTCGAGGCCGGTCAGGAACACCGACACGACGGCGGTCCCCGCCCAAACGCCGAGCCAAATGGCAAGGTCCGCCTTCGCAGACTTCGTCATCCACTGCGTCTGTGCGGCCGCAACCGCCAGCGCCAGAATTCCGCTCGCGGCAATGGATGCCGGACCATAACCGTGAAATTCAGTGCCACGCGCCACCTGAGTGCGGATGGAATGAATCTCGGACAAGGCCTGTTGCAAGTCTTTCATCTACCACCCTCGTATCTTTGCACTGCAAAGTGCAATCGGCCGCGACGCTGATCGAGAAATACCTCAAAGGCGCATCGTGGTCAACCGGTGAGCTCACTGCGAGAGCGGATACGATCAGCGAAACGGACGGCTGAGGTAGCGCGAGCCCGCGAGGCCAAAGCGCCAAGGCCGCTCGACTGCCTTGGAAATCCCTACCCGCGGCCCGCATACGACCCGGGCACGCGTGCTCGCCGCCGTCAAACTGAACGGTGCCGCATCGATGCTTTTTCCGTTCAGTTCGCGGGTGATCGCCAGAGCCTGTCCAAGCCGGCCGGGTCCCGCACAGAGCATTCGCGGATCCTGCTGCCGCCGGCGATTGATCATCGTTGAAACGCCGGCCGTCGGCTCCAGGGCGCGAATCAACACGCCCGCGCCGTGCCCGGGTTCCCGGCACACGAAATTCAGGCACCAATGGATGCCATAGGAAAGATAGACGTATGCACGGCCGGGAGGCCCGAACATCACGGCGTTGCGCGGCGTCGGACCCGAGAAACTGTGCGACGCCGGATCTTCCCCATCGTATGCCTCGGTCTCGACTATGATTCCACCGATCCCGCCGACGAGCAACGTTGCACCGATCAAGCGGTGGGCGACTTCCGGCGAGTTCCCCATGAAGTCGATCCCTTTCAATCGTGGAGTGCCTGGTGCACCTGCTGCACGCATGCGGATCCTTCGCCGACCGCGGCCGCCACCCGTTTGACGCTTCCGCAGCGCACGTCGCCGACCGCGAAAATCCCGGGCCAATTCGTCTCGAAAGACTGCGGCGGCCGCACGGCCGACCCATTCGCAGCCGGTAGATCCCCAGGGTCGAGATCAGCGCCCGTTCGCACGAATCCTTTGTCGTTCAGCGCGATGCAGCCTTTCAACCAGCGTGTACTGGGTACGGCGCCCGTCATGAGAAAGACGTGACCGATCGCGTGCGTTTGGAGGACGTAATCCGGCGCCGTCTTCCACACCACGCGTTCCAGCTGTTCGTCGCCCTCGAGCGACGTGATCTCGGTGCCCGTGTGCAGCGTGATGTTGGGAGTTTCGTCGATACGGCGGATGAGATAA
>WNFJ01476891.1_pt1 | contig 10633 bp, 7 predicted proteins | sample 5400461 | NCBI WGS metagenome assembly WNFJ01 (sample SAMN13153349, study PRJNA577476) | soil metagenome | isolation source: 115 cm saprolite on Douglas fir-dominated hillslope | place: USA:California | collected 2013-09-17
CGATGCGGAGCTGATCGGGGAAAAGTATCGCGGCATCCGTCCCGCGCCCGGCTATCCGGCGCAGCCCGACCACAGCGAGAAGGCCATATTGTTTGGCCTGCTCGAGGGCGAGCGGCGGATTGGGGTCAAGCTGACCGAAAGCTTTGCCATGTGGCCTGGCGCTTCCGTCTGCGGCCTCTATTTCAGCCATCCGGAGAGTCATTATTTCGGCGTTGGCAAGATCGAGCGCGATCAGGTCGAGGACTACGCCGCCCGCAAGGGCTGGACGGTGGCCGAAGCCGAGAAGTGGCTGGCGCCGGTGCTCAACTACGATCCGCTGATTGCGGCGCGCACGGCGGCGGAGTAGCGCGCCGGCTGAAGGGCATCAGCACGCCTGAACGAAACGCGCCGTGTAGCCCTCGTAAATGCAAACACCGGAGAGGCTTGGCTCTCCGGTGTGAGACAACGTGGTTCGTGTTCGGAATGCTCGGCCGAATACTCGAACTTAAAGCGCGCCCAAGAGGATGGCGCCGACGAACGCAAACACCGCGAGCACGGCCAGCACGTTGAGCTTTAAAGCAAGGTCCACGTCGCGTCCTCCGGCCTTGTTCTGGAGACCCCAATGTAGCAGAGCGCTGACGTCGTCCTAATGACAAATATATTGCGCCGCCGAAAGCGAGCGCGCGAACATCCGCTTGGGCGTGCCAAGACTCTGATATTTCGATGCGAACCGACGCGCCCCGTCATTTTGGATGGTAGCCATTATGGTCTGCCCGGCGCTCAAATTCGGCTCAAGCAGAACTCACTACCTCTGCGGATCGCGTGGAATAACACGTTGTGGACCATGGCGTTAGGGTGCTGCGGCGGAGGTCGCCGGCACTGAGCACTGCAACTGCCGCCGCGCCGAACGCGGTTGCGAAAGCGGACGCGGCCCGAAACTGTGCGGGCCAGCAACCCGGCAGCGGCAAAATGCGCACAACATCAGCGCCGGGTGTCGATCAGTCCAACGATGCGGTCCGTGAGGCGGCGTGCCAACGGCATGATCAAGAATGCCGTCGTCGCCGCGACCGGCCAGGCGATGAAATAAGCCTTCGCCCACTCGAGCAGAAAATCCGGTCGCAAGCCAAGATCGAGCAAGGTGACGAGGAGCGTGACCATGCACACCATCACGCTCGACATCAGGAGCGCCAATATCAGTCGGTGCTTGGCGTCCATTCTCACATGTTCGTTGGAATGGCGACATGGAACGGCTCGAACGAAGCAAACGCCATCCCAGTTCTTAACCATAGCGTGACACGCACAGGAGTGGTCCCATGGCCGCGCCAATCTTTGAAGAAAAGTTAACAGAAACCATCGCATCCTGCGGCCATGGCGTGGGGAGTGCGTTGGTATCTCGTCGGCTCCATCGTCCTTGGCGTCCTCGGCGTGTTGGCGGGTTGCAGCGGCAGCATGTTCTTTGCCGAACGCGAGCCGTGGCGCCACGATGCCGAGTTGCAATGCCTCGCTACCGGTATGGTCAAAGAGGGCGCGGGCATCACGCGCATGCAGCCGATCCGCGGTCCCGGCGTATGCGGCGCTGATTTCCCGCTCAAGGTATCCATCTTAGGCGAGAGCGCGCCGCTCGGTTACATGGACGATCTGCGGCCGCCGGGTGACATTCCGCGCGCCGCGCCACGCTGGCCGCTCAGGCCGGCCGGCCCGCCGGCAGAGCCCTCGTATCAATCGCGCGTGCTGCCGGATGATCAGGTGCGCTCGCCGCAAGGTCGTCAGGGCGCTCCCGATCAACCCATCTCGCTTAGCCCTCCCGGCGTCACCGAGGGGCCGAATGTCGCAGCGGAGCCGTACGATTTTCGCCGGCCCTATGGCGTTGCACCTGCTCCTGTTCCTCCAAAATATTCATCACCGGCCGCAGTTGGTTCGCGGCGCGAGGATTTTTCGCCCGAGCCCTACGACCGCCGACCTCTCATGGATGCGCCCGCCACACTGCGCAACGGAGCAAGCGCTATCACCCGCGGCCCGCTGCGCGAGCCGCGCGCGCAGCCCGCGCCCACCTCCGCGGGCGAGACCATGGCGCCGTTGGGTCCCTCGCGCGACGGCGCGGGATCGTTCACGCCCGTCGGCTTGAGCCCGCCGGCGACGCTCGCCTGTCCGATCGTGTCGGAGCTCGAGCGCTGGATCAGCGGCGCCGTGCAGCCGGCGGCGATGCGCTGGTTCGGCTCACCGGTTGCCGAGATCAGGCAAATTTCCGCCTATTCCTGTCGCGGCATGAACGGCAATCCGCACGCGAACATTTCCGAACATGCCTTCGGCAATGCGCTCGACATCGCCTCGTTCACGCTCGCGGACGGACGTAAGATCACGGTGAAAAACGGTTGGCACGGTTTGCCCGAGGAGCAGGGATTTCTGCGCGACGTGCAGGCGGCGGCCTGCGATGAATTCAGCACGGTGCTGGCGCCGGGCTCGAACGTCTATCACTACGACCATATCCACGTCGATTTGATGCGCCGGCGCGATGGCCATCGCGCCTGCAATCCGCACGCCGTGTCGGGAGAGGAGGTGGCCGCGCGTGCCGCGCGCTACGCGGGCAAGCGCGATCGTGGCATCACCGGCTCGCTCGCCCCGCACCGCTCCGCGGCCCGCTCGTTCGAGGAACGGCGCGCCCGCGCGCTCCCCACGGCCGAGCCGGGCGAGGACGGCGAGGACGACTGAGCCCATCGCTTTTAGGCCGAATGGCATCTCTCGGTCGGTGACCCTGGGTTTCCTCGAAAAACGCCTCTGTGCGGCGTTTCCATGGGCCTGCGACACCATGCGGCACCTCTTACAATGCTGCCATGGGCTACCAATATTTGGGTGGAACCAAACGGTCTCCTGGGAGGACCCCCCATGCTTCGTCTCCGCTTTCGTCCGCTGCTTGCGCTTGGCGCCGTGGTGGCGGTGTTGGCATTCGCGATGACGGATGCCGATGCCCGCGCTGGCCGCGGCGGGGGCTTCGGTAGCCGCGGCTCGCAGACCTTCTCCGCGCCGCCGTCGACGGCGACATCGCCGAGCGCGCGGCCCATTGAACGCAGCATGACGCAGCCCAACCAGCCGGGCGGCACGTTCGCACAGCGCCCGCCGACGTCTTCGCCCGTGGGCGGCTTCCTTAATCGGCCGGGGTTCCTCGGCGGTCTGTTCGCTGGGTTCCTGGGCGCCGGCTTGCTCGGCATGCTGTTCGGTCATGGCTTGTTGGGCGGCCTGGGTGGCTTCGCCTCGATGCTCGGCCTCATGCTGCAGATCGGCATCGTCGTGATCATCGGCTATCTCTTGTGGACGTGGTGGCAGCGTCGCACTCAGCCGGCGCTCGCCAGCGGCCCGGCGCTGCGCGATTACGCATCCGGCAGCGCGCGTCCGGAGATGGGTTTCGGCGGCGGCAGCGGCGCTCCCGCTTCGAGCGCGCGTGCATCCGGCACCGACGAGGTCGGACTCACGCCGGACGACTTCAATGCCTTCGAGAAGATCCTCGGCGAGGTGCAGAGCGCGTATGGCGCCGAAGACCTCGCGCGGTTGCGCCGGCAAGTCACGCCCGAGATGCTCTCATACTTCTCGGAGGACCTCGCCGCCAATGCGAGCAAGGGCGTCGTCAATCGGGTCTCCGACGTCAAGCTGCTACAAGGCGATCTCGCCGAGGCTTGGCGCGAGGGCGAAACCGACTATGCGACCGTCGCGATGCGTTACTCGCTCAACGACGAGATGGTGGAGCGCGACAGCGGCCGCGTGGTGCAAGGCGGGCCCGACGAAGCCACCGAAATCTGGACCTTCATGCGCGTGCGCGGCGGGCATTGGCTCCTCTCGGCCATCCAGCAGTCCTAACAGTTGCGCACCGGCTCTCGACGTTATGGCCGGGCTCGTCCTGACCATTTCGTTTGGTTGACATCTTCCAGGAGAACTCATCCCTCCGGCTTTCCATACCCGCCCGCGGTGGGGGGCTGGATGATGATCGCCTCGCCGGCGTCGATCACGGTGGCGTCGCAGCCTTGAAGCTTCTCGATGCCGCCGTTCTTGCGCCGCACAGCGTTCTCGCCGACCTGGCCGGCCTCGCCCCCGGCGAGACCGAACGGACGCACGCGACGGTGACCCGACAGAATTGTGCAATCCATCTTTTCCAGAAAGCGAATGGTGCGGCGGACCCCATCGCCGGCGCTCCAGCGGCCGCGGCCGCCCGAACCCTTGCGGATGTGGAAATCCTCGAGCACGACCGGATAGCGAAACTCGAGCACCTCCGGATCGGTCAATCGCGTGTTGGTCATGTGCGTGTGCACGGCGTCGGTGCCCGGAAAGCCGGGGCCCGCCGGCGAGCCCGAGCATATCGTTTCGTAATACTGGTGCTTCGCGTTGCCGAAATTGAGGTTGTTCATGGTCCCTTGGGCAGCCGCGAGCGCGCCGAGGGCGCCGAACAAGCAATTCGTGACGGCCTGTGACGTCTCCACATTGCCGGCGACAACCGCCGCCGGATAGGCTGGCGACAGTATCGATTGTTTCGGGATGATGATGTTGATCGGCCGCAGGCAACCGCCGTTCATCGGAATCTCGTCGTCGACCATGACACGAAACACGTAAAGCACCGCCGCCCGCGTCACCGGCTCGGGCGCGTTGAAGTTGCTGTTCTGCTGCGGCGAGGTACCGGTGAAATCCACGGTTGCCTCGCGCTTGACCTTGTCAACCCGGATTTTGACCTTGATCCAGGTGCCTTGGTCCATCTCGTATTCGAAGGATGCATCGTGGATGCGATCGATGACGCGGCGAACGCTCTCGGCCGCGTTGTCCTGCACGTGCTGCATATAGGCCTTGACCACAGGCAGTGTGAAGGATGCGACCATCTTGTGCAGCTCCTGCACGCCCTTCTCGTTCGCCGCAACCTGCGCCTTGATGTCGTTCACGTTCTGCAGTGGATTACGGGCTGGATATTTCGCGCCGGTGAGAAGCTCATAGAGCGCCCGCTCGCGGAACCGGCCGCGATCCACCAGCTTGAAATTGTCGATGTAGACGCCTTCTTCTTCGATGGTTGTCGCGTTGGGCGACATTGAGCCCGGGGAAATGCCGCCGACATCGGCGTGGTGCCCGCGCGAGGCGACCCAGAACAGGAGCTCGCGGCCGGCCGCGTCGAAAACGGGAGTGCACACCGTGATATCCGGAAGATGCGTGCCGCCGTTGTAGGGCGCGTTGATGGCGTAGACGTCGCCCGGCGCGATCTTGTCCTTGTTCTCGCGGATGATGGTTTCGACGGCGCGGTCCATCGAGCCGAGATGCACCGGCATGTGGGGTGCGTTGGCAACCAGCGTCGCGTCGGCGTCGAACACGGCGCACGAGAAATCGAGCCGCTCCTTGATATTGACCGAATAGGCCGTGTTCTGCAGCGACACACCCATTTGCTCTGCAATCGACATGAAGAGATTGTTGAACACTTCGAGCATCACCGGGTCGGCGGCGGTACCGACCGCGCTTTGCCGCTTAAGCGGCACGACGCGCTCGAGCACGAGGTGGTTCTTGGCGGTGATGGCGGCGCGCCAGCCGTCCTCGACCACGATCGTTTGATGCGGCTCGATGATGACAGCGGGACCGGCCACAGCGTGGCCGGGCGAAAGCTGATCGCGCGTGAAGACCGCGGCCTCGTGCCAGTGGCCGTGCGAATAAAACTGTGTCTGGCGAGCCACGGAGGGGAGTGGCACGCACATGGTCGCGAGCACCGGCTCCTTGAATTTTGCGCCGCCGCCGATCGCCTCGACCGAAACTGCTTCCACCACAAGTTCCTTGGTCTCATCGATGAATCCGAACCGCGCTTTATGCGCGGCCTCGAAAGCGGACTTCATGGCTGCGAGGGACGGAGGCGCTGGAGTCACATTGGCGCCTGCACAAGAAACTGAGAGCGCCGGTACCACCAGCGCGGTGTCGGTGCCGGCGTAGCGGATGTGCGCGCGGATGAAGGTTTCGACCGCATCAGCGGCCACGCCCTGCTCGACGACCTCGCGCCTTGCCTCATCCGCCAATCGGCCGCCGACGCGCTCGATCGATGCCAGGGCGGAGTCGCCGAATGCCTCCTCGATCGCTTGCTGGCGCGTGGCGCGGATGTCGGCGAGCCCCATCCCGTAGGCGGAGAGAAGGGAGGAGAACGGATGAATCAGCACCTTTGTCATGCCGAGCGCATCGGCGACGAGACAGGCATGTTGCCCGCCGGCGCCGCCGAAGCAGTTGAGCGCGTAGCGCGTGACGTCGTAGCCACGCTGCACCGAGATCTTCTTGATCGCGTTGGCCATGTTCTCGACCGCGATTTTGATGAAGCCGTCGGCAACGTCTTCGCCCGAGCGGCCATCGCCGATCGCGCCCGCGAGCTCGGCAAACGCCTCGCGCACCGCGTCGGAGTCGAGCGGCAGATTCTGCTGCGCGCCGAAGATCTTCGGAAAGAACTCCGGCATCAGTTTGCCGACCATGACATTGGCGTCGGTGAGCGCGAGCGGGCCGCCGCGGCGGTAACATTTCGGGCCCGGGTTGGCGCCGGCGCTATCGGGTCCGACCCGGAAGCGAGCGCCGTCGAAGTGCAGGATCGAGCCGCCGCCCGCCGCCACGGTATGGATCAACATCATCGGCGCGCGCATGCGCACGCCGGCGACCTCGGTCTCGAACGCGCGCTCGTATTCACCGTCGAAATGCGAGACGTCGGTCGAGGTACCTCCCATGTCGAAGCCGATGAGGTGCGAGAAGCCGGCCTCGCGTCCGGTCTCTGCCATACCGACGACACCTGCCGCCGGTCCCGACAGAATCGCGTCCTTGCCTTGAAACAATTCCGCCGCCGTGAGGCCTCCCGACGACATCATGAACATCAGCCTGGGGCCGGCATTGTCGCGATGAGCGGCAATGGAAGTGCCCATGTCGCGGGCGACCTGCGCCACGTATCGCTGCAGAATCGGTGAGAGATAGGCATCGACCACAGTCGTGTCGCCGCGGCCCACGAGCTTGATCAGCGGCGAGACCTCGTGGCTCACCGACACCTGCGGGAAGCCGATCTCACGTGCAAGCGCGGCGACGCGTCGCTCGTGCTCGGAATAGCGGTAGGCGTGCATGAACACGATCGCGACCGCCTGGATGCCGGCTGCGAGCGCGGCCGCAAGCTTCGCGCGCACCGTGGCGAGGTCCGGCTCGCTCTCCACCATGCCGTCGGCGCGCACGCGCTCGTCCACCTCGACCACGCGCTCGTAGATCATTTCCGGCTTGATGATGTGACGGGCAAAAATTTTAGGCCGCGCTTGGTAGCCGATCTTGAGCGCGTCGCGAAAACCCTTGCTGATGAGCAGCAGCGTCCGCTCGCCCTTGCGCTCGAGCAGCGCGTTGGTCGCAACCGTCGTGCCCATCTTCACGGAGCCGATCATGCCCGGAGGAATCGGCTCACCGGGTTTGATGCCCAAGAGATTGCGCATGCCCTGCACCGCCGCGTCGTCATAGGCCTCGGGGTTGTCGGAGAGTAGCTTGTGAGCAACGAGCGCGCCGCCGGGACGGCATCCGATCACGTCGGTAAACGTGCCGCCCCGATCGATCCAAAAATGCCAGCTGCCATCCGTTTGCATGCCGTGCGCCTAGCCTACCTCGCTGTCTTATACGGGGACGCCCGCACGACGCGAAGCGCCTTGCGAGCTCGCGCGGCTCCCCGTTGCGAGCCGGCGCAGCCCTCGCGCACCGGTGATTTTGGCGCACTCCTTCGCCGGCAGTTCGACCAGCATGGCCGGATCATTCGCGAGGCCAACATCAGATCGGACTAAGACTTGGCGGCGGCCATCACGGCTCCATGGGTTTTGGCGCGGCCGCGAGGCTTAGTTCCTTCCCCCGTGCTCGCGGTACCAGCGCTCCGCGCCTGGGTGAAGCGGCACATCCATCGGCGTGCTATCGCTCGCGCGTCCCATGTGCAAAGCGCTTCCATCCGTCCCCTTCTCCCAAGGGATCTCGGCTTCACGCGCGGCGAGCGCGCCGCAGATATCGTAGGCAACCTGCTCCGGAAGCGACGCGTTGCTGTAGATCGGCCAACCACTGAAATCGAGTGTGTCGACGTCGTGAGCCAAGCCCGGAAAGCGCGCTTTCGGCAGCGAGACCTTACGCCATCCGAGCCGTCCCATCGCGGCGAACTCGGTCGGTTCGAGCTCGATCGGGGAGAGGCCCGCCGCCAGGGCTTCGTCGAGCCACACCTTGATGCCCTCGTCGAACACTGCATCGAGCTCGCCGTGCGCCAGCGGCTCCAAGCGGCGAGTATCGGATGGACCGCCACAAAGGACGAGGCGCCCGCCCCAGGACTCGATGTCCTTGAGCGTAAAGCCGTGGAGCGCAAAAGCCTGATCGATCAAGACAAGAGTGGAGTGGGTGGGATCCTCGCGGACCGAGACGCGCAGCGGATATCGTTCGGCCTTGATGTCTGCGAGCGAGCGAATGCCCGTTCGCGGGTGGACCATGAACACAAACCGGTCCCAGCTCGGGTAGACGGCCACGATGCGCAGGGGCAGCGGCGCGCTGAACAAGCCGACGCCACGATAGGCTTGCGTGAGCAGCGCCGAGGGATTGACGAAGGCGAGCTCGACCCCGTCGCCCTTGGCAACTTGCTCGGCGAGTATGGCGGAACCCGTGGCAAGTCTCAGCCAAGGGCGGAACGCGGCGGCGGAGCCGCTGCCGATGGTGATGACCATATCGCGATTGCCACCATACGGCGTCGCCGGGTTGCCCGCGAGGTGCAGACCCATCTCCCAGAGGATCTTGGCGCGAATGAAGTTCGCGCCTTTCGGTAACGGCTCCATGCGGCGTCTCCACGCGGGAAAGGATGGCGCACTATGGCACGCGCGTCGGTGTCGCCGAACTGCACCGGTCAAACCTGGATTGCCCGAAAATTGGCGGGGACCCGGCGGGTTCACCACCGGGCCCCCTTGATAGCATCAGCCGGCCTGTAAGCCGGGTTCTGTCGGCAAGGGCAAAGCGCCCTCGCCTGACGGTCATTCCTCTGCGACGCCGGTTACCCGGCGCCTTGAGCAACCTACCCGGACGGCCGGATCCGGACATTGATCCCGAGGATCGCTCCGCTCGCGCGGACGCGAGCCTCGCGCCGTCCCTATTCGGTCTTGCTCCCGGTGGGGTTTGCCGTGCCGCTTGCGTTGCCGCACGCGCGGTGCGCTCTTACCGCACCGTTTCACCCTTACCGCTCAGGCTCCCGAAAAGGGGAAGCTGCGAGCGGCGGTCTGTTCTCTGTGGCACTTTCCCTGGGCTTAACACCCGCCGGACGTTATCCGGCACCGTACGTCCATGGAGCCCGGACTTTCCTCTCGGGCCACCTTTCGGCCTTGACCCGAGCGACCGTCCAGCCGACTGACACATTAGGGATGGGGTGCGGGCGGACCCACGTCAAGCCCGCGCCGGAGCGATGTCCATCTCATACGCCCGCGGCCAAGGTCACGCCGAGCCGCGCTTGCTAGCATTGGGATGGGCATCGCGCGCAGCGATGAGGTCCTTGAGCGTGGCACGGGTCGACTCATCGATGTTGCCGTCGACCCCCTGCGGGCGGAAATGGCGCTGGAATGCTGCAATGGCATCGCGCGTCGCGCCATCGAGATAGCCGGAAACCGTGACGCCGTAACCATAGTTTGCCAGCAGCGCCTGCGTGTCCTCGATGCCGGGGTTCCTGTCGCCGAGCGTAAAGACCGGCTGGCCTTGGGCAATGGGCGCGGGTTTGACCCATAGCCCGACGCCGGAATCGGCTAGTGCCTTCCAGGGAAATTTCTCCCCCGGATCGCGCTTGCGCGAAGGCGCGATATCGGAATGGGCGAGCACGCGGTCGGCGGCAATCCGGTGGCGGGTCACAATGCTGCGGCAGAGCGCCGTCACCGCCGCAACTTGCCGCTTTGGAAAAGCGGGATAGCCGTGATCATGCCCGGGATTTGCAATCTCGATGCCGATCGAGCGCGAGTTTATGTCGCTCTCTCCAGCCCAGGATGACGCGCCCGCATGCCAGGCGCGCCGCGCCTCTGCGACTAGCTGAATGATGTAGCCGTCCTGTAACACGACGTAATGCGCGGACACTTCGCTGGCCGGGTTGCACAGGTGACTGATTGCATCTTGGTCGTTCGGCATACCGGTGTAGTGCAGCACGATCATGTCCAGCGGGGCATTGCGCTCGCCGTGATTTGGTGAGGGCCTCACCTCTGCGACGACGGAGGATTCGGGACGCAGCGGGGGTGAAACCATACGCGATCGCTCGGACGCCTTACGGGAGCTGAGCTCGAATTCGCGCCAAGCGAGCGGCTTACCCGCAGCAGGGACGCCGCGATTGTGCAGAACCGGCGACGATAGACAAGCTGCGGCGTTGCAGCCGGGCGCGAGCACACCGAAAAGACGCAACGGTCCGGGCCGGCTTCGCCGACCCGGACCGTCGACTCCGGAACCGATTGGTCCCTGTTACGATACGCTACTACTCAACGCGTTGCCTAGGCGCTGGCCACGTTTAGCGTCCCATGGTGCCGGGAGAACTCGGCCGCGGCGCCATTCCTGTGGTCGGAGAGCCGCCCGGCCCGCCGGTCGTGCGTGCCGGAGGCCTGTAATACTGGAAGTCCGGCGCGTTCTTGAGCTGATCCTTGGTCCAAGTCACTTTGAGCTT
>WNFJ01074239.1_pt2 | contig 10632 bp, 13 predicted proteins | sample 5400461 | NCBI WGS metagenome assembly WNFJ01 (sample SAMN13153349, study PRJNA577476) | soil metagenome | isolation source: 115 cm saprolite on Douglas fir-dominated hillslope | place: USA:California | collected 2013-09-17
GCCGGCGTGCTCGATATCAACGCCTCGCTCAAAGGCGCGCGGTTCATCCGGTTCTGCGACGCGTTCAACGTTCCACTCGTCACGTTCGAGGACGTGCCCGGCTTCCTTCCCGGGGTGGCCCAGGAGCACGGCGGGATCATCAAGCACGGCGCCAAACTGCTGTTCGCCTACTGTGAGGCGACCGTCCCCAAGGTCACGGTGATCACCCGCAAGGCGTACGGCGGCGCCTACGACGTCATGAACTCGAAGCATGTGCGGGGGGACTACAACGTCGCCTGGCCGACGGCGGAGATCGCCGTCATGGGCCCGAAGGGCGCGGTGGAAATCCTCTACAAGGACGACGCGACCGAGGCGCGCGAGACCGAGTATCGGGAGAAGTTCGCCCACCCGTATCTCGCGGCCGCGCGCGGCTACGTGGACGACATCATCGATCCGCGCGACACCCGGCCCCGGCTGATCGACGCGCTCGCCACCCTTGCCACCAAGCGAGACCGGAATCCGCCCAAGAAGCATGGCAATATCCCTCTGTAGCGCGCTGGTGCTAGTGACGCTGTCGCAGGCGCCGCCCCCCCCGGTCGCCCCGACCGATTCGCTCGCCACGCTCCGAGGCCGGACCGCACGCGACTCCTCCGATGCCCAGCTCTGGTTGCTGATGGGGCGCGCGTACCTGGGACTGGGTGTGGAGGCGCACGGCGCGACTCATCGCTCGAGCGAGGACAGCGTGTGGACCCGCGCCGTGCTCGACACCGCGGAGGAAGCCTTGGGCCGCGCGGCGGCGCTCGCCGGTCCGTTGGGGTCGAGCGCGGTGGGCGACAGCGCCCGCGTGTTTCGGGTCGGTGCGTGGGCGGCGCGCTCATGGCTCGGGTGGGAGGCCGGTGGCGTGAAGGCCGGCGTCGAGGCGTGGGGGCCGCTGCCCATGGACCTGCGCGTTCCCCCGGTGCTGGATGAGCTCGGTGAGAACCTGTTGCGCGCCTGCCCGGCCGGGGGCGTGCTGCTGACGGCGGGAGACGCCGATTTCTACGCAGCCTGGTACATGCGATTCGCCCGCGGTCTGCGGCCGGATCTGCTGGTGCTCCCCCTGGCGGCATGGCGCTCCGACGCGGTGCTGCGGGCGCGACTCATGGCGGACTTGAAGCTCGGGCGTCGCACGGGCGACGATGCCTGGCTCGCCGAGCTGGTGCGGCGACGTCCGGTATGTGTGAGCATGGCGTTCGAACGGCCACCGGAGACGCGGCCACGCATCCGGTGGGAGACCCGGCCGCTCGTGTGGGTGGCCGGACCGGAAGGGAAGAGCCCACGAGTCCCGCCGCGTGACTTCGTGTTCGGGGCGCTGCGCCTGGCGCTGGACGGCAGCGACCCGTGGGCCGAGCCCGCGCTCGCGGCCTACACCCGGGCCGCGCGCGCCACTCCCCCGCTGTGCGATGCGATGGCGGCGTTCAAGGTGGCCGCCGACGTGCCGACGTGCCGGAAATAATGTCACCTACCATCAAGCGCGTGCTGGTCGCCAACCGCGGCGAGATCGCCTTGCGGATCATCCGCGCCTGCCACGAGGAGGGCCTCGAAGCGGTGGCGGTCTATTCCGAGGTCGATCGCCTGTCGCCCCATGTGCGCGCGGCCGACCTGGCAGTGCCGCTCGGGTCTCCGACGGCAGCCGAGTCCTATCTCGACATCGGGAAGCTCGTGGCAGCGGCGCAGAGCTCGGGGTGCCAGGCGGTACACCCCGGGTACGGGTTCCTGTCGGAGCGCGCGCCGTTTGCGGAAGCGGTGGCGGCGGCCTCGCTCGAGTTCATCGGGCCGCCGGCGGCGGCTATTCGAGCGATGGGCGACAAAACCGAGGCGCGGCGCCGCATGCAGCAAGCGGGCGTCCCGATTGTGCCTGGCTCCACGCGACCGCTCGCCGACCATGTGCAGGCTCGACCGGAGGCGGCCCGGCTCGGGTATCCGGTACTCCTCAAGGCGGCCGCGGGGGGCGGCGGCAAGGGCATGCGGTTGGTACGAGAGGAAGCCGAGCTCGAGGCGGGATTCGCGGCGGCATCGAGTGAAGCGCGCAAGGCGTTCGGGGCGGATGAAATCTATCTCGAGAAGTACCTCGACCGGCCGCGCCACATCGAGATCCAGATCCTGGCGGATTCTTTCGGCCGGGTGGTCGCGTTGGGGGAGCGCGAGTGCAGCATTCAGCGACGTCACCAGAAGCTCATCGAGGAGGCGCCCTCCGTGGCCGTGACGCCGCCGCTGCGACGCCGCATGAGCGACGCGGCGACCGCCGCCGCAAGCGCGGTGGGCTACCTCGGCGCGGGCACGATCGAATTCCTGCTCGCGCCAGGCGGAGAGTTCTACTTCCTGGAGATGAACACCCGGCTCCAGGTCGAGCACCCGGTGACCGAGCTCGTCTACGGGGTGGACATCGTGCGCGAGCAGCTGCGCGTGGCGATGGGCCAGCCGCTGCGCGTGCACGCGGGCACGCTGCAGCCGCGGGGCCACGCCATTGAGTGTCGCATCACGGCGGAGGACCCGGTCAACGACTTTCTCCCCGCGACGGGCGTGGTGCGCTACCTCCGCGTGCCCGGCGGGCCCGGGGTCCGCTGGGATGGTGGAATCGAGGAGGGCAACGAGGTCACGCTGCATTACGACCCGCTCATCGCGAAGCTCATCGTGTGGGGAGAGACGCGCGTTGTGGCACTCGAGCGCATGCGGCGTGCCCTGCGCGAGCTCACGATCGTGGGCATCCCGTCGTCCCAGGCGTTTCACCTCCGGGTGATGGACGACCCGGAGTTTCAACGCGGGGACCTGGACGTCACCTATCTCGAGCGCGCCGGCGCGCGGCTCCGGGTCGGCGAGCTGCCAGCCGAGCTGACCTGGCCGCTCGCCGTGGCGGCCGCACTCCTCGCCGAGGAGCGACGCGCGGCCACACCTCCACCGGCACCGTCCGCCCCGCCGCCCGATCGCCAGTCTGCCTGGGTGCTCACGGCGCGCCGGGAAGCGTTGGGCCAATGAGCGACGTCGTGGCGATCACTGCGATCGCCGCGGGTGGGGAGGGCGTGGGCCGGCTGGCCGACGGCCGCGCCGTGTTCGTCGCCCGCACCGCCCCGGGCGAGCGGATCCGGCTGCGCGAGGGCGTGAAGCTGCACAAGAGCTTCGCCCGCGGGGAGTTGGCCGAGATCGTCGCCCCCGGCGCGGCCCGTGTTACCGCGCCGTGCCCCCACTACGTGCAAGATCACTGCGGCGGCTGCCAGCTGCAGCACGTCACCTACGAAGCACAGCTCGCTGCCAAGCAGGCGATCGTGGGGGACGCGTTGCGGCGGATCGCCAAGCTCGACGTCGGCGACCCCGAGATCGTCGAAGCGGTCGAGGAGTGGCGGTATCGAGCGAAGCTGAGTCTGGCGGTGAAGGGCGGTGGAGGGCGGGTGAGGGCGGTGGGTCTCCATCCCTATGACCGGCCCGCCGCGGTGTTCGACTTGAGGGATTGTCACATCGCGGACTTCAAACTGATGGCCCTGTGGCGGGAACTGAAACAGCGGCTCGAACTCCTACCCGCGCGACTCACGCACCTGATCCTCCGCCTCGACCGAGAAGGCCGGCGCCACGTCATCGCGGAATCGAGCGGTGAGCCGTGGCTGAACTCGGAGGCGCTGCGCGCGGCGCTCCCCGACGGCGCTAATGTGATCTGCTGGTGGCAGCCGGTAGATGGCGCCGCTCGCGTCGTCGCCGGCCCGGCCACGGGATTCCCCGCGACCGCGTTCGAGCAGGTCAACCCGGAGATGGGCACGATCGCGCGCGGCTGGGCAGTCGAGCAGCTGGGCGACGTGCGCGGTGCCGTGGTGTGGGATTTGTATGGAAGAATCGGGGACACCGCCGTCGCGCTGGCGGAGCGCGGGGCGCAGGTGGTGAGCGTGGACGCGGACGAGAAGGCGATCGACTGGGCGCGCCGGCGCGAAGTCCCGCGTCCGGTGCGGTTCATTGCCGGCAGGGCGGAAGACGTGCTGCCCACACTGCCCGAGCCGAGCGCGGTGGTGGTGAATCCCCCCAGGGCGGGCCTGCATTGGAACGTCACGCTGCGGCTCACGGGACAACCCGTCAACCGGCTGATCTACGTCTCGTCCGACCCGGCCACGCTGGCCCGCGACCTGCACCGGCTGAGCGCGACCTACCGCGTCACGGGCGTGCGGGCGTTCGATTTCTTCCCCCAGACGGCGCAGGTCGAGACCGTGGCCGTGTTGGAGGCGGCGTGAAAACCAAAATGCGGAATGTGGAATGCGGAGTGCGGAATGTCGGTGCGACCGTCGCGCGGCGAGCGACCTTTCACGTCAATTCCGTATTCCCCATTCCGCATTCCGCATTTGGGGTGGGGGGAACGGTGCGATGAAGTATTTCGTGACCATCGGTACCCAGACCATCGAGGTGGAGATCGATGGGCCCCGCGTGCGCGTGGGCGGGGAGGCTTTCGAGACCGACCTCGCCCCCGTATCGGGAACGCCCCTCTATCACCTGCTGCTCGGTGGAGCGTCGTGGACCGTTGCGGCCGAGCCGCTCGAGGGTCCGGGGCGGTGGGTGTTGGGGTTGGTGGGCGAGCGGGTGGAGGTCGCGGTGCAGGACGAACGCAGCCGCGGCATCGAGGCGGCGAGCGGCAAAAGCAAGCGCGCGGGTGGCGGCGGGACGGTGCGTGCGCCGATGCCCGGCCTGGTGGTGCGGATCGAGGTAGCGGAAGGGCAGCGGGTGGATGCGGGGGCCGGTCTCGTGGTGGTAGAGGCGATGAAAATGGAGAACGAGCTGCGCGCGCCACGGCCGGGGATGGTCCAAACGGTCCACGTCGCCGTCGGTCAGGCGGTCGAAAAAGGTGCCTCGCTCGTGACCCTCGCGAGCCCGGAACCCTCGGGTTGACAGGCCCTTACGGCCCGGGTATAGTTCGCGGCTGTTACCGAGCGGGCTTCCTTGGGAAGGGCGGGAATGAAGACGTTCAGTCTGCGAAAAGAGGACGTGACGCACCGCTGGTTCGTGGTCGATGCGGCCGGCCAGCCGCTCGGCCGGCTGGCGAGCCGGGTGGCGCAGATTCTGCGCGGGAAGCACAAGCCCACGTTCACGCCGCACCTGAACAGCGGCGACTGCGTCGTGGTCGTGAACGCCGCCCGGGTCAAGCTCACGGGACGCAAGCTCGAGCAGAAGCGCTACTTCCGGCACACGGGCTACATGGGCCACGAACGCTTCGCGCCACTCAAGAACGTGCTCGAAAAGCGGCCCGAGCGCGTGATCGAGAAGGCGGTGTGGGGCATGCTGCCGAAGACGACGCTCTCGCGTCAGAAGGTGAAGCAGATGCTGAAAGTCTACGCCGGTCCCGAGCACCCGCACGCGGCGCAGCAGCCCGAGCCGCTCAGCCTGGCGGAGGCCCGATGAGCTCGGCCATAACGCCGGAGCTGCGCTGGCACGCGGTCGGGCGCCGCAAGGTGGGCGTGGCGCGCGTGTATCTCACGCCGGGCTCGGGGAAGTGGAACGTCAACGGGCGCACGCTGGGCGACTACTTTCCCCGGCCGTCGCTCGTGTCGCACATCCAGCAGCCGTTCACGGCGACCGACACGCTCGGCGCCTTCGACGTGCGGGCGCTGTGCCGGGGCGGCGGGGTGACGGGGCAGGCGGGGGCGATGCGACTCGCGATCGCGCGGGCGCTGTGCCTGGCGGACGAGCGGCATCGCAAGAAGCTGCGGGAGCAGGGACTGTTGACGCGGGATCCGCGGGTCGTCGAGCGCAAGAAGCCGGGCCGCGCGGGCGCGCGCAAGCGGTTCCAGTTCTCGAAACGGTAAGTGGTGAGTGGTGCGTGGTTCATGTTGGTGATGACGGCGACAACCACATACCACGCACCACGCAGTTGAGGTAATCCCTCACGCTGCTTGATTCGGTGTTGGGTCCCCGCCAAGCGGGGTGGCACCGAAAGTGAGAGCAGCGGCGGATCAAAACCCACGAAAGGGAGTGCATGGCGCAGCCTCAGTTGCAGGATCTGCTGGAAGCGGGCGTCCATTTCGGCCATCAGACGCGCCGCTGGAATCCCAAGATGCGCCGGTTCATTTTCGCCGAGCGGTCGGGGATCTACATCATCGACCTCCAGAAGACGCTCCGGCAGATCGAGGCCGCGCAAGAGCTGCTCCGCGCTGTGGTGCTGAAGGGTGAGAACGTCCTGTTCGTCTGCACCAAGAAACAGCTCAAGAACATCCTCCAGGCGGAGGCGCAGCGCTGCGGGGCGTTCTACGTGACCGAGCGCTGGCTGGGCGGTACGCTCACCAACTTTCAGACCATCAAGAAGCAGATCAAGCGGCTGAAGGAGCTGGAGCAGGGCACCGCCGAGGGCGAGTTCGAGAACTACACCAAGAAGGAGCAGCTGCTGTTCGACCGCGAGCGCGGCAAGCTCGAGAAGTACCTGTCGGGCATCAAGAACATGAGCCGGCTGCCGGGGGCGTTGTTCGTGGTGGATTCGAAGAAGGAGCGCATCGCGGTGGCCGAGGCGAACAAGCTCGGCCTTCCGGTGGTCGCCATCGTGGACACGAACGCGGATCCCGAGCTGATCACCGTGCCGATCCCCGGCAACGACGATGCGATCCGGGCGGTTTCGCTCATCACCGCGGCCATCTCCGACGTGATCTCGGAAGCGCGGCACCACATGCCGCTGCGCGAGCCGGCGGAGGAAGGCGAAGGGGTGACGTACTCGACGGAGACCGGCGTCGAGTCGGAGGCGGAGGGCGACAAGAAGAAGAAGCCGGCGCGCCGCAAGCGGCGCCCCAAGCCGGAAGCGATCGCCGCGCGGCTCAAGACGGACGAGGCGCCCGCGCCCGCCCCGGCGGAACCGAGCAGCGCCGCCGAAGGCGAAGGCTAAGCACGCCGGACGCGCGCGTTCCGGTGGATCACCGACCGCCGCCCTTCGAGCCCCAACGGCGCGAGGGCGGCGTTTTCATGAGGAGGAGGAGGAGTGACGATCGTGAGAGAGATTCCGGCCAAGCTGGTGGCGGCGCTGCGCGCTCGGACCGGCGCCGGCATGATGGATTGCAAGAAGGCCCTCGAGGAAACGGCGGGCGACCTGGAGAAGGCCGTGGACGTGCTCCGCACCAAAGGCGCGGCCAAGGCCGATAAGCGCGCCGGGCGCGAGGCGTCCGAGGGCCTCATCGGCCACTACGTGCACCACGACGGCAAGATCGGCGTGCTGGTGGAGCTCAACTGCGAGACGGATTTCGTGGCGCGCACCGAGGACTTCAAGGCGCTGGCGCGGGACCTCGCCGTGCACATCGCGGCCAGCAATCCGCTCGCGGTGCGGATCGAGGACCTGCCACCGGAGACCGTCGCACGGGAGCGCCAGGTGTACGAGGCCCAGGTGGCCGAGCAGAAAAAGCCCGAGAATATCCGCGCCAAGATCGTGGACGGGATGCTAAAGAGGTTCTACGAAGACAACGTCCTGCTCGAGCAGAAGTTCGTGAAGGACGACAAGCGGACGGTGGGCGAGCTGGTCAAGGAGCTGTCCGCCAAGACCGGCGAAAAGATCGACGTGCGGCGGTTCGCCCGGTTGCGAGTCGGAGAAGGCTGAGTGGCGACGGCTCCGCGACCCCGCCTCGCGTACCCGCGGGCCTTGCTCAAGATCTCGGGCGAGGCGTTCGCGGGCCCGCGCGGCGCGGGTGGCGGGATCGACTTCTCGTTCATCGATCAGCTGGGGGACGAGCTCAAGCACGTCGCCGGGGTCGGGGTGCAGCTGGGCCTGGTGGTGGGCGGGGGCAACATCCTGCGTGGCACGGCGGCGAGCGAGCAGGGGATGGATCGCGTGTCCGCGGACTACATGGGCATGCTCGCGACCGTGATCAATGCCCTCGCCCTGCAGGACATCCTGGAGAAGAAGGGCGTCGACACCCGGGTCATGACGGCGATCCGCATGGAGGAGCTGGCCGAGCCCTACATCCGGCGCCGCGCCGTGCGGCACCTCGAGAAGGGCCGCATGGTCATCTTCGCGGGCGGGACGGGAAACCCGTATTTTTCGACCGATACGGCGGCGGTGCTGCGCGCGCTCGAGATCGAGGCGAAAGTGCTCCTCAAAGCGACGAACGTGGACGGCGTCTATACCGCCGATCCGAAACAGGACCCCAAGGCGAAGTTCCTCCCGGAGCTGTCGTTCCGGGACGCGCTGGTGAACGGCTACGCCGTGATGGACGCGAACGCCTTCGGCCTGTGCAAGGAGAACAAGCTCCCCATCGTCGTGTTCAACATCAACCAGCCCGGCGCGACGGCCAGGGTTCTGGCCGGAGAGCGCGTCGGCACGATCGTCCAATGACCCCCACCACCTCGCTCCTGGCGGACCACGTCAAGCAGGCGAAGCACTCGATGGACAAGGCTGTGGAAGCGGTGAAGCGCGAGTTCTCGACCGTGCGCACGGGCAAGGCGACGACGTCGCTGCTGGACCTGGTGCGCGTGGACGCGTACGGCAGCGAGATGCCGCTCAACCAGGTCGCAAGCGTCGCCGCACCGGAGCCGAAGCTCCTGACCATCCAGCCGTGGGACAAGGGGCTCCTCAAGGCGGTCGAAAAGGCGATCCTCGCGTCCGACCTGGGACTCACCCCCTCCAACGACGGCAACTTGATCCGTATCCCGCTGCCCCCCCTCAACGAAGAACGACGGCGGGAGCTGGTGAAAGTCGTGCACAAGTTCGCCGAAGAAGGGCGGGTGGCAATCCGCCACGCGCGCACCGAGGCGATCAGCAAGGTCAAGAAGACCGAGCACGTCTCGGAGGATGAAAAGAAGCACACCGAGAAGGACGTTCAGAAGCTGCATGACGATCATCTGCGACAGGTGGACGAGGCGGTGAAGGCCAAGGAAGCGGAGATCATGGAGGTCTGAGATGGCGGACGACCTGCTGTCTCAGATCCGCCTCAACGGGGCCGTGCCGCGCCACGTGGCCGTCATCATGGACGGCAACGGTCGCTGGGCGCGGGAGCGCAGCCTGCCCCGGCCGCTGGGCCACCGGGCGGGGATGAAGGCGGTGCGCGAGGCGGTCGAAGGCGCGCTCGATGCCGGGGTGGAGGTGCTCACGCTGTTCGCGTTCTCGGAGGAGAACTGGCAACGCCCCGCGCCCGAGATCTCCGCGCTGATGCAGCTGCTCGAGGAGTACATCGCGCGGGAAGTAGCGGAGCTGAAGGACCAGGGGGTCGCGGTCCACGTGCTGGGCGACCGCACCCGGCTCGCCCCCGGCGCCCGGACGGCGGTGGAGCGCATCGAGCGGGAGACGCGCGACGGCGCGCGGCTGGCGCTCAATCTGTGCATCTCCTACTCATCGCGCGGCGAGCTGGCCCGGGCGGCGCGTCTCCTCGCCGAAGAGGTGCTGAAGGGCGTCAAGCGACTCGAGGACATCGACGAGGACGCCATTCGCGCCAAGCTCTACACGGCGCCCTGGAGCGACCCGGACCTGCTGATCCGGACGTCCGGGGAATGCCGGCTCTCCAATTTCCTGCTGTGGCAGCTCGCCTACACCGAGCTGTACATCACGCCGGTCCTCTGGCCCGACGTTACGCGGCGCGACTTGTTCCAGGCCATCCTCGACTACCAGGGACGGGACCGGAGGTTCGGCCGGATCACCGCCTGACATGTCCCGCAACCTGCTGGTGCGCATCGCGGTCGCGGTCCCGGCCATCGCCGGGGCCGTGGCGGCGCTGTGGCTGGGAGGTTGGGTGCTGGCCGCGGCGATCGCGGTGCTCGGCGTGCTCGGCACCAACGAGGTGTACGCCTTCGCGAAGAAGCGGGGGGTCGAGCCGCTGGAATGGGTCGGCTTCGTCGCCGCTGTTGCCTTCCCGTTCGCCACCTACTGGGCGAAGGACTACGCCGACTGGGAGCCCGTGGTGTACGGCGGCGCGGCCTGGCTGCTCGTGGCGCTGGTCGTGGCCGCCGCCCGCGGGCCGGAGCGCCACCCCCTCACCGCGCTCGCGGTCACGTCGTTCGGGCCGCTGTACGCCTCGGCGCTGCTCGCATTCCTGGTGGCGATCCGGCACGGTCCCCACGCTGACGCGCACCCGCGCGGCTCGGTCGCCCTCGCCGTCATGCCCCTGGTCATCACCTGGGTATGCGACACGTGCGCGATGGCCGCCGGGGCGCTCGTGGGCGGGCCGAAGCTCGCCCCTGTGCTCTCGCCCCGGAAGACGTGGGCCGGTGCCATCGGCGGGGTCGTGGGCGGCGTGCTCGCGGCGCTGGTATACGGTCCCCTGGTGCTCGAGCGCGTCGCCCTGCGGCTCGAGCTCTGGCAACTGGTGACGGTGGGGTTGGTGGTGGCGGTGGCGGCTCAGGTGGGCGACGTCGCCGAGTCGCTGTTCAAGCGGGAGGTGGGCGTGAAGGACTCGTCGTCCTTGATCCCGGGGCACGGCGGTGTGCTCGATCGGCTCGATTCGGTGTACTTCGTCGCCCCGGTGGCGGCGGCGCTGTTCCGGTGGTTCGGCCTCGCATGACCGTCGGCGTTGCGATTCTCGGGTCCACCGGATCGATCGGCTGTACGGCGCTCCAGGTCCTGGCGCGCCAACGAGAGCGGTTTCGGGTGGCGGCGCTGACGGCGCATTCGAACGCGGAGCTGCTCGAGCGACAGGTCGCCGAATGGAAGCCGGGGTACGTCGGGATCGTAAACGGCGGGAT
>WNFJ01193386.1_pt1 | contig 10632 bp, 6 predicted proteins | sample 5400461 | NCBI WGS metagenome assembly WNFJ01 (sample SAMN13153349, study PRJNA577476) | soil metagenome | isolation source: 115 cm saprolite on Douglas fir-dominated hillslope | place: USA:California | collected 2013-09-17
AAGGGAACATTTCTGTACGTGACCCTGGGCCTGGGCGGCACCCAGATTTTCAGCATCGGCACTACGGGCGCTCTCACTGCCGGCAGCATAGTACCGCCGACATCGGGGGTGGAGGCGACCGATATCGCCATCACGCCCAACGGACAATTTGCCTATGTTGCCGACGGCAATGCCGGGGTTTCGGCCTATAAGATCAATGCCAGTAACGGTGGCTTGACCCTGATTACAGGCTCTCCATTTTTCGCCGGCAGTACGCCGATTTCGGTTGTGGTTGACCCCAAAGGAAGATACGTATACACCGCCAATGAGAACTCCGACGACGTCTCGGCTTATACGATAGGACAAGACGGCTCACTGACGGAGATCAATGGATCTCCCTTCCTGGCGGGAAGCAGTCCCATTCGCGTCAACGTTGACCCTTCCAGCAGGTTCGTCTACGTTGCCAACCTCGATAGCAACGACGTTTCCTATTTCAGCATTGATTCCAAAACGCCCGGCGCCCTCATCCTCGGAGGCAGCGCCAATACCGGCAAGAATCCGGCCGGGGTGGTGACGGTAAGGTAAGTTAAGCTTCCCTGATTCCCTTCTGTGCTTTTCTCTATTAATTTTCTAGTAACGTATGGCTTTCATGACCGGTCACGCCCCCCACCCCATTGCATGAAGTAGTCTCCGTGGAGTTAAGTCATTCCAATTCAGGTACATACGAGAGGGGGAAGAGTAATGAGAACCGACAGTCAGCAGTTGCTGGATAGATACTCATCAGGATGATTATTTACTTGACGAAGTATAGCTATTCTGCTATTCTCGTCTAGTAATGAAGGTAACTACTAGTCCCGCTTCGTTTTACCAGACTTCCAGTCAGGATTTATATCGTCTAGTTTGCGCCGTAATTCCTTTTTCAACCCAGACGCCAGTTTCCGCAATGGTATCCGGTCTAATTCGCTCTTTTGCCGCTTGGGAGACTTTTTAGCCATGACTCTTACTGACCTCACTCAGATGTTTTCGACAGACGAACAATGCCGCGCCATCTTGAAAAAGCTGCGCTGGCCTATCGGCATTGAATGTATTCGATGCAAAAGCAATCGGGTGTTTGAGGTTGCCACTCAGAAGAAATTCGAGTGTGTTGACTGCGGGTACCAGTTTAGTGTTCTCACGCAAACCGTTTTCCATGATACACATTTGCCGCTGGAAACTTGGTTTATGGCGGTGCTGCTTTTGGTGGAAGCGCGCAAAGGAATGTCTGCTAATCAGATGAAGCGTACCTTGGGAATCAGTTACAAGACAGCATGGTATCTCTGTCATCGCATTCGTGCTGCTATGAGCCAAGCGGAAAAACCAATGTTGGACGGTACTGTTGAAATGGACGAAACCTATGTTGGCGGTCGAAAGCGCGGTCGCCGGTATCAGGGCAGAAAAGACCACAAAGAATGTGTGATTGGTATTCGCCAGCGTGGGGGAGATGTGCGCTTCTTCCATGCCGAAGATGCCAGAATGGGAACGCTTGCCAAGTACATAAAAGAAAATGTTTCTACCGATGTTGATGTCATCGTTACCGATGATCTTCCGGCATATCAGAAAGCTGTAGGAGCCCACAAACACGAAACCGTCAATCATTCCGCAAAAGAGTATGTCAGATTTGGAACTGACATTCACACGAACACTGTTGAGAATGCATTCTCTCTCTTGAAGCGCGGCATCATTGGAAGTTGGCACAAGATCAGCGCAAAGCATCTCTCTGCATATCTTGCTGAGATGGAATTCCGCTTCAATCGCCGGAAAAACTCTGACTTGTTTATTGATACCTTGCGTCATATGATTACTGCGCCTGTACTTACCTTTGAAAAGCTTACTGCATAGTTATGGCAGAACAAGAAAAACATCTCTATTGGGCGATTCGCTGTAAAGGCTGTACTGAGTGGCTGCTCCTGCAATATTTAGGCCCTTACGATGATGTAAGTGAAAATCGCCCAACCAAAGTGCATATGCCATTGAAGTGGTTACAGCCATTTAAGCAACGTTGCGGATTCTGCCAAAAAGAGCATGATTACCAGCCAGGCGATATAGAAAGATTTATTGCTCCGTGGGCACCAAGTAAGGCTCCCACTCAGAACGAAGAATAACCTTAACTTTGTCGCTGTCCAGACAGCCCATCGTGCGTGTACCGTCAGACCACTCAAATACAATTATTCCCCCATTCTGCCATTGACGTACCACTGTGGGCTGCCTTGTTTCTATTGTTACCGTATTCATTATTTTCTCCTAGCTGACTATGTGTAGTTTTGCGCCAATCGCTCCAACCCATCCCGGAAGATTTGCGGTCGATTCCCAAAAATCTTTAGTCACATCAGCAAATTCAGGAATTTCCCGTTGAATCTCATTAAAACCTTGAGGACTAATATGTGTGCCCAATGCTCCCGGCCTAAGAAAAGTCATATCCGTACCACCACCGCAAAATTGCACCGTGTCATTTACTTCCCTGAAAATGAAAGCGGCCAGAAGGATAATTTCGTGAAGGTTGAGATCGTCACGATATAGGCGCTCAGAAAAGTAAGTGCATAAATCAGCGCCGTAACCCTCACAGCAGTATCTGCTAATCGGCTGTGGAATGTTATCTTGTGTCAGATATAAATGCTGTGTTTGCTGCGGTAAAAAGCTAAGACCGACAATTAAACGAATCCTATAGTCCTCACTTTTTGGATTCTTCCAAATGTGGTCTTCATGAATTTTTGTTAGTACATCAATAATGATTTGTTCGTGCTGTTCTTCAAGCTTATCCATGTCAACCCCTGGCACCATAGCAGCCCGAAGAAATGCCTGTATCAGACGTTTAACCGCCAAATCGCAAAGACCGGAATGGCCAGCGGTCGCAACTGTCATGTTCCAAGGGGAAGCGTGAAGCAGGAAAAGCTTCTCGGCATCCTTTTTTGAAGTCCCGACAGATTCTTCACGGTCTGCACATATCAAAATGCCATCCTTGCATCGGAAGCCAGCTATGATTGTCATGCGGCGTCCTTTCGGAAACCGCTCGGGTTTGGGCAATTTTCGGAGATCGGTACCATGCACAAGCATGGTAACACTTATACTTCATCAAGTGTATAATCGTCCTCATCAGTAAACTTTGGTAGCAACCAGGCTCGCAGGGCTTTTCTCTAAGGGCTTCGCGGTAAAGCTGCTACGCCCTCGCATTTGGTTCGCGCGGGACGGCGCTCACCAAAAGCTCACTTTCGCTCTAAGGGCTTCGCGGTAAAGCCGCTACGCCCTCGCATTTGGTACATACGAGAGGGGGGAGAGTAATGAGAATAGATAGTCCCGCAGTCCTGGATATATACTCATCAGTAAACTTTGGGTAGTGACCAAGCTCGCAGGGCTTTTCTCTAAGGGCTTCGCGGTAAAAGCCGCTACCCCTCGCATTTGGTTCGCGCGGGACGGCGCTCACCAACGTTCGCTCCCTAAGGGCCCGCGAATCGGCAGCGGATATTCATTCCGACAGGCAATAAGTTTTTCAAAGACCGGAACCAAGCCAAGCATTCTGGAATGCTTAGGATAATGATACCTGCCATTCCTGAAGAATCAGCAAAGTGATATCACTTATAGCTTGTTTCAAAATGGCGGCGAGGATGGTGGTGCGAATCGATCATAGTGACCCAACCCGAGTTCTTGCTTATGAACAAATCAATGGTGAGTGATTCCTAATTACAAGTTCAATGCGGCAAAACCATGTCCGCGCAATCGATCGCGCCAAACTCACAATTTGGGGCTAGCGGATCATTTTCGGTTGCTTCACGGTTTTCAGGTGTGGCATGAATCTCATATTTCTCATTGGCGATGTAGCTACGTAACCCGCCTGTTCCATACTGCCTGGGGCGAGCCGTAAGAATAAGTCCATTCGGCCCACCGAGCCCTCTCGCGATTGTTTGATACGTCACGATATATGACTCGTAGGTGACCCCTGACGGGCTGTAGTCCACGGCATAGTCAGCAGCACAGGGTCTGCCTTGTGAGTTCGTGATCTGTAGCAGGCTGTCAGGAAACGGACCCGAGTGGCAGGTGCCTTTAATGCAACGAACGAGAAGCCCGAAGTCATATGAGCCACCGAACTGATAGGCAAAGGGATGTTGGTAATCTCGTCGTGTGTAGTAAACGATGCCCGATGCGTCGCTAAAAAAATCGAAGAGATTTTGATCAAAGATCGTAGCCGGCTTGGCGAAAACTGCATAGTTTGTGATACGACCCTGGCTTGGTTTGGACACATATTGAATGGTGAAATTCGGTTCCGCTCGTAGTTGTGACTCGGAGAGACACCCCTCGTCCTTCATTGCCTGAAGGCTCGGCGGGAAGCCCTGTGCAGAGTGTCGACTTATGTATTGATAAGCGCACTTATCCACCATGAGCACGGTCTGAGCTACCACTTGCTCATTGGTGTGAGAATCCACATCGCGAGCGGCTTGAGCAAGGGTTTCTCTCATGCCTTCGGCAAGGTACAGGTAAAGGCCTATACCCAGCACCCCGCATATCATGAGAAGAAGACTCCTGCGCTTATAGCGCGATGCGATGAAAGCAGCAAAAACAATCAGTAGCATAGGCCACGCCGGCCAAAAGAGCACCACATATGGAGCGAGAGACCGAGCCGAACCGCCAAAGAGCATCCAAACCTGAGCAAGCATGGGCACAATCAAGATCGGAACGACGGCCAGACCGGACGCTAGCGCGAAGGCAAGGTCGTAGGATTTTCTGAACACGAACCAGAGAATGAAGAGATACGGCAGCTCCGGAAGGAACAGTGCAATCAACTCAATGAGGTCACCGGCACGCTGTAGCTCGTGCAATTTCGGTCCCCATACAAAGACTCCACCAAGCACAAGCCCGCCGATTGCCACAATCAAGATCAGAAACAAAACCAGAAACCTGTAGCCGTCTTGTTCTGTCTTCGGCGTGGTCTGTTCAGCCATTCGCTCTCGACCTTTAGGGTGTCAGTGCATTAGCTCCGAGATTGGTGTTGTCCGGATCTGGTTTGTTTGGAACCAGAACTTGACGATACCACTTGTAAGCTCCCCACACGTCGGTAAGGTGCTTCTCTGTCATATAGGAGTGACTCAAAGAGCCTAAATCGAGAGAACCCAAACTGAAGACGTCTTGCTTATAGCGATCCCAATCAATTTGGCACGTGCCCTGGCCATTGCTTCCCTTGACGTTTCCCCATTGTGTGAGATTCAGGCTCTGAAATTGTGCGCTCTCAAACGGCTGCCTGGCATTACCCATCGGTCCAAATGCCGAGGGGAACCAAAGCCCGAGTTCGGCCCATTGTCTGATCAGTGTACGATGTTTCGTATCACTGAACGGGTCGGCTAAAAAGATACTGCCTTCGGAACCATAATCGAGGTCAAAATCAGACCAATATTGCCGGTCGTGGTTGTCTCCTCGAGTATCGTGCAAGTCGCCGGCACCGCCAAATGTTGTCGGCGGGAAAGCGTTCAAGGGATGCGCATTGGCATAATTCAGAGTTGCCAGCCCGCTCCCAAGGCTAATGACAGGCTTGGTTAATTGATCCGCGTACCACAGGTAATTCAGGACGCAGTCCCCGTTATTGAATGAATTGACCATGCGCCCGACTTTGCCCGGATCTACCTGAAAAATATTCTGCCAGCTTCCTCCTGCAAAAGGAGAATCGGGGTCGCTCCAGATTTCCGAGCGCCTCTGCCCCCAATGTCTAGCGTAGTAGAGCCTATAAAGCCTCGGTAAGTCAGAAGACGGGCTTGAAGCGAAGAGGTTGGTCTTAGCCAGTCGTGCTCCCCACCCGAAGGTCGGGTCATTGCACCGATAATATTGAGTCGGCGAGAGAACATCGCCGTACGGATCAGTTCCGATGCAGAGTTGATTGTCCCCGATAAACAGGTCATATTCATCGAGCCAATCCGGGAAATCAGTAATACTTACAGCTTCGGAAGTTTGGACCCCATTGCTATCGAGAACCGGGCTCACTGAAATGTTTGCCAGTTGGCTAATACGCTGCCGCAGCCAGGTTGTTCTATACTGCTGCCAATTTGATGCACTAAATCCTCCCAGCATCGGTATGTTGAAATTTGCGTCTAGAAACTGCTGGTTTTGGGCGTACGCGGTAACTTCATTGGGCGTTCCGAAAGCTTCAGCCGCTACGGCCGCTTCATTCATCAGATACAAGTTCACATCATTGGGTTGAATGATTGAGGATGCCAGGGCATTACTTACAACCATATTGCCCAAACTATGCGCGATCAATGTAACATTGGTGAAGCCTACGCTCGACGATCTTAGCGTGTCGTGAATGAAATGGGCCAACGGAACGCCGCTTTCCAGAGCCCGGAATTCATCCTGGGGGTAACGGGCCGGAGCTGGAAAATCACCGATGTCGCCCGGCCAGTCCACGATGACTGTAGTGGTTCCCTGTGGCGCGATGACAGGCGTCGCTGACCAATAGAGCCTCTTAAAGTACGTATCACCCCAACCGTTGAAAGCTGCCTTCTGACTTACATTGAAACCATGTACCAGAACGAGAGCATTCGTAGCGCTATTGGTGTTGGAATTTTGGTCGCCAGGTAGCGGATCCCATCCAGATACAGATGAAAGCGACGGCAAGGGTTTCGCATCAGATCCGTTGCGGGCTGTATACGCATAGAGCCATTTCTTAAGCGGACGAATATCCACATCAACACGGTCAAGCACATCGGGGTTTTGATTAACATTCGCGTTGTTATATTCAACCTGGATCATACGGCTGGGGACAGTGCCGTCAGAGTTCACTGGGCAGTTTGCACAACGCAGGAGAAACTCACGCTGTTCGCCCGTCCCCAGCGATGGAAGTTGAACGGAGTTGGTGCCGTCAGACGCACATTCGCCTTGATAGTGCGCCGGGTCAGGCTGATTACTACCAAAGCCGAACGAACAAATTACAGTTGCACTGTTTAAGCCGGACGAAGCGGCGGCGATGGATGCCACCTGTTTTTGAGACGTCGTCTGATCGGAAAGGTAATCTTTGTTTTCGCCTACTTTTTCCGTGATGAACCAAGTCGTAGCGGGCCCGCCCATCAGATGCAGCCGCACGGTGCCCGGGTCCCATGTGCCATCATTCGTCACTCGAACAATTGCATAGTCCAACAAGCCGTTCAAGGCATGATCCTGGAGAATATTCATCTGGTCACTACTCGTGAATATGCCAAGGCTCTTATTGTAGTTGCTGATTACATCGTTCCCTGAATCGGCTTCCCAGAAGGAAAACTTCTTGATATTAGGAAGGTTCTGAGCGGTTCGTTGCGCCAAATTGGGGTCTTTCGTCGGGTCGGCGGCATCGGTGCCGGCCAAAGAGTTTTTCTTGGCATCATCGTCCTTATCTTCCACTTTGGTGTTGTTGTCGGAATCCAGCGTTATTTTCACGCTACCGAGCTGAACGCTGCGGTCCGGACTCTTGATTGATCCGGGGCGCGCGAAGGCTGGACCGCAACCCAATTGGAATTCCAGGCGAACGGTGAAGGAGTGATTGGGGAAGTCTGTGAACCTGTCAATCGGAAGTTTGGCCTGGCCTTTGGCATTCATCAGGTTGACGTGATACGCCTTGGGAGGGTTGGTGCCGTCGTTCACAATCAAGTTCGCATTGTTGGTGCACACAGTATTAGGAAATACCTGGCCATAGATGGTCGTCGGAACCAGCGTCGCGCGATGGTGGCTGTTTTTCTCGGACAGATCCACGTCTTGCGAGAGGATGGGAGAAACATAGGGAACCACGGCGAGGATGTCGACAATGGCCGCGTGGATGCCGTTTAGCGGGCTGGTGGGATTGCCAAACTGCGTACCCGAGGAAAATAGTACCGCGTTATTGTACAAGAACAATTTGCCGCCCACGCCACTCAAGAGTTCCAGGAAAGCAGGTTTGGTGGGATCGGTCAGATCATAGACGTAAGAATTTCCATCGTTCAAAGCGACGATGGCGCGACCGTTCTGGAGAATGACATCGGTGGCGAAACTTGCCGGCCCACTGGGCGGGGCAACGGCAACGACACTGAGCGGGACCGGCCGGGTGGGATCAGTCATATCCACCACACTCATCACAGAGCAACCGGGACAATTGCTTCCGGCTGCGTGACCGATACCGACGACGACGGCCACGTGCGTACCGCCTTGATAGGGGATGGTTCCGAGAGCGAGCGCCCGGCCCATATCCAGGCTGCTGCCATTGCTGGTTTGCAGCAGGAGCTTGGCAACCACAGAACCTGCGTTGGGATCGGCCACGACGAAGGAGGCATTACCCAGAGCAGGGTTGGCGAAGGGTGCAGGTATGTATCCGGTGGCAGCCACCAGGGTCTGCGGCTGGGTCGCACCGGGCATCAGGAAGTCGTCGGCTTTGATGTTGAAGAGCCATGCGCGATATTCTTCTTCAGGGACGCCCATCACCCCGATGGTCGAGATCACAGTATCGTTGGCAAAGCCCTGGCCCTCGGTGCCGAGCAGGAACTGGATCTTGAAATTTCCTATGATGCCGCTTTGCTGGCTGAACTCGTCCAGCGCCGCCTGCAGATCAACCACTTGAATGCCTTTTCGCATGGTAGCAGCGTAGAGGCGTGCCTCCTTAATGGCGATGGAGACGACGGATCCATCCACCGCTCCTGAAGTCAGGCTCACGCCCCCAGCCCAGCGAATGGTGTTCCTGGCCGGATCACTTCTGTAGAGATAGACGGCCGATGTCTGGAAGCCATGCCCATAAAAGGCGTATGGGGCCTCGGAGACAGCAATTAACGTATCTCCTCCCACGAGGGGTGACGCATCCTGACCTGTTATGTCATCCGCTCGCCCCTCAACGACTCCATTCGAGGTCGCGACTTTCCGGGGGTTGGTGGGATCGGAAACGTCATACATGTTGACGAGCGCCCGAGTAAAGTTATTGATTTCCGCTAGATAAGCCCGGTCACGGGCCACGAAGATGCCAGGCGAGACAGTGGACTGGCTCTTAAAGGAATCGACCTCGAAGGTGTAGAACTCGTACGGAGGCAGCCAGAACAAAGGATTCTCGATGGGATTCCCTTGTGCATCCTTGTCGTCCGTATCGTGGATTCCGGTCGTGCCGGGCGCGAAGACAATCCTATATGTGCCCTGAGGATCTTTTGAAGTGGTGGAGTACCTCAACTCAGATTTAGGCTGCAACGTGATCGAGGTATAAAGCGTGTCCGCGGCCGCAGCGGAGATGTCAGTAACAATATTCCCCTGATTATCGATGCCTGAGATGGTGATGGGCACATTAATGGAATTGAAATCCTGCAGAGAGACGCTCCCGGGGGGCACAATGACTGGCTCAGAAAATACTATGTACGGATTCACGCTGACCGGCACGTTCTGGTCAAAATGCTTGGGGTACGACTGTTCTTCGAGAATCTCCGGGCAGCGAACCGGTGGCGTTGCCGCCGGGAGCAACGACCCTGAAATTCGTGGTAATGACCTGTGGACTGCCGCCGAAGGGGTCTTTCACCTTCACGGTCACTCCATAAAGTCCGGGATTTCCCGCGATGTAGACCGAGAGTACATCGAAACGCATGGGATCGGCTGAGACATCTTGCTGCACGTCTAAGCTATTGCCATTCAAATCGATCTCTATGTCGCTTACGAGCAGCGGAGGCGATCCGGGGGCGGTCTGCTTCACGCCAATCAAGAGCCTGTCTCCCGATTGCACCACGCCAGGAGGCTTGGGCAGCGAGCGCGTATTTGCGTTGACACCTGCATCGGGTTCCTTCACAACCGCAACTTTAACGGTTGCTGGGTTGGGCTTTGCCGGGAGCACCGGCAAAGTGATGTCGGCAGTCGCAACGTTGCGGTACTTGGCGAGAAGCCGGCTCTTCAATGTGTCACGGCTCTGGATCTCAAAAGCGGTAGCACTGGCCGTAAACCCTTTGGGGGTGTTGGCCGGCAGGAACTGACCATCAATGTTATCAGCAGTAACGGTGACGGACCCGCCGGTGTAACTCTTATCCCAAAGTACATAGGTACCATCCTTCTGAACGGTTGCGTATACCAGCTTGCGATCTTTCTGATCCGTCACGCTGGGTTTATGGGAGGATACATGCGCGCCCTCTGCCCCTTGCAAAACAGGGTCAACGTGGCCCGGCTGGAAGGATGGGCTCAACACCTTCCCAGTGATTGCGCCCTGGGAGAAGCGGAATAGGCTGCTCAGGATGTCGTCAACAAACCACATCACAATGAAGTAGTTGTCGGCAATATTTGACAGACCGTAACCGGGGAATGGAACCAGATCATGAGTTGTACTGATCTCGAACGGCTCAGGTGGCGGCGGAAGTGTAATTCCTGAGGAAGGACTGCCGCCTGGGAGTTCAAAACTTGAGGGTTGACCTCTGGCAATCACAACCGGCCCCGAAGTGCCGGGGGGTTGGAGCTCCGCGTTGTCGATAACTTCATAACCGATGGAGCCATCTGGCTGCACCACACGGCGGTAAACGTAGTACTGGGCGTTGTCAGGAGTGCCCGCCGGTCTCGGAAACACCAGACTGAGTGGTTGATTGAAGGTGACGGGAGAGGTGCCGACATGCACCTTTAAACCACTGCCGAACTGCAGGTTATCGGCATCGGGGGTGTCAGGGAACAGGGTCGAATCGAAGG
>WNFJ01420547.1_pt3 | contig 10631 bp, 9 predicted proteins | sample 5400461 | NCBI WGS metagenome assembly WNFJ01 (sample SAMN13153349, study PRJNA577476) | soil metagenome | isolation source: 115 cm saprolite on Douglas fir-dominated hillslope | place: USA:California | collected 2013-09-17
GGTCAATCCAGCGCGCCACGCCGATGATTCTGCGCGCCGTCGAGCAGGTCAATGACAGAGCCGGCAGGAGTGCATAGCTGTGCGAGTAGCAGGTGGGGACAACGCTACGGGAAACTGTGCTGTTCGCTGCCAACCGCCGGACCGTTAGTCCCCACTAATGTCCCCACTGGCCTTACTTAGCGGGTGAAAAGGCCTCTGAGCTGGAGCCCCGTTACGGAATCGAACCGTAGACCTTCTCCTTACCATGGAGACGCTCTGCCGACTGAGCTAACGGGGCCGGTCTTCAGTTGTCTGACCTGGGGTTTGCGCCTGTTGGCTGCTTCCCGGGCTAGTGCACGTCGCTGACGGTACCTGCACCAGCGTAGGAGAGCCTACCGTAATCCTGCCGTCCTGGCGCATGCATCCGGCGGCGTTCAACCTGTCGCCCCGGATGATCTGCGCCCACGCTGGCTACCGTGCTCCTCACCCCTCAAGGCATGCCCGTCGCAGCCGACAGTATCCAGCGCAGGCCTGTCGAGGCGTCTATCGCCGCGAACTCGGGCGCATCGCGCCCTCGTCCGCCGCCACCCCGATACCGGTCACTCCAGCGTACGGCCCCGACTCGATCGAGCGGGGCCGTACGCGCCGAGCGGGAGGAGGCCGCCCGGCCGGCTGAGCTAATGGCGCGGTCTTCGGCAGGATGAGCTGGCCGCGCCAGCGCAGGAGGTCAGGCGAACTCGGTGAGCGGGAAGGCCCGGTAGCGGCGCGGGGGGACGAGGAAGTTCTGGCGGCGGGTCGCGGTGAGGAAGCGCTCGAGGCCGTTGTCGCTCGGGCTGACGGCGTACTTGTCCTGTAGGTCGAGGGAGGCCTGGCTGGTCCGCAGGGTCCTGAAGAAGTCGGCGGACGGCACGAAGATCGTGAACTGGAGCTTGGGCACCTTGGCGCCGCCGGGGACGTCCATGGTGTCGAATCCGGGGCCGTCCATGCGGATGTGGAGGGGCGTGCCGTCGGCCGCGCGGGAGGTGCGCTGGAGGCAGGACAGGTGGCCCATCCGGTGCTCGCCGTTCTGCGTGCCGATGCCCTGGGCGGTTCGCGCGGCGTAGTGCGGGCCGCGGTTCTGGTTGGGCAGCAGGGCCGGGCCGCCGCCGTCCGCGTACTGGTCCTTGTGGCCGCCGGTGATGCTCGGCGCGTGGAACATGTACTGCACCCGCTCGGTGAATTCACCGTCCGAGCCGGGCGTCGACGACGGGGTGTCCATGTCGAAGAACTGGAGCATGTCCATGATGACATGGGAGAAATGCTGAATCGAGCCGTGGTCGAAATAATCGCCCAGGGTGGCGGTGGTCAAATGGGCCGCGGAGTTACCGGCGAATGTGCAGATGGCGGCCGGGCCCGCGCCGTTGACTTGCTGGTCGGCGAAACCCATCCACATCGGCGACTGGTGCTGAATGTAATTCGCGAAGGGCAGGTTGTGCCGCTGCGCGACCGCTTTCGGCAGGCCCATCTGCACGAACATGTGCCGGCTCGACGTGAACGCGATGAGGCCGTCCCAGGCCGGAGACCGAACGGCATGCCCGCGTAGCCGCCCGCTCCCGCCGAACCAGGCGAGCACGTCGGCGAGGATCTTCGGATCGTCGCCGCGGAGCGTGACGAGCATGTCGTTGCGCTCGATGACCACGTCGAGGTGGTAGCGCAGCTTGCTGATCCCGGGGTTGGCCGGGCTGACGTCGGTCGGGCCGGGCTCCGCCTCTTCCAGCACGTACCGGCTGGTGTCACGGACCAGTCGCGGCATGTGGCCAGAGACCAGGCGCCCGGTGCGCCCGCCGGGAAGCCGGTCGAAGTAGGGCAGCCCGTAGGCCACGAAGGTGACCAGGTGAGCGGCACTCCACGGGTAGGACTGCTCGAGCGTGTCCAGCGCGCGGTTCATCTCCGCCTGGTCGGCTCTGGTCGGGGTTCGCTCGAGCGCCGCGGTCAGGAAGATCGTGTGGACCGGCGGCATCTGGAACGGGACGCCGCTGCCATAGGTCCGCGGCGGCACCGCGAGGAAAGCGGAAATGTCAAACTGGATGTCGGACGGACGCGTGGCGGCATCCGCGCGCTGCGGGCTGAAAGAGAATGGGCCGACCGCCTCCAGTGCGCTTAGTGCCGCGGCCAGCGCGCCGGTCTTCTTGAGCGCGGTGCGCCGGGTAATGTGCGCCGGGGAATCCAATGAACATTTCTCCTTGCACTCGCCAACGAATTGGATAATAAATCCGAAACCGACATAAGCGCGCATAATCGTAGGTGACGCCGACATTTCGGGTCAACCAGTATGACAGGAATGTAAGGTTGCGGTCCGGCGGCCCACGGCCAGCACGTACCCCGGCTGAGAGGCCGGCCGCGCACCGCGGACAGGACGGCGGCGAATGCAGCGGAAAGCCCGGTCGCGCGGTTGGTAATAGGGCACCATGGCGGAGCGCATCGAGCGCGAGCCCCTTGCGTGCGGCGGCCCGGGTGACCGCGCCCGCCGCCGCCGCCCGGCCGGAGACCCCGGGCTCTTTCCCGACCCCCGATAGCCGGCCGGTGATGTGATCTATGTCACAACGCAGGCGTCCCCGCACACGGCGCCGGCCGGACTGACGAGGCGTAGTTTCTCTTGCCTTACCCCAGCTTGGCACCCCGGCGGCGAGGGCCGGGAGCCGCCGCCCGACCAGGGCCTCGCCACCACGACCACCGCACGCGTGAGCGTGCCCAGGTAACCCCGGGATGCGAATGTCGTGACGGCGCGTTGGAACCGATCGGGGGTGGGGGAGCGTCACATCTTCCGGCCGGGCCCGCCGAACCGGCCAGGCGGCCCAGCCGTGATCGGGAGTAGTGGTACACGCATAACTAGCCCAACACCGGATATGAGTATTGATACCCATCCGTCACCTAGTCGCCTCCGAACCCACAAAGAGCAGACAGTAACCCTGATGAGTAGGGTAGGCAGGGCAATTTGATGCGTCTGGTGTACGTGCGAGTAGTGGTACTGAGCGTGCTAACTGGGGGTTTCCTGACCCTAGGCGTGCTGGCAGGCCTGCCAGGGATCGCGGGAGCGGTCGCGGTGATGAGCGCCGCGGCCTCGCCGAGCCCGGGAGCCTCCACGAGCGCGAGTGCGAACACCGACACTAAGTGTCAGGTGCTGCCCGCCTCGAGCTCGCCCTCTCCCTCCCCGTCGCCCTCTCCCTCGCCGTCGCCGTCCCCCTCTCCCTCCCCGTCGCCTTCGCCGTCGCCGTCGCCGTCCTCGAGCTCGTCCAGCGCTCCGCCGACCGGGGCCGGCGCGACTAACGACCCAAGCAAGGCCCCGGTGTCATCCTCGCCGCCAAGCTCAGGGTCCGGTTCGAGCTCGCCTCCTGCCGCGGGCACGGCCTCGGCCGCCGCTACCGCCTCGACCGCCACCGCTTCCTCGTCCGTTGCCGCCGCTTCGCTCGACGTCTACATCGCCTCGACCCCGACCGCGAGCGGACACGCCAACGCCGGCTCGAGCGCCAGCGCGACCAGCAAGGCCGCGCAGCCCGAGCTGTGCGTCAGCGTCCAGCGCTCCCAGTCCAGCGTGCCGCGCGGCCAGGCGGCCGCCTACGTCGTGCAGGTCTCGACCGAGAACGGCGGATCGGCCAGCAACGTGTCCGTGGCCATCGCCGCCCAGCCGTCGAGCCAGAAGCCCACGTTCACCAGCGGCTGCGCGAAGGGCGACGGGACCGCGACCTGCGCGGTCGGTTCGGGGTCGCAGAAGCAGCCCGCGACCCTGCACGCGCTCACCTCGGTCAAGCTGACCGCCACGGCGAGCATCGCCACCGCGGCGAAGTGGACTCCGCCGGCCGCCGCCGAGACGGTCACGGTCACCGGCGCGGCGGCGGCCAAGTCGGCGGGCGCCTCGCCGGAGACGTCGCTTCCGCTCGGGCCCATCCCGAACCTCAACGGCGTGTCGAGCTCGCTGATCGGCGCCGGCAGCGCGGCCGGCCTGTTCCCGGCGATCGTCCCGTCCTCCGCGCCCGCGGCGTCCGCCGCTGGTGGCCACCAGCAGGGCGGGCAGCGCAATGCCGAGCCGGTCTCTGACACCTCGGCGCTGGCGCCGGGACTATCCGGCCAGCTGGCCGGGCTGATCGCGCTGGCGCTCGCCGTCATGCTCACGGTAACCAGGCTGTCCCTGCTCAAGCGCTTCCGGTCCAGGAAGCAGGGCAGCTGACACCACAGGACCTGCGTGCCGGAGAAGCCGGAGAAGCGGCCGCCTGAAGGTTTTGCCGCCGACGCGCGACTACATAATCATGATGCGCTCAGTGAACTCTGGCCAAGGCCGATCGGGCCCGGGCGCAGGCCGGCGGAGGTACGGCATGGACGATAGCGGCGACCCTCGGATCGCGCAGCTCCACGTCGCCGAGTTGAGCGGTTTCTTCGCCGCCCACGACCGGTGGCTGTTCGGCCATGCCTGCGTGCGGACCCGCGGCGACCGCGAGCTGGCCGCGGACCTGGTGCAGGACACGTTCGAGGCGGCGGCGAGGGCCTGGCCCACGCTGCGCGAGCGGGCCGGCGGGCGGCAGCGGGCCTGGCTGCTCGGCACGCTGGCGAACAAGGACGTGAGCGACTTCCGGCACAAGGAGGTGTTCCGCCGCAGGCAGCCCGACATCCAGGCCAGGCATCAGCCCACCGCGGCCGATACGGCGGCCCTCGCCGAGCAGCACGCCGGCGGGTACGACGCCGCAGCCGGGCGGACCCGTTACCTGGCCTGGCTCGGTGAGCACGCGGCCGCGGCGGCCGCCGCCGAACCGGTCAGGGACTACCTGAAGCAGATCGGCAAGGTGCCCGGGCTCAGCGCCGAGCAAGAGGCCGGGCTGGCCCGGCAGATCGAGGCCGGGCGGCAGGCCGAGGACAGGCTGGCCGAGATCGGCGGCAGCCTGTCCGCGGGCCAGCGGATCGACCTGGAGTGGATCGCCGAGGTCGGCACCCGGGCCAAGAACCACCTGCTGGAGGCCAACCTGCGGCTGGTGGTGTCGCTGGCCAAGCGGTACGCCGGCCGGGAAATGCCGTTCCTCGACCTGATCCAGGAGGGCAACCTGGGGCTGATCCGGGCGGTGGAGAACTTCGACTACACCAAGGGCTACACGTTCTCCACGTACGCGACGTGGTGGATCCGGCAGGCGATCACCCGGGCGATGGCGGACCAGGCCCGCGCCGCCCGCACCCCGCCGGACGAGGCGGGCGGGTGAGCGGCCTCTGCCCGCCTACTTCGGGGATAGGACTTCCACCGACGGGCGGATCGTGCGCATCGCGTCGGCCAGCTTGCTGGCGGTCATCGTCGGCGAGGTGATCTCAGCGAAGCTGTCGTTGTCGAACCAGGCGCAGATGGCCACGCTGTTGGTCAGGTTGGTGCCCTCCTCGGCGCACACGGCCTTCCCTCCCGTGGCACCCGCGCTGACCACGTGGGCGCCGGCGAACTTCTGGGTGAAGCCGGCGATCGAGGCGGCCGGGTCGGCGTTGGCCAGGTGGCCGCCGATGAACATGATGATCTCGGTGGTGTTGCCGGCCGCGGAGTTACCCGACTCATAGATCGCCGACACCACGTGGCTCGCCTGGCCCGAGCTCATCTGGATGACCTCGGAGCGCAGGTGGGCGAGGTCGGCCTGGCGCTCCAGGTCGACCGTGCGCACGTAGGTCTCGATCCTGGCCGGGATGGTCATGGCGTGCGCGGGGCCGCTGTGCGACGGGAACTCGAACTTGAGGATCCCGGTGATCGCCGCCGCGGCCACGATCACCACGCCGCCCAGGCCCAGCCACAGGCGCCGGTCGTTGCTGCCGCCGCGACGGCGCCCGATCCGCCGCTTGGCCGCGGCCTGCCGGGCGTCGGCGCGCTCGAACTCGGCTTCCCGGTTCCCGAACAGCCCGGTGTACTCTTCGTCCTCGTCGTCCCGCCAGAAGTCCTCGTAGGAGTCGAGGTCGTCGGCCGTCCCCGGCTGGGCCGGCCAGGAGGACGTGATCTCCGGGCCGTCCAGGCCATGGCCGGGCCGGACCGGGCCGGCGCCCGGACGGGGTGCCGCGGGCGCGGCCGGGAACGCGTCGGGGTCACGCAGGGCGTCCACCCGGGTGCCCGTGGGCGGGGTGAGCACGCTCACCTGCCCGACCGGGGCGCCGAAGAAGCCGGTCTCCCGGGGTGCCGGATCGGCGGGGAACGCCCCGCCCGCGGCCCGGGGCTGGTCACCCGCCCGGCGCTCATCTGCGGCCCCGAACCTCCCCGGTCACCGCGCGGGTTGCCGTACCCAGCCGACCGGTCCGGTGCCTGCGGGTAGCCAGACGGACGGCCGGAACCGGGCCCCTGCGGCTGCACCCGCGGCGGGGAACCGCCAGAAGCCGCCGGGCCGACGGGGCCAGAACCGCCGGAACCCTGGGGGCCACCGGGCCGCTGCGGGTAGGCGGGCGCGCTGCGGCGCAGTTCCTGATACCACGACTCCTCGTCCAGCGGCTCGTCGTAGCCCGAGGCGCCGGGCGTCACCGGGTCGGGGTCGTCGTAGCGCAGTTCGCCGTAGGTCATGCCCTCAAGCCGCGGGTCGACCGACCGCGACGGGCGCACGTCGTCGGCGACCCGGTCGTCTGGGCGCGGATGGTCGTACCGCCGGTCCGGGTGGGCCGTGTGCCCCGTCTGGCCGGAGCCGGACCCGGAACCGGAACTCCCGGTGTTCCAGGCGCTCGCGGCCGGCTGGGGGCCGGTGTCGGGCAGGGCCTCCTGCGCGCCGGTCACCGGCCAGATGTCCTGCCCGCCGGACGGCGGCGCGTAGTCCTGCGGCTGGTAGCCGGGGCTGGCGTAGCCGGGCCGGCCGGAATCGCGGACCTCGGGGACGTGGTACCCGGGCACGTCGGGCTCGGGCTGCCGGTAGCCGGATCCGCCGAACGCCCGCGGGGCCGCGGCGCGGTGGCCGCCGCTCTGGCCGGGGGAGGCGTGGCCGCCGTACGGAGTCCCCTCGTAGGACGGGTCGGAGTAGCCGGGATCCCCGTAGCCGAAGTCGTCCGCGGCCGGCTGCTGGTGCGCCGGACCCGTGCCGTAGGCCGACTCGAGGATCTGCCGGGACTCGGGGTCGAGCTGCCGGAAACCGTACGGCCAGGAGATCTCCGGCCCGAACGGCACGTCGCGCCGTCCGCCCTGGCCTTCGCGCGGGTCGCTGCGTGGCCCTGATCCGTAACGGACCGGGCCGCTCGTTGCCTCATCCGGATAGGGACGCTGCGATGATGGCCGTCCTTCGCCATCTTGAGCCGGCGATCCGCTCCTCATATACCGGGTCACTCCCCTGTCTGTCGTACAGCAGGTCAATGATCTCTAGCATCATCGCGACAAACGAGACACTCTGCTACCTACTTGGATAATTTGCGAGGCCATGGGCCGCGATACGACAACACACGCTACTGCGGGGACGCCCCCGGCACGATGCATTCCGCGCTTTACGGCCCGTCGCAGCCCGCCAAGTTTGCCGAGGGTAATGGCTAAATCACAGTATGTAACATCTGTTCGTACGGGGAGAAACCGGGCGCCGGGAGCGCGTACCGGGCCGGGCTCAGGGCGCCGCCCCAGGCCACGCGATTGCCGTCCAGAAACCGCCTTCCGGGCCCTTGACGGCTCATGGTGCCGGCGTACGATAACTGTATCCTGCCGACGGTATACAAAGTGGTCTAGGGGTTTCGCGTTAGGCAAGACCCGCTGTGGTTGATCGCCGCGCTACGCGCGCCGGCTGCTCGCGCAGGCCAAACGGCCTGCACTCGCCACCGGTTTTGCATAACGCTCAGGCCCGGAAGCGAGCACGCCGTGCATCACGAGCTCACTGTCTGGTCCCGCGGGATCATCATGGACAAGGAGGCGCGCGACGTCTCCACCTGCATCGCCACCGTCGCCCGCGCGCTCGGCTACCACGCCGAGAACGTCAGCGACTACGTCGACGACCCGGACCGCACCAACTGCCTGGTGCGCCGGTACGCGCGGTTCGCCGACGAGCCGATCCTGGACCGGTTCGTCTACGAGAACCCGCACCCGGACTGGGTGGTGCTGGTCGAGGAGACACGCCGCCCGCGCAGGGAGTGCTGGTCGTCAACTCCGCCCGGGACCCGGCGTACCTGCTGAAGTTCCTGCCCGGGCCCATGCTGGCCAAGCTGGACAAGCTGGTCGTGGTCGACGCGACCGGGCTCGCCGAGCAGCGCGGCAGCAGCCCCTGGATGTTCGTCCGAGACCTGTCCGAGCTGGCCTTCGACCGGATGTCCACCGAAGGCGCGGTGGAGCGGCTGGCCATCGGCCGGGGCATCGCCGCGCCGCTCATCGGCGCCCTGGTGGCGTCGACCGGCGTACTGCCGGTCGACGCGGTGGCGGACGTGGTGGCCGACCGCGACGCCATGCTCCGCGGCGCCGCGAAGCACACGGTCATCCAGTACGCCACCGCCTGAATCACGCCAGGAGGTCAAATGTCCGTGCGCGGGACCCACGTCCCAGAACACCTCAGGCTGCCCATCGCGGGCGTCACGCCGCCACCCACGGAAAAAGAAGGCCAGCGGCTCTTCCCGACCGGCAATTTCCGTTTCTACCGGCCGGTGTACAAGGACAAGATGCCGCCGTGCAACAACGCCTGCCCGACCGGCGAGCAGATCCAGAAGTACCTGGATCACGTCAAGCACGACCGCTACCTGGACGGCTACCTCACCATCCTCGAAGACAACCCGATGCCCTCGGTCACCGGCCGGGTCTGCTACCACCCGTGCGAGACCGCCTGCAACCGGGCCGCGCACGACGAGCCGATCGGCATCCGCGGCGTGGAGCGGTTCCTCGGCGACTTCGGCCTTAAGCTCACCGACAACCCGGTCAAGGGTGACCTGCCGCCGCTGAACGGCAAGACGGTCGCGATCGTGGGCTCGGGTCCCGGCGGCCTCGGCTGCGCTTACCACCTGCGCCGCAAGGGCTACGCCAGCGTCATCTTCGAGGCGCTTGACAAGCCCGGCGGCATGCTCAGGGCCGGCATCCCCGCCTGGCACCTGCCCGAGGAGATCCTCGACGCGGAGATCGCCAAGCTGCTCGACCTGGGCGGCATCGAGATCCGCTGCGGCACCCGCGTCGGCGGCCCGGACGGCGACGGCGAGCTCACGCTGGAGGAGCTTGCCGGCCACTACGACGCGGTCTTCCTCGCCCTCGGCCAGGACATCGGCCGCCGCCTCGACGCCGAGGGGGCGCAGGCCCGGGGCGTGACCGGCGCGCTGGAGTTCCTCCGCGAGACCGGCCTGGGCCGCCCGGTGCAGACCGGCAAGAACGTGCTGGTCATCGGCGGCGGCAACACGGCCTCCGACGCGGCCAGGTCGGCGATCAGGCTGGGCGGGGAAACAGCCGAGGCGACGATCGTGTCGCTCGAGGCGGAGGACGAACTGCTGATCGTGGCCGAGGACCTGGCCCAGGCGCGCGCGGAAGGGGTGCGCTTCCGCCCGCGGTCCGCCCTGGTCAGGGTGCTGGCCGACGACGAAGGCAACGTCCGCGCCGCCGTCCTGTGCCAGGCGTCCCTGCACAAGGACGAGCACGGCGCGGTCACTCCCCAGCTCACTGAGGGCACCGAGGTCGAGGTTCGCTGTGACGCGATCCTGGTCGCCATCGGCCAGGTGCAGGTGCTCGACTGGCTGCCCGCGGACTGCACCGAACGCGGCCTGGTCAAGGCCGACGACTACGGCCGCCTTCCGCATCCCAGCGGCACCGTCTTCACCGGCGGCGATGTGATGCGCGGCCCGTCCATGGTGGTGGACGCGCTCGGCGACGGCAAACGCGCGGCCCGCGACATCGACCGCGTGCTCAGCGTGGAGCCGCTGCGCCCCGAGGACCCGGTCGAGGTCATGCCCTACGAGAAGCTCAACACCGCCTACTTCCGGCATGCGCCGCGCACCGAGGCCCCGCTGGCCCCCGCCGCGGCGCGCCGCACCAGCCAGGTCACCGAGGTCACCCTGGCGTACAGCCGGGAGCAGGCGCTGGCCGAGGCGGACCGCTGCATGTCCTGCGGCGTCTGCAACGGCTGCGATAACTGCTACATCGTGTGCCCGGACGTGAGCGTGATGCGGGACGCGCGGGAGAACGGGCGCTACTCCATCCGCACCCACTACTGCAAGGGCTGCCTGGTCTGCGTGCAGGAGTGCCCCACCGGGTGCCTGGAACGGGTGCCGGAGCTCGACTTCGACGAGCCCGATTCGGTGGTTCGCATGGAGACCGCGTTCGCGCCGTACGACGGCGCGCACGCCGAGCAGGCCCCGTTCACCCGGCAGCTCATCGAGGACGCGATCGCCGAATACGACGCCGCGAGAACACCACCCAAATCAATTCATCCGAACGGGCAGGGCACCACGCCATGACCACCGTGCACGCAGGCATCGGCACACCGCCCCGGCTCCAGCGAGCCATCCGGACCCCCGACGGGGAGAAGTTCCTGCGCGGCATCGCGGGCACCCGGGTGCGCCAGAACGGATGCGCCGCGGCCGCGTACGCGGCACTGTACGCCAACGTGGACGTGATCACCGCGTACCCGATCCGGCCGTACACCGCGATCATGATGAACCTCGCGCAGTTCGTCGCCGACGGGATCCTGGACGCCGAGTACATCCACGCCGACGGCGAGCACTCGCAGTTCTCCGCCGCCTTC
>WNFJ01572157.1_pt1 | contig 10631 bp, 9 predicted proteins | sample 5400461 | NCBI WGS metagenome assembly WNFJ01 (sample SAMN13153349, study PRJNA577476) | soil metagenome | isolation source: 115 cm saprolite on Douglas fir-dominated hillslope | place: USA:California | collected 2013-09-17
GGCCACCTCGGCGGGCATGGCCGGCGCCGCGTCGGTGAGCCGCCGCAGCGCTGACCGGTAGGGCGCCGCGACCTCCTCTGGCATCGCCGCCTCGAACACTGACATCGCCTGACCCAGCTTGGCTGCCCCGCCTTTGAGTTCGCCCAGGGTGGTGAACAGCTGCTCGGCGGTGCGGGCGGCGACCTGGTCGGTAGCGGCCCGGGACAGCCGGCTGGCGACGGCGGCGGTGCGGGCAGCATGCCGCAGCGGCAGCATGGCCAGCCGGCTGGTACGCCGGAGCGCACTGGTCGGCAGAACCGGCCGCTCCCGGCTCTCCACTGCTGCTGGCAGTGGTCGCTGCTGAACCTGGTGTCCGTCGGTCATCTCCACGGTCCTCCTTCTGCTGTTGCCTGCTTCCGGGTCGCCAGGGGCCGGGCGCCCACCGCCCGCGCGATCAGGTCCGTGCCTTGCACTGGCGGTGCCGGGCCGAGGTGAGCAAACATCGGTGTCCTCACTGTTGCGGGACAGCCCCCGCCGGCCGGGCGCCGCGCCGGCGCAGCGGCGGTGGCGGCGCCCCATCAACTACTAACACGCATAGGAGATGAGGGGTGTTCAGAGGCTCCCGTCCGGCAGGCGGTCCGGCCGCCGGCAGCAGGCACGGCCCGCGGCCTGGCGCCAGCTCACAGGCCGGCGGTACAGGCGACTGCAGCCATACTCAAGCCAGCCAGGATCATGGCCGCCGGTGAACGGCGGAGAACGGGAAGCCGCTCGCACGGTCCTGCGGGGCCCGGCCGGCGGAGGGCGGGCGGTGCCCCTAAGCTCGTCCTATGGCCAGGTACTTCGACATCCATCCGGCCAACCCGCAGCCGCGCGCGATCGCCGGAGTCGCCGAGATCGTGCGCGCGGGCGGCGTGATCGCGTACCCGACGGACTCCTGCTACGCGCTCGGCTGCCAGCTCGGCGACAGGGACGGCATGGCCAGGATCAAGTCGATCCGCGACCTCGGCGACCGGCATCACCTCACGCTGGTGTGCCAGGACTTCGCCCAGCTCGGCCAGTTCGCGTACGTCGCCAACCCGGTGTTCCGGGCCATCAAGGCGGCGACTCCTGGCAGTTACACGTTCATCCTGCCCGCGACCAAGGAGGTGCCGCGCATCCTGCAGCACCCGAGGAAAAAGACCGTCGGCGTGCGGATTCCCCGCCACGTGGTGACCCAGGCGCTGCTCGCCGAGCTCGGCGAGCCGCTCGTCTCGAGCACCCTGCTGCTGCCCGGCCAGGACGAGCCCATGACCCAGGGGTGGCAGATCGCCGAACAGCTCGACCACACCGTGGACGCCGTGATCGACTCGGGCGACTGCGGCACCGAGCCGACCACCGTGATCGATTTCTCCGGGCCCGAGCCCGAGATCGTGCGCCGCGGGGCAGGCGACACGTCCGGTTTCGAGTGAACCCGCAGACGGCCCGTCGTGCCACCGTCGTTTTCGTGGCTCTTGCGGCGGCTGACAAGCGATGCGGCGGACAAAGGCTTCGGCTCCTACTCCGCCGGGGGTGGTCGACGCCCGGGAGTGGCGCCCGGACTGGGAGCAGGCCGTGCGCCTGCCGCCTCGTGATGGCCAGGGGATCGTCGGCGTCGCCCGCGTCGGCTAGGCCACCAGCCAGGTCAGTAAGGCAGACACCCGGCCCGTTCGGCCCAAAATTTTCACCGAACGGGCCTGGTTCCTCCCCCCGCCGACGCCTCGAGCGGCCCCGCCCTGGACGCCGGGCCGAGCCTTACCGAACGATCGAAGGCCAGGGCGACGGGATGCTCATGATTTACCGATCGGTACCGGTTCCGTAAATTGATCAGAGGCGGTGAGCCGCCGGTGCCAAGGACTGCGTTCACGAGGGACAGGTGCGATGCCGGACGACATCCTTTCTATCTACGCCCAGGCCCAGCCGGGCAAGCCGGGCGTCATCGACGACAGGCCGGACGGGCCCGTCGTCATCTGGACGTACGCCGAGCTCGAGGCGCAGTCGAACCGCGTCGCGAACCTGCTTCTGTCCCTGGGGGCCGCGCCGGGCCAGAAGGTGCTCTGGTGCGGGCCGAACTCACCCGAGGTCGTCGCGGTCATGAACGCCACCAGGAAGATCGGCGCGGTCGCCGTGCCGCTGAACTACCGGCTGACGCCGGAGGAGGCGCTCTACGTCATCAACCACAGCGACGCCGAGGTCATCTACGTGGACCGCGAGCACGCGCCGATGTTCGCCGCGCTGCGCGGCCGGCTGGAGAAGGTGCGGCACATCATCGCGGTCGCCGGAGATAAGCACGGCCCGGAGGTCCCGGACGGGATGCTGACCGACGCCGACATCGCGGCCGCGCCGGCCGACGCGCCGGACGTGGGGGACGCGGTCGGCACGGGCGGGACCATGATCTACACCTCCGGCACGACCGGCAAGCCGAAGGGCGCGGTCCGGGCCGGCCCCCCGGATCCGGAAGTCCTCGGTGCCCTGCTGAACCTCTTCGGCTACCGCCCCGACGACATCTACATCACCTCAGGCCCGCTGTACCACAGCGGCCCCAGCGCGTTTATGGGCGCTGGCCTGCTCTACGGCCAGACGATCATCGTGCAGCGCAAGTTCGACGCCGAGGACTGGCTGCGGCTCGTGGACACGTACAAGGTCAGCTCGACGTTCTCGGCGCCCGCGCTGGTCCGGATGATCTGCGCGCTGCCGAAGGAGGTCAAGGACCGCTACGACCGCTCCTGCATGCGCGTCATGGTGGCCAACGCGGCCCCGTGGAGTTACGCGCTCAAGCAGCAGTACGTGGCGGACTTCCCGCCCGAGTCGCTGTTCGAGGTCTACGGGTCGACCGAACTCGGCGTGGACACCGTGCTGATGCCAAAGGACCAGATGCGCAAGCCGGGATCGTGCGGCCAGCCGGCTCCCGGCATCGAGATCCTGCTGGTCGACGACGACGGCAACGAGGTCACCGGGACCGGGCCGGACCATCCCGGCGAGGTGTTCGTGCGGTCCACGGTCGTGTTCGACACCTATCACAAGAACGACGCCAGCTACGCGTCGAACAGCCGCGGCGACTTCCATACCGTCGGCGACATCGCGTACCGGGACGACGAGGGCTACCTGTACATCTGCGACCGCAAGACCGACATGATCATCTCCGGCGGCATGAACATCTACCCCGCCGAGATCGAGGCGGCGCTGGAGCAGCATCCCGGGATCTTCGACGTCGCGGTGTTCGGGATCCCGTCGCAGGAGTGGGGCGAGGCCGTGCACGCGACGGTCGTGCGGTCGCCGGGATCGGCGCTGACCGGCGAGGAGGTCACCGCGTTCGCGCGCGAGCACCTGGCCGGTTACAAGGTGCCGCGGTCGGTGAACTTCGTGGCCGAACTGCCGCGCACCGGATCGGGCAAGCTCCTCAAGCGCCAGCTCCGGGCGCCCTACTGGGCCGGCCGGACCGCCCGGGTCGGATAGGGAGCGGTGGCCAGAGGGCCGGCTAGGCCGCGGAGCGGGACAGCGGGCGCGAGCCTGTTCCCGAACAAGACGCTGGCGCGCTGGCTGATCGTCGCCGGGATCGCGGTCGTGGCGTTGATCATCGGGTATATCGGCCTGTACCAGTACCTATCCCGGCAGGCCGTGCCGCAGTACGCCAAGGGCTGGGCGGATATCGTCTTCTTCGACATTCAGCTGTTCGTGCTGAACGCCGCGCCCGCCGGAGGCCCGGGACCCATCCCGGTCGCGCTCGGGATCGCCCGCTTCCTGGCGCCCGCCACGACGGCCGTGGCCACCGTGGAAACCGTGCGCCTCCTGCTGAGCGAGCAACTGCGGCGCTGGTCGGCGGCTAGGGCCTCGGATCACGCCATCGTGACCGGCGACGGGCCTGTCGCCCTCGCGCTGGCCCGCAGGCTGCGCGCCGATTACCGCACAGTGGTTTTGGTCAGCGCCACCCCGGCCGTGACCGAGGAGGCCCGTGGCTACCGCTTGCTCGAGGTCTTCGGCGATCCGACCGACGCCGAGACCCTGCGGGCCGCGGGCGTTGGCCGAGCCGAGGTGCTCTATGCATGCGCCGAGCACAGTACGACGAACGCCGCGACGGCCCTCCGGGCCCGGGAGCTGTCGCCGGCCCAGGACCGGACGCTTGCCACCTTCGCCCAGGTACGAGACGCGGAAATCTGCCTGGCGCTCAGGGCGCGGCGCATCGGGGCGGTCGGCGATGCGCTGCGGCTCGACTTCTTCTCCGTAGAGGACACGGCCGCGAGGGTGCTGCTCGACAAGTACCCTCTGGCGTCCGAGGGCACGCAGCCCGCGCAGGTGGTGATCATCGGTTTCGGCCGGCTGGGCCGCGCCGTGCTCGGCGAGGTCGCGCGGCGGCGCAGGCCGGACGGTTCGCCGCCGAGCGTGACCGTCCGGGGGGAGGGCGCGGACGCCGTCGAGGAGTTCCTCGACCTGTTTCCGGCCGTCCGCCGGAACTGCCTGGTCACCTGCGCTAGCGCCAGGCCGCCTGACCGATCACCCGCGACCGGGCCCACCCTGGTCTTCGTCTGCCTCCCCGACAACGATGACGCGCTGAGCGCCGGGTTGGCTGCGTCCCATTCCATGACCGATCGCACCGACCGGGTGGTGATCTGCATGGGTGAGCCCTCTCCGTTCGGGTCGGTGCTGACCGGGCAGCGAGCCTTGCTCGACGATGGCGGGGGGCGCCTGGCGGTGTTCGGAGTAGTCGAGGAGGGTTGCGTGCCGGAAAGAATAAGGGAAGATCTCGCCGATCAGCTCGCCCGGGCCATCCACCAGGCCTACGTGGCTAACCGCACGCGCCACGGAGACTCGCCGCGCCTCAACCCGTCGATGCGGCCGTGGGAAGAACTGCCGCCCGATCTCAAGCGGGCCAACCTTGCGCAAGCCGCGCACGTCGGCGTCAAGCTCGAGGCGATCGATTGTGCCGTCGTCCCGGAATCCCCGGCCGCCCCGGAGTTCGCGTTCACCCCGGCGGAAATCGAACTGCTGGCTGAGATGGAGCACCGGCGCTGGGTGCAAGACCGGCACGGGGAAGGGTATGTGTACGGGCCGAACCGGGAGGGGAAACAGCACCCCGATCTGGTGGACTGGCAGTACCTCAGCCAGAGCGCCCAGGAGAAAGACCGGGACGCGATCCGCGAGCTCCCGCGGATATTGCGGCAGGCGGGCTTCCAGGTTCTCCGCCTGCCGCCGCGCTCGCCGTGAGCACGCCCGCTCCGGGATGTATCAGCGATGTCGGCCGGTCCTCCGCCAGTTATGTACACCAACGGGGAGACAGTTCACGCTGTCGTTTCACGGCCGACGGCCGATCATAAACTGTGCTGGAGCTGCGGGGAGCGGGGGCGCTACCTGAACGGCAGTCGCATGTATTGCCCGACATGCGACGTGACGTGGATGCCTCGGTCGTCCTCGATTGCCGACCTCAACCAAACATGGTGGGAGGGAAGGCTCGTCGAGTGCGTCGATTTCACCAAGCCCGGTGCGCTGAATAGTCCCGCATAGGTGGCCAGGACGAGAGGCATCGTGTCACTCGACCACGACACCATGATCCGCCTCCTGCGCGGTGAGGGCCCCGGACGCGACGGGCCCGAGAGCGGCGTCACGATCATCGAAGGCTCGAAGGACGCCTTCGAGAGCTTCCTCCGCCTGTTTATTTGAACAAGATAGGTACCGAACGGTCGGGGCTGGCCGCACCCGGCCACGCCGCGAGCAGCCGCTGGCTCAGTCGCCGGGCCGCAGCATGGCCACGGCGACCGCGATGGCGGCCACCACCAGGCCGCCGAACGCGATCAGGTAGGCGTTGACCACCCAGGCCAGGCCCGTCTGGGAGAAGCCGAGGTCAGCCTGGATGGAGGGGAGCGCCACGTTCACGATGGTGACGTCCAGGACGATCATCAGCATCCCGGCGCAGAGCACCACCAGGGCCATCCAGCGGGATCGTTCGGCTGGCCGGGCGAGCGTGCCGTCCGCCAGCTCAGGAAGCTCAGCCGTGTCGTGCATGGTCATTCTCCTCACGTGAGGGATGTGAACAGGACGAACGCCGGAGGGCCGCGGTGAGATCGGCGTGAATCTGCCCGGAGGCGAGCAGGCGGTCAGCTGCCGTCCGGTCGGGTGTGGCGTAGCGCAGTTCGTCGACCGCGACCCCGGCCCGCCGGAGCCGGGCCGCGTTCGAGGGACTGCACGGGCAGTTCGAGCCCCCGCCGCAGATCAGCGTGCGATCGGTGAACGCCGGGGGAGTACCCGGACTCCTGGTCACACCCTCGCAAGAAGAACGCGCCACGCTGCTGTACCTGCACGGTGGCGGGTACGTGGCCGGGTCGGCTTTCGGCTACCGGCCGCTGGCGGGCTGCCTGGCCGACACCGCAGGTACCGGCGTCGTCGTCCCGGATTACCGGCTGGCCCCCGAGCATCCCTTCCCGGCCGCCGTCGAAGACGCGGTGCAGGCCTATCTCTGGATGCTCGACCGGGGCGCGGCGCGGGTCATCGTGGCCGGTGACTCATCCGGCTGCGGTCTGGTCCTGTCGCTGCTGCTCAGCCTCAAACAGCGAGGCCTCCCGACGCCCGCCGGCGCCGTGCTGTTCTGCCCCTGGGTCGACCTGCTCGCGGCCAGCCGGGACCGGGAGCCGCCGCATGAGCTCGATGACATCAGGCGCGCGACGGCCGGGCTCTACCTGGCCGGGCACCCCGCCGACGATCCGCTGGTCAGCCCGCTGGCCACGGACCTCGCGGGATTGCCGCCGATGCTGATTCAGGCCGCCACCGGCGACCCGCTCCTGGAGGAGGCCCGCGAACTGGCCGATCACGCGGCGGACTGCGGAGTAGACGCCACGTTCGAGCTGTTCCCCGTGGACACCCACGACTTCCACGTCTTCTGGAGCTTCCTCCCCGAGGCCGCCCAGGCCCTGCAGCAAGCAGGCCGCTTCGCCCGCGACGCGAGCCTCGCCGCTCAGGCCGGCTAACCGCTGGCGTGGGCCACGGCCAGCGGCTCAAGATCGAGCCGTTCCGTAGGCCACCCGCGGTCAAGGTCGATCACCCATCGACCATAGCCACCGCCCCGGTCACCCGGCGAAGGGCCGTCTGAGGGTGTCTCTTCGGGAGCAGCCGTCTCGCGATAGCGCCGGCGGGTCAGCCGGTACCTGTGCGGGCCTTCCCGTCTATTTCGCCCAGTGCATTCCCTGTGGGAGCGGCACGAACCAGAATGCCAACGGCCTTATCCAGGAATACCTCCGAAAGGGACAGAAATTCCCGGTGTCATGAATCTCTGTGGGCCATAGTGACGAGCTGAACGACCGGCCGCGTGCTATCCTCGGATTCGGCAAACCATGCGAAGTGTTCACGGGGCTGATGATTCAGAAAGCCGAGCTTCCGTCGGCCTGAATTGCCCCGATCGCTTGAGACTGCCCCGTCTATCCGTAAGTGTCATAATCTTGTCCTCGGCCTGCTTTCGCTGATGGGAAATTGGTGTGAATAGTTCGCTTGCAGATTACCGGGACCGGGCTGCTGGCAATAAAGCCTGGGGCATGCCGCTGGCCTGGTCGCCGTCCGGCTGGCCGAGACGCTGCAGCTTCGGCACACTCCTCGGCAGACTCGTGGGTGTGGGGAGCCTGGCAGCTGTGATCGCGGTCGGCGTGGCGTCATGCTCAGCGTCTATCGCGCCGGCACCCCACACCCTTGCCGCGCATTCGAGCGGCCCGCTCGACGTCGCCAATCCACACAGGCATGTCTACGTTCCGCCGGTCGGCCGCGCGGCTAAATCCATCGCGCCGGCACCCCACACCCTTGCCGCGCATTCGAGCGGCCCGCTCGACGTCGGCAATTCACACGGGCATGCCTACGTTCCGCCGCTCGGCCGCGCGGCTAACACTAGCGGCCCCAACCACGTCATCGGCGCCGGCACGCCCGCCAGTTGCACGTCCGCCGCGGTGGTCAGAGCGGTCGCCGAGGGCGGCATTATCACCTTCAACTGCGGCCGCAACCCGGTCACGATCACGATGACCGCCACGGCCAAGGTCGTGAACACCAGTCACCAGGTGGTGCTCGACGGCCGCGGCAAGGTGACGCTGAGCGGCGGCGGCAAGATCCGCATCCTGTACATGAACACCTGCGACCCCAAGCAGAAATTCATCACAAGCGACTGCTGGGAACAGCAGTGGCCGCAGCTCGTCGTGCAGAACCTGGCGTTCAAGGACGCTTACTCGGCCACGCGGCAGAGCAGCACGTCGAACTACGGCGGAGGCGCCATCTTCGCTGAGGGCGGCCAGCTCAAGGTCGTCAACTCCGCGTTCCTCGACAACCGGTGCTACGAGGACGGTCCCGACCTCGGCGGCGCGGCGATCCGCGCCTACGGCATGTACACGGGCAGCCCCGTCTACATCACCCACGACACCTTCAGCGGCAATATCTGCTCCAACGGCGCCGCACTGAGCGGCCTCTACGCGAATTTCGACGTCACCAACAGCCTACTGACAGCCAATAAGGCAATCGGCTGGGGCGCGAACCCCGCTCGTCCCGGCACTCCGGGAGGCGGCAGCGGCGGTGCGATCTACACCGACGGCGACCACTACAACCTGACCATCGACGGCACGGTCATGCGCGACAACAGCGCACGCGAGGGAGGCGGAGCTATCTTCTTCGTGGTCAACGCCGGCGGCGGAACCCTGAGGATCGAGTACTCCACGCTGGAAGACAATCCCAGCGGAGTGTTCCAGAACGCCCCCGGCATCTTCGACAGCGTCGACCGCCATAACACCGCGCCGGTCGTGGTCGACTCGACGATCAGGTGAGCAGGGCGAGCTTGCCTCGCCCCATGCGCCCGAACCAAGGTACACAGGCCGCGCGGGACTTCGGCGTCAGCGGGGTCCTGGTTTCATAGACGCCACTGGTCCGACGGAGTATGTCTCCAAGAACAACACCCGGTTCAGCGCGCATGGCCTGCTCGATGTAGGCAGGCCGATACCTGCTAGGACGCGCCTTCGTGGCCCTGGCGTAGTTCTTCATCAGCGGATGGTCGGGCCTAAGGACCTCCGCGTACGTTGTGAAGGTCGCCATCGGGCATCACCTGGATTGCCTTGCTCACGTGAAGTAACAGGGGCCGCGAGACTGCTACCTGCACCTGCGGCTATGCCTAGTCTGTCACGCGCCTGGCCACACAGCGGCACCGCATGTGGCACCCCGACCCCGGAGACGGGGCCGGGGGGACACGCACCCCATGGCAGCTGGTGCAGTGCCGGGCTGTGCACTGCCTTCCTGGCCGTCAGGGAGGTGTCGTCCCGGTTCTGGATAGCTGGCGTTCGATCTTTGCCAGGTCGTAACGCCCAGTCCTGCGGCCCTGCTCCACTTGCCACACAGCCATGTCAACCCGGAAGGCGCGGTTGACTGGCTCGATGGCCGCCTCCTCGAGTTCGCTGAGGGGCCATTCGTTCCGGGCGAGTTCCTCGCGGTAGGCGGCAATAGTTTCCGGCGACCGGTATGTCCGCGCAATCGCCAGCTCATAGGGCCGCGAATCGAGGTGCGTGAGCCCGAAGTCGATGACGCCGGCGAGATGGCCATGCTCGTAGTGCACGTTCTGCTCATGGAAGTCCCCGTGAACGACGATCACCGGTAGTTCGGCGGCGCCGATGGCGTGCAGAGCGTCGTGCGCCTGTGCTGCCGCGGTATAGACCCAGGAGCCGAGCCTCGGGCTGACCTCCATGAGCCCGCGCACACCGGCATCCCAGTCGATGCTGGTATGCACCGTGACGCCGGTGTGCTGGGCACGCCAGCCAGGACGCTGACCGATCTGCCCGCCAAGGTCCCGCAGCGCGAGATTCAAGCTGGCCAGATCGGTCCCGCGCCGGCGTCGCTGCGCGCCGGTCTCATGGCTGACCGGCGCGCCCGGTACATACCGGGTCTGGCAGTACCAGAAGCCCTCGTGGTGAACCAGATCGTCGGTCGGCTCGGGGACGATCCATCCGGCGCGCGCGAGGTAACCGAGCACCTCGTGTTCGTAGCACAGGTCCGGCAGGGTGGCCAGGGCGTGATAGCGCCGCAAGACAACGCGCCGTCCATCCGCCATCTCCAGCAGCCAGCTCCCGTTCTGGAGAGGGATGTCCTTGAGGATGATAATCCGGCACGGCTTAAGAACCAGGGTATCGAGGACGCCATCGAGCACGGCAGTCAATCTACCGCCGGTTCAGGTGACCAGCTTGTGGCGGCGCAGCCACGCCGTGCCGACTGACGCACCACGTCAATGATTGCCGGATCGGGGGTCGCGGCCAGTCCGAAGCTCGAAACCTACGGGGCTGGAACCCGAGCGGCAGGACGGCTACTATCCATCGATACATCGGCGGCCTCACTCGTGGTCGTGCATGTCCGGGGGCTCTGCTGTGCTGTACCCGCTACGAGGAGGACGCCACATGCATACGCCCGGTCCCGACCGCTTCTTTACCGAGCTGCGCGGCTGCACAGCCGAACTCGCCCGGATCATCGACGGTGACCTGGAACGGCCGGTGCCGACCTGCCCGGGATGGACGTTCCGGCAGCTGGCCACCCACCTGGGGCGTGGCCACCGGTGGGCGGCCCAGATCGTGGCCACGCGGGCAACCGCGCCGATCCCGCAGCGTGAGGTGGCGGACGGGAAACTGCCGGAGGATCCGGCGCGC
>WNFJ01459382.1_pt3 | contig 10630 bp, 11 predicted proteins | sample 5400461 | NCBI WGS metagenome assembly WNFJ01 (sample SAMN13153349, study PRJNA577476) | soil metagenome | isolation source: 115 cm saprolite on Douglas fir-dominated hillslope | place: USA:California | collected 2013-09-17
GCGGACCAGACGGGTTTGGTGAAGACGTGGCTGCCATAGTAGGCAATGGCTTGGTAGCCAGCACTGATCGCGCTGCAGACTGGAGATGCGCCGATGCATGTAGTAGCGCCTGCTCCACCCGTCACTGCTGTTCCTGAGCAGTTGGCGAAGGTAGGCGAAGCCTGGTTGAACGTTGGATCTGTTCCAGGTCCAGGCGAGCCGAGGCATAGCGAAAACTCCATTGCTGTGGTCAGGCTGTCGTAAGTGGGGCTGCAGACGTAGTTGTAGTCAGACGCACCGCTAGAGAACGTGACGCTGACACAGGGTGAGCCTGCAACATTACTGGTGCAAGTGGCGTTGGTACAGGTGACCGTGGTCTTGGTGGCGAAGAGACTGTTGTATTCGAAGTATGTGGTGCTGTCGAACGGGTAGACCTGTCCAAAGCCGAATGTTCCAAATGACCAGCAGTTGATCGGGACACCTGTGACGCTTGTGTTAAAGCCGCAGAATTGGCTGATCGTTCCCTCTGTTTCTTGGAGGAACGGGCATGATGAGCCGCCACAATTGGCGTTTGCAGTGCCGGTGTTTGTATTGTCGCACGAGAAGGGTTGACCTGCTAGTGTGGCCCACGCGCCCCATGCGGGAGAGAAGAGTGCACAAACGTCCTGAGTGAGACCCTCACCCAGACTCTTCCGGGGTTCAGTGGTGCGGACGAAGGCGCATCCGTTTGCAGTAGATACAGGAGCTACTCCACAGCCGCCTGCGGTGTTGACCGCTGTAACGACTGCGGGCCAGCCGCCTGTTGGCGGGACGAGTTCACAGTTCGCGTTTGTCGTCACGCCGCTAATGCTAGCATCAGCGAAGGCTTGGATGAAGTGCTGCGCGGCAGCGCAAAAGTCAGGGCTGCCGATCGCGGCCTGCCATGCGAAAGTAACGGTGCCTGCGACAGTACCCGTTGGACATGCAGTGCTGAAGTTACAGTTGTAGGATGAACCACCAGGAGCGCCCACAATACAGTTCGCGCCAGTCTGAACATACTTCGTGTCCCAGCCACACGGGTTGGCTGCTGGAAGTCCACCGTTCGTACAGCCTGCTGAGGTTGTACAGACGGGGATCGCTTGATCGTTAGGGACACAAGCAATGTTGTTGCACGCGGCGTTGTTCGCCGTAAAGGATTGTTTGTTAAAGAGGTGAGCGATTCCTTGGCGAAGCTCGACGCCTGCTGCGCTGTTACCGTACTGCATAGGGATGCCCCAAAGGATGGTTGCGAGGTTGAACTCGATCTCGAAGTATCCGTGGTCTGGCATTGGAAGGCTGCAGAGTACAGTTGTGCTGCTTGCACAGTTTACGTTCCCTGTGCCGGTTCCTTGCTGGGTTGCTGTTAGCGGCCAGTCCTCACTGTCGACCTGGCTAGTAATTAGCCAGCCGACTTGAGTACCGCTTGCACCGTTGCCCTGGCTTATGGACAGGGTCTGTTCTTGAGCGCCGGCAGGATACCACGAGCCGACTCCGGTTTCGGAGGTAGCATGAACTGTTGGTATGGTTATTGATGGGAGCTGAAAGAGGCTTGCTAGTGGACCGGTTAGGCCCACGAGAGAGAATGTCACTGCGAAGATTACAAGTAGTTTTACAGTAGAAGTGCCTTTCAAATTTTCTCGAATGCCTGCTGGAGGTCCAAGCTTTAAAAGATTATCCCCTTGGCAACGGCAAATTACATCCCGGGAAAGACTGAGATATTCCTAGCTTACCAAGACACCCATCGAATATACGCCCATGGCTCACAACGGCTCCAATTCACGAGCCCGGGACTTTCGCACAAGTCCGGCTGCGAACACGATGACGGCGATCAGAATGATCCCGACTCCCACCGTCTCAGGAAGGTTGAGACCGAGAAAGACCCCGACCCCGGGCGGCAGCGGCTCGATGATCTGAACAAAAGCCACCCTCAAATTATTCGGGTCAATACGCTGTCCTTTGATGATCGCCGTGTCGTTCTCAAGGATCTGGTTCGTGTTCGGGTCCCTAACCTCGTCGAGAGTAAGATCCACCCGATAGACCCTGGGAGTAAGACCTGCGGTATTCCAGCTGTAACTCAGGCTTGACTTAAGAACTGCTCCAAGGTTCATGATGGACTGATTCGCCACACTCTGATTATTTATCGAGAGTCTCAGAGTCGAATTCGCAGGGTTGACACCGTTGTTGATAGCTGTCGCCACAATGTGGACTACGGTGCCAGGAAATACTCCTATTGTATTGTCGATCGAGAGCGCGGAGATCCCGAGATCGACCCAGACCCGGAACACCGCGATGCTTAAAGTGAAGTAAGCTCGCGCTCCAAAGTTATCTTGCGCACTAAAAGTTACTATATGCTGACCGATCAGGAGAAATATGATCGTAGCATTCGGATGCGGAATACCGCCAACACGAGAAGGACTATTGGAGCGATATATGTCCAGACCACCTCCTGACGTCCAGTTATACTCTGTAATCACACCATTGGGATTCTGTGAGAACGCAGTGCCATTAAACAATAAGGGCCGAAGCGCGACCGGCCTCAGAGGAGGAATGAAAGATACTAGCGGGGGTTTGCATAGATTTCCGCCGCCACAATCCTCGTTTGTAAAATACCCATCGTAGCCAACTGTCTTTAACGGAATCCCATCGGGATAGGTCAGAACACTCTGGAAGACAAAATGCAGAGCCGAGAAACCTACACTCAGCACACTGAATGTCATACTAAAGAGTCTCCCGTTCCTTGCATAGTTATTCCCCGAATCAGTCGTTAGAAAAATACTCGCCACGCCCGGACCATCGAAAGTTAGATCTGGAATACAAGGAACTCCGCTACCTGGAACGTCAGCCTTGTCCACGCACTCATCTGATAAGAAGAAATCATTCCCAAAGACGTTATTTGAATAATCAATCCCCTGGAATAGCAGAACCGCTTTGTTGTAGAAGATTGCTACTATAAAGGCGCCGAAGGCCGGGGAACCAGTAACGTTTACGTCGACAGTCATAGATTTATTGACAGTGTCACTGAGGTTGGCTGTAGCCGTCGGGTTCACAGCTACCTTTGCACCCACTATCACCGCGAAAGTGGTCGGAGCTATCGGCGCGGGGCTCCCGGACTTTGCCGTGACCGTTAGATTAAACGCGGTGTAGGAGGCATTGGCAGGGACGGTTACAGTCAATGCGGTAGTGCTGCCTGTCCCCGTTGGAATCACGCTTGTAGGAGTGAAGGCGCAGGTAGTGCCCGAGGCATTCGTGGGAACACTCGTAAGATCACATGACAACGTAACGTTAGAGACAACAGTGCTGTTCGTGAGTAGAGTCGCAATAATTGTCGTAGATCCGGAATTCCCTGGAGTCAGTCTTACGCCTCCAGAGTTGGAGAGAGTATACTCAAAGCCACCCTGCGCGTGAACTAGGGCAACAGGATTCAGTACAGCACTGGAAAGTACGCTAGAGGAAATGGCTAGAAGTACTAGTAGTAGAGTCTTCTGCCAAGATTTCGAGAACATTCGAGAGCGCCTCCCAACCCAAACTAGCCTCTAGCATTCCATCCAGGTTCGTATCGTTGAGTTGCCGAGAGACTTTCAGTTTTAAAAGTTTATCCGAAACAACTTCCAGCCGGGCCGATCTAGAGAAATAATTCTACGAGTACGGAAGGCATCCATAGTTTGAGTATAGGAGGACTATGCCCTCACCGGGCACCAATGTCTGATTACCCCACAACCCCTCATGAATCCCTCCTCGGCTCAGATCCTGAATACACATGTCCCAGAACCAATCAGACGCGTAGCTAGCGTTCGCTGAAGCCGGAGGAGGAACAGTGTATGGATATCCCAGCGTATTTGTCTTCCCCAGAGGCACTCCCCAGACATTGAAGAAGTCAAGCAGCGTGTACGTCCTTGCAACCTTCGACCTCACGTGAATAAGAGAATAGTTCGAATTTCCGTTCGGCGCCCCCTGAGCAAATACGGGATAATGTCCGTTCAAGCCATAACTATCGTACTGGTGAGAATTCCAGATAAGCCCCGCAACGCCAACGCCCTTCGGCAAGACATTCTGTATGAAAGCACCGCCAGAATACTTCGTAGATATCTCAATCGAGATCGGAACCGTAAAATCCTCCGCGGCTTGAGGAGAAGCAGTCGCCACATAATAGACCCCGAAAAGCAACGCGAGAGCTAGCAACGGAGCCGAATAGAGGACTAGCTTCCTTCTACGCTGCCCCTGCCCAGCGCGCCGACGCAAAATGACCCCCTAACAATACCGGTCTCCGGCCTATTAGCCTTGTCTGATTCCCATAACTCAACCTAACGGGGGCTGTCACGAGAAAAACGAGGCCAAACAAGTTGCCACACATCCCACTTTACTTCTTCCAAATCTCTGACGCCAAAGCCACATCGGATATTCTCCGGCCAAACCGAATCCATATATCCACTCAATCCGGATTCGATCTCGAATCTACGAAAGGAATCTATGTTGACACCTGAGCGCCGAACTGTGTATGATATTCTCTCCTGCTCCTCTTTCGATAAACCAATAAACTCCACTTGCCAAGAACGACAGTGACCTTTCGATGAAGCGACTTGTTGTCCTCACGCTATTATTGCTCGGATCTCTTCTCGCCCTTCCTATCGCAACGCACCCAGCACATGCGCAGTTCACTGGCCTCGTCTGTTTAACCAGAGCAACGAGCTCCAGTTGTCCTCAAGTCCCCCTCACCTTTAATGCTACGATGGCGGGCAAAAGCCTCACAATCGGTGTCTTCGTCAACGGTTCCGACGCAATGGGCGGCTTCGACATTTATGTCAAGTCCGACCCCGCAGTTCTGAATCCGACCAGTGCCGCTCTCGGTAGTCTTATTGCTAGTCCGTCGTTGACCTCTATCTGTATCAACGATGCGGCCCAGACTGGCTCGTGTACTGTTGGAACGGCAAACGGTCCGGGTGTTGTAGAGGCTACCACTATAGAGAGTTCTGCAACCAACGAGTGTGGTGGCATCTCACCATGCTCCGGTATGGCTTTCACCATAACCTACAGCGTGGTGGGCACGTCTCCGAGTTCTCTTATCTATTATCCAACAGCCCCGGGCTGTTCTACGACTAGTGTACCTTCACCGCCTTCACCGCCGAACGTCTGTGTCCTTGTCGATGACGCGAGTGGAGGAACTCTTCCTGAGACTACACGAGCAGGAGATTTTACCGACCAAGCTCCCTCAGCGAACTTCGCGGCGACACCCATACGCGGACCCGCGCCCTTACCGATCTTGTTCGACGCATCGGCCAGCAACGCGACCGCGGGTCACGTTATCACGCTCTATAACTGGGCATTTGGAGATGGACAAATAACAAATGCAACTGTCGCAACCACTTCTCACACCTATAACACCCCAGGCACCTACAAGCCAAACCTCGAGATAGTAGACAACTCCCTAACCAAGAGCTCCATCAAAGACAATTTGACGATCACGGTCACATCATCAAACTTCAGTATCGGAGCGAACATGACCAGCTTCTCTGTCCTGCAAGGAGCCAAGAGGAACGTAACAATCATTCTCACTAGCCTGAACAGTTTCAGCGGGACCGTAAGCCTCTCCGCCAACAGTTCAGTCGTTCTCGGAATCACTTCAACTCTGAACAAGACAAGCGTAGTCCTGACATCTGGAAAGACCGATACCTCGGCAAAACTGACGATCGCGACGACCACTTTGACTCCTCTCGGGAGATATGCAATCAATGTCACCGGAGTCAGCGGAACACTCAAGCACTCACTCTTCGTCAATGCCGCCGTCGTCTCAGGCGACTATTTCCTATCCAACTCGGGACCCATCACTGCGATCAGAGGCAAATCCGGAACCAATACACTAAACGCGACACTGACTGTTGGTACGGGTCAGCCAGTCACGCTGTCATGCATCGCTTCTACTCTTCCTATGGGCGCATCCTGCTCATTCAGCCCTCCAACGGTGACTCCAACGAGCACGGGTGCTTCCAGCACTCTAACCATCACCGCGACAACTTCTACGCCGGCGGGCAGCCACCCTGTCACGGTGACTGGCAGCCCCTTGGGCCCCACTACTGCTAACACGACCGTCACTCTTACTGTTTCGGACTTTCTGATTTCAGCCAGCCAACCGTCTGTCTCCGTCCCGGAGGGAGGAAACGGAAACTCGATTATCACCTTCACCAGCCAATCAGGTTTCAACAGCAACATCAACATAACAGCAACGTCTGGGTCAGGCAGCATCATCGGCTTCCTCAACCGGACGAGTGTCAGTGTGACCGTGGCAAAAGTATCCAACTCATCAACCCTATACATCATCGCACAGACCAGCGCGGCACCCGGCAACTACAATGTTGTGGTGACCGGTAGCGTCGGTCTCCTGACTCACAGCTTCACCGTAACGGTTAATGTCCCGGTTCCAAACTTCGGAGCTAGCGCCACTCCGACATCCGTGTCCGTCAAGACGGGCACCAACGGGACATCTGTTATTAGCCTGCTAAGTCTCAACGGCTTCTCAGGCACCATCAACCTCCAAGCAAGAGCTCCACCCGGGAATAGTATCACGACTACTTTCTCGAGCACTAGCGTGTCGATTACCACCACAAGCGGGCCTGTCGCATCCACTCTAACGATCTCCACGACAACGGCGACACCCGCCGGCGGCTACACGATCACCGTCAATGCAACCGCAACAACCATCTTTCACCTTGTCAACATCACATTCACAGTAATCTCGCCGTTACCATCGATCCAGGTCAGTGCTGCAAGCCTATCCACAGTCTCCACGACAGCGGGCAACAAGGTAGACATGACAGTCACAGTCAGCAACACTGGAAGTGCACCAGTCAACATAACAGTCACAATGGACGTCAACAGCGGCAGCGGAAACAACGTAACGGTCGCACAGAAGACCATCACCCTCAACCCCGGCCAGGCCGCGCAGACGATCACACTATCATGGAACACCACTCAATGGTCCGGCGGCAATTATCACGTCTACGCCAGGATCATTGGATCGCAGAGCAGCGCGGTCAACCAAGCTCAGAGCGCAGGCATAGTCGCTCTAGCTTCCCCGCCACTGAGCCCGGGCGCGGCCAATCTGAGTATCATTCCCTGGATAACCACGGGAATACTAGCCGCAATAGCCGTCGTCCTAGGACTGCTTCTGTTCAGACGTCGACGCCCAACCGGGCTACCAGCCTCCGTCTAAACTACTGACCCGAAGAACGGCGAAAGGCTAACATGAGCCTCCCACTATCGCTTCTTTAGACCGGTCTTGTTAGCACGCAACTTCTTCATTCTCCTCCGCCTGAAAAAGAGCCCGACGCCGAAGACCCCTACAGCTCCAGCAAGTCCTGCGAGGAATACAATGTCACCATACCATGGCGTCGGATCCGGAGGCGCGGGAGTATCCACCTCGATTCCAACACTACCCTGAGTCGTCCAGCCAGCCAGGATCGTCTCAGTCGCAGTGCTATTCTTCACATACCGTCCCGAAAAGGACAGAGTGTACGATCCCGGAGTGAGATTCTGGAAAGTCACCTGCCCCCCGGAATCCGTCGTCTGTAGCCCAAAAGGAGAAGCCACGGAAGAGTTGAAAATCTGGACACTTACACCTGCCTGGGGTTGCTTCTGAAGACTATACACCGTCAAGACCAACGCACCCAAAGCGGGTCCAACAACCACACTTCGACGAGTCGAATTCTTGCCTCCATTGGAATCAGTGACTATTAGATTCACATTATAGCGGCCCGGAGTAGCAAACGTGTGCTGGATCGTTGGAGTTGCATCTTTGTTTGTTGTTCCATCGCCAAAGTCCCAGGTGTAATTGTTTATGGGAAAAGACGGAGTGTTCGCGTTGAAGCTTCCTGTAGCATCAAAATTGACGCTGTGGCCTGTAACCACCGAAGGCGTATCCGTAGGCGCATAGTTGAAGAATGCAACAATTCCCGAGTTGCTGAAGATCGCGTCAGCAGTACTAGCCGGAATAAACTGAGTAGTCGCGAAAGCGCCCGAACCAGTGTTTCCAAGATTGGCCGTGTTTATGTGAATCAGACTTGATCCCGTGACTGTCTTATCAACAGAGAACTTAATCGAAAACAGCATCCCGGTCAGTGGACCTATAACGGGATTGCCACTGTTCGCGAGCGCCGAGAAATGTACCCAGCCAAACTGGGAGTCTGTTGGGTCCGACGTCTGACATCCAATATTGTTATTGGGTCCCGAACCGAACGGAACACACTCCGTGGAGACAAAGTTGTCACCGAAGATGTTGCCAGAGTAGGATATGTTCTGCGCCCTAACGACAGGGTTAGGTTGCGGATTGGAATAGTTCAGCTTCAAATCAAAACCTGAGACATTCTGTCCAGCGGCGAGATTCAGCATTACATTTACCGTAAAAAATGATCCAACCGTTGCGTTATACGAAACGGGGCTCAGGTATACGCTCGAAAAACTCTGAGCAAATGTTGCCCGAGTCGGAGCATAGTGTATGGCAGCGAAAATGATGACGAGGAAGATGACGATAACCCAACGATTCCTCACAGACCTATGCCTCATAGATACTAGGCGCTCAGGTTAGATAAACGACGCCGTGAGATATTTGCTTATCGCACGACCAACCATACCATGGTCGAATCGAGGATCGTGCCTAATGTTTCCGATCCGATCGCGCCTCGACCGCGAGCCTTTCAACCATCAGCTTCGACCCTAAGGGTATCTGCAACAGTCCAACGATACTATCGAAGGGATGGTGCGTTTGGAATTCGAATTTGTCGTGTCTTGTTAACACAGTCATCTCGCTTGCTACCGGGGTTTCAACTAGTCTCACGCTAATAATCTCTCCAAATCTCAATTGAAAATTGTCCTTGTTCGCAGCTAGAATCTCCTCGGGAGAGGTGTTTTTTAGCGCGCGCCTACCTCGGAACTCGCTTCCACTCTTGACAACATCTTCGAATCCTCCACTCAGTCTCCCAAGAAGCGCAGAAGTGGCGAACGCTCCCGCGCCCCTCTTTCCCAAATGCGCGACGATTATTCTAGCCTCAGTCACAAAAAGCATGAGCCGCTCTATACCAAGCGCAAGGCGAGCAACAACAGGGATCTCTCCAACAACACTCTCCGACTCGCGGCTCATGAACACCGAGGAATATTTCTCTGAGAGGACCTATTCAACCCATCCCCAGAATTGAAGCTGGCTCAAGACAGGTATCGGCTGTTCCCGCCCAGATCTATCATGGTCCTCGTTTCACAGATTAACAACAAGCTTCTCGACAAGGGATGCTGAAAGTTCGACCCTAGCCTATGCAACAGCTAACTCGAGATCAGTGGCGGCGTCGAGATATTATGGAGCCCCGGACGAGATTTGAACTCGTGACCCTTGCCTGTTTGATAGCCTACCAAGGCAATGCTCTAGGCTGCGCCCAAACGCATCTACCAGGCTGAGCCACCGGGGCACGGAGGTCGGAGCAAACCCCGAGATTTAATTAACCTTAGTCGCGTTGCAATCTCGGGTTACCTCCCTCAAGGATGAGATCGTCCCAGACGTGTCCGCAGACCTAGAAGGCGATTCTAGGAAAAAAAACCCTAACGAGCCTATGCTTCAACGGGGCAAAATGTGCAAGGAGGCAAGACGGAGAAGAGTGAACTCGATAATCAGTCGTGATCAGATCTCGATTCTTTCCTTGAACGCCCTCTCCAGACGAGAATCGTTGAAGCCACAACCGCGATAGCGAGGGTCAACGGCGTCCAGATCCTCAGCAGCTCAATCAGCAGTCTGAGCCTGTTCACCTGGACGAGACCTCCGCCCACACTTGACGATTGGACAACTACGGTTGCCAGGACGAAATGGGACCTCGGACCACTCGTACCGGCAATGTTGACAGTATAGGGTCCGGGAACCGTAACGCTCGTCGGGGAAAACGTGAGGTTAAACGAGCCCATTCCATCGCTCGAGAGTTTGATGGTGCTAGAGATGGGACTGATAGGGAGGCCCAGCGGTGACGAAGAGGCCATAACTGTCACGTTGCCCTGGAAGCCGTTTACGCTGGTCAGCAATACCTTGGCGTTGCCTGCTGATCCCTGGACGATCGTCTGAGATGATGGAGATGCTGAGATCCCAAAGTCCGGTAAGCTGATAGTTGCAGTATACGCGTCCTGGTCGACACAGCCAAAGATGGGATCAATGGTATCACACGCATTCCGGTTATCGCTCCATATGACTTGGGCGTACGCTGGAGTAGCAGCAATCTCGATGTAGTCGCCCATGAATATCTCAGTATCCCCGAAATCCGTACGCTCAACAAGTTCAGGGTTGAAGCTGACAGATGTGACCCTGACATTGGACGAAAAAGATACTCCACCGTCAAGCGACTGGGCATAGAACACGTCTAGAGCAGTCAAGGTCGTCCCACTGTTGAACCTACTGTCGTACCAGGCGACGCTGATGATTCCGCCAGCGGCGACGATGGTGGGAAAGAAGTGTTGGCCCGTCGTCACGTCGTTGACCATGAGGGGAGAACTCCATGTTGCGCCGCCATCAGTCGATCGTGTAAAGAGTACGTTAGCGCTTTGGGGACATGTGATACAACCTGGTGGAGGGCAGGAGTCCCAGACCAGATAGACGCCATGCTTGTCGGCGGCC
>WNFJ01548924.1_pt2 | contig 10630 bp, 8 predicted proteins | sample 5400461 | NCBI WGS metagenome assembly WNFJ01 (sample SAMN13153349, study PRJNA577476) | soil metagenome | isolation source: 115 cm saprolite on Douglas fir-dominated hillslope | place: USA:California | collected 2013-09-17
ACGCGCACGCGCGGCGCGCTGTTCGTCGTGATGTGCAGGTCGCTGCCGCCCATCTCGATCATCTTCTTCAGCAATTCACTCAGCGTGATTCCAGCCATCGGGCACCTTCAATTCTATAAAACCGTTTCGCGCAGGACTTCTTCCATGGTGGTCTGTCCGAGCGCAACTTTTATCAAGCCGCTCCGCCGCAGCGTGATCATGCCCTGCTCGATCGCCTTCTTCTTCAGTTCCAGCGCCGAAGCACCGACAAGAATCAATTCGCGGAGCTCATCATTTATTTCCATGACTTCGTAGAGACCGGTGCGGCCCTTGTAGCCGCGCTTGGTACAGGTAGTACAGCCCTTGCCATGATAGATTTTGGTAGTCTTGGCCTCTTCGCTGGTGTACCCGGCGTCGATCAATGCCTGCTGCGGGACTTCCAGCTCCTCCTTGCAGTTCGAACAGATACGCCTCACGAGACGCTGGGCGCAAATCAGGTTCACGGAGGTGGCCACGAGAAAAGGCTCGATACCCATGTTCATCAAGCGGCTGATGGTCGAAGGCGCGTCGTTGGTGTGCAGCGTGGATAGCACCAAGTGACCGGTGAGTGCGGCCTTGACTCCGATTTCCGCCGTTTCAAAGTCGCGAATTTCGCCGACCAGAATAATGTTGGGGTCCTGGCGCAGGAAAGCGCGGAGCGCGGCGGCAAAGTTCAAGCCGATCTGCTCCTTCATCTGCACCTGGTTGATGCCCGCCAATTGGAATTCGACCGGATCTTCCGCGGTCATAATGTTGGTGTCAACGGTGTTTAACGTGGCAACGGAGGAATACAGCGTGTTCGTTTTACCCGAACCGGTTGGACCGGTTACCAGCACCATGCCGTAGGGCTTCAAGATGTTGCGTTCGAATTTCTTCAGCGACTCGGCTTCGAAGCCGAGCTTGGTCATATCCAGCCGGAGGTTTTCCTTGTCCAGCAACCGCATAACGACTTTTTCTCCGTAAAGGGTGGGCACGGTCGAAACGCGGAAGTCCAATTCCTTTTTCTTGCCATCGGCCTTGTACTTGATCATGATGCGGCCGTCTTGCGGCAAACGCTTTTCCGCAATGTCCAGTTTGGCCATGATCTTCAAGCGCGGCGGGGTCATGACCGTGGCAAGCTGGCCGTCTATGCGGAAGCGCACACGCATCTCGAGTTCGTACGGCTCGATGTGAATATCGCTGGCTCCGCGCTTGACGGAGTCCGTCAAGATCAGGTTGACCAGCTTGATGATGGGAGCTTCTTCCGCGGCCTTCTCCAGCGTGGCGGTGTCCAGCTCCGATTCTTCAGCGGCCAGCTCCAACTCGTTGTCTTCATCAACGAGGTCTTTCATCAAGTTGCTGAGTTCTTCTTGATTCGTCGAAGAGCCGCCATAAAAGCGCGTGATGGCGTCGCCGATGGCCGACTCCGAGGCCACTACCGGCTCAACGTTGAAGCCCGTCATGAACTTGATATCGTCCATCGCGAAGACGTTGGTGGGATCCGTCATGGCGATGGTGAGAACGGAGCCGACGCGCGAGAGCGGGATCACCTGGTAGCGCGCTGCGGTGTCCTGCGGAATAAGCTTGATGACGTTGGGATCGATTTCGTAATACTTCAGGTTGATGGAAGGAACGCCGTACTGACGGGAGAGCACGCCGGTGATGTCATCATCGGTTATGAAGCCCATCTTCGTCAGGCAACTTCCCAGCTTGCCTCCATTGGCGCGCTGAAACTCCAGCGCTTTTTGGAGCTGGTCCTGCGTGATCAGGCTTTCTTTAACTAATATTTCGCCCAGACGGACGGACATCCGCAGTACTCCCGAGGGATATTCACCCAGCGCTCACCTTAACAAATGCGGAAGGGGAAGGGAGGCAGAATTTCGCGCGTCGTTCTGAAATGGCTAATACCTGCCCAAAAGGGCAGGTTCTGTGAGGAAGGCACAGGCAGAAATCTTGACTTGCCTCCATACGCTGGCTATCGTGCCATAGAGATGTCTGCGCGAGCCACAAGAACACATTCTGCTCAAGAACTGACGCCGCTGACGAAAAATGTCCACGGTGCGTGCGGCACATGCGGCTTGCCATCCCAGGTGTGCGCTTCACCAGGCATTTTAATGATCGCCAACTTATGAGCCGAATGGACAACAAACAACACTGGCGTCTCGCCATCGGCGGAATACTTCTGGCGCTGCTGCTGGCCGCGGTTTTCACCTTCGGATCGCTCAATGTACCATTTGAGCCGACGAGCTGGCGCGCCGTGATGGCGCTCTACGCCGTCTCCAGTTTTATCACCGCCGCCTTTCTTGTCTTTGGCCTCATCCTGGCGCGCACCATCCTGCGTCTCTGGGTGGAACGCCGCAAAGAACAACTCGGCGCTCGCTTTAAGACCAAGATGGTCGTCGGCGCAATGGCCATTTCCCTTCTGCCCATCATCTTCATGTTCATCGTCAGCTATTCATTGATCAATCGCAGCTTGTTGCTGTGGTTCCCGAGGCCGCTCGAACTCGCCTCTGAAGAAACCCAGAAACTCCTGAACGATCTGGGGCGGGCGCAGTTGCCGCGGCTTCGCGGGATGGTTTTGCAGGCGCAAGCAGAGGCAACTCGTCCCGGCACAGATTTTCTGCAACATGTGTTCGCGAAGGGCGCGGATGCCGTGTGGATTCTGGATCGAGACGGCAAAGTGATGCGCGGCGGGATCGTCTGTGACGCTCAGCCTGGGGATCGCAGTGGCACGATTTGCGTGCAGCCTGATGCTCGCGGACACTTTTTGCGATCGTTGCCGAGTGGAGTCGAAGTTTGGGCAGCCGGAGGAAGGAGCTACTTCGCCGCTCGAACGCCGGCTTCGAAGGAAGGCCAGGCAGGAGGATTCGTCGTTGCTGCGTATCGCACGAGCCCCGACGTGCTCGAGCGGTTGACGGCCATTCAATCCCAGACGCGCGAGTATTACCAGGAAAAGCAGGATCTGCGCGCGCTCAAGCGGCAGATGCTTTTGATTCTTCTTCTATTCACCGTGCTGTTGCTCTCCGCGGTCATGTGGGTGGCGTTGTTTCTGGCAAAGCAGGTCACCATCCCCATTCAGGCGCTCGCGGAAGGGACGCGCGAGGTTTCCTCCGGCAACTTTGATTATCAGGTCCCGGAGCAGGCCCAGGATGAGTTGGGAATCCTGGTGCGCTCCTTTAACACCATGACCACGCAATTGCGCGACAGCCGCTCTCAAATCGATCAGTTCACCCGCAATCTCCAGCAAGCAGTGCAGGAACTGGAGCGCCGGCGCCAGCTCATGGAGACCGTTCTCGAGAACATTCCCACGGGAGTTATTTCACTCGATGCCGCGGGAACCATTCTTCGCTTGAACACTTCGGTTTCAAGAATGTTCGGCGTCAGCAGCGCTGATCCCGACTCTCACTCTCTCGAAGGGCTCCTTGGAACGGATGCGGCCCGCATCGTGCACTACCTGATGCGCAGATCCTTGCGCATGGGAGTGGTCTCGCGGGAGATCGAGACGGTCGCCGCCGGACGAGTGTTGCACCTCGCCGTCACGGTGAGCTCGCTTGGCCCGCGCCGCGCGAACACCGGCTACGTCCTTGTCCTTGACGATCTGACGGAAGTGCTCCGCGCCCAAAAATCGGCGGCTTGGCAAGAAGTCGCGCGGCGCATCGCTCATGAAATCAAAAATCCGCTGACTCCGATTCAGCTCTCAGCCCAGCGGCTGCTGCGATTCCTCGAGCGTCGCGACATCTCTCAATCGGCGTCGACGCGCTATTCGGAATTGGCCAAGTTGGTCCAGGAATGTTCACGCCTGATCGAGCGCGAGGTCTCCACGCTCGCCGCGCTGGTCAACGAGTTCTCGCAATTCGTGCGCTTCCCTACTGCCAAGCTTGTGCCAACCAATGCCAACACTATCGTCCATCAGGCGGTGGAGGTTTTCTCCGGGCGGCTCGATGGCATCACGCTCAAGACCACTCTTGCCGAGAATCTGCCGGCGGTGCGCGCCGACGGCGGGCTGCTTCGCAGTGTGGTCGTAAATCTAATCGACAATGCCGCGGAAGCGCTGGAGAACTCGGCGTTCCGCGAAATCTTAGTGTCCACCAAAGCGCTTTCAGACGCGGAAACCGTCGTGATCTGCGTCTCGGACACCGGCGCCGGTATTTCGCCGGAAGACAAGGACAAACTCTTCCTGCCGCATTTCTCGACCAAGGATCGCGGAACGGGACTCGGCCTCGCCATCGCCGCTCGCATCGTGGCGGAACACGGCGGCAGCATCCACGTCGAGGACAATCTTCCAGTTGGATCGCGCTTTCTTGTTGAACTTCCGGCCGCGGAATTGACGCCCGCCTCCCTTGCCGACCACAATGGATCGGACGCGACTCGATGATACCCGGACCGCATCTCCTCGTCGTGGACGACGAGGCTGGCATTCGTGAATCCCTATCCTCGATTCTCGCGGATGAGGGCTACCATGTGGAAGCTGTGGGTTCCGCCGAGGAAGCCCTGCAGCGCGCGGCCGCCGGCGATTTCGAGGTCATTCTCCTGGACGTATGGCTTCCGGGGATCGACGGCCTCGAAGCGCTGAGCCGCTTGCAAGCCTCTCCGCGGCCGCCCGCAGTCATCATGATTTCCGGTCACGGAACGATCGAGACCGCCGTGCGTGCGACCAAGCTGGGCGCCTTTGATTTCATCGAGAAGCCTCTCTCGCTTGAGAAGATCATCGTTCTTGTTCGCAACGCCATTCAGCAGCGCCGCCTCGAAGAGGAAAACCAGGTTCTGCGAAGCGAACTCGGTTACCGCTATCAGGTTATTGGCGACAGCGTTCCCATGAAGGCGATGCGCCAGCAGATTGCCGTCACGGCGCCGACCAACGGCCGCGTGCTGATCTACGGTGAGAGCGGTACGGGCAAGGAGCTTGTTGCGCGCGCGTTGCACGCGGCGAGCCTTCGCAGCAAGGGCCCTTTCGTGGAAGTCAATTGCGCGGCGATTCCCGAGGAGCTGATCGAGTCCGAGCTTTTCGGGCACATCAAAGGCAGCTTCACCGGCGCGACGGAAGATAAGATCGGCAAATTTCAAAAGGCCGACGGCGGGACGCTCTTCCTCGATGAAATCGGCGACATGAGCCTGCGCACGCAATCGAAAGTTCTGCGCGTTCTCGAGGAACAGCGCTTCGAGCGCGTCGGTTCGAACGAAACCTTGAGCGTCGACGTGCGCGTTATCGCCGCGACGAACAAGCATCTCGAACAGGAAATCGCGGGCGGCGCCTTTCGGCAGGATCTTTTCTATCGCCTGAACGTGATTCCCTTTTACGTGCCGGCCTTGCGCGACCGCAGGGAGGACATCCCCACCCTGGCAAGATATTTCCTGCGGGAATTCAGCTCGGCCTACGCGAAGAAAACGCGCGAGCTCAGCGACTCCGCCATGGAAATCCTCATCCGCTACCCCTGGCCTGGAAATGTCCGCGAACTGCGAAACCTCGTCGAACGGTTGGTCATCGTCTGTCCCCAGGCGCGCATCGAGCCGCATCACCTCCCGCCTGAACTCTTCCGCGGCGCCGCGGAAAGCCCCCACCACCCCTACTCGACGTTGCATGAAGCGCGCAGCGCCTATGAGCGGGAATTCATCCTGCGGAAACTGCAGGAACACCGCTGGAATATGACGCAAACGGCCACCGCTCTTGGGCTGGAACGCAGCCACCTCTACCGCAAAATGAAGTCTCTGGGGATCGCCGCGCCGGACTAACACTTCTCGAACCGGCAGCGCCGTCGCCACGCTTCTGCGCAGCTCTCTTTTTCCCGCGGGAAACCGAATTCGTGTAAAATCCGCCCAACCGGTGTCTTACATTTCACAACACTGACTGGATTAGCGGTACTCACCAAGGACGCTCTTGGTCCACCGCCGTTCATTCACTGAAATTCTGACTCATCTTCGCAGCCGGCCCATCACTGTACAACGAACGTCGGAAACTTGGGGAGTCCCGATGAAGAGAACTTTTATTTTCTTGACTGCATTATTGGCCGTCTCTGTTTTTCCCGTCCAGGCGCAGACCACCGCCACCGAATCGAGCCGCAAATCTCGCCTCGCGCTACAATCACGGACATTTTTTCCGCCGAACTGGGTCCGTGGCTATACGGATTTCTCTGTGGCGCCGTCGCACAACGAACCGGATCTTGGACGCTGCGTGTTTCCTCAGCCGGCCAGTGCGGGCGGGACAGCTTCCACGTGCACGGCCTACGCACGCTATCTCTTGAGTGGATACATTGAGTTTCAACCGCTGGGCCGCACTCCGGCGCGGCATTTCTTTCTTTTCTTTGAACCGAAATTCAGCTTTGGAAGAAATATTCCCCAGCTAACCTACACTGCTTCCATGCTGCCGATGGCTTTCGATCGTTCGATTGGAATCGGTTTCAAATTGCCGAAAAACTTCGAACTGCGCGCGACACAACATCAGGTGGATTGGCTGGGGCGTTACAGCCATTCACTCGGCACAGCGGATCTTCACACCAATGGTCCTTACGGTCTTTATGCCACGTTTGGCGTGCGCTGGTCTTTCGGCGGATATGGGCGCCAGGGATCCGCGTCCGAGTATTAATCCACTTCTCCCACAATGGCCTTTGGCGTAGCCCAGAAGAACCGCAAAAGTGCACTATTGGCGCCACGTTGCCTCGTAGGGGCGCAGCATGCTGCGCCCCTACTACTGAACAACGATCCTTCGCGAACGCGTTTCTTATTCTTTCTCGTCCAGTTCGCTGGCGAGCCCTTCGAGTTGGTAACGCCAGTCGAGTTCGCGCACCTTCTGCGGATTTTCCCGCCAATCCGGCGCGACTTTCACGAACAGCCCGAGGTAGATCTTGCTGCCGAGAATCGCCTCTAGTTCTTTGCGCGCTTCCGTTCCGATTTTCTTCAGCATTTCGCCCTTGTGGCCGATCAGTATCTTTTTCTGCGAATCGCGTTCCACGTTCATGACCGCTTCGATGCGCAACAGCCTGGGCGTCTCTTCGTACTTTTCAACCACCACCGCCAGCGCGTACGGCACTTCGTGGTACATCACTTGAGTGGCCTTTTCGCGAATGATCTCGGCGGCCAGGAATCGTTCCGGCTGGTCCGTCACCTGATCTTCCGGGAAGTATGGCTCTCCCTCCGGCAACTGTTTCAAAATCTCGTCGAGCAGCTCTTCGCACCCGGCGCCGTTCAGCGCGGAGATGGGCAGGATGGCGGCAAATTCGAATGCTTTCGCAAAGGCATCGATGAGCGGCAGGAGCTTGGGTTTCGGCAATCGATCGACTTTATTCAGCGCCAGAATCGTTTTTCCGCGAAACCGCTTGGCCTTTTCCAGCAGCAAATCGTCCGCATGCGGATGCATCCGGCTGGCATCCACCATCAACAGCAGCACGTCGATCCCCTCCAGCGCCGCCGCCACTTCCTGCATCATCTGCCGTCCCAGCGCCGAATCGGCTTCGTGCAGACCCGGTGTGTCGATAAAAACGATCTGCCCTTGCGGCTTGCTCACAATTCCCTGGATGCGGTTGCGCGTGGTCTGCGGTTTGGAGGTGACGATGGCGATCTTCTGCCCCACCAGCCGATTCACAAGCGTGGACTTCCCCGCATTCGGCCGCCCGACGATGGCCACAAATCCGGAGCGAAACTCTTTCTCTTCTGGCTTTTCTTCGTTCGCCACGGATCACTCTTCTCTGCGATATTTCGCATCCTCGGACTGGGAGCTTAATTCCTGCCCGGGTTCCTGGTTCTGCAAACATTACCGCTTTGTGGGAACGGCCTTCATCTGCTTGCGAATCCGCACGCGCAGCACTTTTCTCTGGTTTGCTTCCAGGACTTCGAAGCGATGCCCCGACAGGTCGATCTTGTCGCCCGGCGCGGACACTTTGCCGGAAACATGACTCAGCAAGCCTGCAAGCGTGGTCACCGCCTCATCCGTCTCGTCGCCGAACTTCACGCCCAGCAATTGCTCGACGTGATCGATGGGCATGCTGCCGCGCATGACCAGGCCGCCATCCGGCTCCCGCACGACATCCGGCGCCGGAGGCTTTCCATCGTTTCCGCTTTTGCCGACGATCTCTTCCACGAGATCTTCCACGGTGGCGATGCCTGCCACCGTTCCATGCTCGTCGATAATCACGGCCAGCGGCTGCCCCTTCTGGCGCATTTCGCGGAGCAACTCCGAACCAATCTTAGTTTCCGGAATGAAGAGAACGGGTTTAACCAGTTCACGCACTTTGCGTTTCAACAAATCCAGGTCCGCGATTTGCAGAAGGTCCTGCGAGTATACGACGCCGAAAATATCGTCCAGCGAATTCTCGTACACGGGAATCTTGTTCAGTTTCGTCTCGATAACTTTGGCGTGCAAGTCTTCGAGCGTGGCGTCCGCGGGCAGAGCCACGATGTCGGGCCGTGCCGTCATCACTTCGCGCACGCGCTTGTCGCTGAATTCCACGACTTGCTCGATCAAGTCCGCCTGTTCCGGCTCGATGATGCCCTCTTCCTCGGCGGCTTCCACCAGCGCTTCAATTCCCTCTTCCGTGCGCTGCTCTTCGGTCTTCTCAGCCTCCTGCTCCGAAATCCGCGCGAGCGATTCCGCGCCTTCCAGGAATACGCGCACCGGCCAGACGAACCACATCGCACCGCGAATCAACGGCAGCAACGGCCGCAGCCATCGCCCGGTGGTGCGGTAGAGCAGCATGTCAGGAATAAAATGCATCGCAAAGACCACTTCGAGCACGACGAAAACAGTGATTTCCACCAAGGATTCCCCGATGCCCCGGACGAAATACACGACCCCGCGCGTCGTCTCCAGCACCAGGAAAGCCAGCCAGAAATGGCCGAGGATGCGAAACGTGCGGCCGCCGCTCTGGCGTTTGATTTTCAGCTTCGGTTCGATTTCCGCTTCAAAAATTTCCAGATGTTCGTGGATGCGGCCCGTGGTCATGCGGCCGAGCTCACGGTAGATCAAAGTCAGGTAGGAGAAAATCGGCAGGGTCAAACCTACTACCACGACGCTCAGCGCATAGAGCCAGCTTAAATTCATCACGCCAGCCCGAGCCGTTTTCGCAGCTTCCGCTCTATCCGCTCCATTTCGCCGCGATCGGTTTCGTGGTCGTAGCCCAGCAGATGCAATACGCCGTGAAGAATCAGCACTTGGAGTTCACTCGAAAGTTTTCGCCCGTTCTTTTTCGCGTAACGCCGCGCCGTCGCGGGAGAAATGGCAATGTCGCCCAGGTATTCGCGGTCCTTTATCGCCTTTGAGCCGCGCCGTAGCCGGACCGGCCGCCGCCGCACCAGCATGGGAAAGGAAAGCACGTCGGTAGGACCCTTCTTCTTGCGATACGTCTCATTCATCCGCGCGATCTCTGCATCGCTCACCAGGCAAACCGTCAGGCCCGCCTTCTCCAACCCCAGCTCCTTTTTCGCGCGGCGCAGAAACGTTTCGAGTGGAGGCCGCGCCAGGCGCACCGCCCGCTGGCGGTTCAGGATCATCCTTGTTGCGTTTCTTTTTCCCGTTCTTTGCCGGACTCTCTCGCCGGCGTTCCCGCTTTGCCATTCGCGGTGTTTCCGCCGCGCTGCGGGTGAACTACATCATACTCTTCATACGCGCGGATGATCTGCTGCACCAGGTTGTGCCGCACCACGTCCTTCTCCCCGAACTGCATCACGCCGATGCCTTCGATCTTTCCGCAAACTTCCAGCGCTTCCACCAGCCCGGACTTCTTCCCTTGCGGCAAGTCGATCTGCGTCACGTCGCCGGTGATTACCGCCTTGGAGTTGAATCCCAGCCGAGTGAGGAACATCTTCATTTGCTCGCTGGTGGTGTTCTGCGCTTCGTCGAGAATGACGAAAGAATCATTCAGCGTCCGCCCGCGCATAAACGCCAGCGGCGCCACTTCGATGATTCCCTTTTCCAGGAAGCGCTCCAGCTTGTCCGCGTCCAGCATGTCGTAGAGCGCGTCGTACAGCGGCCGCATGTACGGATCGATTTTTTGCTGCAACGTGCCCGGCAAAAATCCCAGCCGCTCGCCCGCTTCCACCGCGGGCCGCGCCAGGATGATGCGATTCACCTGCTTCGTGAGCAGCGCGCTCACGGCCATGGCCACCGCGATGTAGGTCTTCCCCGTGCCGCCCGGTCCAATGCCAAACATCATGTCGTGTTTCTCGATCTCTTCCATGTAGTGCTTCTGGCTGGCGTTCTTCGGCGTTACTTGTTTCTTGCCAAAGGAGCGTACCCGGCTGTGCTCAAACATTCCGCGCGGCGATTCGTGCGGCTCCTCGGTCGCCACGCGCATCAGCGACTTAACCTCCGCGGCGGAGAGCGTGCGCCCATGCCGCGTCAGGTGGTTGTACTCCTCCACGATTTTCACCGCCTGGTCGACGCAGTCCTGCTCGCCTTCGATGGTCAGCCGCGTGTCGTGCAGATGTGTGCGCACGCGCAGCGAATCCTCGAGCAAGCGCACATTTTCATCCAGCGTGCCAAAGAGCGGTTCGATTTGTCCGGAAATGTGAACGGTACGTCGCATCCAATTGGAAGGTCTTCCTGCTACGGAAACCGGGTGGCCGATGGGATTCCTCCTGCTTGTGCGTGGCCGCTTCGTGAACCACTTCGGGAGAAACTCTTTACACCCTAGCGCAGCACTCC